>Ga0302320_10001961_pt1 | contig 49080 bp, 32 predicted proteins | sample Bog_T0_3_FD_202130 | JGI IMG/M metagenome (GOLD analysis project Ga0302320, IMG submission 202130) | Peat permafrost microbial communities from Stordalen Mire near Abisko, Sweden - Bog_T0_3 | ecosystem: Environmental > Terrestrial > Soil > Wetlands > Peat | place: Sweden: Abisko, Stordalen Mire... | reverse complement strand
AACGTCTGGGAACTCGGCATCTTCCGTCTGCTAGCCGGATTCGGCGTGGGTGGCGAGTTTGTGGGCGCGGCGGTTTTTGTCGCCGAGGCCATGCCCGATCATCGACGCGTGGCCGGCGCCGGCTTGCTGAACAGCGGCTACTATGCCGGCACCTTCATAGCGGCCGGTTTGAACTACTCCATCGGAGCCCGCTACGGATGGCGAGCCATGTTCGCGGCGGGCGGCGTCCCTGCCCTGTTTATCGCCTTCATCCGCTATGGGGTCGGCGAGCCCGAGCGCTGGAAGAAGCGCATCGAAAGCATTGGCGGATGGACGGCGCGCGATTCGTTCTTTGCCCTGTTTTCACCCGAATACCGCAAGAGGACCGTGCTCAATTGCCTTTTCATGCTGACCTCGATGATCGGGCTCTGGGCCGGATCGGTTTACGCACCGGGCGCGGTGACGCAGGTCGCGCTGCGCGAGGGACACACCGCGGTGGATGCCGCCCGCATCGCTTCCTGGGCTACTATGCTGTTGGCTTGCGGCACGATTCTTGGCTGCCTGATCATGGCCCCGATCGCCAACCGGCTGGGGCGCAAGGGAGCCCTCGCCTGTTTCTTCGCGCTGATGGCGGCATCCGTTGCACTGGGCTTTGGATACGCGTTCTACCTGCCACACCACGCGTTAGCGGCATTCATTCCCTGCCTGTTTTTCGTGGGAGTGGGGGGCGCCAGCTTCGCCGTTTATATCGTATGGATTCCGGAGCAATATCGCACCGAGTGCCGGGGCAGCGCCTTCGCTCTGGCCAACTCGACCGGGCGCTTCGTAGCGGCTGGCGCGACGTTGTTCGTGGGCGCCGGGATTTCCCACTACGGCAGTATCGGTGTGCCTGTCGCCTTCACCTCGCTCGCCTTTATCCTCGGCCTGTTCGCAGTACATCTTGGGTTCGAGACGAAAGGCAAACCGCTGCCCGTGTGACTATGCGCAGTTAATCATCCACGGTATGCCGAAGCGGTCGGTAAGCATGCCGAAACGGCTGGCCCAGAAGGTCTTCTGGAGCGGCATCTGCACCGTGCCCTCCTCCGACAACGACGCAAAGATCCGATCCGCCTCGGCCTGATCGTTAAAGTGAAGCGCCACCGTGAAGCCCACCGGCTTTTCATAGCGTCCGGGCGGAGAGTCGGCGCCCATCAACGAAAAACCGGCGCCCGTCACCGTGGCGTGCAGTATTTTATTCTGCCATTCCGTTGGGACATGCTTCGCCATCGGCGTACCCGCGTACGTCAGCATGGTTTCGATCTTCGCGCCGAAACATTGCTCGTAAAACCGAAACGCGGTTTCGCACTGTCCATTGAAATTTAAATGAGTATTCAGTTGCACAAGCGATTATCCCCCTGCAATCGCACCTACAATCAAAAAAGGTTCGGCCCCGTTCGCCACGGCGTGCGGCAGCGCAGCATCAGGCGATTCGTGCGACAGATCCTGCTCGCACGCAAAGAATCGGATGAACGGCCGGCGTTCCCTGGTCACGTGATCGCGCAGCGTTCCGCGCAGCATAGGATAGCGGGCTTCGAGGGCGTCGAGAACCGAGCGCTGCGTCGCCTGGCCCTCAACATCGAGTTCCACCTCGTCGCTTGCCTGCGGCGATATGCCAGCCAGCGTCCGCAGGTGAGCGGGCAGAACGACCCTGATCTTCACGACACTGGTCATCACGGCAGCGTCTGCACCTCGACGGAAAGAACCGCCGGAAGATCCCGCACAATAGGCGCCCAGCTATCGCCGGCATCGGCCGACCCATATACCTGGCCGCCGGTAGTGCCGAAATAAATTCCGCACGAATCGAGCGAGTCGACCGCCATGGCATCGCGCAGCACGTTCACATAGCAATCGCTCTGCGGCAGGCCCTTCGTAAGCGGCTCCCACTCATTTCCGCCCGTCCGGCTTCGATAGACGCGCAACTGGCCGTCGAGAGGAAAGTGCTCGCCATCGCTCTTGATCGGCACCACATAAATCGTCTCCGGCTCGTGCGCGTGGACGTCGATGGTGAACCCAAAGTCGGTGGGCAGGTTACCGCTCACCTCGTGCCACGAATCGCCCGCGTTATCGCTGCGCATCACGTCCCAGTGCTTCTGCATGAACAGCACCCCGGGACGAGAATGATGCATGGCGATGTGGTGGACGCAATGGCCGACTTCGGCGGTTGGGTCGGGAATATGTGGGGAGCGCAGCCCCTGGTTGATGGGTCGCCAGGTGACTCCCCCATCGTCCGTGCGGAAGGCGCCCGCCGCGGAGATAGCGATAAAAATCCGCTCAGGATTGCTCGGGTCCAGAATGATGGTGTGCAGACACATGCCGCCGGCGCCCGGCTGCCAGTGGGGCCCCGAGCCGTGACCGCGCAGCCCCGACAACTCGCCCCACGTCAGCCCGCCATCCGTAGATCGGAACATGGCCGCATCTTCGACGCCTGCGTAGACCGTTTCCGGATCGGTGAGCGATGGTTCCAGATGCCAGACGCGCTTGAACTCCCACGGATGCGGCGTGCCGTCATACCACTGGTGGGTGCCGGGCACGCCGTCATACACAAACTGATTGCCGACAGGCGCCCATGTTTCGCCGCCATTGTTCGATCGCTGAATCAATTGGCCGAACCAGCCGCTCGATTGCGACGCGTACAATCGATTCGGGTCAGCGGGCGATCCCTTCAGGTGATAGATCTCCCACCCGGCAAACAAGGGGCCCTCTACGCCCCAACGGTCGCGCTTGCCATCCGAGGTCAGTACGAATGCTCCTTTGCGCGTGCCCACCAATACCCGAACGCCGCTCATGCTTCGAGATTACCCTATCGGATCGATGTGGGGCAGATTTCCGATCTGCCCCACATCGACTGTCGCCGCTACTGCGGCAAAGCGAAACTCAGGATGCCGCCGTCCCCGGCCTGCACCACATATTGCGTCCCGCCAACCATATAAGTCATCGGTGAAGCCCGCCAGTTCTGGCCGGTTTCAAAATGCCATACAGGGGCGCCGGTTTTGGAATTCAGCGCCGTAAATACGCCGCCCGTCTCGCCGAAAAATACCAGGCCGCCGGCGGTTTCGAGTGTACCCGTGCCGCCGCCACTGAGCAGCGGATAATCCCAGACCTTAGCCCCGGTGTGAATATCCATGGCATGGATGTAGCTCAGGTTACTGTTGCCGCCCCCACCCGCGCCCCCGCCGCCAAAGAATCTTTGGCCCATTTCCGGCGGAGTGGGATCTTTGCGAATGGTGGAGCAACCTTCGGACACCCGCGCAACATACAATTGCGACACCGGATCGAACGATTGCGACGACCACTTGGCGGCGCCTTCGCGGCACGTCTCGGTTCCTTCGAGCGTGGATTCGAAGTGGTCCGTCAGCACGGGCCGTCCGTCTTTGCCATATCCGGTGGTCCAATTCTGTTTGCCCATCGCCGAGGCCAGAAGCAATTTCCCATCCGTGCGATCGAGGACGAAGAAGAAGCCGTTCACATCGGCATGCGCCAACAACTTGCGCGGCCGACCCTCCCAAGGTTGATCGATGAGGATCAGCGGACCGGTGGAATCCCAGTCGTGCGTATCGTGCGGGGTGAACTGGAAGTACCATTTCAGCTTCCCGGTTTTGGCGTCGAGCGCTACCACGCTGCTCGTGTATAAGTTGTCGCCCTTGCGTTCATCGCCGTTGTAATCGGGGCACGGATTGCCCACGGTCCAGTAGACCAGTCCCAGCGTAGCGTCGTACGAACCCGTCAGCCAGGTAGCGCCGCAGCCGTGCTCGAGCGCCTTGCCGATCCACGTCGAGGCTTCTTTATCCGCGCGCGTGGGGATCGTCCAGAAGCGCCAGGCACGCTCTCCGGTGGAAATCCGATAAGCATCCACAAAACCGCGCGCGCCTTCCTCGCCTCCCGCCACACCCGAGAGCACCAGATCCCCGATCACCAGCGGAGCCGACGTCGCGCTGTAGCCTTCCTTCGTGTCACCCATGGTCGCGTCCCACACCTTGTGGCCATTGGTGCGATCGAGCGCCAGCAGATGCGCGCTGTCGGTCACCATGAAGACCCGGTCACCAGAGATCGCCACACCGCGGTTCGCGCCGCCGCCGGCCTCGCTGAGCAGTCCCTTGGTTCGCGGAGTGCGGAAGGCCCAGATCTGGCGACCTGTGGTGGCGTCGAGCGCGTAAGCCTCGTTGGCGCCCGTAATGTACATAACCCCATCCACCACGATCGGCGTCACCTCCAGTCGCGGCGCCCCCGGAACCGGGAAAATCCACGCGGGCGCCAGACGCTTCACATTGGTCGTATTGATTTGTTCGAGCGAGCTATAACGATTGCCCGTGTCGGTGCCGTCGTAGCTGGGCCAATCGCGTTTCGGCTCCATACGGCGCTCGGAATAAACGTCGCCGCTGCGCTCCAGCAGATGGAACTTACCGTCGGCGGTCAGCAGCGTGGCGCTGAACGGAGTCAGACTGGTCAGGGTTCCATCGAGCGTGCCGCCATTCTGCAATTTCAAAGAAGCGGGGTGCGGTTGAAAAGGTCCGCCGCGTCCACCGCGTCCGCGTCCCGCTTCGGGGGCGACTGTGCCCGCGGCCAAACCACGCAGATGAGCCGTCAACGCTTTCATCTCGGCGTCGTTAAAATCGAACTTAGGCATGCCGCGATCCAGGCGGCCATTACGCACCAAGGCGGCGAATTCCTCGTCCGAATGCGAAGTCACGAACGGGATGATGCCCGGCGCGCGGTCCGTGCCACTGGCATCGGCGGCATGACAGATGGTGCAATGACTGGCGAACGTTCTCGGGGGACGCGCGGGGGTCTGAGCCATCAACAGCGGAGTCACAAAAAGGAGGCAGAGGGATAAAGTTTTCATCGGGATTTCCTGCAAGTGAAAATAGTCTTCACGCGCCGACGATTCTATACCATCAGCCCCGACTAACGGTGAGGGATCTACGGGGTTTCCTGCACCTGGCGCACCGCCGCATCGGACCGGATCTTCGAGGGCTCAGGAAGCTCTGAAGCTTTCCAGCCGCCGCCGAGCGCCTGGATCAGTTCCACCGCCGCGGTCATCTCGTTCACATGCAGAGTCACCTGGGCCTGCTGGCTGCCCAACAAAGTAAGTTGCGCGGTAATGACATCCAGATAAGGATCGAGGCCCGTTTCATAGCGCCCCGTCTCCATCTGTACGTAAGTCTGCGAAGCCTTGATAGCGGCGTCCGCGCGATCGATTTGCTGCGAGGTCACACGCACCGTGGCGATATAATCCTCTACCTGCTGAAAGGCCGTAAGGATCGTTTCCTTATATGAAGCGACGTCGGCGTTGTACAGCGCGGTGTATTGCGCCACGGTAGCTTTGCGCAATCCCGCATCGAAGATTATTTGAGACGCCGAGGCGCCGAGCGACCAGAACACCGCAGGCAAGGCGAACAACGCTTTGAAACTCGATGCCTCAAGCCCCCCTGCCCCCGTAAGATTCAGCGTCGGGTAGAAGGCGGCTTTCTCGACGCCGATCAGCGCGTTGGCCTCCGCCATGGTACGCTCCGCCGCCGCGATATCGGGACGCCGCTGCAGCAACTCAGAAGGTACGCCCACCGGGATGGCCGGGATTGGAGTGACAAGCGCCTTGACCGGCATGGAGAAGCTCGACGCGGGCTTGCCGATCAGCGTGGCAATCGCGTGTTCATAGATTGCGCGGTTGGTGGCAATGCCGATTTGCGACGACTCCGCGCTGTCGAGCGTAACCTCGGCCTGGGGAATCGCCGCCGGAGGATAGATGCCCGTCTCCACCAGACTGCGCGTAATGGTAAGCAGGGTTTTATCGGCCTCGACAATTCGGTTGTTGAGATTCTGCAGCGCATCCTGCCCGCGCAGCTCGAAATAATATTCCGCGAGATTGGCCTGTTCCGTCAGGCGCTCGTTTTCCAGATCGGCGGCGCTGACCTGCGCGGCGTATTGCGCCTCGCGTACCGTGTTGCGCACGCGCCCCCAAAGATCCGGCTCCCAGGAAACGTCGAACGGCAGGGCAACGCCTCCCGTGACGGTTCCGCCCGACGTTGTCGTCGTAGTGGACGCCGTGGTCGTGCCGGTCGTGCCGCCGCTGGCCAGACTCGCGCTGGTGGCGTTGGTGGTGGTCGATTTGGCCGCCGTCCCGCCAATGTTGGCCGCGGGATTTGCCGTCACCGTCGGATAGAAACCCGCCCGCGCTTCGCTGACTTGGGCACGGGCCGCCATGAAGTTCTGAAAATATTGCGCGATGTTCTGGTTATCGATATTCAGCTGCTCTTCGAGCGCGTTCAACTCGGGCTCATTGAAACTCTCCCACCATTTCCCTTTCAGCACCGCGTCCTGCGGGCGCGCCGGTTGCCATGCGCCGAGCAGCGCTCCGCTGTACGCCGAAGGCAGCGCTTCTTTGAACGCCGGCGGCGGCGGAACGGAGGGCGCAACATACTTCGGCCCCACATTGCATCCAGCGAGCAGAACGGAAATCAGAATCGCGTATCTTGCTTTCATCACGTAGCCTCGGGCTGCATCGCCGCGCTCCCTGCCTCCCGCGCATCCTTATTGCCTTGCATTCTCAGGCGCAGAGTGTCCATGAATAAATAAATGACGGGAGTGGTGTACAGCGTAAGAATCTGGCTGACAATCAACCCCCCGATAATTGAGATCCCCAGCGGCCGGCGCAGTTCCGACCCCATTCCGGTCCCCACCGCCAGCGGCACCGCGCCAAATAACGCCGCCATCGTCGTCATCAGAATGGGCCGGAAGCGCAGCGTGGAAGCTTCAAAGATCGAATCCCGCGTATTCTTGCCTTCATTGCGTTCCGCGTTCAACGCGAAGTCGATCATCATGATGGCGTTCTTCTTCACGATCCCGATCAGCAGAATGATGCCGATAATCGACATCACATCCAGCTCCGATCTACTGATCTCCAGCGCCAGGATGGCGCCCACGCTGGCCGGCGGAAGCGTGGAAAGAATGGTCAGCGGGTGGACCAGGCTTTCATAAAGAATGCCCAGCACGATGTAGACGGCCAGCAGTGCGGTCAGGATCAGGTACGGTTCAGAGCCCAGCGATTGCTGGAACGCCTGCAGCGTACCCGAGTACTGCCCATGAATCGATTTGGGCATGCCGAGCTTCTGCTGAAGCTGCTCGATCTCCTCCGTCGCCTGGCCGAGCGAAACATTCGGCGCCAGATTGAACGACACGGTAACGGAGGGAAAAAGCCCCGTGTGATTCACCGACAGTGGCGACGTCGACGGAGCATATTTAGCGACAGTATCGAGTGGGATGGCGCCTCCGCCCGACCTCGGAATTATGTAGGTGTCCTTCAGACCCTGCGGCGATTGCCAGTACTTTGGAGCCGCTTCCATCACCACGTAGTATTGGTTCTGCGGCGTGTAAATTGTAGAGACTTCTGCCTGACCAAAAGCATCGTACAGCGTATTATCGAGTAACTGCGGTGTTACGGCCAGGCGCTCCGCGGTAAGCCGGTCGTAGGTCAGCAGGGCCTGCAGACCATTATTCTGCTGGTCCGTATTGACGTCCTCAAAACCCGGCGCGTGCTTCAGTTCCGCGAGCAGCGCGGGCCCGTATTTTTGCAGATCCTGCGAGGTCTCGGCCTGCAGGGTGTATTGATACTCGGCATTGGCCTGCCGCCCGCCGATACGAATATCCTGCACCGGCTGCAGAAACACCGCGGCGCCGGGAATTCGCGCCAATCTGGGCCGCAGACGATCAATAATAACTTCCGCGCTTTGGCGCTCGTTGAGCGGCTTTAATGCGACGAATCCGGAACCCGCGTTGGTAGCGCCCTGACCGCCCGTGAATCCCATGACGTTCTGTACGCCTGGATCCGACTTGACGATATTGACTGCCTGCTGCACCGCCTGGCGCATCGCAAAGAACGAGCTGTCCTGCGGCCCCTGCAGACCCATTTGCACCGCGCCGGTATCCTGCTGCGGAAAAAATCCCTTGGGAATTTTGGCGATCAGGAATACGTTCAGCCCCAGCGTAATTGCAAAGATAATCAGCATGAGCGCGGAATGGTCCAGCACCCAGTCGAGGCTTACCCGATAGCCATTGAGCAGACCGTCGAAAACGCGCTCGCTCCAGTTATAAATTCTGCCGTGTTTGATATCTTTGTCGGCCTTCAGCACGCGCGAACACATCATCGGGGTCGTCGTCAGCGAGATGAGCATCGAGACCACAATGGCGCTCGAAAGCGTAATGGCGAACTCGCGGAACAGACGCCCGATAATTCCGCCCATCAGCAGCAGCGGAATAAATACCGCGATCAGCGACACACTAATCGAAAAGACCGTGAAACCGATTTCCTGCGCGCCCTGCAGCGCCGCCGCCACCGGTGTGAGTCCCTCTTCCAGATGCCGCGTGATATTTTCCATCACCACGATGGCATCGTCGACCACGAAACCGCTGGCGATCGCCAGCGCCATCAGCGACAGGTTGTCGAGCGAAAAATTGCAGAGGTACATGATGGCGCAGGTTCCGATCAGCGAAACCGGAACCGCCACGGCCGGGATCAATGTGGCGCGTACGTTGCGCAGGAAAATAAAGACCACGCCGATCACCAGCAGCACTGAAATAAGCAGCGTGATTTCAATATCGGAAACCGAAGCGCGGATGGTGAGCGTCCGATCGATTACCGTAATCAGGTGCTCGCCGCGCGGCATCGTGGCTTCGAGCGATGGGATGGCGGCCTTCACGGCATCGACGGTGGTGATGATATTGGCGCCCGGCTGCCGCCAGACCAGCATGTTCACCGACGGCTTGCCGTTCAGGAAGCCCGCCTGCCGCAAGGTCTGCTGGGAATCAACCACATCCGCCACATCGCTCAGTCGAACCACGCCGCCGTTGTGATATCCGACAACAATCGGCTTGTAGTCGTCGGCTTTCGAAATCTGATCGTTGGCGATAATATCCGCCATCACGTTGCCGTTGGCGAACTGGCCTTTCGCGAGATTCGAATTCTGTCCCGCGATCACCTGCTGCACGGCGGGCAAGCTGATTCCGAAGCTGAAAAGCTGGTCGGGATTCAGTTCCACGCGCACCGCGGGCAGGGACGCTCCCACCACCAGCACTTCGCCGACCCCGGTAATCTGCGATACGCGCTGCTCGATGACGGTCGACGCTTCATCGTAGAGTTGAGGAATTCCGTAAACGTCAGACTGCAGGCCCAGCACCAGAATGGGCGAGTCGGCAGGATTCACTTTGCGGTAAGTCGGATTCGCCGGCAGATTGGCGGGAAGATAAGTGCGCGCCGCATTGATGCCCGCTTCCACATCGCGCGCCGCCCCGTTGATATCGCGGCTCAGATCGAACTGCAAAGTCACGCCGGTAGTCCCGAGTGAACTGGCCGAAGTCATCTCAGTGACGCCCGCGATGTGGCCGAACTGCCGTTCGAGTGGCGTGGCGATCGAAGATGCCATGATGTCGGGACTCGCGCCGGGCAGCGATGCAGCCACGCTGATAGTGGGGAAATCCACCTGCGGCAATGGAGATACGGGCAGCACCTTGAACGCGATTGCTCCGGCCAGCGCGATGGCGACCGTGATCAAGGTGGTGGCCACCGGACGCTCGATGAATATGCGCGAAGGGTTCATGCGTGCTCCGGCTCCCGTGCACTCCGGCGCGAAAAACGCGCGCCCAGATTATCGAAGAAGATGTAAATCACCGGCGTCGTATACAGCGTCAGCACCTGGCTGAACAGCAAGCCGCCCACCATCGCCACGCCCAGCGGCTTGCGTAGTTCCGAGCCGATCCCCGAGCCGAATGCCAGCGGAATGCCGCTGAGCAGTGCCGCCATGGTCGTCATCATGATGGGACGGAAGCGCAGTAACGACGCCTGATAGATTGCTTCGGTGGCGTCCTTCCCCCCCTTGCGCTCGGCTTCGAGAGCGAAGTCGACCATCATGATGCCGTTCTTTTTCACAATGCCGATCAGCAGAATGATGCCGATGATCGAGACGATATCGAGATCCAGATGAAACAACTCGAGCGCCAGTAGTGCGCCAACACCCGCCGAGGGCAGCGTCGAAAGAATGGTGATAGGGTGAATAAAGCTCTCATACAACACGCCGAGCACGATATACACCGTCACCAGAGCCGCCAGAATCAGGATGCCTTCGTTCGAGAGGGAGCCTTCGAAGGCTGAGGCGGTGCCCTGAAAATTGGCGATCACGCTGGCCGGCAGGTGCTCGTCGGCGATCACCTTTTTCATGGCATCGAGCGCCTGCCCCAGCGAGTAGTTGCCGCCCAGGTTGAACGAAATCGTAACCGCCGGGAACTGCCCTTCATGCGCGATGGAAAGAGCTTCGCTCTCCGTCTGCATTTGGGTGAAGGCGCTCAACGGGACGGGCGTCTGCAGGGCGGTAGTTGCGTTTCCGGGGGCTGATCCGGTCGCGCCCGTGGCGCCCCCACCTGTAGACCCTTCGGCCATGGTTGAGGCGGCTCGCGTTGTCCCGCTTAAAGACGTGTTCGCGCTCGAAGAAATGCTGCTCGATGTGCTCGTCGTCGATAACACGTTTGCGCTCGTCGTCGATGTCGATGACCTGGAAAGCGCCGACGTCGAGTTAATGCTCGATTGGCCGGCGACTGTGCTTACGTTGGACGAAACCAGCGCGGACGTCGTCGCGGCCGCCGTGGAAACTCCGACGGTGGAAGACGGCGTCAGCAGCGCATTGCCAGGCGACGGGGCGTTTCCCGATCCCGCTCCCGAGGACGATCCGGCAGTGTTCGATGTCGCGGCGGATGACGAACTACTGGTCAGCGACGACTGAATATAAATGTCATTCAGCTTATGCGGGTTCAACTGAAACTTCGGGTCCGTCTCCAGAATCACGTGATACTGATTCAGCTGCGTGTACATGGTGTTGATCTGCCGCTGGCCGAACGCATCATAGAGCGTATTATCGATCGTCGAAGGAGTGATGCCGAAGCGCGAAGCCGTGGCGCGGTCGATGGTCAGCGACGTCGCGAGCCCGCCCAGTTGCTGATCGGTCACCACGTCCGAAAGCTCCGGCAGTTTCGACAGCTTCGCCATCAAATCGTGCACCACCGAATTCAGCTCAGCTTGATTCGGATCTTCAAGCGTGTATTGATACTCGGTGCGGCTTACGCTGTCGTCCACCGTGAGATCCTGCACCGGCTGCATGTAGAGCTTGATGCCCTCCACCTTGTCAAGCTTCGGCCCCAGCCGGTTAATCACGCTGATCGCGGAAATGCGGCGCTGCTCAAGCGGCTTGAGGTTGATCTGAATACGGCCGCTGTTGAGAGTGGTATTCGTCCCATCGGCGCCGATGAACGACGAAATGCTCTCGACAGCCGGATCGGAAAGCAGCACCTTCGCCAGTTCCTGCTGCATCCGCGTCATGGCTTCGAACGAGGTTGAGGCGGACGCCTGCGAAATGCCCTGAATGATGCCCGTATCCTGCGTCGGGAAAAAGCCCTTGGGGATGGCGACGTAGAGGACGCCGGTCAGCACCAGCGTCGCCAGCGCAATCAGCAGCGTAATGGTCTGGAAACGCAGCACGAATTGCAGCGTGCGTCCGTAAAACGCAATGATGCTTTCGAAGGCTCGCTCGGTCACACCGTAAAACCAGCCTTGTTTCTCCGGAGGCGTGTAGCGCAGCAGCCGCGCCGACATCATCGGCGTCAGCGTCAAAGATACGAATGCAGAGAGAACAATGGTCACTGCCAGCGTCACGGCGAACTGGCGGAACAGCCGGCCCGCAATATCGCCCATAAAAAGCAGCGGGATCAGTACCGCGATCAGCGAAACCGTCAGCGAGAGAATCGTGAACCCGATCTGCTCCGCGCCCTTCAACGCCGCTTCCATCGGCTGCTCGCCTTCTTCGATGTAGCGTGTAATGTTCTCGATCATCACGATGGCGTCGTCTACCACGAATCCGGTGGAAATCGTCAACGCCATCATGGTGAGATTGTTCAGGCTGTACCCCGCCAGATACATCACGCCGAACGTGCCCACCAGCGACAGGGGCACCGCGACACTGGGAATAATGGTGGCCGAGAGACTGCGCAGGAACAGGAAGATCACCATCACCACCAGCCCGATGGTGAGCAGAAGCTCGAACTCCACGTCTGCCACCGACGCGCGAATGGCGATGGTGCGGTCCGTGACCACCTGCACGTGCACAGCTTTCGGCAGTGTGCTCTCGAGTTGAGGCAGAAGCTTCTCGATGCTGTCGACCACCGCGATGGTGTTGGCGCCCGGCTGCCGCTGAATATTGAGGATCACCGCCGGCGTGTAGTTATTCCACGCGGCGAGTTTACTGTTCTCCACGCCGTCGACAACGCGGGCGACATCGGTAAGCATTACCGGAGCCCCGTTGCGATAGGCCACCACCACTTGCTTATAGTCGCCGCTCGATATCAACTGATCGTTGGCGTTGATGGTGTAATCCTGCGAAGGGCCGTCGAAACTTCCTTTGGCCGAATTGAGGCTGTTGCCGGTCAGCGCCGTACGCAGATCTTCGAGGTTGATCCCGTACGAAGACAAGGCCGTCGGGTTGGCCTGAATCCGCACCGCAGGCTTCTGACCGCCTGAAATACTCACCAGACCGACGCCGGAAATCTGCGAGATCTTGGGCGACAGACGCGTGTCCGCGAGATCCTCCACCTGCGACAGCGGCATTTCGTTGGACGTCAGCGCCAGGGTCAAAACCGGCGCATCGGCGGGATTCGATTTGCTGTAGATCGGTGGCGTGGGCAGGTTAGCCGGCAGATAGCTCTGCCCCGCATTGATGGCCGCCTGCACCTCCTGCTCGGCCACATCGATATCGAGGCTGAGCTGGAACTCCATCACGATCACCGATATGCCGCCGGCGCTGGTGGACGTCATCTGGCTCAGCCCCGCGACCTCGCCGAATTGCCGTTCGAGCGGCGCCGTTACCGCCGACGCCACCACCACGGGACTCGCCCCAGGGTAGAAGGTAAGCACCTGGATGGTTGGATAATCCACCTCGGGGAGCGCCGAAACCGGTAGCTGAAAATAAGCTACGCCGCCGGCTAGAAACATCGCCGTCATCAGCAGAGCCGTGGCCACCGGACGAAGAATGAATGGCTTCGACGGATTCACTTTGCCTTGGAACCTCCCGACTGGCCGCGCACCGTCACCTGAACCCCGTTCTCCAGCCGGTCGAATCCGCTGGTTGCCAGATTGACGCCCGCGTTCAACCCCTGCACTGCCGTATTCTGATCGTCGCTCGACGGTGTGGTGATCTGCTGCACCGACACCTTGTTGTCGGCATTCACGATATAAACGAAAGCATTGGTGCCGTTGTGCTGCACTGCGGCCGATGGCACCAGAGTCACCTGCTTCAGCGTGGTGACGAGAAGCCGGGCATTCACAAACTGATTGGGGAACAGCGCCAGATTCTGGTTGGGGAACTCGGCGCGGAATTTAATCGTGCCTGTCGTTGTATCGACAGCGTTGTCGAGGGAACTCAGCTTTCCGGTCGCAAGTTGCTTCTCGTTCGCCCGGTCGTAAGCAAACACCTGCAGCTGCCGTCCGCCATGCAACTGCGCCTGAATCTGGGCGAGGTCGTCTTCGGACACGTTGAACACAACCGTAATCGGCTGCAGTTGCGTGATCACCACGAGCGTCGAAGCGCTGCCGGCGAACACCGTGTTCCCGGGGTCGACCAAGCGCAGCCCGACGCGTCCGGTAATCGGCGCCACGATGTGGCAATAGCTTAACTGGACCCGGTCATAATCGACCGTGCCCTGGTCGGCTTTCACCGTGCCTTCGTATTGCAGCACCAGAGCCGCCTGATCGTCGACCTGCTGCCGCGCGATGGCATTGCGCTCCCACGCCGCCTGATAACGCGCCAGATCCATACGCGCTTGTGCCAGCAAACCCTGGTCATGCTCCAGTGTTCCTTCCGCCTGCGTCTGCGTCGCCTCATAGGGGCGCGGATCGATCTCGACCAGAGGATCGCCTTCCTTCACCATCTGGCCTTCTTTGTAATAGACGGAGACCACACGGCCCGTGATCTGGCTGTAGACCGTTACCGTGTAGGTGGGCGTCACTGTTCCCAGCGCGTCCACGAAGATATTCATGTCGCCGGTTTTGGACTGGCCGACCGTAATTGCCGCGCCTTGCTGCCCTCGGCCCGCGGCTGCGCTTTTTTTTGCGGACGTCGAATTGCTCTTGCCGCTGAAAAGGAAAAACAGCACGATGGCTAAAAGCAACAGCACACCGGCGGCGACCCAGAGCCAGGTGCGGCTTCGCGATTTCCTTTGAGGAGGCGGCGCGGGTGGAGGCGGCTCTGTCCCAGGCGGAGGGGGGAGCAACTTTTGCTCCGGCGCATCCATCGGAGGCAGCAATTTCTGCTCGGTCTCTACTAAGTGGTTCGTGTCGGCCGGGTTACCGTTCGCGGAGCCGAGTTTGTTGCGGCCCCACCTGCCGGTTCTATCCTTTGCCTGGCTCATTCTCTGCCTCGTGAGCACACCAGGACGGTTGACCGGAACGGGAGGACTTTGACATCCAAGCGGGGTGCCGATCAGGTTTTGAGCAAATCGCTTTCCAGTGTGAAATGTGTTACGGAAGGTGGATTGTTGATAGTTGCGAAGCAAGGGAACGATAGTTTTGGCACTGGGCGAGACTGAAGACGCCGAACAAGGCTCAACATAGAGCAAAATACTGCCAGGTTAGTTCACTTGATATTCTGGTTCCTCACGAATGGCTTTTGCCCGGTTTGAGTTCGCGATGACCGACGCTCTCGTAGATCAACTTGTCGAGCGTTTCGCGGCAACTGCCTGGTCGCCGCTGAACCAGGCTGAAATCGACGCGCGGATCAGCTCGGAGGATCGAGGGGCGAGGGGCGTTTACATGCTTGGTCGAGTTCAGACCGCGAGTACCTCGACCGTTTATGTTGGGCAGTCCAACAGCACCCTGTATGACAGGCTGTCACGCCACGCGAGGTTCCTGCAGGATCGCTACGCACTGCCGTATGAAAGCATCCGTTTCAAAGCCTTGGGAATTGTCATCTTCGATTCGGTAGCGCTGGAAGAGAGGCTCATCCATCTTTACGAAACCCGGTGGGACAAGGACAACGTATCGAGTGGTTGGAACGGCTCAGGCATAGGATCGAACGACACTGGCGGCGGTCGCGACAAGCAGAAGCCGTCCGGGTTCGACAGACGGTTCCCCATCGATATCACGCTCAACAAAGCCGGCCTGTTGGTTCCCGGCGCAATGATCGCACGTCAAATGTTCACTCGGATCAAAACCATCGCCCCGTACACAATACGACTTGCGCCCACAAACCTGTTTCAACACGCCGACCTTCAAACTGCACAGGTCGAGGTCGCGGAGCTGAACACCAGCGTCCTAGCCGGCCTTAAGGCATTGCTGCGCGAACTGCCCCATGCGTGGTCGGTGCAAGTGAGTCCTGTTCGCGTGTTAATCCAGCGTGACGCCGGGCTGCCTGAAAACGCGATCGTCAATCCCGATCAATGGCCTCCCGCGGAGTGGCTTGCGGGGGAGGATCGAACCATCGTTTTTCGGAACGAATAGGAGAACCATCCACTAATTAGGAATCAGGCGCTGCTTGATCCCGTTCGCGATGGTCTCTGCGAGCAGCACCGGAACAGCGTTGCCCAACTGACGCATCGCTTCGGTCCAGGCGCCGTGCAGGACGTAGTCGTCCGGGAACGTCTGGAGGCGCGCGGACTCGCGAACGGTGAAGTACCGAATAGATCCATCGGGATTGAGCAGCATGTTCTCGCCGCCCGGGACGCCGTGGTCGCCGGCTTTGAGGGTCTTGGCCGGCTCATCGAGCGGGCTGCCGGTGTGGCCAACGTAGCTCCTGGCGCCTTGGTTTTGCTCATGGTTATACCATCCAGCGGCGTCGCCGGCGGAAGGATCGGGCAGCCCTACGAGGGCGTCGCGCACCGTGCGCCAAGCCGCCCGCGGCTCGAACAGCGACAATAGGCCGTCCGACTTCAGCAGTTCTATCTTCTTGCGGAGCCGCTGCGGCACCGTCGGCCTTTTCTTCCTTGCTATCCGGTGCCGCTCCCAATATTCTCCTGTAACCCACTGATCGCATAGCAACGCGTCTTGCGAGTGGGTGGGATTGGGGAACGACCACTCAACTCCGAGGTCGGCACGGAATCCCACGATAACTACTCGCGCCCGCTTCTGCGGTACGCCGTAGTCGGCGGCGTTCAAGGGACGGAAAATCAGGTTGTAGTGAAGTCCTTTTTCGCGGCCCTTCGTCTCGTGTCGCTCCAGACGCGACAAGTGATCCGCCCAGGCCTCCTGTGGCTTGGATATCAACTCTGGATACTTCAACTGGAGCGTGACGTATTCGAAGTACCTGGCGAAGGATTCGCGCAAAAGGCCCCGGACATTCTCTACTATGAAGGCCCGCGGCCTCAACTCGCGAACTGCGCGCGCCATCTGTGGAAACATGTCGCGCCTGTCCAGTGGTCCTTTGTGTTTGCCGCCAATTGAGAAGGGCTGGCAGGGAGGGCCGCCCGCGAGCAGATCGACCTCGCCCCGGATATCGGAGTAGTTGAACTTGCGGACGTCTCCCGGATACAGACGCCAGCCGTTGAGCAACGGGTAGCCGTTACGCTGATTCTCGCGAATCGTCTGGCAACAGTCCTTGTCCCGCTCGACGACGGTGTCGTGGTGGAAGCCGGCCTTTTCAATGCCAAGGGCCAAGCCACCGGCACCTGTGAAGAGCTCGACCGACCTCATTCGGCCTCCAGGAACGCGCGCAACTTCGCGCCCACCGCCTCGCGATTTTTCAACTGGCACTCCCACACGATCAGCACTCGCCACCCCAGCTTTCGCAGTTCTCTTCCCACGATCCGGTCCCGCTGATGGTTCTGCTCCAGCTTCGGCCTCCAGAAGCCCAGCTTCGACTTGGGCCACCTCGTGAACTCGCATCGCTTCCCGTGCCGATGCCAAAAACATCCGTGCACAAAAATGATTTTACCCCGACCGGGAAAAACCATGTCGGGATTTCCCGGCAGCTTGCGGTCGTGCAGTCGGTAGCGAAATCCCATCCGATGAACCAGCGACCTGACGAGCATCTCCGGCTTCGTATCCTTCGAGCGAACGCGGCTCATCCGCTCGCTTCGTTCGGGCGCGGTTAGTGTGTCCACTCTGTGCTCTTTCCTGCCCAATGTACTATATCGGCAAAAACAGCAGTAGTGTTTAGTCCGTTCTACGCGCGCCCTTCTAAAGCCGCTCCGCGACCTTCTCCATATACTGGCGGGTCGTCAGCCATTTTTGATCCCCACCCACCAGCAGCGCCAAATCCTTAGTCATGAATCCGGCTTCGACTGCGCCCACAATGGCTTTTTCCAGCTTCTCGGCGAAGGCAACCACATCCTCCGTGCCATCGAACTGGCCCCGGTATTTAAGCGCCTGCGTCCACGCGAAGACGGAGGCAATCGGGTTGGTTGAGGTGTCCTTACCCTTCTGGTAATCGCGGAAATGGCGCGTCACAGTGCCGTGCGCCGCTTCGGTCTCCACCGTCTTGCCGTCGGGCGTAATCAGCACCGATGTCATCAGGCCGAGCGATCCAAAGCCCTGCGCCACCACGTCCGACTGCACATCGCCGTCGTAATTCTTGCACGCCCATACGAAGCCGCCTTCGGATTTAATGGCAAACGCCACCAGATCGTCAATCAGCCGGTGCTCGTAGGTAATGCCCGCCGCGTCGTACCTGGCCTTGAATTCCCCATCGAAGATTCCCTGGAAGATGTCCTTAAAGCGCCCATCGTACTTCTTAAGAATGGTGTTCTTGGTCGAAAGGTAAACCGGGAGCTTGAGCGAAAGCCCATAATTCAGGCAGGCGCGCGCGAAGCCTTCTATCGAGGAATCGACGTTATACATGGTCATCGCCACGCCGCCGCCCTTGAACTCAAATACGTCGTACGACACCGGCGCGCCGTTGGTTGGAGTAAAAGTCAGAGTAAGTTTGCCCGGCTCTTTGATCACCACGTCCGTGGCGCGGTACTGATCTCCAAACGCATGGCGGCCGACGATAATCGGCTTCACCCAGCCCGGCACATAGCGCGGGACATTCCTGCAGATGATCGGCTCGCGGAAAATGGTGCCATCGAGGATATTGCGGATCGTGCCGTTGGGCGACTTCCACATCTGCTTTAAGCCGAACTCCTTCAACCGCGCCTCATCTGGCGTGATGGTGGCGCATTTGACGCCTACGCCGTAATGCTTAATCGCATTGGCCGCGTCCACCGTCACCTGATCGTCGGTAGCGTCCCGATTCTCGATGCTCAAATCGAAATACTTAAGGTCCGCGCTCACGTGCGGCAGAATGAGCATCTCCTTGATCATTGCCCAGATGACCCGCGTCATCTCGTCGCCGTCAAGCTCCACGAGCGGAGTCTTGACCTGAATTTTTGCCATGTATCCCCTTTGGAAGTTTCGAATTACGGTACTCTGCCAGTTTAAAGCGTGCTGTCGCGCAGCAGCTTCAGCCAATCCGACATGCTCATAATCTCGCCATGAAGCGGAGCAATCCTCTCCGGGTCGAGATTTAGGCGATGCAGGTTTCCCAGCAGGTTATTCCACAGCCCCAAAGACAGCGCCGTGGCATAACGGTCGGAGAAATCGTCCACTTCGATGAGGAGCTTTTCCTTCGGCAGATAAGCGAACGAAAGAAACTCGTCGTGAAGATCTCCGATGGTCAGGTGCACCTCAAGGGAGCGGCTCCCGTCGGTCAGCACATACTTCGTCTTATAAGTGATGAAGTTGGCGTCCTTCGGATTCTGCGCCAGCTTGTCCGGTTCGAGCGTGCGAGGCTGCTTCCACGCCGCTTCGTAGAACGCCTTGTTGCCTTCGTGTGTGATCACGGTGGCGCCCTCCGCCACATACGTGCGCAGCCCACCCGAGTGATCGAAGTGATGGTGCGTATTGATCACATAGCGGATCGGCTTATTCGGCACCAGCCGCTTTACTTCCGCAATCACGGCGAGGGAACGCGTCTCGTCCGTGGGAGCATCCACCACGGCCACAAAATCGCGGAACTCGACCAGCGCGCTGCTGGCCCGCCCATGCAGCATCCACACGCCGTCGCCCAGCTTCTCGGTAGTCACTTTATCCAGCGCAGGCTTGGCGTTCAGCACCGCGTCCGGCACCTGAAGTGCGGCGCCTTCCACATTGGCCTGCGCGCTCGTCACCACCAGATCGAGGGTCGGGAATCCACCTTGTTTCTCGAGAATGTGCGCCGGGAACTTCAAGCCGTTGAAGTCCCTGTAATCGGCATAGGCGATCTCGACCGGCATATCGCCCAGCACCGGATTCGGTATCCACGTCTTGACCGCCGTCACCAGGTTCTGGCTATCGATGGCGCCCACGATTTTATTCTTCCCACTCATGAACGTGACCACCGTTACCTTCTTGCCCGCCTCCTCGCCTGCAGTAGCCGTTGCATGGTTTTCCGCGGCTGCTTTCAGAAAGCCGTGCGGCGTGAGCCAGATCTGCAGTGCGCGCTCGTACGCTGTGTCGGGTACCGCCCGCGCCACGTTGGGAGGAAGCGGCGGATTGGCGTTTGCCGGCTGGTTCCAGGCGTACTTTCCACTGACTCTGCGGCCCTCATGAATGGGGTCCACAAACGGAGCTTCCCCTCCCAGCATCGGCGGATTTTCCTGCGTCCGCATGATTTCCTCGGTCGAGGAAACGCTGGGATAGTCGATGGTGCGCGTGTAGCTGTGCAGCTCGGTAGTGTGCCAGGGAGAGGTGGCGTTCCAGTTCATTCCCACGGCGCCCAGATGGCCGGTGCCGGAATAACGGATCGATTTCACGTCGCCCATAGCCTTTTGCGCACGCTGGATCAACGCGCTCGCGTCCTGTGCCAAGGCGACGCCGGCCGTCAGCGAAAGCAGTAAGAGCAGGTCTGCCGAACCTCTTCTTGTCATAATTCCCTCCGTGAAATTGTATACCAGGCTTGTGCCGGAATCATCTTGGCGATACTATACGTGGCGATGGAAAAACTGAAAATCTGCCGATTCGCCCTGGCGCTGACAACTGCTGCTCTGATGGCTGCCCCGCCGTCGAATCCGGAGGTGCGCGTTGCGGTCTCGAGCGACGCCATTACGCTCCTGCCTGTTCATCTCGCGCAGACTCTTGGCTTTTACCAACAGGAGGGTCTCGCCGTTTCGCTCGCCGAAATCAAGAGTGCCAACAAGACTCTCGATGCCCTGCACGATGGCAGCGCCAATGTGGCGTTGGGCACCACGGTTCCCATCCAGACGGCCGCCGAGGGTCAATCCATTCAGGGCTTCCTCGTCATCTACTCGAGAATCAATACCGTTCTGGTCGTCTCACCCACCGCCAACGGGAAAGTCCACACTGTCGCCGATCTGAAGGGCCGCCGCATCGGAGTCTCCAATCTCGGCTCCGGCTCGCAGATCTTTCTGAACTACCTGCTGTCGGTAAATGGGTTGCAGCCGGCGGATGTCACGGCTGTCGCGATCGGCGTCGGCGCTCCGTCGCTCGCCGCCATGGAAAAGGGCGATGTGGATGCCGCGCTGGTACTGGGCGGCGCCATCAACCTGCTGCTGCGGGCGCACCCCGGCTTGACCATCGTCGCGGACACGCGCACTGCCGAGGGCTCCGCACGCGTCTTCGGTTCCGCCAGCTACCCAGGCTCGCTCCTCGTGGCCGAGGAAAGCTGGCTGAAGGCCAACCCCGATACCGCCCGTCGCTTCGTACGGGCCGTAAAGAAGGCGATGCAATGGATGGGCGAACATTCGCCGGAAGAAGTCCGCGCCAACATGCGCGACGACCAGCGCATGACGGATGCCGACGCCGATCTGGCCACCATTCGCGATTTCCAGCACATGCTCTCGCCCGACGGCGCCATCGAAAAAGGCAGCCCGGAGATTATGTACAAGGTTCTCGCCACTTCTCTGGAGAACGTTCGTACGGCCCATATCGACCTTGCGAAGGCCTACACCAACGAATATCTGACCGGCAAGTAAAGTGCTTCGTCGTATGCCTCGACAACTGCTGTTAATCGGTCTGGTGACGATGGCCGCCGTCCAGGCGCAGGAAACGGATCGCCCCATCGACCTCTGGCGCCTTTTGCAACATCGAGTGACATCTGAAAAAGGGGCCGAATACTCCAAACAATTGCAGGGCTGTGAAATCCCACCCGCGAGGCGCACCTTCGAAGGCCGGGTGGTTTCCCAGCCTTCGGCATCGGAGCTCATAGTAAATGTGGATAATGCCGTGGGTGATGCAAAGCTTGAGTTCGATCACGCCGTTAAAACCGTAAAGCCTGGCACTGTTGTCTATTTCGAAGGCGTGGTTCATGCCTGTGTGAAAAAACCTTACATGCTCTCGTTGGATGTCGGGGATGAGGGTGTAGCCGGTCTGGATTCGAAGTAGCTTAAATCCCTCTACGATGCATTTGACGGTTGCCCAACTTGTGATAAACTCATACCCCATTGGGTCAGCGATTTACGCGAGAGGAGACACCCATTGGACGACGCTAGCGTAATTTCATCCGAAAAGGCGAACGCCCTGCCCGACTTCGGCCTGCCGGAGATCGGCGCACGGCTCGACCGCCTGGCGTCCAGCAAGGTCGTCTGGAAGATCATGGTCCTGCTGGCGTTCGGCGGCCTCTTCGACGCCTACATGATCAGCACCGGCGGCAACATTGCCCCGGGACTCTATAAGGCCCACCTCCTCACCGCGAAAAGCAGCAGCTTTTTCGACCTTCACAGTTACGCCACTTTCAATGCGGCCACTTTCGTCGGTCTCCTCGTAGCCAGCCTCGGCTGCGGCTTTATCGCCGACCGCTTCGGGCGCCGCACCATCTTTACCTTCGGCCTGCTGTGGTTCAGCCTTTGCGCCCTGGCGATGGCTTTTCAAACCTCGGGCGCCGGGCTCATCTTCTGGCGCTTCGTGCTCGCCATCGGCACCGGCCTCGAAGTGATCACCATCGACGCTTACCTCAGCGAGTTGATTCCCAAACGGACGCGAGGCAAGGCGTTCGCTGTCAGCAATTCGATCCATTCCTGCGGCCAGCCACTCGCCGCCCTGGCAGCCTTTTCGCTGGTCCCGTACCACTTGATGGGCGTGGACGGCTGGCGTTGGGTGGTAGTGCTGGGCTCGATCGGCGCGGTGGTGGTCTGGCCCCTGCGTTTGCTGATTCCAGAGAGCCCGCGCTGGCTCGCCGCTCATGGCAATTATGAGAAGGCGGACCGCATCGTAAGCAATCTCGAGAAGAAGGTCGAGCGCGAAATTGGCCATGCGCTCCCTCCGCCGGAACCCGCGGCGCACAGGGAGCCGCATAAGCTCGGTCGCTACGCACAGATCTTCAGTCCCGAATATCTGCCCCGTACCTTCATGCTGAGCCTGTTCCATTTCCTGCAGTCGTTTGCACTGTACGGCTACATCAGCTGGATGCCGACGTTCCTCGTCACGCAGGGCATCAGCGTCACCCGCAGCCTCGGCTACACGCTCGGCATGGCGCTCGTGGCGCCCTTCGGCGGGCTGCTGTGCATGTCGTTCGCCGACAAGTTCGAACGCAAGTGGCAAATCGTCGGTTCGGCGCTCGCTATCGCATCGGTCGGTGTCGTGTTCGCCAATTCGCGCAATCCGTGGATCATCGTTCCCGCCGGCGGCTTTGAATTGTTAAGCGCAGCCGTGCTCAGCTTCAATTTCCACGCTTATCAAGCGGAACTGTTCCCCACGCGAATTCGCGTGCTGGCCATCGGCTTCGTCTACTCCTGGAGCCGGTGGAGCGCGTTCTTCGCGTCGCTGGTGGTCGGCTGGGTGCTCGGCAAGTACGGGGCCCCGGTGGTCTTCGTGCTGTTTACCCTGAGCATGCTGCTGGTGGCGCTCTCCATCGGCGCGCTGGGGCCGAACACGAAGCAGCGCTCCCTCGAGACCCTTTCGCCGTAGCGCACGCACTCTCATGTGGGACAGGCGTGACCCGGTACAACGACGTGCTGAGCGGCTTATCCTGCTGGATAAGGCTTGGATAAGGTCGTTTGGTCGTCGCTGCCAGTGGTCAAGCCTGTCCATCTCTTAGATCATGGACATGCGGAAGCGCCTGTCCCACATTATGACTTGCAAATTTCAAATTCTGGCAGTCCTTTTACTGTTGCCGGGGCTCTCTCTCGCCCAGAATGCCCAAGCCGGATCGGGTACCTACGCGAAGCACTGCGCCGTTTGCCATGGCCGTGAGGCCCGCGGCGGACAGGGACCCTCTTTGCTCGGTCCCACTTATGCGCACGGAGTTGACGATCAGCGAGTAGCTCGCACCATCCGCAACGGATTCACCGAAGGAGGCATGCCGGCCTTCGGCGCCGTCCTGTCGGAGCCCGAGATCACAGCCCTGGTCGCCTTTCTGCGCCAAAAGCGCGCCGAGGCTCCCCCATCGACCCGTCAGCCGGTGACTCGCAACTACACGCCCCTCGGCGTCCCCAAGGGCGTGGTGAAAACCGAACTTTATGACTTCCGCGTCGAGACTATCGCTAAAGTAGGCGAGCCCTACGGATTCGCCTTCCTGCCGGACGGCCGTATCCTCATCACCGAGCTCGCCGGAAATCTGCGTGTGGTCGACAAAGGCCATCTTCAGCTGGAGCCTGTGCCCGACGCGCCGAGTGGCAACGGCCTGGGGCTGCGCGGCGGTGGTGGACGCAGTCTGCTTGATATCATCCTCGACCCCGATTACAAGAACAACGGCTGGATCTACCTCGTGACCTGCCACGGAGTGAAGAACGCCCAGGGCAAACTTGACGGCGTGGCCAGCATCAACCGGGGCAGGCTGCTGAATGGCCGCTGGGTCGATAATCAGGTCCTGACCGAGTTCTCGATCGATGTGACCACCGGGCTGCGCCTGGCATTCGATTCCAAACGCTTTCTCTATATCGGCACGTCCTTTCCTGATGGCTCTTATGTGGCGCCCGCCGAGTTGGGCAAGCAGCCACCCCAGCTCCTCTCCAGCCCATGGGGCAAGATTCTGCGCATGACCGCCGACGGCAAGGTGCCCCCCGACAATCCGTTCGTCAATACGCCGGGGGCTTTCCCGTATATCTATGCGCTGGGCATCCGCGCACCGCTTGGCCTGGCCTTCGACAGTAAGGGCGAGCTGTGGGAATCCGAGGACGGGCCCCGCGGCGGCGATGAAATCAACCACATCAAGGCGGGACACAACTATGGCTGGCCGGTGATCACCTGGGGCCATCGCTACGACGCCATTCCCATGCCCGCGCATCCTGAGCCGGAGGGCCCCGAGCAGGAGAAAATGGACCAGCCCGCCGTCAACTGGTCGCCCTCGCCCGCAGTTTCGGCCCTCGCAATTTATAGCGGCAAGGCCTTCCCCCGCTGGGACGGCAACTTCCTGGTAGGCTCTTTGGCGCAGATGGATCTTTTCCGTGTGGTTATGGATGGCGAGCGGCCCGTGGCGCAGGAAATCATCCTGCATGGGGTGGATCGAATTCGCGATGTGCGGGTCGGTCCGGAGGGGTATGTTTATGTGCTCACCGATGGTGGACAGTTGCTGCGCCTCGTCCCTGTGCGGTGACAACCGCGCGCTGCGGCATGAAGTATAATTCCCAACGATGGCTCCAACCAGGCTAACAGGGATCCAAACATTCAGGAGCCTCAGAGCCATTCTGCTCGCCTCTATGTTAGGCGTCTTACTCTGCGCCCAAACCCAAACGCCGGCCGATATCGACCCCGAATCCGGCAACCGCCTGCCCTTGCCCAAACGCGAAGACTTCACCGGCGCCGACCAGAACATATTCGACGACATCATGGCCACGCAAAGAGGCGGCCTTTCGGATCGCGAGAAAGAGCGTCCGCTGGCGCGTATGCACAGTCCCGGAGTATCGAAGGGCCTCGCCGAGGCGCACCATTATCTGAAATACCAAACCACCCTCGGAGACCGGCTGACCACCATCGCCGTTCTCACCACCTCGCGCGAGCTCACCAACCAGTTCGAGTGGACGCAATGGGAAGAGCATGCCCGAGTTCCGAAAGACAGCCGGTACGTGGAACCCAAGGTTATCGACGCCATCAAGTTTTGCCGGCCCGTGACGGACCTCGACCCGAAAGACGCCGCCGTTATTACCTTTAGCCGGGAACTGTTCGGAGCAAGGAAAGTGTCGTCGGCAACCTTCGCCAGGGTTTTGCAATTGTTCGGCCGCCGAGGTACCGTCGATCTGGAAGAACTGATGGGGCTTTATGCCGCCACCTCCAACGAACTGGTGGCGTACGACCAGCAACTGCACGCCGGACAGAAGCCGCTGCTTCCCGCCGATGCAAAAAAAGGCTGCCTGGAATAGCGAAAAGACGTCAGGAATCTGAACGTCGATTCGAACCTCGGTGTGCTATAAAGCTTGGGTTGGAGGCAGCGATGCAGATAGCGCATGGCGACGAAATCCCGGTAGTATGCGACGGCGGCGGTGTTCGCACCGGCAAGGTGGGCAAGCAGTTCCTTCTCTTTGGCGACCCGGCCTCTCCCGGCAACTTCAAATTCGGATTGTTCCATCAATACGGCGACTTCTATTCACCGCGGCATCGGCATAATTTTTGCCAGTTCCGCGTGCAGCTCGCAGGTCTGTGCGAATACGGCCTCAGCGGCAAGATGAAGCCTGGCATAGTCGGGTACTTCCCCGAGGGGTGCTACTACGGTCCACAGGGCCCCGATACTGAAGACACCTACACGGCCACCTTGCAGTTCGGCGGACCCAGCGGTCAAGGCCTGCTGACCCCGGAACAAACCATCGCCGCCAAGAAAGAGCTTCTCAAGGTCGGCACTTTCGAAAAAGGCGTGTTCCGCCCCAATCCGGACGCCACCGACAGAAGGAATATGGACGGCTTCGAAGCCGTCTGGGAGCATATTAACGGCCGCAAACTGGTGTATCCGGAACCGCAATATGCCGCCCCCATAATGATGGACCCCAACAGCTATCAATGGATGCCCGTGCCTGGCGTCAGCGGTCTGGAGGAGAAGCTTCTCGGTGTCTTCACCGATTGCCAGATCCCCTGCGCGCTCTACCGCCTGCAGCCGGACGCGACGTTCACAGCTAAGGGGCGCGGGATCTTCATGGTCATGTCAGGCCACGGCGCAGTGGCGGGCGACACCTTCCGAAAGTACACCTCAGTCTATCTCGATACCGTTGAGACCATTGCTTTCAAGGCCGATGAAGTATCGGAGATCCTGCTCCTCGGGATGCCGGACTTGGCGATGATTGAAACCCATACGCCAGTCGAAGCGGCCAGCGAGGAGCCAGTACCAGCGTGAGTAACCCCGCAACCCAGCTCTTGATCAATGGCCAGTTCGTTCCAGCGGCGGCCGGCGGCACGTTTATCCGCTCCAATCCCCTGGATGGCGCGGTCGCGACCGAAGCCGCAGCCGCTGCCCCGTCCGACGCGCTCAAGGCAGCCGACGCCGCGCAGGCCGCCTTTCCCAAGTGGTCGGCGCTCGGTCCCAACGCCCGGCGCGCCCTCCTGAATAAGGCTGCCGACAGCCTCGCCGCCAAAGCGCCGGAGCTGATCGCCGCCATGCAGGCCGAGATCGGCGCCACCCAAGCCTGGGCAGGCTTCAACATCTTCCTCGCCACCGGCATGATCCGCGAGGCGGCCGCCCTGACCACACAGATCTCCGGCACCGTGATCCCCTCGGACAAGCCAGGTTGTCTGGCCATGGCCATCCGCGAGCCCGCCGGTGTAGTGCTGGGCATGGCTCCCTGGAACGCCCCCGTAATCCTCGGCGTGCGCGCCATCGCCACTCCACTCGCCTGCGGCAACACCGTGGTTCTCAAGGCCTCTGAAACTTGTCCGCGCACACATGCCCTGATCGGCGCCGCCTTCCATGAGGCCGGCCTGCCCGATGGGGTGGTCAATGCGATCACCAACAATCTCCCCGACGCGCCTGGCGTGGTCGAGGCTCTCATCGCCCACCCAGCCATCCGCCGGGTAAACTTCACCGGCTCGACGCGCGTAGGTCGGATCATCGCCGAATTGTGCGCGCGCCAACTCAAACCCGTGGTGCTGGAACTCGGCGGCAAAGCCCCCTTGCTGGTGCTCCACGACGCCGATCTGGGCGAGGCAGTAAAGGCCGCTGCGTTCGGAGCCTTCATGAACCAGGGCCAGATCTGCATGTCCACCGAGCGCATCATCGTGGTCGACGCCATAGCCGACGAATTCATCGCCCTGTTTACCGCTAAGGCTAAAACGCTGGTGGCTGGAGATCCCAGGGAGGGCAAAACGCCGTTGGGCGCTGTCGTCGATCTCCACGCCGCGCAGCACGTTCACGATCTGGTCGGCGATGCCCTGCGGCATGGCGCCAAAGTTGCCGCCGGCGGCGATGGCGCAGGCGTGTTGATGCCGGCTACCGTCGTCGATTACGTCACCCCGGCCATGCGGCTTTACCGCGAGGAAAGCTTCGGCCCGGTGGTCGCGGTCATCCGCGTCAAGGATGAGGAAGCCGCCATCGCCGCCGCCAACGACAGCGAATATGGGCTCTCCGCGTCAGTCTTCAGCCGCGATATCGCCCGCGCACTATCGGTGGCCCGCCGCATCCAATCCGGCATCTGCCACATCAATGGCCCCACCGTCCACGATGAGGCGCAAATGCCCTTCGGCGGCGTCAAGGCCAGCGGTTACGGCCGCTTCGGCGGTCAGGCCGGCGTCGCCGAATTCACCGATCTGCGCTGGATCACCATCGAGACCCAGGGCGGACATTTCCCGATTTAAGGGACGCATGTTCGTAAACCGCCGCTCGGTGACCATTGAATGGGGCGACTGCGACCCCGCCGGAATCGTCTTCTTTCCGCGCTATTTTGCGATGTTCGACGCCAGCACCGCACACTTGTTCGCCGCCGCTCTGGGCTACGACAAATTCGCTCTGCGCAAACGTTTCGGCATCGTAGGTTTTCCGATTGTCGATACCTCAGCCAGGTTCATCATCCCCAGTCGCTACGGCGAAACCGTTACCATCGAAACCACTATCTCGCGCTTCGGCCGCAGCAGTTTCGGAGTCGCCCATAAACTGCTGCGCGGTGAAGATCTGGCAATCGAGGCCGCGGAGACGCGCGTCTGGGCCGCTGCCGATCCGAGCGATCCCGACCGCATCCGCGGCGTCCCGATACCCGCCGAAGTAATCGAAGCGCTGTCCATTTCCTAAGGAGCATTCATGTCCCGATCCCGCTTAATGATCACCGTAGCCCCCACCGGAGGCATGGCCTCGAAGAGCCAGAATCCCAACCTGCCCACGCAGCCGGATGAGATCGCCGAGTCGGTCTACAAGAGCTATAAGGCGGGGGCCTGCATAGCCGCTCTGCACGCGCGCCGCCCCGACGACGAAGCCACATGCAATGCCGCCATCTACCGTGACATCAACACCCGCGTGCGGGCCAAATGCGATATCGTCATCAATAACTCGACCGGCGGTGGATCGAGCGGCGACATGCTCCTCAAGCGTCCCGACGGGCTCTACGAAAACAATTTCGAGGAGCGCCTGAAGGGCTGCGAAGCCGGCGCCGAAATGGCAACCTTCGACGGCATGACCTTCGTCGACGTCCACGGCGACAAGGAGATTCTAGTCGTCACTCCGCCCAGCCGCTGCGAGGCGCTGGTGAAGCGCATGAGCGAACGAGGCATCAAGCCGGAGTGGGAGGTCTTCGCCCCTAACCACATCTTGCAGGACGTTACCCGCCTGATCCAGAAGGGCTACGACAAGCCGCCGTACTATATCAACATCGTGCTGGGAGCCGACAAGGGCTTTCAGGGCGCCATGCCCTACAGCCACGAAGTGCTCAACGCCATGATCGCGGCGCTGCCCCCGCAGTCGATCTTCTGCGTCTCCGCGATTGGACCCGCACAGCTCCCCGCCACCACCCACGCCATGCTGCTGGGAGGCCATGTACGCGTGGGTCTCGAAGACAATAATTACTACCGCCGAGGCGAACTGGCGACCAATGAGCAGTTGGTAGCCAGAACCGCAAGAATCGCTTCTGAGCTCGGCCTGGAGATAGCCAGCCCCGCCGAAGCAAGAGAAATCCTGGGCTTGCCGAGCTGAAGTAGCGGACACACTCATGCGTGCCGCATCGATACTCCTGTCGACGCCTGCTCCTACCGATCAGAATGACACTCAAATGGCGCCTGCAGGGATTAAACTATCTTGAAGATGCGCGCGTTTTTCGTCATAAGTCTGCCGGCATTTTTCGCCATCGCCGCATTCCCGCAAACAGCCACTCCCCTTGCGTTCGAAGTCGCCTCGGTAAAGCTCAGCGACATGCCGGCCGGAAGTTGGTTCCGGTTCCTTCCCGGCGGAGGGCTCTCGGCAATGAGTTGGATCAAGCAGGTAATTCAGGTTGCATACGGCGTCGAGGACTATCAGGTAACGGGCGGGCCCGGTTGGCTCTCAACGGATCGGTATGACATTGAAGCGAAGGCAGAGAACGGAGCCGCGGGCAAGCCCGAAATGGCCGTAGTGCTTCAATCCCTGCTGGCCGACCGCTTCCAGCTTAAGTTTCGCCGGGAAAGAAGAGAGATCTCGGTTTACGACCTGGTGGTGGATAAAAGCGGCACCAGGGTGAGACCCTTGAAAGAAGGCGAAGCCTCTGCCTGCCGCAACGACAACTCATTCTCCTGCGGCATCACCAACCCCACGCAACTGGCTAAGTCGCTGCGGCATTTCGCAGGCAGACCAGTGCTCGACAAAACGGGCCTGGACGGAAAGTTCGATTTGTTACTCAACTTCGATTCAAGCCCAAATCAGGCGGATGCCGACAAACCGTCCCTGTTCCAGGCGCTTCAGCAACAACTCGGGCTGCGCCTGGAACCGCGAAAGGCCTCGCTTCCCGTGCTGGCGATCGAGAGCATTCAGCGGCCGTCGGAGAACTGAACTTCAACAGCCGCGCGCGCTTCTGATCCGATTCACCGACAGGCGCTAATCTGGAAACTATGCGCCGGACATGTTGGCGAGCCGCTCTTCTGTGTGGGATCGTCCTGAGCGCCGTTTTGGGAAATTGGAATGACACATCGACCGGCATAGACGTCAACAAGCTTCCGCCATTTCCACTCACCAGGATTCGATCCGGCTGGCTGAAAGAAGGTTCGCACGTCATGTTCGATGCGATTAGCGCAACGGCAGGAAACCGGGACGCACGAGAGGTGCGGTTGCGCGGAGTGGGAAAGTCGGGAAAGCAATGGAAGCCCACATTTTCGGTCTCGACGAAGTCTGGCGGGCCGACCTGGACGGCAATGGGACTCAAGACTACGTCCTCTTCGCAGCCGGGCCGTATTTCAACGGCCGCACGACGCCACTGTTTTCGCTCTCGATACCCCTGATGGCCCGCGACGGATTACCGGTTCCCTTTTTTGCAGTCGTTTATCATGGCGAAAACGGCGCGGGAATCAAACACCTGGTGGATCTCAGCCACGACGGGCATTCCGAACTGTTGATCGGTACGTACGACGAGATTGCGTCCGACCCACTCGTTGGTCCCTTCTGCTCGGGCCATTGGAGCAATCAACTGTACCGGTTCCAGCATTTTGGGGCTGAGGAGATTCGCGGGCCGATGGGCGGCATAACCTTCCCGTTCATTCACGATTGGACTTATCGCGGTACGGAATGCGCGGCACAAGAGAAACCGATATTGGCCGTTCGGCCCGCCCTTTTTTACGAGCACGGCACCACCACGCAAGGAACGGTTAGCACCACGATCCGCGGGACACGCGACGCCAATGGTCTGCTCACTATAGATCCGGTGGCCGGATGCAAGGCTATTACCACCAAGGTCGTCGTTTATGACGGCCGCAGCTTCGGGAGATCGCGTTTCCAAATCAGTTCGGCACTTACTCAGCCGAACTGGCGGACCGAATCAGGCGCGACGGAGCCCGCGTGGAACTCCGCGGCATCGACAGGTGGATGGGCAACGGCGACTGCTCTGTCAACTTGATGTGGGCAGGATGAATTCAACGCTTCACCGAAAGCGACTCCCGCCCATTCAAAATCGCAGGATCGAAACCCGCAGTAACCTTATACCGCGCCGAAATCTCCTCCAGTTCCGCCACGCTGATGATCTCCTCGATCTTCGTAAACCCATTAGGCGCGCGCTCCTCCACCAACTCCATGCAAAGCTCCGGCCCCACCTTGCGATTCGCCGCCACCACCGCCGCCGTCGCCGGCCGCCTTACCGCGTCGTAAGCGTCCAAGGCCTCCTCCATTGAAGGCTTTAACGCCAATTCCCGCGCCAATACCCGGGCATCTATAATCGCCTGCGAAGCCCCGTTCGATCCCACCGGGTACATCGGATGCGCGGCATCGCCCAGCAGCAGCACTCTGCCGTGCACCCACGTCGGCAACGCGTCCCGATCCACCATCGGATACTGATAAATCGTCCCGGCGTTGCGAATCATTTCCGGCACATCCAGAAAATCGAATTGGAACGACCCAAACGCCTTCAGCACTTCGTCGCGATTGGCAATGAATTCCCAATCCTGCACCGGCATCGGCTGATCGTCCGCCGTCTTCAGCTCGGCCACCCAGTTGATCAGTGACATGCCCCGATCCGCATGCTTCTTCGAAATCGGATACACCACCACGCGTCGCGCAAACGTCCCCGCCATGATCATCGACTTGCCGGTCAGGAACGGTTTCGCCTCCGTCACCGCGCGCCACATGGTCACGCCATTCCACTTGGGCGGTCCTTCATTGGGATAAAGCGTGCGCCGGATCACCGAGTGCACCCCATCGCACGCCACCATCAAATCGGCTTCGGCTCGGCCCACCACCGTGCCGCCCGGCTTATCGAGGAATTCGCCCCATACTGTAGCCGCATCCTGGCCGAAGCGAGCCAGATGGTGTCCCGTGATCACACGCGATTCGCCCAGCCGCTTGATCGCCGCGCGCAACAGCAGGAGCTGCAGGTCGCCCCGATGAATGGAAAATTGCGGCCACTTGTATCCCGCCGCCAGCCCGCGCGGCTCTCCCCAGATACGCTGGCCGGTTTTCGAATAGTAGACCAGCTCCTGAGTGGGAATTGCCACGTCGTAAAGGTCGTCGAGCAGGCCCAGTTCGCACAGCTCCCGCGTGGCGTGTGGAAGGATGTTGATGCCCACGCCAAGCTCTTTAATGGTCGGCGCGGATTCATACACGTAAAGATCTTCTATGCCCGCATCGTGCAATGCGAGAGCGAGGGTCAGGCCCCCGATGCCACCACCTACAATCGCGACTTTCATTTTTTCGATTACATCACGGAAAACGCCGGCACGTAAACCAAACCCTGCACTATCTCAACAGGTTCGATACCCGGTAATAGGCCATCAAATCCAGCGGAGGAGGAGTATGCCCCATGGTCCGCAGGAAGCCGGAAACCTGGCCCCGATGGTGCGTTCCATGGTTCACCACATGCAAAACGATCTGCCAGAGCGGCGTTTCGTAGGGGTTGCCCTTGAGGTCCTTGTATTGCACCCGCTTGCCGACTGATTCGTCAGTCAGGTCTGCGGCCCAACTGCGCCATTCCTCCAGCAGCGGCGGCCAATCGTCGCGCAGAACCTCCATGCGCATATCCTTCTCGGGATCCAGGAAACGCGCCGGCGGATTACCCCGAATGCGTCCCAGCCACACCCGATCAGCCGCATAAACATGCACCAGAGTACCCAGCACACTGTGGTCGGCCGTGCCGAGATCCCGCGTCAGCTCTTCCGGCTGAAGAACGCTCGCCGCGTCCACCAGCCTCCTCGATGCCCAGGTCGAATAGTCCAGATGAGTTCTAAGTACTCCAGCGGTAAATTCCATAGCGGCTTACGGCTTAATGCCCTCAACATTGGCCCGGATTTTATAAACACTGGTGCTGGCTGTGATGTAAAGGGTCTTCCCATCCTGATCGCCCCACGCCAGATTTCCGACTCTCTCCGGAACGTGAATGGTTCCCAGATGCTTTCCTTCGGGCGACAGAATCCAGACGCCGCCAGGTCCCGAACCCCAGATGTTGCCGAGACGGTCGACCTTGATTCCGTCCGGGCCACCCACCCCTTTCACGCCGGTCGCATCGAAGAGGACTTTGCCATCGGTAACGGAACCATCCGGCTGCACGCGATAGCGCAGCCACGATAACTTCTCGGAATCGCTGATATAGAGAATCTTCTCATCGGGTGAAAAGGCGATTCCGTTCGGCCGCGGAAGATCTTTGATGAGGAGCTGAAGATGTGCCCGGTCCGGCGGCGCGCCGGCTTTCTGTTGGCTGGCGCCGGGAACCCGATAGACGCCGTTCACAGTCACCTGCTTTTCCGGATCCTTATCGCTCTGCGTAACCAGCCCGTAAGGTGGATCGGTGAAGTAGAGAGATCCGTCCGACTTATAGACAAGGTCGTTGGGGCTGCTCAGACGCTTCCCCTCGAAGGTGTCCGCCAGCACCGTGATCTGAGCCTTGGGATCCAGCGCTTCGAGGCGCCACACATTGTGCCTGGCATGTCCGGCCACGGTAAGCCGGCCGCGCGAATCGACCGTCATTCCATTAGAGCCGGGCTCGGGACCTTTAAACGGCGCCGCGCCTTCATACCCGCTCGGATGGAGAAAGACCTTTGGCGCCTGGCCCGGACGCCACTCAATGATGCTGTTGGCCGGGATTTCCGCGAACAGCAGTGACTGGGAATGGGTCCAGACGGGGCCCTCAGTCCATTTATCGAAACCCGTTGCGACCCGTTCCACCACCACATTCGGGCTGACGAGCCGGTCGAGCGCGGGGTCGAGTTTTTCAACCGTCTGCGCGAAGGCCGCGCCCGTAGCAGCGGCGATCCAGAAAATCAGGCACTTTACAGGGAGTTTATGCACAGCAAAATTGTATACCCGAGCTCGATTGGATTGAACGGCAACTCGATACCATACAATGCCCTGATGAAGGATCGAAAAAGAATTTGACGAGCGACTCCCCAACCTACACAGCAAGCTCAGCCCTGCTCGAAGTACTCCACGATCTCGGCGTCGAATTCATATTCGCTAATTTCGGCAGCGACCATCCCGCCATAGTCGAAGGCATCGCAGCCGCGCGCGCCGCCGGACGATCGATACCCAAAATCATCACCTGCCCCAACGAAATGGTGGGCATGAGCGCCGCCCACGGATTCGCCGCCGCCACCGGACGCCCGCAGGCAGTGCTGGTGCATGTCGAATGTGGCACGCAGGCCCTGGCCGGAGCCGTCCACAACGCCGCCAAGGGACGAGTCCCCATTTTCGTCTTCGCGGGCGCCTCGCCGCTCACCCAGCAAGGCGAGCTCAAGGGCAGCCGCAACGAATTTATCCAGTGGATTCAGGATGTCCACGATCAACGCGGCATCGTCCGCGGCTACATGCGCTACGAAGGTGAAATCCGCGTCGCCGAATCCATCAAGCAGCTGGTGGCGCGCGCCTTCCAATTCGCCCGCAGCGATCCCAAAGGTCCCGTGTATCTGATCGGCGCTCGCGAAATCATGGAGGCGCCCGCCCCCGCCGCGAGGATCGTTCCCGACCACTGGAAGCCGATTGTCCCCGCAGCCCTTTCGCCTGCGAGCGCAGCCGAACTCGCGAGCGCCCTCGCCAATGCTCGCGCGCCGCTGATCGTCACCTCCTTCCTGGGACGCAATCCGCAGGCAGTGAAAGCGCTGGTCGAACTTTGCGAACGGCTAGGCGCAGGCGTCCTCGAATCGGTTCCTAACTACGTCAACTTTCCGCACACTAACCCCCTCTACCAGGGAAATCAATGGAACGAGCCGCGCCAAAACCCAGCGCTCGCGGAGGCCGATGTGGTGCTGGTCATCGACAGCGATATTCCCTGGATCCCTACATCCAGTGCGCCCAACACAGACGCAGCCATCTATCACATCGACGTCGATCCGCTGAAAATGCAGATGCCGTTGTGGTACATCTCCGCGCGCGGCCGGTTCGCCGCCGACGCCGCCACAGCCCTGGGGCAACTCAACGCCGAGCTCGACAAACTAACCCTGAACCAGGAGCTTCTCGCCAAACGACGATCCCGGTGGGAGGAACTACACGCGGGCCGTAAAGCGCGCCTGGCTGAGAAAGAACGCCCCAGCGGCCGTCTCACCGGAGAGTATCTGACGGCGATGCTTCGCGGACGCCTGACCACCGACACCTTGATAGTCAATGAAGGCATCTCCAATTACCAGCCGATATTCGATCACCTCGCGCTCACCGAGCCGGGCATGATGTTCACCAGCGGAGGAGGCTCGCTGGGCTGGCATGGAGGCGCCGCGATTGGAGCCAAACTGGCCCATCCCAACAAAACTGTGATCGCATTGACCGGAGACGGGTCGTACATGTTCTCCGTGCCCTCTTCGGTTCACTGGATGGCGCGCCGATACAACACCCCGTTCCTGACCGTCATCTATAACAACAAGGGCTGGAAATCTCCCAAACTTTCGACGCTGGCGGTGCACCCGGACGGCTACGCCAGCCGCGCAGCCGATCTGGACATGAGCTTTAATCCCCAGCCCGACTACGCCGCCATCGCCGCCGCGGCCGGCGGAGCCTTTCCCCGAATTGTGGACGATGTCGCCGATCTTGAAAAATCCTTCGACGAATGTTTTCACGCCGTACAGGTCGAAGGCCGCTCGGCAGTCCTCGACGCTCGCCTCGCTATCTGAAGGGAAACCATGTCTGAAGTAACCCTGATCAATCCCGTAATCGAGCGCATGAAAGCCGGCGAGGTCGCGCTCGGCATGAACATACGCCTCGCCCGCTCCGGCGACATCGCCTCCATCGCCCGCACTACCGGCCACGACTTCCTCTTCCTCGATGCCCAGCACGCCATCTTTTCCCTCGAAACGCTCGCCCACATCGCCCAGGCAGCCAGGGGCGCGGGAGTAGCGCCGCTGGTGCGTGTGCGCAGCTGCGACGATCCCGACACTTCTCTCTTACTCGACGCAGGAGTAACCGGCATCGTCTTCCCCGACATCAACACCGCCGACCAGGCGCGCAAGGCAGTGGATACCGCCAAGTTCCCACCCCTCGGCAAGCGATCCGTCTCCGGTGGCTATTCGCTCTTCGACTTCCGTACGCTGCAGCTCGCCGAGGTCACCCGCACGCTCAACGAGAACACCCTGGTGGTCTGCATGATCGAAACCCGCCAGGGCCTGGCCAATGTCGAAGAAATCGCCTCTATAGACGGTGTCGATGTCATCCACGTAGGCTGCAACGATCTTCTGGTGAACATGGGCAAGCCGGGAGCTTTCGGCGATCCCGAGATCGTTGCCGCCGTGGAACGTGTGATCGCCGTCGCCAACGCCCACGGGAAATTCGCCGGACTGGGCGGGGATCGCAATGTGGCAAGGCAAGTCGAGTTCATCCGCAAAGGCGTGAAATTCATGACCACCCAGACCGACATCGGCTTCCTGATGGCCGAAGCCTCCCGCCGCACAGGAGAACTACGCCAAGCTCTGATGGGCGTTCTTTCCCAGCCGCGACCATGAGGGAGTGGTATCGCATTGGCGGTGTCGCTGCGCTGCTCCTGGGCATCGGGTACCTCATCATCTTTCCGCTGTACGCCTCCGTCGGCGCCCCGCCCAATGGTGCCGACGCCTGGTTTAAGCTCCTTCCCGGCAAGACGACAGTCTGGTGGACAATCCTCGCTCTCTCGGTCTTCACGGACTTTCTTTACCTGCCTGTAGCGTTCGCCCTCTACCTCGCGTTGCAACGAGTCAACAGAAACGCCATGGTGCTGGCGACCGCGTTGGTGGGGCTGTTTGTCGCTCTGGACTTAGCGGTCACCTGGTCGCATTACGCCTCCATCCTAACCCTCTATAGCCGCTACTCCGCCGTGACCAACGACGCCCAACGCGCCGGTTACATCGCTGCCGCCGACTATGCCTCGGCAATGCTGACGTCCCCTCTGGAAATCGTGTACGCAATAATGACCCTCTCTGCCGGGATACTTCTGATCGGCTTCGTAATGCTGAAGAGCGCGTTCAATAAGATCACGGCGTGGCTAGGGCTGGCCACCGGCATCCTCGGGCTCGCTTCAATAACGGGCCTCAGTGTGGCCATAATCGGTAATGCCCTCGGCGCCACCGTCTGGCTGTTCTTGGTGGGCTACAAACTCTACCGGCTCCCTGAGGACTGAGTGGGGCAGATTTCCGATCTGCCCTCGCCGATTCGGTGTCTTGTGCGCTGCGGTAGCATTTGGGAAGCAGCGGCGAAGATGCCCGTGAATCTTACTGTCGGATTATCCGTGGACGAGTGTCTCGACCGCAGCTTCGATCCCGCATGCGAGTTGCTGGGCGGAGAAACGAGGCCGAAACCTTTCGGAACTGGAAGGCATTCCAAAATGCGACACCGCCTGTTGCGCTTGCTCGAAGAAATTTTCGACGAAGGCCTGGCCGAGTTTTCGCGCTGCTGCCGATGCGGCCGGTCTGGTCAAGATGCGCAGGGCGCTTGTTCGACCCCCGCCCGGCTCACCATTCTGTCCGTAAGTTGGTCCATCCATTAAGGAAGTCTTACGGTCGCGTCAGGTTTCTGCTCGCAGGAGTCGGATTCGTGCAATCTCACACACATTCATAATGATAGTATTTCCCTAAACATCGGTACTCTAAAGTGGGATTTTTGCGAAGTTGTACGACTTCCTGTACTGTCTCCTCGCCGATTTGAAAGGGGTCTATTAGTGATTTTCAGTCAAGGTTTTACTAAACGATTCGCCCAGCTCTGTGGCTTGGCGATCGCCTTGTCCGGCCTCGCTTTGGCGCAGACGGACCGCGGCATCATCACCGGCACGGTACAGGATCCGGCTCATGCCGTGATCGCTAATGCCACCATCACTGTTACCAACAACGCGACCGGCGGTGTTTACGACACCAAGACCACCAGCGCGGGCGATTACTCTGTCATCCAGCTCCCTCCCGGCTTTTACACCGTGACCGTGGAAGCGCCCGGCTTTGAAAAGTATATCGGCACCGGGACCCAAGTCAACGTCAACACTACCTCGCGCGTCGACGTTACGCTGACGGTGGGTACCGTAACCCAATCCGTGACGGTGGACGCCACGGCGCCGCTGTTGAAATCGGAAACCGACGAGCAATCGCATAACGTCAACACGCAGCAAATCCTCCAGTTGCCGCTCGAAGGCACCGGTGGTGCGCGTAATCCACGATCCTTTGTAATTATGGTTCCGGGCGTCTCGGGCGCTGCCGAAGGAACCAGCGGACACGTCGAGGGGCAGCCGAGCAATACGCACCGCCTCTACATCGACGGTCAGGATATCTCGAGTTCCATCAGCAACGGCACAAACACCGGGCCGCCGCCGCAGGAAATGGTGCAGGAATTCGCCCTGCAGACCAGCAATATGGCCGCCGAATACGGCTCGGCAGAGGGCGGTATGTACGTTTTTGCCACCAAGAGCGGCACCAACCAGCTGCACGGCAGCCTCTTTGAGTACTGGCAGAATAACCTGCTCGATGCCGACCATCCCTACACCAACACCAACCCGTTCGACCGCAAGAACGACTTCGGTTTCAGTGTGAGTGGCCCCGTCATTATCCCCAAAATCTACAACGGCAAGAATAAGACTTTCTTTATTGTGGTGTTTGAAGACGCCAAAAACGGGCTCTCGGCGTCGGGCGCCACCAATACCGTTCCCACCCCGGCTTATCGCACGGGCAATTTCAGTGCGGCGCTGGGAGCCAAGCTGAACGGCACGGACCCGCTGGGCAACCCCTACTATGCGAATGAAATTTACGACCCGACAACCACGACAATGTCCGCTTCGGGCGTGGCCTATCGCATCCCCTTCGCCAACAACACTATTCCGACCAGTCGGCTCGACCCTGTCGCCTTGAAGATCCAGAATTTTATCCCGGTGCCCGACGTACCCGGCGCAACGCTGCTCAATAACTGGTATCAGTCGCCCAAGTACGGTACATACTCCGTGCAGCCTGCCTTCAAGGTCGATCAATACATCAGCGACAAGCAGAAGCTCTCCATCTATGTCGACCGCCCGTTCAATGTGGCGCCGAACAATGAGGACGCCCTGCCCTTCCCGATCACGCAGGTCGAGATCCCGCACGGCAACACCTGGATTCCCCGCGTCAACTACGACTACACCATTGCGCCGACTCTGCTGCTGCACATGGGCATCGGCTACCTGCGCTTCAAGAGTCCCTCCGGGACGCTCCCCGCTGAGGCAACATACAACGCGGCATCGCAGCTCGGATTTACCGGCAGCGCGACCGGCCTGGGTATGCCCACTATCAGCATCGGGACGTCGTCGACCGGCGGCGGCATGGGGCCGAACATGGGGCCCGCGAGCCTCGAAGACACGTATTACAACAAGTTGAGCAGCGTAGCGGGCCTGACCTGGATCCACGGCTCCCACTCATACAAGTTCGGCGGCGAATGGGCCAATAATGCGTATGACGACGTGAACAAGAGCGGTACTCCCGGCAGCCTGAGCTTCAGCGCCACCGAGACCGGCGATCCTTCCACCGTTGGTCAGAGCCTCGGCGGCGCCGGATCACCAGGCTTGTCCTATGCCAGCTTCCTGCTGGGTTTGGCAGACAGCGCCTCGGTCAAGGCTCCCCAGGAGCTCGAATATCGCAACAATCGCGGGGCATGGTATATCCAGGACAGCTGGAAAGTCACCCACAAGCTCACCATCGATTACGGTCTGCGCTGGGATATTCAGGCGCAGGGGCATGAGATTCACGACCGTTCCAGCATGTTTGGTCCCACCATCGTCAACCCGACCGCTGGTGGATTGCTGGGAGGCACGGTCTATGAAGGCTACGGCGCCGGCCGCTGCAATTGCTATTTCGACCATCCCTACCCATGGGCCTTCGGACCGCGGTTTGGGTTTGCCTACAACGTTACTCCCAAGACCGTCATCCGCGGTGGTTGGGGTGTAGTCTATACATCCATCCCCTACGGCAGCCTGACCGGCAGCGCGGTGGGTGGCGTCGGCATCAACACCATCAGCTTCACCTCACTCTCGCCGACGCTCGAAACGCCCGCAGCGACGTTGAGCCAGGGGCTCGTGTACAGCCAGGCGGCCCTTACCCAGGCAAACTTCCTCAATCCCGGGTTCTATCCCAACTCGGCCGGAAATCCCAACCCCGCCGCAGTGAACGCACCCCCGTTCTTTGTCGATCCGAATGCTGACCGGCCCGGTCGAGTCCACCAGTTCAGCTTTAACCTGCAACACCAGCTGCTGAAGAATCTGCTGGTGGAAGCGGCGTACGTCGGCAACCGCGGCGTTTGGGAAAACACCAACGGCCTGGTCGCTCTCAACGACATTTCGGCGGCCGACCTCGCGGCACACGGCCTCAGCCTGAGCAATCCGGCCAACCTCACGTTGTTGACCTCCGCGGTGGGCTCAGCCACGGCCATAGCCGCCGGCATTAAATTGCCGTACGCCGGATATTCCACCACTCAGACTGTCGCGCAGAGTCTGCGGCCCTACCCGCAATTCTCCAGCGCGATCAACCCCACCTTTGCGCCGCTGGGTAACAACTGGTACGACTCGCTGCAGGCCAAAGTCACGCAGCGCTATTCCTATGGTTTGACGGCACAAGCGGCCTACACCTTCTCGAAGGAAGAGGCCACCGGCCAGGCGATCAACGATGTCTTCAACCGGCCCAACCAGAAGTCGCTGGCCAGCTATTCCCAGCCCAACCTGTTCACGCTGTCCTTCATCTACGAAGTTCCACTGCAGAAACTTCCGGGCGGGCAGCAGTGGTTGGTCAAGCACATTGTGAGCGGCTGGCAGTTCAGTTCGCTGTTGCGCTACAGCAGCGGTGCGTTGATTGCGGTGCCTGGCTCGCAGGGCAACCTCAACTCACTGATCTTCCAATCCACGCGCATGAACCGCGTGCCCGGACAGCCCCTGTTCCTGGTAAATCCGAACTGCGGGTGCTACAACCCGTATAACCAGCTGATCCTCAACCCCAAAGCCTGGGCGGATGTTCCCAACGGGCAGTGGGGCTACTCGGCGCCGTATTATAACGACTACCGTGCCGGGCGCACACCCAGCGAACAGGCTGGCCTCGGACGCACCTTCCGTCCCACCGAGAAAGTCCGGCTACAGGTCCGTGTGGAGTTCTACAACGTGTTCAACCGGATCATCTACGGCGGCGGCGGCATCACGTCCAGCAATCCTCTGGCGACGCCGACCACCAACTCGCTCGGTCAGTACACCGGCGGCTTCGGCTTCCAGAATCCGACCGGCATCGGCGGTGAGCGCACGGGCCAGGCGGTCTTCCGCGTGGACTTCTAAGCCAGATGTGGGCCAAGCCTTTGGCCTGTCCCTCTCTGGTACGTATACGCGGCCCGGAAATTCGTTTCCGGGCCGCTTTTTTTCCTCGGCGCCCGCATCAGATTTCTGCTCGCAATCGCCGAATTCCTGCAATCCTCCCTATCATCCTGGGTGATAGCATCCATTAAATAAAGCGATGGCGCACATGTCTTTGTGCGCGTTTGAAAGGGGAGTTCTTGATCCTGCATAGATTTTCTAAACGAACTGGCCGTCTCTGCTGGCTGGCAATTGCCTTGTCCGGGCTCGCACTGGCGCAGACCGACCGCGGAGTCATTACCGGAACCGTTACGGATCCGGCGCACTCAGTGGTGGCGAACGCCTCTGTCACGGCCAAAAACGTGGACACCGGCGGAACGTACGATACGAAAACCACCAACGCGGGCGACTACAGCATCATCCTGCTGCCGCCGGGAACGTACGTCGTGACCGTGGAAGCGCCAGGATTCCAGAAGTACGTCGGCACGGGAACTCAGGTGGCGGTCGGCAACACTGCGCGCATCGACGTGGAGCTTACCGTCGGCGCAGTCACGCAATCCGTCACGGTCGATGCCACGGCCCCGCTGCTCAAATCGGAAAGCCCCGAGCAGAGCCAGGTGGTCGACGAGCAGGAAATTAAACAGCTGCCCCTGCAGGGTACCGGCGGATCGCGCAATCCGCGCGCCCTCGTGATTGTGGTTCCCGGCGTTTCGGGAAACGGCACCGGAACCGGCGGACGCATCGACGGGCAGACGGCGAATACGCAGCACATCTACATCGACGGTCAGGACATTTACAGCGCCAACGGCAACGGCACCAACACGGGTCCGCCGCCGCAGGAAATGATCCAGGCATTTGAGCTGCAAACCACCCAATACTCCGCCGAGTACAGCACGCCGCAGGGCGGCGTGTACGTCTTCGCCACCAAGAGCGGAACCAACAAGCTGCACGGCAGCCTCTTCGAGTACTGGCAGAATAACCTGCTCGACGCCGATAAGCCTTACGTCAACACCAATCCCTACGACCGCAAGAACGATTTCGGCTTCAGCCTCAGCGGTCCCATCGTTCTCCCGAAGATTTTCAACGGCAGAAACAAGGCCTTCTTCTATCTCGTTTCCGAAACCGCCAAGAACGTTCTCTCCTCCTCGGGTTCCACCACCACCGTGCCCACCCTCGCCTATCGCACCGGTGATTTCAGTGCCGCGCTCACGGGACGCAAGCTCACCGGGTCCGATCCTCTGGGCAACGCGTACTACGAAAACACCATCTACGATCCGATGACCACGGCTACGTCGTCTGCCGGCGTGCACTATCGCATGCCGTTCCCCAATAACATGATTCCCACCAGCCGCCTGAGCCCGGTCGCCCTCAAGATCCAGGCTTATATGCCTGTGCCCGATGTCCCCGGCGCGACCCTCCTCAACAACTGGTATAACGGGCCGAAGTACACCACGCGCTCGTCGAACGACGCAGTAAAGGGGGATTACAACATCAACGACAACCACAAGCTCTCTATTTATCTCTTCAGAAACGGGAATCTGGCGCCCAACAACGTGGATGGCCTCCCCTTCCCGCTGACAACCATCCAGTTGCCGGTCGGCAACACCTGGCTGCCCCGCGTCAATTACGACTACACGATTTCTCCTACCCTGATTTTCCACCTGGGCCTGGGCTTTTTGAGATTCTATAACCCGGCCACCGCGCTCCCCAGCGAATTCGCCTACAATGCTTCATCGCAGATAGGCTTCAATGGCAGCGCCATCGGGACCGGCTTCCCCGTGCTCAGCATTCCGACGTCCTCCACCGGCGGCGGCTTCGCGCCGACTTCGGGCCCCACCAGCGGCGACATTTCGATTTATGACAAGACACAAGCCCAGGACTCCCTCACCTGGGTCCGCGGCAAGCACACCTATAAATTCGGCGCCGAATGGCAGGAAAATATGTTTGCCGACCTCAACCTTTCGGGCACCACGGGCAACCTGAACTTCAGCGCGACCGAAACCGGCGACCCCTCGGCGCAGGGGCAGAGTCTGGGCGGCGCCGGAATCGGCATGGGTTATGCGAGCTTCCTGCTCGGCTTGGTGGACAATGCCACGGTAAAGCCTCCCCAGCAGCTCGAATACCGCAACAAGCACTGGGGCCTGTTCTACCAGGACGACTGGAAGGTGAATCGCAAGCTCACTCTCAACTTCGGCATTCGCTGGGATCTGCAGGCCGAAGGGCATGAAATCTACAACCGCTCCAGCATGTTCGGCCCCACCATTCCCAACCCATCGGCCGGCGGACGCCTCGGCGGAACGGTTTATGAAGGCTATGGCGCGGGCCGCTGCAACTGCTATTTCGACCACCCCTACCCGTATGCCGTCGGGCCGCGGCTCGGGTTTGCCTATCAGATCTCGCCGAAACTGGTGGTTCGCGGCGGATGGGGCTTGGTCTATACCTCGATAGCGACATTCAACAGCTTCACGAGCACCGCCGTCCAGGGCGTGGGCATCAATACGATCAGCTTCAATGCGCCCGCGTACGGCGTTCCGACCACAACTCTGAGCCAAGGCCTGGTCTATAACCCGGCGGCTCTGACCACTACAAACTACCTGAATCCGGGAATCGCTCCCGCCGCTGGCGGCGTGAACTCGCCCGCGTACTTCATCGATCCGAATGCCGATCGTCCCGGCAGAGTCAACACCTTCAGCATGAACCTGCAGTACGAGCTCATGAAGGATCTGCTGGTGGAAGCGGCTTATGTGGGCAACCGCGGCGTCTGGGAAAACGGCCCCAGCGGACTGGTCGCCCTCAACGATATCTCGCAGGCGGATCTTGCGGCGCACGGTCTGAGCCTGAGCAATCCCGCCAACGTCTCGCTGCTGACTTCGACGCTCGGTTCCGCGGCCGCGCAGGCTGCAGGTTTCACCGCGCCATACCCGGGATTCCCCACCAGCCAGACCGTGGCGCAGAGCATTCGCCCCTACCCGCAGTTCAACAGCAGCTTCAATCCCATGTGGGCGCCGCTCGGCAACAACTGGTACGACTCTCTCCAGGCCAAGGTCACCAAGCGCTATTCCTATGGGCTTTCCGCCCAGGCAGCTTACACCTTCTCGAAGGAAGAGGCTACCGGCCAGGCAATCAACGACGTGTTCAACCGGCCCAACCAGAAATCGCTCGTCAGCAGCTCCCAGCCCAACCTGTTCACCTTGTCATTCATCTACCAGGTTCCGCTGCAGAAGATTCCGGGTGGCAACAACTTCATCGCGCGACATATTCTCAGCGGGTGGCAAACGAGCGTTCTCTTGCGGTACGCGAGCGGCTCGCTGATTGCCGTGCCGGGCTCACAGGGGAACCTGAACTCGCTCATCTTCCAGTCCACGCGTATGAACCGGGTACCCGGGCAGCCGCTGTTCCTGGTCAATCCGAACTGCCACAGCTGCATCAATCCCTACAGCACGCTGGTGCTCAACTCGAAGGCATGGCAGGACGTGCCGAACGGGCAGTGGGGCTACTCGGCGCCTTACTATAACGACTATCGCAACCCGCGTGCGCCCGCCGAACAAGCGGGCGTCGGGCGCACATTCCGCCCCAACGAGAGGATCAGCATGCAGTTCCGGATTGAGTTCTATAACCTCTTCAACCGGGTGCTCCTGTCGAGCTCGACGCCGTCGTCCGGCAACCCGCTTGCGACCACGACGTACAACGGCCTGGGTCAACTCAGCGGCGGATTCGGGTTCGTCAATCCCAACAACTTCGGCGGCGAGCGAACGGGCCAGTTCGTCTTCCGTCTGGACTTCTAGCGCGAACTGTCCCTCTCTTGAAAACATGCACAGGCGGAAGCGCCTGTGCTACATCGATTGCGGCCCGGAAATTCGTTTCCGGGCCGTAACTGTTTTTAAGCTCTCAAATGCCCTGTACGTAAGCCCACCGATCCCACAGCCCCCCGTCAAGTTTCTGTTCTCGCTGCAGAATTCCTGCAAGCCGTTCTTTCAAAAGGGGCGTTAGTATTTCGTAAAGTATCTTACGCATCCGCTTTATTTTCAGCGGCTTGAAAGGGGTAGTTTCGTGTTTTTTAAAACATTTCTTAAGCGAGCCACCTACGTCTGCTGGCTTGCCATTGCCTGGTCCGCACTCGCCTTGGCGCAGACGGATCGCGGCATTATAACCGGAACCGTGATGGATCCCGGAGGTGCCGTAGTCGCCAACGCTGCCATAACGGTGACCAATACCAGAACGGGCGGCGTTTACGATACTAGGACCACCAGCTCGGGCGACTACACAGTCCCGCTGCTGCCCCCGGGAGTTTACACGGTGACCGTGGAAGCGCCGGGATTCGAGAAGTATGTCGGCACCGGCACCGAGGTCACGGTCAACAACGTGTCGCGCGTCGATGTAAAGCTGACGGTGGGCGCGGTGACTCAATCGGTCACGGTGGACGCGACGGCGCCGCTGCTGAAATCGGAAAGCGACGAACAGAGCACCAACGTCAACACGCAGGAGATCCTCCAGTTGCCCAACGAGGGCACCGGCGGAGCGCGCAATCCTCGCGCCATGGTGATTCTGGTGCCGGGCGTCTCAGGCCAGGGTGAAGGCACCAGCGGGCGCGTCAATGGCCAGACGCCCAACACGCAACGGCTCTACATCGACGGCCAGGATATTTCGAGCGCCAATAACAATGGCACCAACACCGGCCCGCCCCCGCAGGAGATGGTGCAGGAATTCGCCCTGCAGACGAGCAATTTCGCAGCCGAATATGGCGCGGTGCAGGGTGGCGCCTACGTCTTCGCTACCAAGAGCGGCACCAACCAGCTGCATGGCAGCCTGTTCGAGTACTGGCAGAATAACCTGCTCGACGCCGCCAAGCCGTTCGTGAACACCAATCCGTTCGACCGCAAGAACGACTTCGGGTTCAGCATCAGCGGTCCCATCATCATCCCCAAAATCTACAACGGCAAGAACAAGACCTTTTTCTATGTGGTTTTTGAAGATGCCAAGAACGGAATTTCCGCTTCGGGAGCCACTAACACGGTGCCGACTCTGCTCTATCGGCAGGGCAACTTCAGCCAAGCCCTGACGGGACGCAAACTCAATGGAACGGATCCGCTGGGCAATCCTTACTTCGAGAACACCATTTACGATCCGATGACCACCATGACGTCTTCAACCGGCGTGCAGTATCGTATGCCGTTTCCGGGCAACATCATCCCACCCAGCCGGCTTGACCCCGTGGCACTTAAGATCCAGGCCTTTATCCCGCTGCCCGACGTGCCCGGCGCCACCGTTCTGAACAACTGGTATCAATCGCCCAAGTATGGGACTTACTCGGTGCAGCCGGCGTTCAAGGTGGATCACTACATCAGCGACAGGCAGAAGCTCTCCATCTATATCGACCGCCCGTTCAATCTGGCGCCGAACAATGAGGATGGCCTTCCCATACCGATCACCACGCTCCAACTGCCGCACGGCAGCACCTCGATTCCGCGGCTCAACTACGACTACACCATTTCTCCCACGGTGCTCCTGCACTGGGGTGCGGGCTTCCTGCGCTTCTACAATCCGGCCACTGCGGTGGCCCAGGATTTCGCGTTCAATGCGGCCACCCAGCTCGGATTTGTGGGCAGTGCCATCGGAACGGGCATGCCCGTGGTAAGTATTCCGACGTCATCGACCGGCGGCGGCATGGGTCCCACCATGGGGCCCACGGGAGGCGACCAATCCTATTACGACAAGGTGGATTCGGTGGCCGGCCTGACCTGGGTTCACGGCGCGCACACTTATAAGTTCGGGGGCGAATGGGCTAATAACGAATTTGCGGACGTGAACAGGGCCGGTACCACCGGGAATCTGAACTTCAGCCCCAACGAGACCGGCGACCCCTCCACACAGGGGCAGAGCCTGGGCGGCGCGGGAGTCGGTATGGCCTACGCGAGCTTCCTGCTGGGCCTGGTCGATAATGCCACCGTCAAACCTCCGCAGGAACTCGAATACCGCGATAACCGCGGCGCCTGGTATATCCAGGACAGCTGGAAAGTCAACCATCGGTTCACTCTCGACTACGGTCTGCGCTGGGATATTCAGGCGCAGGGCCACGAAATTTTCAACCGTTCGAGCATGTTCGGACCCACCATTCCAAATCCCTCGGCGGGAGGACTGCTGGGCGGGACCGTCTATGAAGGCTATGGCGCGGGCCGCTGCAACTGTTATTTCGACCACCCGTATCCATGGGCTTTCGGGCCGCGTCTCGGATTCGCGTATCAAGTTGCGCCCAGGACCGTGCTGCGCGGCGGATGGGGCGTAGTCTATACTGCCATCCCCTACTTCAACAGCTTCACCACCACTCCGGTGCAGGGAGTCGGCATCAACCAACTCACCTTCAACGCTCCGGCATTCGGCGTCCCGACTACCACGCTCAGCCAGGGTCTGCAGTATGCACCGGCAGCCCTGACGACGACAAACTATCTGAATCCCGGCATCGACCCCGCTCCCGGCGGTGTTAACTCGCCCATCTACTTTATCGACCCGAATGCCGATCGTCCGGGCAGGATCCATACCTTCAGCGTGAACTTGCAGCAGCAACTGACGAAGGACCTGCTGGTGGAAGCGGCTTACGTGGGCAACCGCGGCGTTTGGGAATCCGGACCCAGCGGGCTGGTCGCCCTCAACGCGATCTCGCAGCAGGATCTGGCGGCACACGGTCTGAGCCTGAGCATTCCGGCCGATGTTTCACTGCTGACCTCGACCCTGAGTTCGACGGCGGCCAAGGCTGCCGGCTTCACCGCCCCCTACCCCGGATTCCCGCTCAGCCAGACGGTAGCGCAGAGCATTCGGCCGTATCCGCAATTCAACAGTAATTTCAATCCCATGTGGGCGCCGCTCGGCAACAACTGGTACGACTCGCTGCAGGCTAAGGTCACTAAGCGCTATTCCTACGGGCTGATTGCGCAGGCCGCTTACACGTTTTCGAAGGAAGAAGCGACCGGACAGGCGGTCAACGATGTTTTCAACCGTCCCAACCAGAAGTCGCTGGTCAGTTCTTCGCAGCCCAACCTGTTTACGCTCTCCTTTGTGTACGAAGTTCCGCTGCAGAAACTTCCGGGCGGGCACCAATGGCTCGTCAGGCACATTGTGAGCGGCTGGCAATTGAGCGCGCTCCTTCGCTACAGCAGCGGTCTGCCCATTCCGGTACCCGCCTCGCAGGGCAACCTGAACTCGCTGATTTTCCAGTCGACGCGCATGAACCGCGTGCCGGGACAGCCTCTGTACCTCGTGAACCTGAACTGCGGCTGCTACAACCCGTACAATACGCTGGTGCTCAATCCGAAGGCCTGGCAGGATGTTCCAAACGGGCAGTGGGGCTACTCGGCGCCGTATTATAACGACTATCGCTATGGGCGCGTGCCGAGCGAGCAGGCGGGACTGGCACGCACGTTCCGTCCCACCGAGCACGTCCGGGTGCAGGTCCGCGTGGAGTTCTACAACGTGTTCAACCGCATCATCTACGGCGGCAATAACCCGTCGTCCAGCAACCCGCTGGCTACGGTTACTACTAACTCTCTCGGTCAGTACACCGGCGGCTTCGGCTTCCAGAATCCGACTGGCTTCGGAGGTGAGCGCACGGGCCAGGCGGTTTTCCGCGTGGACTTCTAAGCTCAAAACTTCACCCACAATCCGACCCTGAGTGGCGGCCCGAAAATTTTTTTCCGGGCCGCTATTTTTTTTGACATCATGGCAGGGGGTCTGAGACCCGAAAGGAGAATCCAGTGACAACAGGAAGGATTACAGGCGCGATTCTGCTCGCCGCCACGATGGGCTGTCTGGCAGCCATGTACGCGCAGACGGCGCTGCCTC
>Ga0302320_10001960_pt1 | contig 49093 bp, 31 predicted proteins | sample Bog_T0_3_FD_202130 | JGI IMG/M metagenome (GOLD analysis project Ga0302320, IMG submission 202130) | Peat permafrost microbial communities from Stordalen Mire near Abisko, Sweden - Bog_T0_3 | ecosystem: Environmental > Terrestrial > Soil > Wetlands > Peat | place: Sweden: Abisko, Stordalen Mire... | reverse complement strand
AATCCCAGGCCCAACCAGCACTTTTAATGTAAAAGGGAAACGCTGGTTCGAAGATGGTGGGCCATCAAAACGCCGATACACTAAGTAAGTCTTCAGGGAATGTCAAGCCTCGGCATTTGACCGTTAACCGTGTCCGGGGCTAGCGAAGTACCCTGAAATGCATACCGCCAAGGTTCCCCAGAAGGTGACAGGGTGCCAGTGGCTCGCTCACTCCATAGGCCTTTTCTGATATTGCATTAAGTATATGTTTTATTCCATTGGATATGATTCACTATGAAATAAGCTCCCAATGCCTGCGGAAGGATGGAATCATTCTCCAGAAGGTGAACTGCCTCCCGCAAGCACATTACCGACACGAGGACTCCGCGCGATCCAGGCTTGTTTTCAGGCATTTCAGACGATTTGCTGGGGTTGGTGGAGTTCTGTAATCCAACCAAGACCTATGGGGAGATTATACTTGCAGTTCAATGTTACAATGGCGTTCTTCCCCGCCGTAATCAGTGATGGTGGCTTGCATCGTAACGCAAAAGGAGTTGGCCATGCCGAGATTACCGATCTCTCAGTACTCTTACAATCCCCCGTGCGACCTGCGGCTTCCCGAGGAGGCGTTGAAATTCCGGAGGGCGCATAACCCGCCCCTGACAACTTTGGAATACCTGGGAAAGATCAACATTACGGCCTGGCTTTACCGGGACGAACGGGGCGTGGAGGGGGTGAAGGTAAACCCGAACACCACGATCGCGGAATTGCTGAAGGACTTTGGGCCCGCGGAGACGCCCGATGCGAACGTCGGGATTCACTCAGAAGGCAAGGCCGCCGAATGGTTCCGCCTCAGGCGCAATCACCAGGTTCTCCAGATCTTTTCCGAACGAATTCCCTGCCCCATGATGTGCGCGCCCCTGCTGCGAAACTATTTTCCCGGCATACCCGTTTATTACTACTACGACTGGAATTCGTGGCGGCAGGGCGGGAAGGTTTTGAAGCGGCCGGGGGAGATTTTGAAGACTGTTTATGGACTATAACCAACCGCGGAGAATCACCTGGTTTCCCCTGCCATTTTCTGCGCGGACTGGCCACTGACGCCCGCCGAATGCGGCGGCGGCCGTCGATTCCCTTTCCCGTGGAAAGCGATCTCCCAGCAAGTTTCCACCAATGGGCGGTAAGTCCCCTAAGGGGAATAGGACTTGTCAAAGACCGGCGCCGGTTGGATAACGCCACCGTCGATCGGAGTTCGACGCTACAGTTTCTGCGGGGCGGTGGGGTAATGCGTCGCACCCTGAGTGGTAACGGTGTACCTCTTTCCCTGGTAATTTACATTCACAAGTTTCGCGTCAGGATCGAAATCGCTTAGGCGGGACGTCATCCCGATGCCGTGGCAGAGCGTCAAATCCGCGCCGAAGATGGAATCGATCACCATGTCGGTAAAGCAGCCTCCGGCCACAATGGACCAGTCGTTCTGGTAGGGCAGATCGTAAGGACTCTTCATGGCGCCGCCGTTCTCCGCCGGGAAGACGCTCTCCACCACGTGGGCCTGCGCATAGGGTCCTTGATTCCCTGACCGCGCCAGCCCCTTCACCCACTCGGCAACGCGAGCGGAAGAGTCGATCTTGTACAAGCCTTTCGCGGTCATGGGCGGCCAGGCAACGTAGGCGCCCAGCCAACTGTGGTCCGCGCGCACGTCCCAGGTGGCATCCGCATCGTTGGGGGAGAGCGCATGCATCCAGAGCGGCGTGTGCAACTCCGTCCAGAAGAAGTTGCTCATCTCCTTCTTTTGTTTTTCGCTGAGGTCATCAAACATCGCGTCGAAAACCGCAAGCATGTCGTAGCAATGGCGGACTTCCTTGTAGGTTCCATCCGGCTGGCCGCACTTCCACCAGCCTTTGCCCTCGACGTAAAGCAGTTGATTGATGCGCGCGGCCAATTCCGTTGCGTCGGCGCGTAACTGTGTGGCCTGGCGGGCGTCGCCGCGACGATCCAACAATGTTGCGACAAACCTCATGCCGTAGACATTCCCGGCATTGATTCCGGCCACTTCGTGCAGCCACGTGCTGACCACTTCCAGCAGGTTGCGCATGTCGCATAATCAGCCAGCCCGATTTTGCGGTGATCCAGCTTCTTCCAATAGACCGCGTGGTCCAGCAGGTGTTCCATCACGGGCTTGCCGTTCACGATCTTATCGAGCCACGCAAAATCGCCGGTGACGCGCAGGTAGGAATCCGCGCATCGGAGAATTCCATAGTCGTTCACGGCATAGCCCCACGGGCCCACTCCTTCGCCGGTCATGAAATCCGTGGCCACGTGCTGGTGCATGTCCTGCGTCAGCCAAACCTCAAGCAGCATGCGCAGAACCTTGGGGTCCAGCAGGGCCATGCTGATGGAGGTGAGCATGGTGTCCCAAATCCAACTGGTGGAAGCCCCGTAGGTGCAGGTGATGTAAGTGGTGCCATAAACAGACGCTGGGGAGACCCTGCGGCAAAAGAGGATTCCCGCAATCCCGTTGTAATAGAGCTTCCAGAGATGCGGATTGTTGGTGTGAAGCTGGGGCAGATAACCGGAGAACTCGAAATTCCCTGGCGTGAATGCTGCGCGCAGAAGTTGGGTGGCCCCAAGTTCGTGTTCCCTGGCCACATCATCAAATGTGCATTGAACGCGGTCGTAAATTCGCAATGCGGCGTCCGCGTCTTCATCGATGACGTTGATGTAGTGAAAAGTCTGCGACACCCCGGGGTCCAAGGAAAACTCATTCACCAGCATGCGGTCCTGCTCAATGCGCTGGGGACGGGGTGAAATCCCCTGCACGGATACTGCTTTGGAATGCTGCGCCGCAAACACCACGCAGCCGCGCTGCTCATCCGGCGCGATGTGATTGTCCCGCTCTGCATAGCGATACCACCAGCCTGCCTTGCGCGTCATCCGGGCCACACCGGCGCGAAGATCCAAACCGAGCGTGCCCTTGCGGCGCACACCGCTTTCATTCTTCACCACAATCGATTGCGCCACCACGCGCTGCCGGGAGGGCATGAATGTCTCGGTGGTGAAAAGCAGCCCTTCCACGCGGGTCTGGCGAACGATCTTGTGCGGATACCACTTGTAAGCCACCTCTCCGGCAGGAGCGGGATAGTTGGCCAGGATTTGGCCGTCGAGGAAGATTTCGCCCGTGATGAGATTCCTTGAATTGGGTGGATCGGGGAGGCCGCAGCAGGTGTATGGCGCAAAGGTAATCGCCTGCACCGCCGATACCGATTTGTGCGCCTGGAGAAAGCCGAATTCATTGGTCATCTGCGGCGGGTTGAAGTAGTCGCGAATGTGATGGACCAGCGTGTCACTGGCCAAATCAGCGGGAGTGGGGATGCCAGGTAGGATGGGCCTGCCTTGCGGCGCTGATTCGGAGGGATTGGCGGTGGACGCGACGGCAGATGGCATTCCCGCACTCGCCAGCGGAAGCGTGGCGCCAATGCCGCCCAGCTTCAGAAAGGATCTTCGATTGAGTAAAGAGGATGGTGCTTCTTCGTCGGTAGAGTGATGGTCTGTCTTCATGGATTCCGTTGTTGGGGCGGCCGTTGTGATTTTCTTTTCGAGAATTCGACCGGGGGTGAGTCTAGGAGGAAGGGGTATCCATTGTCAACGGTGCAAAGCATATGGGGAGGGCGAATGGGAGCATGGAGACCTCAAGGCAACGGCGGCTTTGCGCCGCCGCTGCCCTTCGAACCAGGCTAGAACATAAACTTCACGGCCAACTGAATTCCTCGCGGTCCGCCGCCGCCGATGAACGGATTACCTTCGCCCACATCGCCGGTGGCGGTGGTGGGCAAGTAGCCCTGGCACGCTCCCGTGTTGGGGTTGATGCCGTTGGTGTCGCAGGCGGCAAAGAACGTGGGCAGGAACGGATTGGTGAAATTCGGGTGATTGATGATGTTGAAGAAATCCGCGCGGAACTGCATCTTCACGCGGTCGCTGAGAGCAGTGTCCTTGTAAACGGCGAGGTCCCATTGCTTAAAGCCGGGGCCCCAGAGCGAATTGCGCCCTTCCGTGCCCGGATGCTGGGTTCCCGGCAGGCAAGCGCCGTTTGAGAAGGTGCAGGGCACCTTGAAAGCGGCCAGGTTGATGACGTTATTGGGCAGGCTGGTTCCCGCGTAGGGGTTACCGATCACATCAGGGCGCGGGAAGTATTCGCCACTGCCGTCATAGTCTCCACTGTAGTTGAAGTTCAACTGGAAGGGCTGCCCGGTCTGCAAGGTCACGACACTATCGAGTGCCCATCCCTGGCCCAATTTTGACCATTTTCCATCGCCCTTGATTCCTGGAATCTTGTAGTCGCTCATCCAGGTCAGGCGATGGCGCACGTCAAAGTTCGAGTTGCCACGTTCCAGACCGACGCGGTAGCTGTCATTGGGTTGGGCGGCGTTGGGCTCAAAGTCCGTGCCGTCACTGGCATTATCGATGGAATGGGAATAGTTGTAATTCACCGTCGATTCAAGCCCGTGGAAACTGCGAATGCGAAGCTGCGTCTGGAGCGAGTTGTAAACCGAATTTGCCGATGTCTCCAGATAGTTGACGTAACCGTAATTCGGATAGGGGTAATTCGCGGTGCAACTGACGCCCAGTTGGCAGGCAAGCTGCTCCTGGTTGATGTCGCGGAAGCGGAACAGATGATGCCCTTCCGACCCGATGTACCCAACCTGGAGGACCACGGCCTTACCAAGCTGCTGCTGCACGTTCAGGTTGTAGTTGAACATGTAAGGCGTTGGAAGGTGCTGATCCACGGCAAAAACGTTCGATGATGCGCCAAACCCAGTGTAGACGGGCTGTCCGGCAGTGATCTGGTTGGTCACCCCGCCGCTGAGGATGGGCTTGGGGCCGATATTGTTGTAGGCAGACCCGGGTGTGGCCGCGTTGTAAGGAATCTGGCCGAGGAAAAAGTCCTGGGAGAATACGTCATAAAACTGGCCGAAGCCAATGCGGATCACCGTGTTGCCTTTGCCTCGGACGTCGTAAGCCAGGCTGGCGCGCGGCGAGAAGTTCCGGTGGTCAGGTTGATAAAGACTGTTGAGACCGTTCGTCCCCACCTGGCTCAACACTCCGCTGGCCGGAGCGAAGTTGGAAAACAGGTTATTCTGCTCCGCGATCACACCAAAATAGTCCCAGCGCAGACCATAGTTCAGAGTGAGCTGATGGGTCATCCGGTAGCTGTCCTGCACATAGAAAGCGTGTGAGTTCTGATAGGTATTGCGCCTGGTATCACCTTGCAGGACGCTGCCGCCCGTGGGTATGCCCTGAAGGAAATCCGTGAGGTTATCGAATGACAGGCTGCCCCGGAAGCCCTCATCAAAATACTGGGCCACCGTGGTGCGGCGGAATTCGTACCCGAATTTCAAGGCATGCTTGTTGAGCTTCCACGAGAAGTTATCAATGAACTGCCAATTCTCGTCGGTGCGGCCGCGGGGGTCTGAACTGGTGGCGCCGATGGAAGTGTATTGCCCCACGGTGATTTTGGGCAAGCCGTAATCCTGGGCGCCGACGCCCGTATCAAGGCCGATCGTGGATGGATTAAAGCTGCTGTCCTGGGGAATAAAGGTTTCATAGAAGCGGTTATAACCAAAGCGCACTTCATTGACCTTGGTGAGCGAGATCATGGTGAGGTACGACACGGAGAGAAGGTTGACGTTGGTGGGCGTCACCGTGTTGTAGCCCGGCAAGTCGCCGGTGCCGCCGAGGCCCAGCGGAAAGCTCTGGCTGCTGGTGGAGTAGTAGTACCGCGCCGTCAGCATGTTCTTCTCATTGATGTTGTAGTCGGCCTTGGCAATGAGGCTGTTCACGCTGTTGAAGATGTTCGCGGTAGCAGAGACATTATTGCAAGTCTCGGAAGTTGCCGCCGGCCACGGGTTCCGCGCCAGGAGCTTCGAGATGACGGGATTGACGCTGACGTCCTGCTCGGCCAGCACGCTGGTGGCAATGGTAAGGTCCTGAGTTGTCGGAACGCACGCCGTGCTGTTCAAGCCGCCGGTCTCGCGCTGGCCTTCATAATCGCCAAAGAAAAAGGCCTTGTCTTTGATGATGGGTCCGCCCAGCGAACCGCCAAATTGATTGTTGTGAAAGGCGGTCTTGGGCGTGGGCGCATTATTGAAGAAGTTGCGCGCATCCAGGGCATCGTTGCGGAAGTAGTCCGCTGCCGTGCCGTGAATCTGGTTGGTTCCGGACTTGGTGACGATGTTGATCACACCGCCGGCGTTGCGGCCATATTCGGGAGCGAAGTTGGAGAGCACGGCGAGTTCCGCCACCGCGTCCACCGGAAGGATCGTCGCCGGGGTGCCAAAGACGCCCGCCTGGTTGATGGCGGGATCGTTGCGATAGCCATCATTCATGTCGGTGCCATCGAGGAGGAAGTTGTTGGACCGTCCGCGCGCGCCGTTCACGGAGAATTCACCAAAGGAGCCGGGTGAATCCGTAATCTGGTCAGGACCGCCGCTCACTCCTGGCTGCATGTAGATCAGCTTGGTGTAGTCGCGCCCATTCACTGGCAGGTCAGACACCTGGCTCGCCTGAACGGTTCCACCCAAAGTGTCTTCCGTTGTGGTCACCAGGGGAACCGAAGCTTGAACCTCCACTCGCGATGAGACCTTTCCGGGCTCCAGGGTCACATCAACGGTGCGCTCACCCGCCACGGTGACGTCAACGCCGCCCTCGGTCATGGAGTCAAAGCCTTCCTTGCTCACCGTGACGGAATATTGGCCGACGGGAAGCTCGGGAACGGTGTAAGTTCCCGCGTCACCGCTGGTGGTGGTGCGGGTCTGGCCGGTACCGAGATTCTTCACAACGACTTGCGCGCCGGGAATGGCAGCGCCGGTTGAATCAATTACTGTTCCCAGGATTGTTCCGCGAAAGGTTTGGGCGTGGGCAAAACCTGAAGCGAGAAAAATGGCGAGTGCAAAAATTGCCAATCTACAACCAAAACGACTAAGAAAATTCATACGATCCTCCGGATGTGTTCAAACCCCGTGTCTCTGTAATATTGGATGGTTCCCCACGGATTTGGAGTCGTGGGGATGCAAAAGGCTGCGGAAAATTGCCTTATTTAGAGTTGTTGGGAGTATGCGCCTGCAATCCTCCCCACAGGAGATTATACCGATGCGGGAGACGTCAAGACTTATGAATAAATCAATTGGCAGGTATAAGCTTTTCTTATGGATGCGCTGGGGACGGGGACGACGGGACTTCCCCCTGTCGCAATGACTTGACGAAAGGACCAGAATCTCTCCCGGGAGCCCCCCAACGGGCTAACAGCAGTTAAGAGCTGTTGTGGCCACTAAAGTGAGGGGATATTTATCGCTGCCGCAGCGGGAATTGAGCCGTTGAAATCTGGGCCGCCGTGCCCCACGTGGAGAGTCAAGTGCGTGAAGGAAAAAAGGAGGACCTGACGCGGCAAGTCGTTTATAATCAATAAGAAGATTTGAGGACCAGGACCGCAAGGCAGACGGGGTGCGATGCAGCCATTCTTCCACGACCTCAGTTTGGACCAGACTGCCAAGTAAAAAAAAGACTAATGAAATCAGCATGAAAAATCGTCAAGGAAAAATCGCTGGGAATCCCGCTACCGCCACCGAACGGATCCCCCAAGTCCAATCGGGTGTTGCAATTGTAAAAAAAGTAAAGGGGTCCGTAACGCCGTGAGGGCTCAAACCGTCTAAGTTTTCGTAGTAGAGGAGACGCGTAGTGAAGAAGCTGGCCGCTCATATTGTCCTTTTCGCCCTGGCAGGGCTACTGCCAGGCATTCCCAGAGTCAGTGCCCAGACGCCAGCGCAGACTCCGCCCGCAACCCCGCTCGCGCGCGCCAACGGTGATGTGACGCTGGTGCAGCCGGGCCATTTGACGGTGCACACGGATAAAGGCGACGTTCAGGTGAACCTTCCCGACGGCGTCAGGATTCTTCGCGTCCCTCCGGGTTCCAAGGATCTAAAGTCGGCGGAACCCATCGATGTGCCGGATATTGCTGCGGGCGACCGCGCCATCGTGAGCGGCCATTTTGCCGACGATCAGCAGACCATCAATGCCACGCGCATCATCATCATGACCAAGTCCGACCTCTCCAGCTTTCATGAAGCGGAAGTTCGTGAGTGGCAGACGCGTGGAATTGAAGGAGTGGTGAAGGCCGTTGACACGGACAAGCTGGAGATCACGATTGCCGCGCCCAACCATCCACCGACCCCGGGGAACATGACCCATCCGGTGATCCTGACCACGACTCCGAAGACGGTGTTGTTGCGTTACGCACCGAATTCCGTCCAATTTGCCGACGCCAAACCCACCACGCTCGCCGGTCTCAAAGTGGGTGACCAGTTGCGCGCACTCGGCGCCAAGAGCGATGACGGCAGCCACTACGCCGCGGACAAAGTGGTCTTTGGAACATTTCACAACATCGGAGCCACGGTCCTTGCCATTGACACGCAGGCAAACACCCTGACAGTGAAAAATCTGGCGACCAACAAGCAGGTGTTGGTGCACGTGAACGCCGATTGCAAACTGCACCAGCTTCCGGATTTTGTTGCCCAGATGATTGCCCACCTCAGCACGGGAGCGCCGGCGGGCGCGGCCGGAGCAGGTGGCCCGGCTCAAGGCGGTCAGGGTGGTGCAGGAGCGCCGGGTGGAACTGGCGGCACCGCAGCGACCGGCAGTAACGCCGCTGGGCCCGGAGGCGCCGCTGGTGCACACCGTGGCGGCGGTATGAGCAATCTCAGTCAGGCGTTGGAGCACATGCCCCCTATCGCGCTGAGTGACATTAAACGCGGTGAACCCATCGTCATATTCAGCTCCGAGGGCGCGAGCCCTTCGGAAGTTACAGCCATCTATATCCTTACCGGCGTTGAGCCGATTCTTGCCGCGCAACCCAAGGGCGGCGGAGAAATGAATCTGGGCGCCTGGAATCTCAGCCTGGGTGGCGGTGGTGGTGAAGGCGGTCCGTAGGACACCACTCCATTCATCGCTGGCGGGATTAAGGTATCACCGCAGATTCATCCCCCACCACGTTCGCGCATTGTTATCTTTTCGTTTGTTTTCGCACGAATTATTGCTTAAGGAGAATTGGTCGTGTTTCGAAATGCTTTCCGAATCGTGAATGGAAGTCTGCTTGCCCTCTTACTCCTTCCCGTCCTGGCTTTATCCCAGACTCCCAGCCCCGGTATCCGCGGCCAGGTGCTTGACCCCTCAGGCGCGGCTGTTCCCGCCATCAACATTGAACTCACCGGGCCTAACGGAGTGAAGTTGGAGGCGCAAACCGACGACCAGGGCAAGTACGCCTTTCATAATCTGGCCCCCGGCACGTACACCGTTACCATTCAATTGAAAGGTTTCAATGACTTTGTCCAAACCGGCGTGATCATCGGCAGGGGCCAGTCGCAGGTGGTGAATGCAAGTTTGTCTGTGGCGTTGGAAAAGCAGCAGATCACGGTGACGGACGAGACCACCAAGGTTGAAGTGAATCCCTCAGATAACGCCAGTGCGCTGGTCATCAAAGGCAAGGATTTGGAATCCCTTTCGGACGATCCTGATGAGCTGCAGTCTGAACTTGAAGCCCTGGCCGGCCCTTCCGCCGGACCCAATGGCGGCCAGATCTACATTGACGGTTTCACTGGCGGCCAACTGCCCCCAAAGTCCTCCATCCGCGAAATCCGCGTGAATCAGAACCCGTTCTCCTCCCAGTATGACTCGCTTGGCTATGGAAGAATTGAGATCCTCACCAAGCCCGGCACGGAGAAGCTTCATGGCCAGGCCTTCGTCAGCGGGAATGACTCGGCATTCAACACCCGGAACCCTTTTGCCACGCAGATTCCAGGCTATCACACCGAGATTTTCAACGGAAATGTTGGCGGTCCAATCAACAAAAAGACATCGTTCTTTTTCGACGGCCAGCATCGTGACATTGAAGATGACGCCATCGTAAACGCCATTGTTCTGGACCAGAGCTTGAACCAGACTTCATTCGTGCAGGCCGTGCCCACGCCCCAAACCCAGACGAACGCCAGTGCCCGGATTGACACGCAACTTGGCACCAACGACACGCTGACGGTGCGTTACTCTCTCTGGCAAAATGGCCAGACGAACTCCGGCGTCGGGCAGTTCTCGCTTCCTTCGGCGGGCTACAACTACGGGGAACGATACCAGAGCATTCAGATGAGCGAAGCTCACGTGATCAATGAAAAGGCGGTGACGGAGCTTCGCTTCCGCTTTTATCGCGACGATGAGCACCAGAACCCGGCAGGTTCAGCGCCGGCAATCGCCGTGCTGGGAGCCTTCAATGGCGGTGGCTCAACCTCTGGCTCGTCAACCACAAACACCAACGCGTTTGAGCTTCAGGATTACACTTCCGTCTCGCTCTCCAAACATTTCATAAAATTTGGCGCCCGGATGCGTGATGACGACCAGGCGACCACTTCCAACGCCAACTTCAACGGCACATTCACCTTCCAATCCCTCAACGCCTATCAGATCACCGAACAGGGGTTGCAGGCGAACCTTACCCCTGCGCAGATTCAGGCGAACGGTGGCGGCGCCAGCCAGTTCACGCTTACCACGGGAACTCCGCGCGTCGCGATAAACTACCTTGATTTTGAGCCCTACGTGGAAGACGACTGGAAGGTGCGCCACAATTTGACAATCAGTGGCGGACTGCGATTTGAAACCCAGACCCACATTCACGACCATGCGGATTTCGCTCCGCGCGTCGGCCTGGCCTGGGGATTGGGCGGAGGCAAATCACCCAAGATGGTTCTGCGTGCCGGCTTTGGGGTTTTCTACGACCGCTTCGGCCAGGACTACATCACGAACGCGGCACGTTTCAATGGGACCAACCAGCAACAGTACGTCATTCCCGATCCCAACTTCTTCCCCAACATTCCTTCTCCCAGCACGTTCTCGGCAAGCGCAATTACCTCCACGAACTACCAGGTTGATCCCAACCTACGCACGCCCTATACCAGCCAGGCGGGAATTGGACTGGAGCGGCAGATCACCAAGAAGGCCACCGTCTCCGTGACCTACCTCAACACGCATGGAGTGCATCAGCTCATCACGCGGAACATCAACGCCCCTGACCCCGCCAATCTCAATGATGCGCGCCCCAACCCCAGCCTCTCAAATATCTATCAATACGAGTCCGCTGGCCTCTACAACCAGAACCAGATGATCGCCAATTTCAGGGTGAACGGCTCCAAGGTCTCCGTCTTCGGCTTTTATACCCTCAGTCACGCGGATAGCAACACTGCGGGCAACGCCAGCTTTCCCATGAATCAATACAACCTGGAAGAGGACTACGGCCGCGCCGCCTACGATGTGCGGAACCGCCTTTTTGTGGGTGGAAGTTGGAATTTGCGCCACGGGTTTCAAATCAACCCCTTTGTGGTTGTCAATTCCGCCCCGCCCTTTAACATCACGCTCAGCAATGACCTGGGTGGCAACTACCTGCCCGTTTTCAACGCCCGGCCGTCCTTTGCCGCGAGCCCCACGGAACCCAATGCGGTCAACACCCGGTGGGGAATACTCGACACGCAGCCCGTCCCCGGCGAGAAGCTGATTCCGATGAATTTGGGCACCGGCTTTAACCAGTTCACCGCCAACCTGCGGTTCAGCAAGACCTTCAGTTTCGGCAAAGAGGTGCAGGGAGGCAGCCCTGGCGGACCCGGGGGCGGCGGCCCGCGTGGCGGCCATGGGCTTGGCGGTGGAGGACTGAGCAGCATGGGCCAGGGTGGCAATATGTTTGGCGGCGGTAATACCAGCAACCGTCGATTCAACCTGACCTTCAGTGTTTCCGCGCGAAACATCTTTAACACCGTCAATGATGCCCCACCGGTGGGCAATCTCGATTCGCCCATCTTTGGCAAGGCCAATTCCCTTGCGGGCGGATTCTTCTCCAGCAGCGCCGCCAACCGCAGGATCGATCTCCAGGTGCGATTTAGCTTCTAACCCAAATTTCTCATCGGATAGTGCGACTTTGAGGGGAGGAGAGGTGGCGTCCGGCCATCGCAAAACGGACAACTTGTCACGACTAAATCGCAATTCTATGATTTTTAGTAACTAGCTTATTTTTCAATATGTTCCCAGCTTCGTTTTTTGAAAGTGTTTTTTTGACTCTTTGTTTTCAGTATGTTCCCAGCTTCGTATAGTCTTTCAACAGGAGGACATAAAGTCGGTGGTAATTGGGAGGAGGGAGAGGGGTGTTGAGGCGGGAAAATCTGGGCCATAAAGTTCTGTTTCAGTTCGAGCAATTCGCCGGGCATTTCCCCCCGGCGGGTGAAGACTACAACTTCTCACCCTCTAATAGTAGCCTATCTCTTTACGATTGTCAAGATGAAAAAATGTCCTTCGCGCGTGGGTCTGCCTGGCTTGAGGAGTTTCATTTCTGGTCAGAAACCCAGGCTAGTCCGAAACTTTGCGGTAGAATTGACCAGTGAGGCACTGGGAAGAAAAGGCGCCGAAGCAAACGAAATCCGGGGAAGCTTGATCAGGACACTTCGTAAAACCAGAATTGCATATCTCTGTTCTTCAGTGCCCTGCCGGCAAAATCTGACTGCAAAAATATGCACTGCCGATTGCCACTTCATCCACCATTTGGCCAAACTTCGCTGGGCGGGGCGCAGCGCATCCTCTGCCTCGCGTTCTCTGCTGCCCTCTTCCTGACGGCGCTCACCGCTTCTGAAAACTGCCTCGCGCAGGACTCGCCAGCGCCACCTTCCGTTATCCTGATCTCCATTGATACCCTTCGCGCCGACCATTTGAGCTCCTACGGGTACACTAAAATTCGCACCCCGCAAATCGATTCGTTTGCCCAAGGCGGCACGATCTTCACCCAGGCGGAGACGCAGATTCCTCTCACGCTGCCTTCCCACACCGTGCTGTTCACCTCAACCTACCCGTTTGAAAACCGGGTGGAAGAGAACGGCGAACAGGTTCCGGCCGGAACCGTAACGCTCGCATCCATTCTGCGCTCGCACGGATACAAAACCGCGGCGTTCATTGGCAGCGAATTCCTGGACCCACGCCTCGGATTGGACCAGGGCTTTGATGATTACGACTGTCCGTTCGCCCGCCCTGCCGCCGGCGAAGGCGAACCGCTGGCGATGAACTTTCGCCGGGATGGCGCCCTGGTGGTGCGTGCTGCGCGCCAGTGGATGGAAGCCCACCGCGGCCAACCGGTTTTTGTCTTTATCCACCTCTTTGATGTCCACTCGCCCTACACTCTGCCGCCAGAAGTGGCCCGCCAGAAGGGAATCTCCCGCTACGATGCGCAACTGGAGTCCGTTGACCAGGTGTTGGGCCACTTTCGGCAGGATTTGATTCAAGAGGGTTGGTGGGACAAGTCCATTGTGGTCCTCTTCGGCGACCACGGCGAGGGACTGGGAGAGCACCAGGAGACTGACCACGGTTATTACACTTATGAGAGTACGCTGCATGTGCCGCTCATCGTCCATTGGCCGCGGGCACCGCGGGACTCGAAAATCGAAGATCGAAACTCGAAGATCGAAGGTCGAAACTCGAAAATCGAAACTGGAAACTCGAAAATCGAAACTGGAAACTCTCCAATTGAGGTCCGGAATTGGGAATCCGGAAGTCGGAATTCCGCCCAAGCGTCGAATGTTGATTCTCGAGCTTCGAATTTCGAGCGTCGAATTGCCAGTTTCGATTTTCGAGTTCCTCGCTACAGCTCCCCCGTTGGCCTCATCGACATTGCGCCGACAATTCTGGATTGCCTGCACATCCCCGCCCCTGCTTCATTCGAAGGCCGAAGCCTAATGAGCGCACTCAAATTAGGTGAGCCCGGTAGCGTGCAACCGGTCTACAGCGAAAGCCTCTACGCCCACGACGCCTTTCGGTGGTCTCCGCTGCGCGTCTTGCGGGTGGGAAAATACAAATACATTCAGGCCCCCCAAGCTGAACTCTATGATCTTGAAGCCGACCCCCACGAGCACGTTAATCTGCTGAACAAGAACGCGGCAATGGCGGCAGAACTTCAAAATGAATTGGCCGCGGTGCTTGCCCGCTATGCGCCTTCGGGAAGCACCGCTCCGTCCGCCCTCTCGCCGGAAACCCTGGCGCAGCTCGAATCCCTTGGATACCTCGCTGCACAACCGAGAACCGACTCCGCAGGCACAGGGCCTGGCGCGCCCCTACCCGATCCCAAGGACCGCTTTGCCGAATTTCAGAATTACGAGACCGCATTCATTGCCTTCGCAGGAGGGCACACGTCCACAGCGATGCCGCAGTTTCAAGCGATTCTCAATTCCGACCCGCAGAACACCCTGGCACGATTCCACCTAGGGGAGTGCTACCTTCGGCTCAAGCGAAATCAGGACGCGCTGCGTGAATGGACCACCGCACTGAAGTTCGACCCGCAGTATGCTCCCGCGGCCGAGGCCATCGGGCAGTATTGGCTCAACCAGAGTGACTATGAAAAAGCCCGCCTCCGTTTCCAGCAGGTTGTCGCACTGACGCCCGAGAGCTCTAACGGCCACTTCCTACTGGCTGTCTCTGATGAACACCTCGGCCGCCTCCCCGAAGCGCGCCGGCACCTGGAAATCGCCTGCAAAATCGCCCCGCACGATGAGGGCTGCGCCCGCGAGTTGAAATCCCTACCGCAGAAATGAGAAGGAAATGGATCCCGTCACAAGAGTCAAGGTCTACGTGGAATTGCTCGATGAGGGAACGCCAACTTGGAGGCCGACGGAGGCGATCCAACTCAGCAATGGACTCTATCAATTACTTCCAGTTCCGAACTACGATCCGAAAGATGAGAAGTGGAAATTTTCGCCAAGCTCAATCGTGCGAGTTGAGAAGCGTCAAGGTCGCGCGGGCGAATACCTGGTCGCGGTAGCCCCCCCCTGAGTCAGCAGATGGCGCCCTTACTTTTGATTACTGCAAAATGGAGTTGACGATTCATCGCAAAAATGCGATAGTTCATTTGTTGCGAGGTTGTTGTGCCAAAAACGGACGTTGAAATCTTCGCGGCAGAGGGCGGAGCGGTCCCCCTCCTGGAATGGATGGACAACCTCCAAGCGAAAGCTCGGGACAAATGCATCGTTCGGATCGGACGACTGGCAGAACTCGGTCATGAGCTTAGACGACCGGAAGCCGACTTATTGGTACATCATCCTTCGCGACACACCTATAAGGAGTAAGGATATGGCCAGGAAACGGAAGCATCAGGACGCCATCAGAATCCTTCATGATCGCTACGTGAAAGACAACCCGGAGCGTAAAGCCTTTTTGGAGGAGGAACGCGTAAATGCCGAGGTTGCCCGGCTCATTTATGATGTGAGGACCCGTGCTGGGGTTTCGCAACAAAGACTCGCGGAGCTCATCGGGACGACTCAGTCTGTAATCAGCAGGCTTGAAGATGCGGATTATGAGGGCCGCTCCCTTTCCCTACTGGAGCGTATCGCGCATGCACTGGACCAAAAACTCACGGTCGCGATGACGCCGCGTCAAGCTGAGGGGCCCCATAATCGTAACGCAGAAGTCCAGATCTGAAGTCTGCATTCCTTCCTCGGTAAGAATCAAAATCGCCAGCACAGGTGCCCGTCCGCCGGGAGTCGGAGGGCAAGTGAATAGAAGCACCCCGGAACTCGAAAGCGAAGGTCCCGCCAGTTCCTGTTGACAATCAATTTAGTTTCAACTAAATTGTTTTCCATGGAGTCCAATGTACTCGATGCGATTGCCTCACCCCGCCGGCGCGAAATTCTGCGCCTGGTCTGGCGCGAGGAACAGAGCGCGGGGGCCATCCATCGAGCCATGCCCGACGTCACGTTCGGGGCAGTTTCTCTACAGCTGCGAACCCTGGTTCAAGCAGGCCTTGTGGAGGCGCGCACAGAACAGCGCAATCGTTTCTACCGCGCTCGCCGCGAGGCCCTTGGTCCCGTGGCAATGATACTGGAAGGCATGTGGGATGACGCGTTGTGGAAGCTGAAATTGACCGCGGAACTGGAAGAGAGCCGCCGCGGGCCCAAGCCGCGCAAACAAAAGCGCAAGAAATAAATGCGAGGAGGACTTATGCCGGAACTACCTTTTCAACTGGAGCGCACGGTTGTTATCAAGGCCAGGCCAGAAACCGTCTTCCGCTACTTCACCGATAGCGCGCGCTGGGCCAATTGGTGGGGTCAAGGCTCAACCATTGACGCCACACCCGGCGGCAAAGTTTACATCCGCTATCCGAATGGCGTGGAGGTAAGCGGCGAGGTTCTGGAAGTGCTTGCGCCGGAACGCATCGTCATCACGTACGGCTATGCAAGCGGCAATCCCATCCCGGTTGGTAGTTCCCGTGTAACCATCCGCCTTGAAGCCGACTCAACGGGAACGCGGCTCCACCTGCGGCACGAGTTTGCGGAAGCCGCTCCGGGCGACCAGCACGTGCAAGGCTGGCGCTTTCAGCTTTCCGTGTTCAGCAATGTGGTGTCCAATGAAGTCTACGCCGACGCCACCAGCGTGGTGGACGAGTGGTTCGCGGCGTGGGCCACTAATGACGATGCCTCCCGCGAGCAATTGCTGGCGAAAATTGTCGCGCCAGAAATCGAGTTCCGCGACCGCTTCAGCCTGCTCAATGGACTGGCTGACCTGGTTGCCCACACTGGCGCTGTCCAACGCTTCATGCCCGGAATCCGCCTTGTTCGCAAGGGCGAAATCCGCCATTGCCAGGGCACAGTGCTTGCGGATTGGATTGCCGTGGATAAGGAAGACAAGGAGAAGATGTCAGGAACGAACGTCTTTGTTTTCGATGCGGAAGGGAAGATCAAATCAGCAACGGGATTCGCAAATCCGCAAACTGCCTAGCGCGCGGAGACATCACTCTAGATGGCTCCGCGTGGCTTTTACTGTTGACTGCCGACTGAAGACTTAGCCTTGCAGATACTTCACGCCCGGTTTCCCGGAGATGATGCGGCCGATATTCCAGAACTTCTCCCGGCCCTTCTTGAGGGCGGCCGTGACTTTTGCCAGGTCGCGGGGTGAGACAATCAGAAGCATCCCCAGGCCCATGTTGAAGGTTCGCATCATGTCGTCATGCGGCACGTTGCCGCGCTTGGCGATCAGATCGTAGATGGGCAGCACGGGCCAGCTTCCCAGGGTCACTTCGGCGCGGGCGCCAGCGGGCAGGATTCTCGGCGTGTTGTCGGTAATGCCGCCGCCAGTGATGTGGACGATGCCTTTCAGCAGTCCACGCTCCAGGAGCGGCTGGACGGTGGGCCAATAGCACCGATGCGGAGCCAGCAGTTCATCACCCAGGGAGCGGCCGAGTTCCGGAATGATCCCGGTAAGCGGCATGCGCTCCTGCTCCAGCAGAACCTTGCGGGCCAGCGAATAACCATTGGTGTGCAGTCCCAGCGAGGGCAGTCCCAGAATGGCGTCGCCCGGACGAATGCCGCTGCCATCCAGAATGCGGCTGCGCTTGACCCAGCCGACGATGCAGCCTGCCAAATCGTATTCATTCTCAGGGTAGAAGCCCGGCATCTCCGCCGTTTCACCGCCCACCAGTGAGCAGCCCACCTTGCGGCAAGCGCCCGCCAGTCCCTTGACCACGTCGGTTACGACCTTGGGATGGAGCTTCCCCGTGGCAATGTAGTCCAGAAAGTAGAGCGGCGCCGCTCCGTGCACGGCGATGTCATTGACGCAGTGGTTCACCAGGTCCGCGCCCACGGTGTGGTGGCGGTTCAGGGCGAAGGCGATCTTCAGCTTAGTGCCGACGCCATCCACGCTGGACACCAGCACGGCATCGCGCGGCAGTCCTTCCAATGAGAAGAAGCCGCCGAACGCGCCAACCTCACTCAAAACGCGCGGAGTAAAGGTGCTGCGGGCCAACTGCTTAATGCGAGCTTTTGCTTTGCTTGCGGCGTCGATGTCAACGCCGGCTTCACTATAGCGCATAAAAGAACGGGACACGGGAGACGGGATTCGGGACACGGGAGGGCATAGCTGCCTCCGATTCGTCAGGAATTCGCACCCATTGCATAGTAATTTGCAATTCTACTTCTTAGCCCTAACTCCTTATCCCAAATTTTACTCTTAAGTCGGACACCAGATCTCGACTCGCGACGGGGATGCCCGTATCCCGAGTCCCGTGTCCCTGCTCTTAAAATGTTTGTCCGGTTCTTGACCACCGGGTTTGCTTCAGAAAGTTCCAAACAATTGATCCGTCAAATTTCAATCGCGCGGCCAGGTTATCCGCCGTCCAGTCTTTCGTGGGCGCGTCGTAGGACCAGTAAATGAACAGGGGCTCGCCCACAACGTTCTCCAGGGGTACAAATCCCCAAAAGCGGCTGTCGAGTGAGTTGTCACGATTGTCGCCCATCACGAAGAGATAGCCGGGAGGAACGTGCAAGCCGTCATCGTGAATAAAGTTGGGCATCTCCCGGGTCCACGCGGGATCCAGTCCCCAGGCGGCGGGAAGCGTCTCCAGCAGGCTGGGAGTGGGCGGAAAGTCATCGCGCAAAGGCAATACGGTGGGGTATTGATACTGCGCATAGGGCTCAAACAGAGCCTTGCCGTTGAGGTAGACCTTCTTGTCCTCGATCTTCACCACATCACCGCCCACGCCAATCACGCGTTTGACAAACATCACGGAAGGATTGCGGGGATAACGGAACGCCACGATATCCAGCCGGTGAATTTCCCGGAGTGGAGGCAGGCGCAGTGAAGTGTAAGGCAGCCGTGGACCGTAGAGCAGCTTGTTCAGAAAGACGTGGTCGCCGATCAGGATGGTGGATTCCATCGACCCGGTGGGAATGACGGTGGCCTCCGCCACAAACGTGCGGATGCAGAGGACCCCCACCAGCACGATGAGCAGGGAGCGAAGGGTATCCCACACGGTCTCCTGGTGCTCCGGTTTGGGCGGGGTGCTTTCCGCTGCCGGTTCCGCAGAGACAGAAGTTTCCTCAGGCTTTGGTTCGATTGATTCCATCCGTTTTATTCCCGATTGCGCAATGCGATCAGCGGTTCCTGAATCGCGGTAGGGTATTCGTTTGTGTAACACGCGTTGCAGAAGTGGCCCTGGTTATCCTCAACAGCACGACGCAGCCCCTCCACCGAGAGGTAACCCAGGCTATCGGCACCCAGGTATTCCCGGATTTCGGGCAGCGTATGCGTGGCCGCAATCAGTTCCTTGCGCGTCGGCGTATCCACCCCATAGAAACAGGGCGAGATCGTGGGCGGGCAACTGATTCGCATGTGCACTTCACGAGCGCCTGCCTCCCTTACGATGCGCACGATCTTGCGGCTGGTTGTACCTCGCACAATGGAATCATCCACCAGCACCACGCGCTTCCCTTCCAGCAGGCTGCGAACGGGGTTCAGCTTCAGCTTCACACCAAAGTCGCGAATCGCCTGGCTGGGCTCAATAAACGTGCGGCCCACGTAGTGGTTCCGAATCAAACCGATCTTAAAGGGAATTCCTGATTCTTCGGCAAAGCCCGTGGCTGCTGGAACGCCGGAGTCCGGAACGGGAACAACGACGTCGGCATCCACCGGATGCTCCTGCGCCAGGTAGCGGCCCAACATTTCGCGGCTGTGCTGAACTGAACGGCCAAACACGATGCTATCCGGACGGGAGAAGTAGACGTGCTCAAAAACGCACTGCGCCTTGGGAGCGGGCGGAGCAAATCGCAGCGAGGTTACTCCCCGGCTGTCGAGAATCACCATCTCACCCGGCTCAACGTCGCGAATGTACTTGGCGTCAATCAGGTCGAAAGCGCAGGTCTCTGAAGCAAGAACGTAGGCGTCATCCAGTTTGCCCAGGCTCAAGGGACGGAAGCCCCGAGGGTCACGGATGCCGTAGACCGCATCCTTGAAGAGCATGACCAGGGAGTATGCTCCCGCCACTTTATCAAGCGCATCGGCCACGGCTTCAGGAATGCCTGCCTGCCGTGAGCGTGCAAAGTAGTGAAGAATGACTTCTGTGTCACTGGTGGTTTGGAAAATGTCGCCGCGGCTTTCAAGTTCACGCCGCACCGCCGTGGCATTCACCAGATTGCCGTTGTGCGCAAGCGCCACCTGGCCTTTGTGGCAGCTCACTTTCAATGGCTGGGCGTTTCGCAAGTCGGTGTCGCCGGCCGTTGAGTAGCGTGTGTGGCCAATGGCATGTTTTCCCGGCAAAGCGTCCAGCACTTCGCGCGGGAAGATCTCCTCCACATGCCCCATGCCCTTTTTGCAAACCACAAGGTCGCCATCGGACGAAGCAATGCCGGCACTCTCCTGGCCGCGGTGCTGAAGGGCGTAAAGGCCAAGGTAGGCAAGCTTGGCCGCTTCAGGGTGTCCAAAAACCCCAAAAACGCCACAGTGATCATGAAACTTATCGACATCAAGCTGATAGCTTGGGAAGAGCTGGGAGGCTGGCTCCAATTAATCTTCTCCAATTCGGGGTGGATGACAACGGTTTGCTGCTCGGGGTCCCGTCTAAGATCAAATCATTGCGAACTCAACTGCATAATCTATTCTGCTCCCTTTCGCGGGTCCCCGCAACTGGTTTCTGGGAAAGGGCTGTCAGCTGTCAGCTCTCAGCTTTCAGCTGTCAAAGCCGTGCTCAATTACAGTCCTGATTCTTCAGCGACTTGGAAGGCACGGGGCTGTGGGAATCGCATACACTTCATAGGATGCAGGATAACCCCCTGCGGTGCATACGACGGCAAAGTGGCCACCCTACGCCACTTGGGCAACGGCCCTGGCTGAAAGCTGAGGCTGATCGCTGACAGCCAATTCCCCTACCAATCATGGCAGGCGGCCGGCCGTGGCGGGAAGAAGGTGCCGGCGTGCCCAAGCCACCAAGCGTGCCAGTCACTTGCAACCCGCTTGGAGTCTTCGGGTGAGGGCGCGTCGGAAACCTCAACCTTGTGCCCCGTCAATCCCTCCAAGGCAAAGTTCGCCACCTGCTGAACCTGGACTTCCGGATCGTTGAGGGAGGCGAGCAGCGCCGGAATCACTTCCCTGCCCCCCAGGGTCTTGAGTCCCAGAATGGAGTTCATACGGTCCGTGACCTGGGCGGAATGCAGATTATCGATAAGCGCCTGGGAAGCCCGAGGATCATGGAAGAACCCGAACGACCTCAGGACTTCACCGCGCCACGGCTCGGCGCTCTTCGCCAGCATCTCCAGGAAGGCTGGAATGAAGGCCGGGTCACCTTTTTCTGCCAGCAATAGCAGAGCATAGGAGCGCAGGGGATCTTCCGCTGGCGAGGCGGCGTCCTTGCTTCCGGCTGCGGGCGCGGCCTCAGGGGCTCGAAACCGCTTCAGGATCTCCTGCCATGATGCGGGTGTATTCATCCTCGCCAACCCGTCCAGAACATCACGGCGGTCCCAACGGTCAGGCTTGCCGGGATTCGCCATGGCGCTCAACTGATTGAGAAAGAAAGGCTGGGGCATGGACGTCAGCACCACAACCGCTTCAGGCAAATTCGCTTCCTTGGGATTCGCGATTGTGGCGAGATAAGGCTGGTAGGCCGCTTCAATCTGCGCGTGAGTTGAGGGGACAACCACCACACTCAGTTCGTCAATGGCCAGCGCGAAGGCCAGTGCGTTGTCTGACAGATCACCCACCTGCGGACCGGGGGCGTGCAATGCCACGCGGCGCTCCGCATGCACATGATAGCGACCCGGCGAAGCAAAGGTTGCCCATTGGTTCAGCAGCCAGCGCTCCGTATGCACCTGCCCGGGAGGAAGAGTGACAGAACCATAGACAGCGGTCCCCTGAGGGCTTCCACAGGGGCGCGGGCCCGGATCCGGCAGCCGCGGCCCGCGTGGGTCCGTAATGCGAAAGCGCGGCTCCTGGCTGTAGTCCGTGCCCAGGGCGCGAGTGGGGGTACGATAGCGGAAGGCGAAAACGCTCTTCCCGGTATTGCGAATGATGAACCGGCAGAAGATGGGCTCGCCCAGCAAGTACTGGGGCTTTTCCAATTCAAAGTGGACCGAGTAATCCACTTGGGCAAGTGCCGGAGAGCAACCAACTCCGACGGCCAGAATGAACAGTGCCAATTGCAGCGTGCGCATGCCGCCGCGCGGGAACCGGAATATCATATCGCCCATCATACGCGAAAGTCCCGCCCCTGCGCGCGTTTCTGTTTGCAGGAACAGATCCTCATAATATCTGCATTGGCAGTAGGCACATCCATATCCTTTCTGGCCAGAGACACCTATAATGGTTGAGAGGGCCAACGTGCGTGCACTCCCGGCCTCTGGAATTGACAAAACTGGAAACCCGCGGCCCGTCGCGTGGTGAGATAAGGAAAGATCATGATCAAGACAAAAGGTTACGCCGCCTCCATCGCTCAAGCACCACTGGCGCCCTACACCTTCGAACGGCGCGATCCCCGCGAACACGACGTGGTGATTGACATCAAGTTCTGCGGCATCTGCCATACGGACATTCACATGACACGCGGTGAATTTCCCAATTCAATCTTCCCCATGGTTCCGGGCCACGAGATCGCCGGAGTGGTTTCCTCAGTGGGCAGCGCCGTCACCAAGTTCAAGAAGGGTGACAAGGTGGGAGTGGGCTGCATGGTTGATTCCTGCCGCGTCTGCGCCCATTGCCAACAGGGTTATGAGCAGTTCTGCGCCGCGACTCCTGTCTTTACCTACAACAGCCGCGAAAAAGACGGCACGCCCACCATGGGCGGATATTCGAACAACATCGTGGTGGATGAGAACTACGTTCTGCGCATGCCCACCAACCTGGCGCTTGGCGCCTGCGCACCGCTGCTCTGCGCCGGCATCACGCTCTATTCGCCGCTGAGGCATTGGAAGGCAGGCCCCGGCCAGAAAGTGGCCATCGTCGGCCTGGGCGGACTCGGCCACATGGGCGTTAAGATTGCCCACGCCTTGGGAGCCGAAGTCACCGTGCTGAGCCACTCGACGCGCAAGCAGGCGGATGCGAAACGCCTGGGCGCCGATCACTTCTATGCCACCTCCGACCCCGAGACCTTCAAGAAGCTGGCGGGCACCTTTAACCTGATCATCAACACCGTCTCCACGGGGCTCGATTGGAACCAATACACGCCGCTGCTGGCCGTTGACGGCTCCTTCGTCGTGGTGGGCATTCCCGACAAGCCGATTTCGCTTGAAGCCTTCCCGTTGATCCTCGGGCGCCGCAGTGTTGCCGGCTCCTTGATTGGCGGCATTCGCGAGACGCAGGAGATGCTGGATTTCTGCGCCAAGTTCCAGATCTCGAGCGACGTGGAAGTGATTTCCATTGAGAAAGTGAACGAAGCGTATGAGCGCATCCTGAAGAGCGATGTGCGGTATCGCTTTGTCATCGACATGGCCACCCTGAAATAACCATGAGCGGCGGGAAGGGGGATAACCCCTTTCCCTTCCCGCCGCATCCAACCGCGCATGGGTTCGAACGTGCGTCCTTTCTCCATAAGCCGATTCCTTCTTGCCATCGCACTGCTGCTCAGCGTGCTGGCAGCGCCGTCCCTTGCCGCCTCCAATCAGAAGCTCTATATGAAGGATGGCAGTTACGAGATCGTCTCCAGCTACGAGATTCATGGCGACCGCGTGCGCTACTTCAGCGTGGAACGCAGTGAGTGGGAGGAGATTCCCACGGAACTGGTGGATTTTGATGCCACCAAGCGCGCGCTGGAAGAGACCAAAACCACGCAGCAGAAGCAGCTTGATGAAGCCAAACAGGTGGAGCAGGAACGCTTCTACAAGCCGCCGGACCTGGGCCTGGAAGTGGCGCCCGGCATCCGCCTTTCCGGTGACGAGGGCATCTTCACCGTCGACGGCAAGCGCCTGGTGCGAATGGTCACATCGGCCGGCGAGGTGGTGACCGACAAGAAACGCGCGGCCATGGTGCTGGCGGTTCCCCTGCCCGTGGTGAAGACCCGCTCGCTGGTGCTGCTGGAAGGCCCCAAAGCCACGATTCGCTTGAACGACCCGTGGCCGGTGTTCTACGTGCAATCCGCCGAAGGACTGGGCACCAAGCTGGAACTGGTGCGGCTGAAACCAGGTAAAGAGTCGCGCGTGCTGGAAGACATCGATACCGCCCGGGGCAAGAACGGCAAGTCAACGGAAGAACGCACCATGGTCTCCTTGGAACGCAAGCAACTGGCGCCCAACCTCTACACCCTGAAACCGCTCCAGGCTTTGGAAGCTGGAGAGTACGCCCTGGGTGAGGTGGTGGACGATAAGCTTGACATGAACGTCTACGACTTCGGCTACGAGAAGTGGGAGACGGTGAAGTGAAGGCGGTCAGTCGTCAGTTGTCAGTTGTCAGTCGTCAGTTGGCGGTTGCCGGTTGTTGGTCGTCGGTTTTCGATTGGCGGTCGTGGGTAGTTGGTCGCAGCCAATCCCAAGCGAGTCCGGGTCCCAATCCCTAGTCCCTAACGCCTAATCCCTGCCCTGCGCAACGGACAAAGGACCAATGGCCAGGGACTGCATTTCAGCCTTCATCCTTCACCATTCAAATTAACCCCTTTATTTTCAATAACATTTACACTCTAGCCCGAAATAACGCTAACTCCTTTGTTTTCATCAACTCATCCGGAGCACTTTTTTTGCCCCTTTGTTTTCAATAACTCATCCGGAGCAACCTTCATTTTTAACATCTTTTCGTGTGCAGGATTTCTGGCTTCGAAATTGGGGGTTTGGATTGGGGAAAAGGAGGAATTTGAGACGGCAGGCTTCATGGCAGTCCGCTCCAAGGGCTTATAAGGCTACCACGATACGCTATGATTGTCAAGCAAAATTCCGATGTTCAGAGGCTACAAAATTTCCCTGGCCGGCGGCGAATGGGCAGGCCGGGAACCGGGGGCCGGGGGGAATCCCGCCTGAAGGTTTGGCGGGGAGCATCCGGGGCGGCCGGATGGAATTCGGGAAAAATAGAGAGGAATCCCCGGTGGCGTTATGGCATGATAGGAGGGCCTTTTCCACTTTGCCCCGTCTGGCGCCACGGGAACAGGAGCAAAACCATGCGATACGAATTTCGAGCAACCTGCTTGTTGGCCGGCACGCTGATCTTTGCGGTCTATGGCTGGGGCGATTCCACCGCCACCACCAAGAGCCCGGCCACAACCGCCAATACGAATACGACGGCAAAGACTGTTCCTCATACCACCGCGAAGACAAGCGCTCCTTCGCTGGGGAAGCCGTATGGTTCAACAACGGGAAAGACAACCACGCACACCACCGCCAAGACAACCGCTCCCCCGCTCGGCAGGCCGTATGATTCCACACCGGCAAAGTCAACCCCCCACACCACCACTGCCCACACCACGGGCAACAACACGCCGGGAAACGAGATTGGCAAAGGCGGAACGACCATGGGCAAGGGCTTCGCCCGGGGCGGAACTGATTTCGGCAAGGGCACCGTATCGACCGCCCAGGACCTCACCCATGGAAATGGGAAGAGCGCGGGAAAGAACTTTGGCACTGGCGCCGCCAGCTTAGGCAACAATTTGGGCCAGGGAGCCGTAAGAGGTACCACCACCATCGGCAAGGGCATCGGCGACGAATTCCAGAAATTGAATCAGGATAAGCCGCAATGATTTCGGCCGCTGTTTCGAAATCCAATTTGAGTCTATACAGAGGAATGTAAATTGTAGCGTCGATCTCCGATCGACGACGGCGGTCGGAGACCGCCGCTACAGCCGAGCGCGCGAACACTTATGACGCTCGGCATAATCCTTCTTCATTACCAATGAGCGAGTGGATGCGCAAAGTATTGGAAAGCAAACGGGCCATGCGCCAACGGCTGCGGGAGCTTCCCTTCTCTGAAAAAATCAAGATTCTCGAAAAACTCCGCGACCGGGACCTGGCCATCGCGCGGAATCCGCTCAGACAAAAACCGTAAAAGAAAACAATCTCACGCCAAGACGCCAAGGCGCAAAGACTCGCAAAGAACAGTTCCTTATTTCCTTTACCCCTTGTGCACCTTTGCGCCTTTGCCTGAGATGCTAAAGGCCAGCTGTAGCGGCGGTCTCCGACCGCCGCCGTCGATCGGAGATCGACGCTACAATTCACGTCGCTCTTTTCAGCTTGCAGCCACAGCCTTGGCGCCATCGGCGATTGGTATTTTACCCACCACGGAATCACCCTTACCAGAAAGCAGCAATCCACCCAGGGCATAGCACGCAGCGCCGGTGAGGACGCAGGCTTTGATGGAGGTTTCCGTGGAGATCAAAATGGCGATGAAGCTGGCGAGCACGGAGGCCGCGCCGTTCAGCGCCCACATCCAGGGCAGGTTCCCCTGCTGCCCAAGCTGGGTTGCCCAGCGCATTCCCACCGGGAAGCAGAAGCCCATGATGAATCCGCATGGGGCCACCAGCACCAAGGACACGATGATGCGCTGCCACAAGTGTCCCCCCGTGGCGGCATGGATGGCGGGCAACACCACCAGCGAATAGACCAGCAGGACGAGGGCGGAGATCAACGCCGGCGCGCGCCCGCTGAGGTTGGAGTTGATGTTGATGCGGTCGGAAGCCAGGCTGCCGAGGCCGGCAAAGAGAATCAACCCCGCCAGCACGACAATCAGCGAATAGATGGGTTGTCCAAGAAAGATGGAAAGCTGTTGCATCATGCCCATCTCCGCCAGCATGAAGCCCAGGCCGATGCCGATGAAGTAGAGGATGGCGCCCGCCGGTGCGGGGGCCGCCCCCTGGCGCAAACGCGTCCAGCGGCGCGCCGGCCACACGATGGTGAGAATCACCAGCACCAGCGCCGCGAACATAAAGATGGTCAGATGCATCAGCGGCAGCAGCACCTCCCAATGCACGCCGGGAATCCGCAGAATTCCGGGGATGGCGTGGAAGCGCACGAAGCTGAAGAAGTAAGGGGAAGCGTCGGTGGGCGGCGAGAGGTCAAAATAATCGGCGGAACGCAGCGCCGCCAGATCCGCCAGTGAATGCGCTTGCAGAACGGGCTTCAACTGTTCCATACCCAACGGTTCGCCCGGCAGATAGAGAATCTGGTAATTCAAATCCTTCGCCGTCGCCCGAATCTTGTCGAGATCTTGCGGGGTCAGGGGCTGGTTGCTGGTCAGCAGCGTCGCGAGTTCGTCCTGGCGAATCATGGCCAGGTGCGTTTCCGGATCCTTCACGCCCTCGCTGAGCAGCGTGGCGTAGGCGAGCGAGAAGAGGCGGGTGGTCTCGTGAAAATCCGGCTTGTGATTCCAGCGGCTGAAGGCAATGAGGCCGCCGGGGCGCAGGTGGTCGTAAAAAACGCGCCAGCCGTCCAGCGAGTAGAGGGAATTCTCCGTCAGCGCCATGGCTCCCGCAGCGGTGGCGGCCCAGGTGTCAACCACCGTGGCCTGAATCATGTCAAACTTCTCGTTGCTGCGGGTCAGGTAGCTGCGGCCTTCGTCATTGTGCAGCTCGAAATTGGGAATCTTGTCGAAGCCGGAGTACCACTGCAAGCGCCGCGTGGTGACATCCACAATGCTGCTGTTGATTTCAATTCCCACGATGCGATGAAAACCGAAAAGCGCCGCGGACATCACATCGCGCCCGCCCCCCACGCCAATTACCGCGGCGCTGCCACCCGCTCGCAGGCGCGCTCCCATGGAGTTCACTTCGTAGCGGAGAAAATCCACATCCTTCAGGTCGCCGTGGAAGGGATAAATTCCCGTCGCGGCGTCATTATCAATATCGATGTAGACCACTTCGCTCATCAGGGGCGGAACATTGGGGCCAACAAATCGCGGCTCAATTTTTGGCGGCACCACGCGCACGCGGGAGATGGGGTTCCACGTCTCGTAGAGAATTTCGACGCGGGGATCGAGTTTGCCTTTTGACCAGATGGGCTGGATGCCGTGAATCGTGGAGGCGTTGAGGCCCGCCAGGACCACAAGAATCGCGGCCCAGATGTAGCAGCGCGTCCGCAGGCTCGACTGCCCCGCGAATTCGGCGTAGGCGGAGGCGCTGAGGAAGACCAGGGCGGAGATGGCCAGCACGGCGCTGGGGGCGTCGATCATGTTTAGAAGAATCACCGAGCCGAAACATCCCGCCGCCGCGCCCATCAAATCGGCAAAGTAGATACGTCCAATTGCGGCCGAGGCCTTGGTAAGCGAGAGGCACACCACAATTCCTGCAAAGAAGAAAGGCACGGCAATGAACGCGCAGAAGATCAGAAAGCTGGCAACGGTTTGCAGGGCAAAAGAGATGTCAAGCGGGATGGCGAACATGATCATCAGCACGATGGGCATGGAAACCGCCATGGCAAACGCCGCCTGCGCCATGCGAAGGCGCGCCTGGTCGCGATCAAACAGCGCGGGGCGAAGTTGAACCGCCAGCGCACCCGCCGTCATTCCAAACATCGCCATGGAAACCGATACGAAGGCGAGGTAGTACCAGCACGTGACGCTCAGCAGGCGGGTGAGCGTGATTTCATACATCAGCGTGCTGGCGCACATCAGGGCCAAACCCAGAAAAAAGCCGATCATTCCCGTTTTCTCCTCGATCAATAAGTGCAAACTGTAGCGGTGAGTTTATCACGGCGAATGACGGGCGATGGCCAACACTGTGCAAATTGGTGGAAATTATCGGTAATGGGCAAAGGTGCGGTTCGCGAACCGCCCCTACGTCATCATGCCCCGATGTAGCGGGCATAGAGGCTGCGGGCAACGGCGGGGTCGTGGGTTCCCTTCACAATCACGCGGCCATCGGGAAAGACCGTCAACTCGTGGGAGTCAATCGTGCACTTCAACAGAAAATCATTGGCCAATACGGGGCCAAAAACCTCCAAGCGAGTCTTGAGTGCCGCAAGGTCGAGGCCCCGCGATTCGGAGGGATGAATCTGCACAGAGTTGCGTCCGCACATGCTGACATGCGTCGCGCCGCCCTGCTCAAGATAGACGTATTCGTGCAACGCGCAAACGGTGCACTTGGGGTCGCGAGCAATCTTCACCTGCTGGAAGCGGTTGTTCCACAAGTCGTACGCCACCAGCGAACCGTGCAGGTCGGCTTCGCGTCCCAACAGAATCTTGAACGCTTCGGCGGATTGAATGGCCGCGGCCCAGGAGACGGCGGGGCCGATCACTCCCACGGTGTCGCAGGTTTCATGCAAGCCGCGCGGGGATTGGGGAAAGACGCACGCCAGGCACGCCGAACGCCCGGGCATAATCGTCATCGACGCGGCGTAGCTGGCCACCACGGCGCCGTAAATCCACGGAATGTTCAGCTTCACCGCCGCGTCGTTCACAAGATAGCGCGTTTCGAAATTATCCGTCGCGTCCAGGACCACATCGAAGCCCTCGATAAATTCCTCAATGTTGCCGCTGTCGGCGTCAGCCACGATGCCTTCAACTTTCACGTCGGAGTTGATCTGGCGAAGCTTGCGTTCCGCCGCCACGGCCTTGGGCAGGCTCTCGCGCGCATCGGCTTCGTCAAAAAGCATCTGGCGCTGAAGGTTCGATTCCTCCACAAAATCGCGGTCGACAATGCGGACGGTTCCCACGCCCGCGCGCACCAGGGCATTGGCCTGCGCCGTGCCCAGCGCTCCGCAGCCGAGAATGACTGCTTTCGAGCGCAGCAGCCGCTCCTGCCCCTCCGCGCCAATCGGCGAAAAGAGAATCTGCCGCGAATACTTTTCCGAGTTCATCAAAGGCCTGCCCAAATTGAAAAATCGTGCCCCACGCGCTCTCACGCGATGAGACGCGTACGCACGGTGTCATTCCGATTATACGCTTTAAGAAGGAATGGTGGGCATGGCGGGGGCGCATTGGAGGCACGCATCCATTGAAAATATGACAGAGTGCAATAATCCCGGCAAAGGTAGTGCAATGGCACGACAGCTCGCTACATCCGCACTCGCCGATGTTCTGATTGGCATCATCATGTCCGCATGCTTCCCCACAGGCATTCACAAGGATTGCCAGGCGGAGTCATCATAACTAAAATCCATGAACGCCGATGAGAGTCATCTCCTGGGCAGCCTTTTCCGCGGGGAAAAATGTGTTACAATTTCGTCGGTGCGCGCCAAATCAACATTGACCATAATGGCCTTGTGGGCGGCAATGCTGTGTGCCTTCCCCTTGAGGGCGCAGAGTATTGCCAACTGCCATGGCGACCCTTTGCTTGAAAGCCAGATCGCTCAAAGGCCCTCAGCCGACGCATTCAATGCCCTCGGTGTTTACTTTACCAATCACAAATCCACAAGCTGCGGCAAATTGGCATTTCAGAAAGCGCTGGAAATTGATCCTCAATATTGGCAAGCCAGTCTAAGCCTCGGCTTATCCTATCTCTCGGATGGAAAGAACGAACTGGCCACCCGGCAGTTGCAAACGGCGGAAACCGAAAAACCTGACAGCGTCGAGGTTCACAACGCGCTCGGAACCGCGCTGGAAGCTGCGGGGAAGATGTCGGAAGCGCAGGCGCAGTTTGAAGCCGCGCTGGCGCTGGATCCCGGCTCCGCTTTCGCGCTGTTTCATCGCGGTTTGACACTGGAGGCCCAGGGCCGCCTGACAGCAGCAATCGCGTCCTACCAGCAGGCTCTTGAACTCAGCCCCGGAAACGTGGATTACGCGTGTGCCCTGGCGAACGCCTATGTGAAAAGTGGAAATATCAATTCGGCGCTCGCGACGTTGCAGCCGCTCACCAACGCGCATGCTGATTCCTCCCTACTTTGGTACAATTTGGGAGTTGTTTACAGTCGCCGCGAGGAATCCAAAGCGGCGATTGACGCATTTCAACAAGCCCTCCAGTTGGACCCCCGCAATGATGGTACCCGCCAACTTCTGGCCCGCAGCCTGGTCGATGCTTCGCGATTTCAGGATGCCGAGCCGCTGGCGAATGATTTGGTTGAGCGCGCTCCCAACGACAGTGAATATCTGTATCTCCGGGCATCGATTTACCGCGGAGAAGGCCGGTTTCAACCGGCCATTGTTGACCTCAAGAAGGCTGCCCTTCACAAACCGGATGATTTTGACGTCGAATACAACCTGGGCTTTTGCCTTGCCCACGCAGCGCAAGCCCAGGAGGCGGAAGTGCACCTCGCAAAGGCCCTGGCAATTCATCCGGAATCCGCTGCTGCAAAATTCCAGCTCATGAATGTTCGCCGCAGCCTTGGCAAAACCGATCTTGCCCAAAAACTGGCGGATGAACTTCAGTCTGAAAAATCGGCCACGGTGAAGCACGACCTGGGCAATACATTTGGCGCCAAGGCGAATGAATTGATGGTCGCCGGAAAATACCAGGAAGCCATCAAGCAATACCGCCTCGCTCTCGGCGAGGACCCCAGGAACGCTGAGACCCTCTATAATTTGTCTCTTGCCCAGCGCCAGACGGGAGACTTGGCAGGGGAGAAATCCTCACTGCTCCGCGCGCTCGAGTTGGACCCTCGCCTCGCGCTCGCTCATGATGCGATGGGTGTGATCTACCAGCATGAACGCCATAAATCGGAAGCCCGCCAGGAGTTCGAGCGTGGCATTGAGTTGGATGCCCAGTGCGCTTCCTGTAAGGTCCATTTGGCAACGATCCTCTTGAAGTCCGGGGATTCAACCCTTGGGAAGGAATTACTTCGCCAAGCCGTGGAGGACGATCCTGAATCTGAGGAAGCGCACCGTAACTACGGCATGGCACTGGCGGCGTCCGGCGCTCTGGCGGACGGGCGGGCGCATCTGATGAAGGCTGTCTCTCTCAATCCAAAAAGCGCAGAGACTTTGTCAGACTTGGGAATGATCCAAGGCAAGTTGTCGGATCCGGAAGCCGTGAATACTTTGGAACGGGTGGTTAATCTGCAGCCCGACTCGGCCGAATCCCATCTGAATTTGGGGATCGCCCTCGCCGACCGCAACCGGCCGAGCGATGCGTTGACGCAGTTTAATGAGGCGGTCCGGCTGGCTCCACGTGATGCCAGCGCCCATTACAACAAGGGGCGGGTTCTCACCGATTTAAAGCACTTTCAAGAAGCGCGCCTTGAACTGGAAGAGGCGTGCCGGTTGCAGCCAGACCTTTCGCATGCCCGTTTTTGTCTGGCCCTTGCGCAAATGGAATGCGGTGACCCCGCTGCCGCGTTGGGCTCCTTAAAAGACGTTGCTGCTGCGCGTGCGATGGACGAGGATGCCTGGCTATTGCAGGGTCGAGCTCTGGAAAATCTCGGGCGCATGCCTGAGGCCATCGAGGCCTGGAAGGACGCGGTGAAACTTCAGCCTGATTCCCGCGAGGCGCTCTACAAACTCTTTCTGGCGCTGAAACAATCCGACCCAAAACAGAGCGCATACTATCTGGGCCAGTTCCAATCCGCAACCGAAGCTGACCATCGCCGGCAACAAGCTGACTCACTGGGCGCCATTGGCTCCAAGTTCGCGCGCTCCGGTGAGTGGCAGCTTGCCGTCTCCAACTTCGATGAAGCGCTCCGCGTTTGTGGCGACTGTAACCTGGCGTGGCAACTGAGGAAAGACCTTGGCCTCAGCCTTTGCAATGCCGGAGACCTGGCTCGGGGCGAGAAGGAACTGCGGATCGCCAACGACCAGAAACCGAATGATCCTGAAATCGAATATGCCCTTCGTTTAATCGACCGTTCCCGGTTGAAATAAAGTGAAGTGGCGCACTGATGCAATTTCGCCCAAGGCCGTTGTGGGCAACGGATCAGGACGCAGGCTTCGCCCCTTCGCTCGAAATGGTGTAGTCCTTTCCCTGGTAAATCAAATTCACCAATTTGGCTGACGGATCAAAATCCTCAAGGTGAGAATTGACCTGGATGCCGCGGTCGAGAGTCATATCCGCTCCGAATATACTGTCGATCACCAGGTTCGTAAAGCTGCCGCCTGCCGGCTCGTACCAGCCGCCTATGGGGTCTTTGCGAGCGCCCCCGGCATCCGGCGCAACGGTGGTATCCGCATAGTGCGCCTGGCCGTAGGTGCCTTGATTGGCGGTCTTGGAAACATTTTTCAGCCATCCGGCGATGCGGCTGGGGGAATCAAACTTGTACAATCCCCGGGCGGCCATGGGCGGCCACGCAATGTAGGAGCCGACCCAGGTGTGGTCGGAGCGGATCCCTTGGGGTCCGTTGAAGGAACCAGGATTCCAGCTTGCGTCGGCATCTCCGGGCGAGAGCGCGTGCATCCAGAGCGGCGTTTGAAGTTCGTTCCAAAAGAAGCCGGCCATCTCCTTCTTTTGCGCGTCGCTTAAATCCTCAAACATCGTGTCAAGAATCGTGAGTAAGTCATAGCAATGGCGGACCTCGAAGAAGGAGCCGTCGGGCTGGCCGCACCTCCACCACCCTTTGCCCGGAACATAGAGCAGGCGATTGATGCGAGCGGCCAGGTCTTTCGCCTCGGCCCGGAACTGGGCAGCGCGTGAAGAATCCCCGTGCCGGTCGAGCAGGTCGGCGACGAACCGCATGCCATAGACGTTGCCGGCATTCACCGACGCCACTTCGTGGATATAAGTGCTGACGCACTCCATCAAGGCGTCCATGCCGCCATAATCGGCGAGGCCGTGGCCCAACTTATCCAGTTGCTTCCAACGGAGGGCGTGCGCGGCCAGGCGTTCGAGAACCGTCCTTCCGTCGATGGATTTATCGAGCCACTGCATGTCGCCTGTCACGCGCAGGTAATCATGCGCGCCACGCAAAATGCACATGTCGTTGGCTGCGTACCAAACTCCCACGCCTTTTCCGGAGATGTAGTCGGTGGCATAGTGCTGGTCCATTCCCGTCACGAACCACGTCTCAAGCAGGATACGCAGGGCTTTGGGGTCAAGCAGGGCGATGCTGAGTGACGTCAGCACAATGTCCCAAACGTAACTGAGTGTGGAGGCGCCGCGGCCATAAATGACGTAGGTCGGCCCATAGACGGAGGAGGCGGTGACGCGTCGTGACAACAGTATGTCCAGAAATCCTGCATGGTAGAGCTTCCACAGCGCTGGATCGCGGGTTTCGAGGCGCGGCAGCGAACCGGAAAACTCCGAGTTACCGGGAGTGAAGGCCGCACCAATGCGCGCGTCCCATGCCTGCTCCGACGCTTGCAGCGAGTCGGGAAATTGCGCCTGTTGCCGTGAGTAAGCTGCCAGCACCGCCTCGCGATCATCGCCAATGGCGTTGACATAGCGGAAATCCTTCTGTTCGCCGGGAAGCAGCTTGACGTCATAAACCAAAACGCGCTTTTGCTCAACTCGATTGGGCGGCGGAGTAAAGCCCTGCACGGAAATCGCCTGCGTGTGCTGGGATTCAAAGGCAATATACCCCTCAGGCACGTTGACGGTAATGCGATTGTCCAGCTCTCCGGGGTCGCCGATATACCAGGGCTCGCGCTTGCAGGTGACTCCAGCGCGCAGATCAAAACCCAGCGTTATGTTCCGCGTTTCACGGCTGACGTTCTTCACGGTGATCTGCTGCGCTACGGCGCGCTGGCCGGGTGGCAGAAAAGTGTGCGTGACGAACTGAATGCCCTGCGCGGCCGCCTCGCGCACCATGCAGTGAGGAAAAAAGGTATACGCCACCTTTGCTTCCGGACGTGGGTAGGAGGCCAGCATGCGCCCGTTCAAAAAAACTTCGCAGGTGGTGAGATTCCCCGGCGAAATATCTCCGCCGGGAGTGGGGATTGGCGGATCCCCGCAGCAGGAGAAGGGCGGAAACAGGATGGCCGCAATCCCGGTTACGGATTTGGTGGCCTGGCAAAACCCCGCTTCGTTTTGTGCCGGTGGCGTACTGAAGATCTCGTCGTATTGATAGACCAGGCGCTCACCCGCCAGGTCCTTTGACTTGGGTACAACAGGAAGAATCTTATCCGTTCCCGAAGCAGGCTCGCCGAGCGCCGCCTCCGGCTCGAATCGAGGCAGGGCTTTACCTGAAAAGCCGAGCAGGGGCGAACCCCCCAGCGGGCCACTGGCGCTTGCCGCCCCCACCTTTAAGAAAGATCTCCGATTCATGGTCATGTCCTCCCCCCAACGAATTATTGAGACCGGTTGCGTGGCATTGCTTCCATGTTCTGACGTGGCAAAATCGCGACTCAGGCCCCATCACTTTGCTTCACTAATTCAACATCGTGTTCGCCCGCGGGTAGATCAAAACCAACGCGGCGGGCTGCCACTTTCAATTTGCCCGCGGTTTTGCCATCGATTTTCAGTTCCACCTCGCCTGAGCCAAACTCCGCGCTGGTGATTCGTACCGGCTTCTCACTTCGAATCGCAAATGAAAGCTTCTGCGGCGACACATCGTACTTGCGAAAAACCACGCCCGCGTTGGCCTCAATGCGCAGAACGCCATCGCGCGCGAGTGCGGTCCGGTTGGGGCCGATCGTCACGTCATAAGTGTGGTTTTCCCAAATCGAGCCGCGAAACTCGCCACTTGCAGAGGGATTGGCGACGCCGAAGCGCAGTCCTTCCCACGGATTTTCATCAATGTATTCTTCCGTGGCAATCAGAGGCAGCAGCGCCCCCCAGGTGTAGTGAGGATCCCCGGCGCCATTGCCCCCCCACGCCAGATAATTCTCATTGTTGCGCGCGCTCGAACGCCAGTCATTCATGAAAAGGTCGTAGGACTTTTGGGCGAAATCGTAGCTCACACGGTCATACCCGTAGCGTTTGAGGCCTTCGTAGACCATGTAGTTCGTCGGCGCCCAGATGCTGCCACGCCAATAGAATTGATCCTGAAAGGCGGGATCGTCCCGGGAAATTGAAGGAATGACGTAGGTTCCCCAAAACTCGCGGGGGTTAAGAAGATGCTCTTTCACCATCCGCTGCGCCTGCTCGGGGGTGGCGATTCCCGCGAACATGGGATAGAAATTCGTGGGCGACAGGCGCTTTAGAAATTGGCCGTCCCACGAGATGCTTTCGTAAATGCCGTCTTTCTCATTCCACAATTTCTCGCGGATCATTTGCTTCATGCGCGCATTCTGTTCGGCGAAGCGCTTGCTGTCATCGTCTTTTCCCAGGATTGTGGCGATCTTCGCCAGGCATTCTGAATCCAGCGCATAGAGAGAATTCAGCCCAACGTCATCAAGCCGCATTGTGTAGGTGTGCTCGTCGTAGACCACGTCATCATACATCGGACTGTCGTCCATGCCCGTCTCCCACTTCGGCGCTTTGGGCACGCCGCGGTCAACCACGGAGCCGCCGGAACCCTTGTCGCTGCCCCATTCCAGCAAGCCATCGTGATTGCCGTCACGCCAGGATTGCCCATCGCCCCGGTCCTTGAACCACCACTCGTGCCACTTCACCAAGCGCGGGTAGGCCCATTCCAGAATCGAGCGATCGTGATATCGCTGATAGTCTTTCCAAACGCAGTATGAGCCGACGGGAGGCTGCGAACGGTCCGGGGTGATACCCGCACCGGAGGCGGCATTGGGAACAAGCCCGGCATCAGTTTGCGACATCAGAATCCCCTTGATTCCGGCATTGGTCACAGTCTCGTCCTGAAGGCTGGTCAGTAGGCTGTCAAAGAAGCAATCCCATTCTCCCACCACCCAGCCGCCCCAACCAGTGGCCCAACGGCGGCTTATGCTGGGAAAGATGAGGTCGAGTGAAGTCGCGTAGATGGAGCTCCACAGCATGTTGTCTGCAATGGCTTGGGGTGCGCCCTCAAAAACGCCGGTGATGATGGGCCGCTGCTTCTCGTAGGCTTCGGATCTTTCCTGAAGAATCGAATCAATTCGGGAAGGAGTGAGCCAGCCCTTTGCCTGCTGGACCAGTTCCGGCTGATCCCAACCCAAGGTGGCAACAAAATGTGAGGTGCTGGTGCTGTCGGTGACGAATTCCAGTCCTGCCGCTGCCGCCGACGGTTCCGCCGTCAATGGCGCCCGCCGGGAGATTAAATTTCCGCTGGCATTCATAATTTCGCGAATTTCAGACACGCCGGAGAAAGTGCCGCCGCCAATCGTCGGCTGGTCAACCATCACCACAAACTGGGAGGACTTGCCGAAGACCCCATCAAAATAGCGCTCACCCACAATCGCCTGATTGGATTCCGCCAGGGAGAACGACCCGGCTTTGCTCCATCCGCCGGAAGTATAGGCGAAGGCAGGAGCCCATCCCCCGCCAATGTGGTTGGGGCTGAAGGGAAGGTAGGTCTCAAGCACCAATTGCAAATTATGAGGCGCCGTCACGCGGCCGACCACGGTGGTCTCATTCACTCTGGACCACTCCAGGGTGATGCGCCGTTGCAGCGGTGGCTGGCGCCACGCAATGCGGCAATAAGATCCATCCGGGGCGTGCGGGCCCAACTCCGTTATGGTATCGAAGACCTTTTCACCGTCCAGAAACATGCCATAGCGCGAACCAAACCTCAGAGCAAAAAACGCCGGCTGCTGATAGGCCTTAGCAAGAAAGACGATTCCATTCCACGCGTCGGGGTCAAGCGAGTCAACCTGAACACTGTCATACCCGGACTTGCTTTGGGCAACAGCCGGCAGAGCGGCGACGAGGGACGCGAGAATCAAGCTGATGAAAATCCACGAATACCGCGTCGTTTCCTTATTCCGTCCGGTTACTAACGGGAAAGCCATTGAGCAATGACCTCATTTCATTCACGATGCTTTTATCCATTCCGTACGTTCAATCGCCACCGAAATGTCAACACTAGTTGATTTGAAAACGCTGAAACCTTCCACACTCGACTCAAACGCACCGGCGTGCCGATGAATATCTAGTACACCCCTAACAAGGCCAGATAATAGCTTAACGTCAAAACAACAACACTTTCAGATGTCCCTAGCGATATTCCACCAGGTGCAGAGCCGCCACCTTAAACGGCGCTGCGCTGAATTGGACATAGGCTCCGGAAATTTCGAACGGGACCTCTTTCAAGTCGGGCACGCGAAGCACCCGCGCCGGCTTGCGGCCCTCCGGCAGTCGAACCCGCACGGTGGCGCCCACGGTTGAAACAGGCATCTGCTCACGCATGTTGAGCAGGCTCACCAACATTCGCCGCTGCTCGGCTTGATCGAAAAGCGTTGTCTCCACTGCCGGGTCCGTATCAACCTCGAAGCGGTAGGGAGCGGGCACCAGGCCCCGCAAGAAGTGAAGCAAGATGTTGGCAAACGCCGGCTCCGGGCGCGATTCTATCGGAGCGGCAACCCAAATTGTCTTTCCCTTGCCAAATGAATTCTCCACAATTCCCGGATCGCTTCCCGGCTTGGTGGCGGGGGGATTGCTCCAGATCTGGGCGAAGTGAGTGCCAAGGGCGTAGCCAGCCTCAGGCGCCACCAGCGGCGGAGTGACGGTGGCCAGTACCTCGGCGCCCGCGAGCGCTTCTGCACGCACGCATGGCCCGGGAAAACCGATGTTTTCCTGCGGCCAAATCGTCTTCTTCAAATCCTCATCGGCAGGGCTCAGGTAAGTGGTGAGCGTACCCACGGTTCCGACATATTTCACTCCAATCACATCGGCCAGCAACGATCCGATGCGGTCGAAGTTATCAAGGGACGACGGTCCGCTGACGTAGAGCGCTCCGCCCGCGCGAACAAACTGGCGAAACTTCTCCGCCTGCTCTGCCGTCAGTTCAAGAACGCTGGGGAGGAAGACGGCGCGGAAGCGGCTCAGTTGATCAAGCGTAACATTGGTCAAAACACCGAAGGGGATGTGCGCCTCACGCAGGATTTTGGCGGTCCCAACCACCGCGTCAAGATGGGGCGGGTTCGGCGTGGTGGAGGGCTCAAAGGAGTGCTTCCTCGGCCCGCCGAATGCGTCTGCTGGCGACGCCTCCGCAACATGCAAACCATTATCCGCGGGATTGTACAATGACTCCTTATCGTAGTAGATGGCCACATCGGCCAACATTTCGCCGCCAATGAACGGTTCATAAACATCGTGCTGGGCATTCACCTGCCCCAGCAGTTTGTAGGCCGAGTGGTTCAGGACGCCGTTGGGCTTGATGGCATCAATTACCAGGTAGGAGCCGGCGTGAATGGTCGGGATCATCGCGTCGGTCAGCATGATCTCCAGCGGCTTGGTAGTTTCAAAGTCATTCAGCGACTGCGTGCGCGAGGTCATGAATTCAAAGGGGCGATTCGGGCTCAGACTGTAATAGGTTTTGCAGACCAGGGAAAATTGCGCCGCGCCTCCGTAAAAGTCGCCGGAACAAAAATCGGAAGCCTCGCGCTGTTCAAGCGTGACCCCATGGTTCCAGGGCGCAAAGGCTGTCCCAAACTGGTGGTATACGGAAATCGGGCGAGTCTGTTTTATGGCTTGGGTAACGCCCATGGCGAATTCCTTCATCCAGAGCCCTCTTGCCTTCTGGAAACTCCGCCACAGAGGGTCATTCCAATTCACAATGCGCGGGGGCTCATCATGATACTCCTCGCGAAAGCGCTTGGTGCAATAGGGGCAGAAGCAGACGCCGGGCCAGAAGCTCATATCAATAAAGATGCCGCCGAACTCATAGTTCCCCACCAACTCGCGGAGGCAGGCAAAGGCATGCTCGCGATAAGGTGAGTTGGGGCAGACAGTGCCTGTGCGGCTGAACATCTGGCGGTCATAGCCCTCTTCCGGCAGAAATCTCCACTCCGGATGATTCTGGTAGGCCCAATCATCAAAGATGACGCTGTAGTAGGCGTTCAGGTGAAGCTTGTGGCGTTTGCACTCCTCCACGATCTCCCCAAAATAATCGCGCCCATTCATGCCGGCATGCATCTGGCCCAATTTCGTTCGCCACAGGCAGAGGCCCACGTGTGAATTCGTATACTGCATGAGCATTTGAAATCCCGCGTCCGAAATGGTGGAAATGTAATCAGCCGCGTCGAAATCCGCCAGCAGATGATCCCAATCGGGAACGTGAGTATCGATCAACAACCTCCGATAAGTCTGGGAGGGCCACGCCACTTCCCGATTCTGCGGAGTCCCCGCGGGGGCCGGTGAGGCACTGAAGCCAGGCCGCTTTCCCAAGCCGCCGATGCCACCCAAGCCTACCAGTGCATTAAATGTGCGCCTATCCATCCCATTCCTCCATGTTTCCGCGGTGCTTTGTAATTATGGGTCGCGCCGCTCGCTTAGCTCCGGTGCGCGGCCACTCTAATTCTGTTGAGATCGCTCACTCGTACTCGATGGCCGCCATGGCCAGAACCTTAACGGACGGAACGACAAACTGAACGTATGGTCCAACCACCTGAAATGGCATTCCCTTCAGGCTCGGAAGGTCGAGCACCTTCGTTACTTTGCCCGGTGTGGGAAGGTGCACTCGAACCGTGGCCGCCACGGGGATTTTGGGAGTCTCGGTCTGCGTATTCAGCAAGCTCATCACGAGCCGCCGTTTCTCCACATGGTGAAACAACGTTGCTTCCAGCGAAGGGTGCGCATCGACCTCGAAGCTGTACGGTCCGGGAAGAAAGCGCCGGACGAGGTGCGCAATGATCCTGGCAAAGACCTCTTCCGGTCGCGATTCAATTGGCGCGGCCACCCAGATACTCTTGCCTTTGCCGAAGGAGTTTAGAACCACCCCCGGTTCACTACCTGGCTTTGCCGCCGGAGGATTGCTCCAAAGCTGCGCGAAGTGAGTTCCAATACTTGTGCCAACGTGCGGATCGACGAAAGGCAGAGTCAATGTCGCCAGCACTTCGGCTCCTGCCAGCGCCTCTCCCTGAACCATGCGTCCGGGAAAGGTGACATTCTCCTGCGGCCAAATCAACTTCCGTAAAGCCTCATCCGCCGGTGAAAGGTAAGTTATAACGGACCCAACGGATTTCAAATACCGGACACCCAAAACGTCTTCCAGGCTCGACCCCAGCGAATCAAACTGGTCAAGCGACGATGGCCCGCTCGAGTAGAGAACGCCTCCCTGTTGCACGAAGCGCCGAAAATGCTCAGCGTTGTCGGCAGTCATTTCCAGTGCGCTGGGAATGATTACGGCGCGATAGTTTGACAATTGGTCGAGCGTGACGTTGGTCACGACGCCGAACGGAATATGCGCCTTGCGAAGGATCTGGGTCGTGCCCATAACGGCCTCAAAATGAGGCAGGCTCTCTGTGGGAGGGACCACGAAGGAGTCTTTTCGCGGTCCGCCAAACCCGAATGCCGGCGCCGCCTGGGAAACGTGCAACCCATTGTCGCCGGGATTGTACATCGACTCCTTATCGAAGTAGATCGCGACATCGGCAAGCATTTCACCACCCAGGAAAGGCTCATAAAGCCCATGGAGCGCGTTGACCTGGCCCATGTATTCGTAGGCATGATTGTTCAGCGTGCCCAGCGGCTTGATGGCATCGATCAGCAAGGTTGCCCCGGCATGGATGGCCGGATACAAGGATTCCATCTGCAAGTTCTCAAGAGGCTTGGCGGTTTCGAAATCGCCCAGACCGGTTGCCCGCGAGGTCATCACCTCAAAGGGGCGATGGGGAGTGAGTCCATAGAAAGTCTTGCAAACCATGGAGAACTGGGTTGGGTCGCCATAAATGTCGCCGGAGCAGAAGTCGGAGGCTTGCCGCTGCTCGAGCGCGACGCCGTTGTACCACGGCCCGAAGATGCTCCCGAACTGGTGATAGACCGAAACCGCCCGGGTCTGCTTAATGGCTTGGGTGACGGCAGTAGCGAACTCCAGCATCCACTTTTCCCTGGCCTTCTGAAAGTCCCTCCACGTGGGGTCATTCCAGTTGACAATCCGCGGGGGTTCCGCGCCGTACTCCAGCCGAAAACGTGCGGTGCAGTGGGCACAGTAACAGACGTTCGTCCACAGGGTGATGTCCAAAAAAATCCCATCAAAATCATAATTCCCCACCAACTCGCGCAAGCACGCGAGCAGGTAATCGCGATAGGGAGAATTCGGACAAACGCTGGAGATCCGGCTGGATAAATCCGTGTCATTACCCTCTTCCGGCTGCATGCGCCAGTCCGGATGATTCTGATACGACCAGTTATCCATGATCAGGCAGTAATAGGCGATCGTGTGCAAGCCGTGACGATGGCATTCCGCCATGACCTCGCCAAAGTAATCGCGTCCATTCATGCCCGCATGCATCTGGCCCACCCGCGTGCGCCATAGCGCCAGTCCCACGGTGGAGCACGCATCCTGCATCAAGGCCTGGAAGCCGCCGCGCGCGATGGCCCCGACGTAATCCGCCGCGTTGAATTCGGACAGCAGATCACCCCAGTCGGGCACGTGCATATCGATCAATAACCTTCGCAACGTTTGGGAAGGCCATGACACTTCCTTGTTCAGTGGAGTCTCCACGGGAATCGGGGTGGCGCTGAAGCCAAGCCGGTTTCCCAAGCCGCGAATGCCGCCGAGGCCGACCAATGCATTAAAAGTTCGTCTGTCCATTACCTCCCCCATGGATCAAAATTCTGACTGAACAGGAGCCAGCCCACGTTATGCAGCCTCCGTCAACTCCAATGTCTCACCTGCTAGTGTGGGCAGTTCGATGTGCTCACCCTGCATGATATCGCGGGCGCCGTTGCGGCTCACCACCGCTTTCGTTCGCCAGGGATTGATAATGCGCAACCGCTGGCCTGCCTCCGAAGTGATGCGAATCCAGCACACCTTGCCATCGCGATATTCGGCGCTGACAAGAAACGCCCCCACCGCTCGTAGCGTCTGGAACCGGGCGTTTCCATTCGCCTTGTTCCAGTTGGGGAAAAAGCGCAACTCGCCGGTATAGCTCTGCAAGAGGCACTCATTGATGACCACGGGAATCGCGAAGTTCTCAATCCAAATTCCGTAGTACTTCATCAGGTCTTCGGGAGTTGTATCTTCATTGCGGCCGCCCGCCTCCAGCAGCATGTCCGTAAAAGTGCCGTCAGGCATCTGGTCATAGCGCAGCTCACGTTTGAATTTTTCCAAGTCGAGTAGGCCCAGTCGCGCGCCTTGCAACGGCAGAAAAACCAGCTCGTTGCCGCCCTCGTTCTGCTGATTGCGCCACGTATTGGCGGCCAGTTCGTAAACCTCTTTGGGCGAGTGCAGGCCAATCTCTTCCCCGGGGAAGACCGGCATCAGTGTGTTGGGAGTGTTGTAAATGGCGTCTGGTGAGCCCCCCGCCACATCAACCAGCACCTTTCCCCCTCGCGGACTTTCCTTCGTCACGTAATCGGGAAAGTTGGCGAGGATCTCCTGCACCTGTTTCATCAGCTTGGATTCCTGCACCTCCAATCCCAGCTCGCGGCAGGCGGAAAGATAGGCGTTGAAGAGGAATTTGGTCAGAGTGAGATCCGGCAACGCATCGCTGAATTCGGGCTCGCCGAAATGGTTGCGCCAAATCTCCGGCGACTGGGTGGGATGAATACGAAACTTACTGTCCTTCCACGGCGACGTAGGACCGTGCGCGTCAGGCCGGCGCATGAAGGCATTCATGAACTCGGTGGCTTCCTTGATGGGACCGAAAGCACGCGTGCGGAGAAATTCCTTATCCATGGAGTAGAGGTAGTGCCACCAGAGACCCTGCATAGTCCACGGCGTGGGACACATGATGTTCCCCCAACCAAACCAGGGCACAGGAATCGTGGGAGTCTCCACCGCCCAGTGGCGTTGGGCGATGAAAGCGCCGGGAAGTTGATAGAAATTCCGTGCCCAGTTTCTGCCCACAGGCAGGATCATCTCCACAAGATCCGCGTAGGGCAGGTTGTTTTCCAGATGATTGCTGGAGAATGTCCCCCAGAACAACTGCTGCGTGTTGTAGTCCATCACGTATTCGCCTGACCAGGGCGCGGCGGTGGGAAGCGGCCAATTTCCAAACAGGCTTGGGCAAGTTGCGCCGGGCAGGCACGTGCAATTCATGAAATACTGGCAGCGGTACCAGGTCTCTTCCAAAAACACGTCATCAAGAATGACACCGGACCGGTTCCAATAATCCCGCCACGACTTCGTGGTGGCTGAAGACGCTGTCTTCCAATTCTCCGCAGTGGGCGGCGGCACGTCGGCAACTCCCTCGGGAATATCGCGCGCCAGTCCGTGCCCCAATTGGACGCAAACGAGGAAAGGTGTGTCTTTTTCAATATTGGGAGAGGGAAGCTGAAATGGCTCCTTTGGCGGGGGATCAATCATCCTGCAACTTATACGGAAACTCATTTGAAGCGCCTGGTCGCGGTTGGGATCCGGTTGTAAGCCTGCAAGCGTTTGCCGAAAAGTGGACGTGTGTGAATCCTTCCATTGGTTGGAAGGCATGCCATCCTGGGGAGAGAGGTAGATGCGGATAAAGGGCGCGGGAATTTCCCTGCCCTTTGCATCCACCATGCGCAACCAGAGGCGGTCACTGGTGAGTTCCGTAAACACCTGTAGCGTCTGCGGCGCACCACGCTCAAGAAAATGCACGGCCAGGGTGCCGGTCGAGATGTCAAGCGTGTGGCCCAGCACTTCCGTATCGCGCCGGTCAAATCCCATGTAAAGTGAGCCGCACGGCCAGGGCCCTGGTTCCTGATTGTCGGAGGGGACGGTAGCCTTTTTGTTATAAGCCTCAAGCCACCCGCGATCCCCCTTCTTGTATCGGCTCCACAAATCTTCGAAGGTCCCAACTTGGTCCATGGGAATGGTCTGAGCGCGGATATCGCGAACGCTGTTGTGGCCAAAATAGATTTTGATGGAATCGGGGCGGGTCGTAACAAGGACGCCCATGTGGCCATTGCCCAGCACAGCGCCTTCGAAGAAGTTAGTGGCCGGCTGGTTTCTTACGATCGAGTGCGTTGCGGCGCGCTCCACAGGATTGAAAATGTGGGGGGAATGCTCAGGGACAGCGTTTTCAGCGTGAGCGCTGGCGGCGAGGTCTGGGGACGCGTTTAAACCAGGTGGTGTCACCCCCCCCAACCCGCCCAAGCTGACCAAAGCATTAAAGGTTCGCCGATCCACTCGCCCCCCGTAGTCTGCCGCCCCCTGCCGCGTCGCGCCGTCCGCGCCGGTCACTTCTGTATGGCGGCGGGCGAGTAATTAAATTCAATTGTCGACGTGACAGGCAGCGGCGTATTTGACTTCATCGCCAATCGAGCGGGCGACAGGTCAAAGTACGTGTGCACACCGTTTGCAACCAACTGCACAGTATGCTTTCCCGGAGAAATCTTTGAAAGGTCCAAAGTGAAATCACTTTCTTCGAGCTTCTCCGCCACCGGCTGTCCATCGATTTTCAACGCGTAGCTGCCGGGGCGCGCACCGAGGAAATTCCAAGTCAGGTGCAGCCGGTTTTCCTTGACCACGGCAGGCTGCGCGGGGCCGGAGAGAGCCAGAACGGTGATATCAGGGGTCTCTTTTCGATAGAGCGAAATCAGCGCCTTGGTAAGGTTCATGTAGTAGTAGCCCCAGCCCCCACAGCCGCGGAATCCGCACTTATCGAGCTGCGTCGGCTCAAGGTCGTCGCTGAGATCAAGATTATATTCATCACCGTAAATGTCCGCCTTGATGCCCGGGCCCATTCCCTGCGTTTGTCCGGAGAATTCGTTCCACTGATGAATTTGAATCACCTTGGGCCGGTTCTCAAAAGCCACCTTCCAGCTTTCAATGTAGGGCGCACCGTGATCTCTTCCCACCGCTTTGGGGTCTAGCCAGCCCTTCCGGGTGGCCAGCAACGCGTCAGTAAAAGCGAAGGGAAAGCACGAGGGCGTTACGATGGTTTCCTCCGCGGCTCCATTGCGGAACGTCACTGCCTGCCGAATTGTGCCGTCCATCCACGACCAGTATCCACACTGGTTGACGTGGGAATCCTGAAGCTGTGTGCCCATCCAGCGCACCGTCCAGCCGGGAGCAACAATCTGGTCCGTTATTTTCGCAAGGTCCTGGCACGATCCACCCGGAGAATTGACGGTTGCCCCCCACCACGCAATGTTCATCAGCGGCTTGCCATCCAGTCGAAGCCAGAGGTCCTTGTATTCGGGATTGTTCAAAAAGTGCCCCGTCACAAACTGGATGAGTTTATTGAGTCTCTGGATTCCCACCGGTACGCTCACCGCGCTATCGATGGGCGGCATCATGAAGACAAATTTGGGAGGATGCTTGCCTTCCTTTTGCAACTGGCGATATGTATTAAAGAGAAGTTCGGTGGTCTGTTCGACATCATGAGTGGCGCCCTGTTGCGACTCCCATTCAGGCTTGGCGATCAGAAAGTTGGTCCAATCCATCAACAGCCAGTCGATCCCCAGGTATTCAAACCACTCCTCATGTTTCTTAAGAATGCTGACGTCGGTAGAGCTATATTTTCCCAGGATGGGAATTGCCTCCGCCGTCCCATTGTAGAGGCCAACCGATCCCGATGCCTGGTTCGAATCCCAGTTTACGTTTTGGCTGGTGAAGTAGGCTTCATACTGAAGTCCAATCAATGTGCGTGTGGATTGGGCAGCATTAGACTGCGTTTTAGTGCCGCCCTGATTGGCCCCAAGAGCAAAGGAATCGCTTCCACCAGCGAGTACCAGAATCCACCCCATGGAAAATATCGCGGTTGTCACTCCAAATCTAATTCGGGTCATTGCAAACATCCTTTAAGGGTGGATTGCGGCGGGGGGCGGCTTCGTTAGGACTTACCATGTGGCGAGTTTGGAACTCTTAGCCTGTGTGATTGCGAAGCCGTCTGGCGATTGGTAATTGTCGAAGATGCCGGAGCTTTGCTTTCAAAAAGCCACCCAGACCCGATCGTGCCCCCGACGCTATTGCGAACGACCGGGCCTGGATGTGTTGCAACTGTGATGCTCAACCGCTAAACGGCGAAAACAAACCCCGCCGCAGGTCGAGCACCTTAGAACACGAGCTTCCCAGAGAACTGCAGCTCACGGGGGTTGTTGGCCGTGCCGGCGGTAACGCCGAAGTTCGGCCCCGACAAATTCAGGCCGGAGGGAGTGGAAGCTCCCAGTGCGTTAAAGCCGTAGACCACGTTGTTGAACAGGTTGAAAGCATCCACTCGGAACTCGAACCTGACCTTCTCCTTAATGGGAAACTGCCGGACCAGGGAGGTGTCGAAGTTCCAGTACGGCTGCAAACGCAGCGAATCGCGGCCTGAGGTTCCGTAGGTATACAAGGAGGGATCCGCAAATGCCGCAGGGTTGAACATGTACTGCGACCAGTTGGGAGATTTCGTACTGGCCAGGACTTGATTGGGCTGGACCGAACCTACGCCGGTGTTCAGCAGGTCTTTGCCATCCGTCACACTGAAAGGCTGACCGGAGTGCGCATAGAAGACGCCGCTGAGTTGCCAGTTGCCAAGGATATAGTTCAAGGCCGAGTTGCCCAGGTCAAACTGCTTACCTTTGCCAATCGGGTCGTCGTAGACGCCGGTCATTGACAGCACATGGGTCAGGCTGAGGGCGGATACGCCGCGGTCCATATAGATGTTATAGGGCTGCTGGATATCACAACCTTCAATGGCGTAAAGGCCGGTGCATCCATAGTCCATCGACTTCGAGTAAGTGTACGAAACCAGGTACGACAATCCCTTGCTGTAGTGACGGGTTAGGGTGGCTTGCAAGGCATTGTAGTCCGCTTTGCCAATTCCCCGGTCGTAATATGCTTGCGTGTAATAGGGGAAAAGTTGCCGCGGCTGGATGGCGCCGGGTCCGGGCGTCAAAGCCGTGTTGTAAACGCTGCCGACTTCCAGACGCCGGCTGCCGGATCCGACATAGTTGACGGAGAGCATCGTCGATTCATTGAATTGATGCTCAATGCCCATGTTCCACTGCTGGGAGTAGGGCGTCTTCATGTGGGGCGAGAGGAACCAACTCACGTCGGAATAGTAGCCGTTGGGACTGGGGAAACCGCCCACTGAACCATTGGGGAACGGATTTTCCGCCGTGATGTTCGGGGTAACGCTTCCGCCGGTCGGAACGTTAATGTTGTTCTCGACGCCGGAATCGGGCGACTGCGGCCAGGTTCCGTGGTCGCTGTTCAGACCTTCGTTGATGCCTTCACGGTTATCGTAGAAGATGCCAAAGGCGCCGCGCAGCGCGGTCTTCTCCGTAAGCCGATAGGCCAAGCCAATGCGCGGTCCCCAGTTGGTGGGGGTGTCATGCACCAGCTTCCCATCCGGCGAAACCATTACGTTCGGAGGCAACGTGCCTGACGGAAGGCAAGGCGGAGCGCTGACCGACGCGCACGAGGGAGGCATTTTTTGCAGCAAATAGTTCCCGGTATCCAGGTCCCAGGAACCATAAGCGGCTTGCGGATAAATGGTGGGCCACATGGTGCGGTCATAGCGCAAGCCCACGTTTGCAGTCAGTTTGGACGTGACTTTCCACGTATCCTGAACAAAGAAATCCCAAACGCTTCCACCCGCTTGTTGAGTCTCCGAGTTGTAATGTTGCGCCGAACTCGGAACGCCCAGCAGGAAACTCGCCAGAACGTTTCCTCCCGTCCCGTCTGCCGGGTTGTCTGTCTGCTGCGCGCCGAACGACACCTGCGGCCATCCCTGATGCCCGTTGTAGCCGATCGTGTTGTAGTCTCCACCGAACGTTATCTGGTGCTTGCCCCAGATTTTGGTGATGACGGTCTTGCTATCCCACGTGTTGTCGGGAGTGGCAGTATTCACCGATGGCCCGCCAGTGAAGTAGCCGCCAACATTAATTTGGGGTATCAACGGCCCCGTCGCCCCTGTAAATCCGGTTACAAACGAATTGGCAAATCCAATCTGCGAGATTAGGCTTGCCTGCACCCCCAGGAAACTCGTGGGTGAACCGTACTCCTGGTGGGCTCTCCCGAATTCCTCCTGGAGAACAAGGGTGGGGCTGAAGGTGCGCGTGTAGCTGCCCACCCATTGGTAAACGGGTGAGGTCGTGAGCGCACTAATCTCCGGCCGCCCGCCGGACTTGCTGGTCGTCAGATTCGCAACGCTATCGCGGAAAAAGATGGCGTTCTTCGACCCGAAGTTCTGATCGAAGCGGCCCGTGAACGAGTCCATCGACTGGCGCGTCGGGGTGTTATCGATGTAGTTGTAGTGGCCGTTGCCGATAATGTTGGGCGTAGGCAGTGTGGCCTTGGCATAAGCCACCATGCCCTGATCGATCAAATTCCCCGGAATTTGGTTGTTCTGAAACGCGGTTCGAATGTAGTTGCCTGGGTGGTTCGGATCGGCGGCCGTCGTGAAGGGATTATAGATTTGCGTGCCGACGTCGCTCAGGTTTCCATCAAGCTCCGAGGCCGTGGGAAGCTCCAGTAAATTCTGGGCAGGAGTTACGTAGCGAACTCCTTCCCAGGCGAAAAAGAAAAAGCTCTTGTTTCTGCCGTCGTAGACCTTGGGAATCATGAGGGGCCCACCGACGGAGACGCCATACTGGTTCTGATTCAGCACCTGGCGCTTCGCATCAAAGGTGTTG
>Ga0302320_10001959_pt1 | contig 49101 bp, 42 predicted proteins | sample Bog_T0_3_FD_202130 | JGI IMG/M metagenome (GOLD analysis project Ga0302320, IMG submission 202130) | Peat permafrost microbial communities from Stordalen Mire near Abisko, Sweden - Bog_T0_3 | ecosystem: Environmental > Terrestrial > Soil > Wetlands > Peat | place: Sweden: Abisko, Stordalen Mire... | reverse complement strand
CGAAGCTCATCGCGCGGATGAGTTCCGATTTTGGAAATGTCCGCACCAGCGTCAACCGTCCCACCGGCACCATCATCGCCCCGCCAAAACCTTGCAGGACGCGGAAGGCGACGAGCAGATGGATGTTATTTGAAATGCCGCATAGCAACGAGCCTATGCGTTCTACATCGGCTTGGGCGTCTCCGTGACCATCCATTGGTTCTCCGAATTCGTGGCTGGAGCCATCATCGGCGGTGTGATTGGAACCGTCGTGGGCAGAAGTTTTATTCAACCTACCCCGCGATAAACTCCTCCACTGCTACCACCGTGGACTCCGCCGGGAAAATTTTCTCGACAGCACACGATGGACTTCTTCGTCACGGTCGAAGCACGCGTCCTTGAGCACGATACAGTGGTAATCCAAAAAAAACTCGGTACGAAATTTCGAACCGAGCTGCTGCCTCCTTGAGCGGATAAAAATCCCGACGCGCGGATTTTCAACAAGACGGCGTAAAGGGGTTAGTTCTTAACACGCCCAATTCCAAACCGAGTCGAGAATTTTTTGGCTTTTCAAGCCGCCAGATGGATGCCCAAATGAGCCGTTCACTTGACTGGAATCCGGGCGGTGACGGTGGTGCCATGACCGGGCGTGGATTTGATCGAGAATTTGCCACCGACCATCTCCAACCGTTCCCTCATGCCGAGCAATCCCAATCGTCCGTTTCCTTTCGTGCGGAGGACACGTTTCACATCAAAAGATTTGCCGTCGTCGGTTATCGTCAGGCAAATCCAGTCCGGCAGTTTTTTAATTTCAACTTCCACCGCGCTGGCTTGCGCATGGATGGCCACGTTGTTGAGGGCTTCCAAAGCGACGCGATAGAGGACGGCACTCTGGCCGATGGGCAGTTGGTTCACTGCCGCGTAGGCGGTCAAATGCGCCCGCACGCCCGTCCGCTTCATGAAATCCTTCATAAAAGTGTGCAGCGCGGGAATCAGTCCCAAATCGTCCAAAACCGTCGGGCGCAGTTCCACGGCGAACCGATGCACCATCGCCAGTGATTTTTCCACGAGCAGTTGCGTCTGCGCAATTTTCCGCCGGAGGCTCGCGGGATTGTCAGCCAGCCTCGGCGTCAAGGTTGACAGATGGACACTGATGCTCACCAGCGTTTGCAGGACTGTATCATGCAGTTCGCGGCTGATGCGCTTTCGTTCCTCTTCCTGCGCGAGCAGAATTTCGCGGGACAAATGCCGTAATTGTTGCTCGCTGAGCTTGAGGGCCTGCTCCAGTGTTTTTCGCCGGATAATTTCCTGCTCCAATTTCCGGTTCGAGGCGGTCATTACGTCCAGGCGGTGCTGGGCCGTCTCCGCGACTTTGCGCGCGGTGATGTCCACCACGACGGCGCGACATTCCTGCCGGTTGAGCAAACATTGGGCTTCGATGTTCACGAACCGGAGCGGCCGGCCTTGGCAGACAAGTTCAAAATCACCGGATTGTTTTTCCTCGCCGGCAAAAACTTGTTCGAGAAAAGTGCTGAACGCCGGACGAAACCCGGCGGAAACCAGTTGCCGAAAAGACTGGCCGAGCAAACGGGAACGTTCAATGCCGACCAGCGTTGCCCCGGTCAGATTGGCCTGAAGGATGGCACCCGTTGCGGCGAAGGAAAAATATCCGCTCGGCGCGAAATCGTAGAGGTCGGTGTAATTCTCCAGCGCCACCTCCAGTTCATCCCGGGCTTGCCGCAACTCGGCGTTCTGCATCTCCAATTCAATCTGATGGACCTGCAATTCATGGAGCAGCCGCCGGGAATCCGCTCCGGTCTTCACCACGCCAGCTTTCAATTTCTTCTGCTCCCGCAACTGGGCTTCGGCCCGACTGCGCAGTTGGGCGGCCTTGGCTGATAATGGCGGCTTGTTTTGCATGATGCGGACGCTTCACTGTTTGCGCGTGCGCCGCGCTTTGTCAGCCGTTGCTGATGCCGCCCGTTCCGCAGAATCTTCTGCGACGCGCTTTTCCAAAGCCGTATGCTTGCCGCGCAATTTTCCCTCCAGTTTCTTGGCCACGGTGATGTTCGCGAAAGTGATCACGACGCCGTCAATCCGGTCGTCCAATGTGCGGTAAGGCATGATGCGCACGGTAAACCAGCGGCCATCGTGCGCGCTGATGGCTTTTTCCACGGCGGCCAGTTTCTGCAACACCATGCGGGCATCATCGGCCAGTTCCGGGTAGTGCAAGTCCGAGGACAAATCCGTGATGGGCCGGCCCGCGTCCGCCGCGATGAGCTTGATGATTTTCGTCGCCTGCGGGGTGAACCGCCGCACGTTGAGTTCCTTGTCCAAAAACAGGGTCGCGATGTCCGTGCTGTCGAGCAGGTTCTTCATGTCGTTGCTGGCGTGCGAAAGCTCGTCCACCTTGACCTGCAACTCCGTGTTGACCGTCTGCAATTCCTCGTTCATGGATTGCATCTCCTCCTTCGAGGTGGTGAGTTCCTCGTTGGTGGACTGCATTTCTTCATTCGTGGATTGCAATTCCTCGTTGGCGGAACGGAGTTCCTCCTGCGAGGTTTGCATCTCTTCGTGGGTGGCCCGCGACTCGCCGCGAACCTGCAACAGCTCCTGCTCCAGTTCCGCCACGCGCGGGCTGCGGGCGTCCGGCTTCGCGGGCCGGCCGGTCGCCTTGGTCGCCACGGGCGCGGCCGCGTCGGTGAAAACAATCATCATCAAACCCTGCAACGGCCCGGATTCATCCAGCCGCCGGACGGTCACATCCACGCACTGCGTGCCGCCGTTCGTCCCGACCTTGAGTCCGTGCAGGGTGACGCCCTCTTTTTTCCGCAACGCTTCCTTGAAGGCGTTCGCCAGTTCATAACGCAACCCTTCGCGGGCCATGGCAAAAATATTCCAGTTCGCTTTGCCGGCGGCGGGTTCAAGATATTTTCCGGTCCGGCCGCTGACGTAAAAAATATCGCCCGTGTCATTGGTGAGCACGGCGGGCGGGGCATAACTTTGCAGCACCAGCTGATCCGCCAAAGCTTGCAGACTGGCGGGCGGATTCGTCGCCGGCCGCGCCTCGGCAATGACCGGCGGGGCGGCGGTGAAAGCCGATGGAAAAACGATCTGCTCCGGTCGCGGCACGGATTCCGTCCGCCGGAAGAGCCGCGATTTGGCATTTAACGGCGCGAAAAGATGGGTGAAATCCCCGACCGTTTCCGCGCTGCCTTGAAACAAAATGCCGCCGGGCAAAAGGCTGTAGTGAAACAACGGAATCAGTTTCTTCTGCACCTCGGTGGTCAGATAAATCAGCAAATTGCGGCAGCTCAAAATGTCCAGCTTCGTGAACGGCGGGTCCATGATGAGATTCTGCGGCGCAAAGATCACCATCTCGCGGATCTCCTTGCGCACCCGGTAGCCGTTAACTTCCTTCGTGAAGAATCGCTTCAGCCGGGCTTCCGAAATGTCGGCGGCGATGTTGGCGGAAAAGATGCCCGACCGGGCTTTTTCAATCGCGTCCCGGTCCAGGTCGGTGGCGAAGATTTGAATCGAAAACTTCCCCCGGGGCTTGACCTCTTCAAGCGCCTCTTTGAACACGATGGCCAGCGAATAGGCTTCTTCCCCCGTGGAGCAGCCCGGCACCCACGCGCGCAGCGCCTTGCCGGGCGGGCGGCTCGCGAGCAACGCGGGAATGGCCTCGGCGGACAACTGCTCCCACGCGGCGGGGTCGCGGAAAAAATTCGTCACGCCGATCAGCAACTCTTTGAAAAGCAGATCCAGCTCCTGCGAATTTTCCTGCAAGTAGCGGACATAAGCCGGCATCTTTTTGATCTGGTGAATGCCCATGCGGCGCTCGATCCGGCGATAAAGCGTGTTCCGTTTGTAAAAAGAAAAGTCGTTGCCCGTGTGGGCGCGCAGCAGGATGACGACTTTTTCCAGCGCACTCTGCGCCTTGTCTTCCAGCACTTCTTCCGTCCGGGCGAGCAGCGGCGTGCGTTGCAGATAAGCGAGAATTTTTCCCGGCAACTCCTCCGCCGGAGCCACGATGTCCGCCAGCCCGGCGTCAATCGCGCTGCGCGGCATGGAGTCAAATTTGGCCGCCGCCGGTTCCTGCACCAGCACCACGCCCGCCTTTTCCTTGATGGCGCGCAGACCCATCGTGCCGTCCGAGCCCATGCCGGAAAGAATCACGCCGACGCTGTGTTCCTGCTGATCCTGCGCCAGCGAGCGGAGAAAAAAATCAATCGGCAACCGCAGCCCGCGCGTCGCGGTCGGCTTGAGCAGGTGCAGGACTCCGTGCAGGATGGACATGTCCTTGTTCGGCGGAATCACATAGACGCAGTCCGGCCGCACCGGCGTGCGGTCCTTGACTTGGACCACCTTCATGCCCGTGGCGCGCTGGAGCAGTTCGGACATGATGCCTTTGCGCGTCGGGTCGAGGTGCTGAACAATCACGAACGCCATGCCGCTGCCGGTCGGCACTCGCCCCAAGAACTGATCCAACGCTTCGAGTCCCCCGGCGGACGCGCCGATGCCTACGATGGGAAATCCCGCCATCGCGGGACTCGCGGGCGCGGCGGACTTTTCAGGGCGAATGGTTGGAACGGGCCTTTTTTGCCGGCTTGACGATGAAGGCTTTTTTTTCATGCGCTTATTTCCTACGCGCAATCATGGCATCTTTGCTTCCGTTTGAACAGTGTGCTTTCCTGTCAGCGGTCGTCCGGCCATTTTTTATCCTCTGCCCGCACCAACCAGCTCGATTAACTTGGAAGCGATTGCGTTCAAAGGCAGAATAAAATCAACGTCACCGGTCTTGATGGAAGTCTCCGGCATGCTGAAATCCTGCGACGTGGGCCGGTCTTGCGCGATGACTGTGCCGCCCCGCTCCTTGATGATCTGCACCCCAAATGAGCCGTCACCGTCACCACCCGTGAGCACCACGGCAATGGCGTTCTTTTGGTAAACTTTTGCCACCGAAGCAAATAGCGGTTCGGCGGACGGACGGGCAAAATGAAATTTTTCCGCAGCGGATGAGGAAAGTTTAAGTCGTCCGCCCTTGGCCACAAAAAGGTGGTGATTGGGCGGGGCGACAAAAACATTTCCCTGGGATAAAATATCACCCGTATGCGCCTGCTTGACCGCCAAATGGGTGCGACTGTTTAGAATCTCGGCCAGTATGCTCTTATGTTCGGGAGCAAGGTGCATCACGATGGCAATCGCGGCCGGGAAGTTCGCCGGCAAACCGCCCAAGATGACCGATAAAGCTTTCAAGCCTCCGACCGAGGCAGCCATGGCGATGACGGGAAACGCACAACTCGCGGGCGTCAGGGGAAATTCCGGTCGCAAAACTTGAACCGGCTTTTTCAGCCTGCGTGCCGATATGGATTTCTTTTTCATTTGACGGAAATAAGGATAACGAAATGAATAACATAAAGATAGTCTGGTTCAACGGCATGGTGCGAATTGACCCGCTGTTTCCGGCCAAAGACCCGGCCCGCGCGGCTGGCAACCATAGTTGCAAAGAAGATTTTTCTCCTTTGTTGGTAAATTGAAGTCGCACTTGTTAAGCGAGGATTTTATTTTTGGCGTGTGGCAGCCCTGACAATCCCGCGCAACATTCCGCCAAATATCAGCTCGTGGAGCGGATAGACCGCATACCAATATGCCAGTCCAAAAAATCCAACCGGATCAAAACTGGCGGTCTGGCGGATCTCCGATCCGTTTCCGCACGCGACCACTTCAAATTCCAGCCACGCGCGGCCCGGCAATTTCATTTCGGCCGCGAGCCTCAAACGCCGGTCAGTTTCCAGCGCTTCAACCCGCCAGCAATCCACCACGTCTCCGGTCTGGAGTTTTTCCGGATCGCGGCGTGAGCGACGCATTCCCACGCCGCCGGCCAGCAAATCCAGCCAGCCGCGCAAACGCCAAAGCCAGTTGGCGTAATACCAGCCGGTCGCGCCGCCGATCCGGCGGATTGGTTCAAAGGCCATCGCGGGTGGAACATTCACGCGCACGCAGCGCGAATCCATCAGCCGGTTGCCAAATCGCGTCCCTCCCCATTGTCGAGATGTGCCGCCCGACGAAAACGCATCCGACCAGCGCGTTGCCGCCAGTTCCTTGTCTTCATTGCGCAACGCGCTCGCAATCGCTTCGCGAACGCCCATTGGACGAATCGCAAAAGCCTTCAGTGCGGAATCGTCGCACACCACGGTGGGATTGCGAATGCTGTCAATCAGTTTGCGTCCAATGCGCGCATAAAGCGGCGTCACGAGGCCGAGCCACAGGCTGGATAATCGCGGCGTGAGCAGCGGGACGCGGATCATCAGCCGTCGCAAACCGCGCTGCCTCGCATATTCACGCATCAGATCGCCGTAAGAAAACCGGTCAGGACCGCCGATTTCAAAAATTTGATTTTCCCGTCCGCTCACATCACGCGCGGCAATGAGATATTGCAACAGGTCATTGATGGCAAGCGGCTGCGCGGGAACCGCCACCCATTTTGGCGCAATCATCACTGGCAGGCGTTCGACCAGCGCGCGAATCATTTCAAAGGACAGGCTGCCGGAACCGATGATGATCGAAGCGCGAAACTCGATGACCGGCACGCCGGTGGAACGCAAAATATTTCCCACCTCCTGACGGCTGCGCAAGTGCGACGAAAGTTCGCTGCCGGCGCCGAGGCCGCCGAGATAAACGATTCTTTGAACCTCCGCATCCCGCGCCGCTTCCGCAAAGTTGCGCGCGGCCAGACGATCCGTTTCCTCGAAGTCGTTCGCCGCCATCGAATGCACCAGATAATAAGCTGTCTCGATGCCGCGCATGGCCGGCGCAAGACTATCCCGATCCAACACGTCGCCCGCCATCACTTCGGTTTCCGGCGCGACTTTTGGCAAAAGAAATTCAGGACGGCGCGCGAGGCAACGAATCGCCATGCCACGCCGCTGTAATTCGACCAGCAACCGCCCGCCGACGTAACCGCTGGCACCCGTCAACAACACGCGTTCAAGTTCTGGATGACTCATGGCGTCGCGATGAAGAATGGATTCGGAAAGTGCGGCGAAAAATTTGAACGGGGCGCGCCGGACAACATGGCAATATGTTCACCATCCAAGGAAGCTACGCGATGAGATGGAATTTTCTCATGGGGTAAAACCCTACTGGCATTGAGGTGGCGTCGCCCGACCAAAAGGAATTTATAAAAAGCATTTCACCCATTCGTGAAAGTCACACATGGGGTGAACACCCCATAGCAGACGCACTTTTGCCCCGTTTATCATCGTCTCTTCGCAAGTCGCCAGAACTTCCGAACTGTTCGCGGTGCTCTGACAAATGGATTTTTGAAAATGCCCTGAAACTTTATTTGTGAACATCCAGAAAATGGCCTATAAAAATAATTGAAAAATGCGAACTGGAGAATGGAACAAAATTGAGCAGCCAGTCCGACAGCGAAAACACTTTTGCCAAGACCGAGCATGAACGGCGGCGACATCCCAGTATTCCACCCCTTCTCGCCGGAAACCGCGAGCATATCGCACCTTTTCATCCTCGTCCTCATCGTCTGCGGTGTAATTCTGGCGATTGTCGTCGGCATGATTGGATACGGCCTGATTTTTTTCCGGCACAAGCCAGATTCGGCAGATCCGGCCCCTCATTTTGGCAACCGAAAATTGGAAATCACCTGGACCGTCGGACCGATACTGATCATCGTTTGCCTCTTCACCCTTACGGTGCGTGGGATACGAGAGTCTGATCCCGCCGCGAACCGGCAGCCTGACCTCATCGTGATCGGCCATCAATGGTGGTGGGAAGTGCGCTATCCGCAAACCGGCGTGGTGACCGCGAATGAAATTCACATTCCCGTTGGCCACAAATTGCTCGTGCGCCTAGAATCGGCGGACGTGATCCACGATTTCTGGGTGCCGGAATTGGCGCGCAAAATGCAGATGATACCGGGCCAGACGAATCACATCTGGCTGGAAGCCGATGCACCGGGAAAATTTGCTGGCTCCTGCGTGGAGTATTGCGGCGCGGGACACGCGTGGATGCGCTTTTCCGTCATCGCGGAATCACCGGCGGCGTTCGACGCGTGGCTGCGCGGACAGGAAAATCCCGCTGTCGTGCCAGCTAAGGATTCAGTGCAGACCGGCTTGAAAATATTTCAGACGATGACGTGCATCAATTGTCATTCCATTCGCGGAGTTTCCGTTGCCGCCAACGCCGCGCCAGATTTAACACATTTGGCCGACCGGACAATTTTGGGCGCAGGCGTGTTATCCAACACAGAAACAAATCTGTTCCGCTGGCTGAAAAATCCGCAGGACTTCAAGCCGGGCTGCTTCATGCCCAACCTGAAACTGACGGACGCGCAGGCGGGCACGCTGACGAGCTATTTGGAGACCCTCAAATGAGCGAAGCCGCTTCAACTTTCAACGCGATTGAAACACCCGCAGCCGCCACCGCGCCGCGCGGACTTTTCAGTTGGGTTGCCACGGTGGATCACAAACGCATCGGCATTCTGTATCTGCTGACCACGCTCGTTTTTTTTGTCATGGGCGGCGTGGAAGCGTTGCTCATTCGCATTCAACTCGCGCGGCCCAATAATCATTTTCTTTCGCCGGACGCCTTCGACCAGATTTTCACCATGCACGGCACCACGATGATTTTTTTGGTGGTGATGCCGACGCTCATCGGCCTGGCGAACTATCTCGTGCCGCTGATGATCGGCGCACGCGACATGGCCTTTCCGCGACTGAACGCATTGAGTTTCTGGCTGCTGCCGTGCGGCGGATTACTGCTGCATTTCAGTCTGCTCGCGGGCGGCGCGCCCGCCGTCGGTTGGTTCAGTTACGCGCCGTTAAGTGAAACGCCTTATGCCACGACCTCCGGCGTGGATTATTGGACGCTGTCGCTTTTGATTCTCGGCGTCGGTTCAGTCGCGGCCTCAATCAATTTGATTGCCACAATTCTGACACAACGCGCGCCGGGATTGACCATCCGCCGACTGCCGCTGTTCGTCTGGATGGTTTTTATCAACTCGTTCCTTGTCATCTTGGCGCTCCCGGCGTTAAACGCTGCGATCGTGATGCTGTTCATTGATCGTCACCTCGGCACGCATTTTTTTGCTCCTGCGAATGGTGGTTCAGCGGTGCTTTGGCAGCACTTTTTTTGGGCGTTCGGACATCCCGAAGTTTATATCATGGCGTTGCCCGCTTTTGGAATTATCTCCGAAGTGGTTCCCGTATTCGCGCGGCGACCGATTTTTGGCTATGAATTTGTCGCGGCTTCCACGGTCGCCATCGCGCTCTTAAGTTTCGGCGTTTGGGCGCATCATATGTTCGCCGTGGGATTAGGACATCCGGTGGATTTATTTTTTGCCGCCACGAGCATGATGATTGCCGTGCCGACGGGCATAAAGGTTTTCGCATGGAGCGCGACAATGTGGGGCGGCGCGATTCGCCTGACGACCGCCATGCTTTTTGCCGTGGCTTTTCTGATCCAGTTCACGATTGGCGGATTGAGCGGAATCACTTTCGCGGTCGTGCCAATAGACTGGCAGGTGACCGGCACTTATTATTTGGTGGCGCATTTTCATTATGTGCTTTTTGGCGGCACCTTCTTCGCGGTTTTTGCCGGGCTTTATTATTGGTTTCCAAAAATTACCGGACGCATGCTGTCTGAACGGCTGGGCAAGCTCAATTTCTGGATGGCGCTGATCGGCTTCAACACCGCGTTTTTCGTGCAACATTTTCTGGGTTTGATGGGTATGGCGCGGCGGATTTACACTTATCCCGACCTGCCGGGCTGGGGTTTGCTGAATATGATTTCCACCGTCGGCGCGTTTTTGCTCGGCGCTTCGGTGCTGGTCTTGTTATGGAATATTATTGTAAGCCTGCGTCACGGCAAACCGGCGGGCGACAATCCGTGGCAGGCGTGGACGCTCGAATGGGCCACGACCTCGCCGCCGCCCGCGCAGAATTTTGATCACGTGCCGCCAATCCGCAGTCGGCGACCGTTGTGGGATTTGGCGCACCCGGAAAATCCTGATCCAATCGTCGGCGGCGCAGCATCGCGGGACGGATTCGTTCTGGAAAAAAACCGCGTGAGCATCGTCAGTTTTCTGATTACCGAAAGCGTTTTCTTTCTCATGCTCATTTTGGCTTATCTCTATTACAACAACCACGCCATGAACGGGCCGACGCCCACGAGTATGTTGAATCCTCAAAGAACCGGAATTTACACCCTGTGCCTGCTGGCAAGCAGTTTCACGATCTGGCTCGCAGAAAGAAAATTAAAGGCCAAGAAGCCTTCGGCGTTTCGCTGGCTGCTATCACTGACGATCTTGCTTGGAACTGTTTTCATTATTGGCCAAAGCCGGGAATATCTCCGCATCTTCCACGCCGGTGTCATGGTCAATTCCAATTTATTCGCGACCACATTTTTTACACTGACCGGCTTTCACGGCTTGCACGTTTGCATCGGAATCATCGCGCTGCTAATTCTCATGGCGCTCGCCTTCGCCGGCGATTTCAAACAAGGCCGCATCGAGGCGGTAAAATCCATCGGGCTTTACTGGCATTTTGTGGACGCCGTCTGGCTCGTGGTGTTTTCGGTGATTTATTTAAGGCTGCTTTTATGACCACCCAACAATTTTTAATTTCCGCCTGGAATTGGAATCCGTGGGTCATCGCCATTTGTATCATCACGATTTTAATTTCCGCCGCGCGCCGCCATTTTCATTTCACCCAAAAAATCGGCTGGCTGCTGGCGGGAACAATCATGTTCTTCCTCACATTGGCGTCGCCGATTGACACCTTGGCCGATGGATATTTATTCAGCGCACATATGTTGCAACATCTGTTGCTCCTGCTGATTATCCCGCCGCTGATTTTATTGAGTCTGCCTTCAACGCCGGTTCCCGACCGCTTTCAAAACGGTCGTTGGAAATGGTTAAACTGGATTTTGCGTCATCCATTGGCCAATTGGTTTTTGGGCGTTGGCGGAATGTGGCTGTGGCACGCGCCCATGCTTTGCAATGCCGCCGTGTCGAACGTATGGATTCATCGTTTGCAATATGTCTCGCTGCTGTTGATGGGTTTTGCCTTTTGGTGGCCGATCATCGGGCCGTGGAGAAGACAACGGCTGTCGCCGCTGGCAGGAATTATTTATCTGTTCAGCGCCTGTGTCGGCTGCACCGTGCTGGGAATCATCATCACGTTTTCGCCGGTGGAAGTCTGCTCGATTTATCTTCACCCGGTGGACCGGCTCGGCATTCTGCCGCTGATTCAAAATCAATGGGGGCTGACGCCCGCCAAAGACCAACAACTGGGCGGCCTGTTGATGTGGGTTCCCGCGTGCCTGATTTATTTTTGCGGAATTTTTGGACTGTTCGCACGCTGGCATAGTGAGACTGGCGACGAAGCCATTGTTCCAGAATCGAAAACAACAAAAACTCTTATGGAAAAACCTCATGGACATTGAAACTTCAAAACTTGCGCCGACTGAATCGCATCCGGGATGGACTGTCCTGCCGCCGCAGAAATTGCCGGAGCCGAGCATCTGGCCCGTGACTCTGGCGCTGGGAATTACTTTTTTGGTGTGGGGACTGGTCACTTCACTGATAATCACCGGCGTCGGCGTCGCGTTATTCGCCGTCGCGCTGGCCGGATGGATTCGAGATATTCGTCATGAAAGAACCAAACACTGAACATGCTTCAACCGGCTGCTCAGCCTCACCGGCGGAACTTTCGCGACGAAAATTTCTCGCGCGCTTGAGTCTCGCCGTTGGCGGAATCGGTGCGTTGATTGTGACGGTGCCGGTGGTTGGTTTTATTCTTGCACCGTTTTTTGAACGCCGAAAAGAAGTCTGGCGTTCGGTCGGAAAAGTCGAATCTTTCAAAATTGGTGAAACGACGGCGGTGAAATATGAAGATGCTTCGCCGCTGCCGTGGGCGGGCGTCACGGCGCGCAGCGCGGCGTGGCTGCGCCGCGTGAATGCCGACACTTTCATCGCCTTTTCCATCAATTGCACACATCTCGGTTGTCCGGTTCGCTGGCTCGCCGAAGCCAATTTGTTCATGTGTCCATGTCACGGTGGAGTTTATTACGAAGATGGAACCGTCGCCGCCGGGCCGCCGCCGTTGCCCTTGCCGCGCTATCCCGTGCGCGTGAAAGATGGCGACGTGCAGATTCAAACGGCACCCATTCCCATAACCAAATAGCCGATGTTGAAAAAAATTTACCATCGCATCTTGGATTGGGTGGACGACCGCACCGGTCTTCCCAAAATGATCGGCAAGACGGCGCGGCATCTCGTGCCGCCGGATGCCAAATGGTGGTATGTCTTCGGCAGCGCGACACTGTGCGCCTTCATGATTCAAGTGATCACCGGTGTTGCCCTGGCCTTCGCTTACATCCCCTCGGCCAGCGAAGCCTACTCGACGCTTCACTTCATCAGCGATCAAGCGCCATTCGGACATTTTCTGCGCGGCCTCCATTACTACGGCGCGTCGGCCATGGTCTTGATGGTCGGCCTGCACATGACGCAGGTTTTTTTGGCCGGCTCCTACAAATTTCCCCGCGAACTGAACTGGGCGACCGGCGTGCTGCTGTTGGGCTTCACTTTAGTCATGGGTTTTACCGGCCAACTCTTGCGCGGGGATCAAAACGCCGTCTGGACCGTAGTCGTCGCGGCGGAACAAGCCGGACGCACGCCGTTCATCGGCCAATGGCTCGCGCATTTTATTTTGGGCGGCGACACCGTCGGCGGCGCGACCTTGACCCGGTTTTTTGCGATTCACGTTTTCATCATGCCCGGCTTTATTTTTGCTTTTGTCGGGCTGCATCTCTGGCTCGTCCTGCGCCACGGAATTTCCGAGCCGCCCAAAGCCGGCAAACCAGTTGATCCCAAAACCTATCGTGCGGAATACAAGGAACTGATTGAAAAAAAAGGAAAACCATTCTGGCCAGACTCGGCCTGGCGCGATGTGGTCTTTTGCGTCGTAATGATCGTGGGCATCGCCGCGCTGGCGTTTATTTATGGCGCACCCCAATTGGGAAAACCACCCGACCCCAGCATCACCACGGCAAGTCCACGGCCCGACTGGTATTTGATGTGGTATTTTGCCGTGCTCGCCCTGATGCCGCACGGAACGGAACAATATTTCCTGATTTTCGGCCCGCTGATTGTGGGGATCATTTTAATCGCGCTGCCGTTTGTTTTCAATCGCGGCGAACGCAGTCCGTGGCGGCGTCCATGGGCTGTCGCCATCGTATTGATGACCATGGTGATGATCGCGACGTTGTGGGTGGCGGGCGTGAAATCACCGTGGTCGCCCAATTTCAATGCGCCGCCATTGTCAACGTCCATCGTGGGCGCGACCAATGGTCCGGTCTTCGTCGGCGCGCAATTGTTTCACGCCAAAGGCTGTTTGAACTGTCATTTGATTGCGAGCGATGGCGGTCGTCGCGGACCGGATTTAACGGCTGTGGCCGACCGCTTGTTGAAAGATCAGATGGTTTTGAAAATCGCCAATGGGGGCGTGAATATGCCGGCGTATGCCGCGAATCTCACGCCAGCAGAGATGGACGCACTCGTGGCGTTCCTGCAATCGCGTAAAATTCCACGTCCCTGACTTTTTTAATCGCGCGGATTTTCAAGGGGATGGCGAACGGTTCTCCTTCTTCATGGGGTGAAGACCTTATAGGAACCGTGCGGCGACGTGTTATGTTAACGCCATGAATATATTATTACTCGTGGTTGTCCTGCTTCTCCTGTTCGGCGGCGGTGGATTTTACTTTGGCGGTCCCGTCATCGGCGGCAGCGGGCTTGGCCTGATTTTGCTGATCTGCCTCGTCATCTATTTCGCGGGCGGATTTCGCAGCTCGAAAAGTTAGCAGATTATCCAGCCGCTGGTTTTTCAACGAGCAGGCGGGTGGGTTGTTCACCTAATGGCAAGAAGCGGTTTCACTCGTTAGTGTGGTGCCAATGCAAAACATCAAACCATCCGACATGACAAAGCTTGAAGAATTTAGTTTATGGCTGGCAGCCAACGGCGAACATGACGCCAATCCGAACCCGATGGAGACAGTCACTCCTCCACCGTTCGTGCCGCCTTCAGAAGCGGAAAATAGCACCGGAAACACAACTCCCTCGTAGAAGTCACCGGTCAAAACTTTTAGTGAACAACAAACATCAACCAAAAATAAATAGTATGAAAACATTACAAGAAGACAAATGCTCGGACAAAACCAAGAAAACCGGCGAAGTGCGCATGGGCCGAGAAGTTTCAAGTAAAAAGGCATCCGGTTGTGATTCTGAAAAAGACACTCAATGCTCGGACAAGAAAGAGGAACTCCGTGAGGACCGGGCGAGTTCTTTAGTTTGACGGACATCCGTTAACAAACCGTCTTTTGGGGTGGCCGTCTTTCGGCCACCCGAAAGACCATCAGAAACAGATAATTCACGGTAGGGTTTCACCCCATAGGATTAGGGCGGCCTTTTGCGTAACGTAACATTAGGAAATGACGGCGAAAGAATTGCCGTCAAAAATGAAAGGCAGTCGCCAGACCACGCGACTAATCATTTAATACCGAAATCACAAAATTTTATGGCAACACTGGAAGTCAAAGGCGACCGCAACATCATTAAAGGCAAATTAAAACAGATGAAAGCCAAGCTCACGGACGACAAACTTCAATACGTCGAAGGCAAGTCCGAGGAATTGCTGGGTAAGCTTCAGAAGCATACCGGCGAAATACATGAAGCCGTCAAAGAATCCGCCGCCGGGCGCTGCGAATAACCGACATTTCTAGGCTGCGAATGCGCGAACCTAAAAAAGCTACACATGAAAGACCCCGTTTACAAGCTCATCGAACTCACCGGCACTTCCACCACTTCCATTGAAGAGGCCGTTAAAAAAGCCATCAAGCGCGCGCACAAAACCATCAAGAACCTATGCTGGTTTCAGGTGGTCGAAACGCGCGGCAATATCGCCAAGGGAAAAGTGCATCACTGGCAGGTGACCCTCAAAGTCGGTTTCGCCGTGAACGACTGAACGCAATTTTATGACCAAAGACAAACCTCCCGCCGCGCTGAACATCACGCGCGAGCAGATGGTTCAATTGTTGAACGAGGATCTGGCCGGGGAATATCAAGCGATCATCGCCTACACGGTTTACAGCCAGGTGCTCAAAGGCGCGGCTTACACGGACATCGCGCGCGAATTGGAACTGCACGCCGCCGAGGAATTGCAGCACGCCATCAAGATCGCCAAGCAGATAGATTATCTCGGCGGGATGCCGTGCGTGACCCCCAAGCCGGTCAAAACTTCCAACGATCCCGTCGTCATGCTACGCGCGGATTTGGAGAATGAGCGCAAAACAGTCGGGCGGTATCGCGAACGAATCCGGCAGGCCGAGGCGTTGGGCGAATTTGCGTTGAGCGAAATTTTGCGCGCGATCATCGTGCAGGAACAGGATCATGAAATTGATCTGAGCGCCGCGCTCGGCATCAACGTGCCGCCGCTGATAAAACCGGCTGATAAAAAATAACGGAACCAAGCAAGGAACTCCATGCCCCAAGGCGATAAATCCAGTTACACTGACAAACAAAAACGTCAGGCCGGACACATCGAAGCCGGCTACGAGAAAAAAGGTGTCAGCACGAAAACCGCCGAGGCCCACGCTTGGGCCACGGTCAACAAACTGTCCGGCGGCGGCAAAAAAAGCGGCTCCGGTCGGGGCCAAAATTGATTCACCATTATGCCGGCCTTACACACCAAACAAATCAAACTGCACTTACAGGCTGTCCCGAACTGGTCGAAACGCGCGCAAACCATTCTTCGGACATTTAAGTTTGAGGGATTTCTAAAGGGCATTGATTTTGTCAACAAGATCGCCGCGAAAGCTCAAAAAATGAATCACCATCCCGATATTGATATTCGTTTTGATCAGGTGACGTTGACGCTCACCACACATGATGAAGGCGGCATCACCGGAAAAGATTTCTTGCTGGCCAAGCAATGCGATGAAGTCTTTGCCAAGTTTTTAGCGTCATGATCAATACAGATTTCAAAACAAAAAAAGCAAACCAACATTAACCAAGCAATCGCTTATGAATACCAATACAGAATTAAAACGGTCGGTTGAACATTACAAGACGCGGCTTCCCAGACTCATCGCCGGATCAGCAAGTAAGCTTGGCATGGCTCTGATGGCGGTGGGACTTCTCCTCGCGATTCCATGCGCCAAGGCGGAAACGACGGTCTCCATGGCTGATACAAATTTCATCCTCGCGGCTGCCCAAGGTGGCATGACCGAAGTGGAGCTTGGCCAGCTGGCTGCCACAAACGGGATGCGCGACGATGTTAAGAATTTCGGCCAGATGATGGTGAAGGATCACACGGCTATCAATGATGATCTAAAGGCATTGGCCGCGCAAAAAGGCGTGACGCTGCCCAACAGTCTGGATGCCAAGCATCAGGCGATGGTAGACAAATTGACGGCTCTGACAGGTTCGGAATTTGATGATACCTATATCGCCGCCATGATCAAAGGCCACAAAAAAGATGCCAAGGCATTCAAAGCCGAGGCCGCTGCAACAACTGACGCGGACATCAAAAGTTTTCTCGATAAATCCATTCCGGTTGTGGAAGCGCATTTGCAGCACATCACGGCCATGAAGAAATAATTTCAATGGTCGGCGCAGATGCCAATTCGCTGGATTACCCGGCCGGTTTTTAACAAATGTGGTATGCCATATTCATTACGGCTCAATGCCCGCTTCATATTAGTCTTTAATTTTGCGATTTTGATTTTGTTTGCCGACGGCTGCAAAAAAAAATCTGCGCCGCCGCCGCCGCCGGAAGTTCAAGCCATCACGCTTGCGCCGACGAATGTTCCAATTTTTGAGGAATGGATCGGCACGCTGGACGGTTTTGTGAACGCGCAAATCCATGCTCAAGTAACCGGTTACTTGCTCACGCAAAACTACGCCGAAGGCAGCGAGGTGAAAAAAGGTGATTTGCTTTTCCAAATTGATCCGCGCCCGTTTCAAGCCGAACTGGATCAAGCTCTGGCGAAGCTGGCGCAGGACAAAGCGCAGGCGGGCAAAACGGAACTGGACGTGAAACGCTATACGCCGCTCGCCCAGGAACAGGCGATCAGCCAGGAAGAATTGGACGACGCTATTCAAGCGAATCTTGGGGCGGATGCACAGGTCAAAGCGGACGAAGCGGCCATTGAAAACGCGCGGTTGAATCTCGGCTTCACCAAAATTAAGTCGCCAATTGATGGACTTGCCGGAATCGCGCTGGCACAAATCGGCGATTTGGTCGGGCAATCGGGCGGCAGTGCGCTTACGACCGTTTCGACCATCAATCCGATCAAGGTTTATTTTCAAGTCAGCGAGCAATCGTATGTGGCCTTTTGGCGGCGTTTGGTCGGTTCGGGAAATACGGATGAAAATTTTCCTCTGCAATTGATTTTTTCGGATGGCTCGGTTTATCCCGTAACAGGGAAATTTTTCTTCGCCGACCGGCAAGTGAATCCAAATACGGGCACGTTGCAAATCGTCGGACTTTTTTCAAATGCGAACTATATGTTGCGCCCCGGCCAATACGGTCGTGTTCGCGCGCAAACGCAAACCATAACAAACGCACTGCTCCTGCCACAACGCGCCGTGACGGAACTTCAGGGCACATATCAAATCGCCATCGTGAGCGAGACGAACACGGTGCATCTGCAATCCGTCACTGTCGGCGAGCAAGTTGGCGCGGGTTGGATTATTGAAAATGGTCTGAAAGCCGGCGAACGCGTCGTAGTCGAGGGCGCGCAAAAAGTCAAGGAAGGCGCAGTCGTCAATCCAAAACCATTTGGTTCGGAGACGAATCAAACCAGTCAAGCCGATACAAATTCCGCGGCGCAAACGAACACTTCAAAATAATTTCCGGCGCGCTTCGCCATGTATAAATTTTTCATCAACCGCCCGATTGTCGCGATGGTTATTGCCATTTTGATGGTGATCATCGGGCTGGTTTCGATGGTGAGCCTGCCGGTCGCGCAATTTCCCAACATCGTTCCGCCGGAAATCCGCATTCAAACCACGTTCCTCGGCGGCGACGCGCAAACGCTTGCGCAGTCCGTCGCGACGCCCATCGAGGAACAAATGAGCGGCGTGGACAACATGAATTACATGTATTCCATCAGCGCGAACAACGGCGTCATGCGCATGGGCGTGAATTTCGATGTAAAAACTGATCCGAACATTGATCAAGTGCTCGCGCAACTCCGCGAAAACCAGGCCGCATCGCAATTGCCGGCGTCCGTTCAACAATATGGCGTCACACTGTTGAAATCACCATCGAGTCCGATGATGTTGATTGGTCTTTCGTCGCCCAACGGCACGCACGACGCGACGTTCCTCGCCAATTACGCCTACATCAACCTCGTTGACCAGATCACGCAACTCAAAGGCATTTCCAACATCAATGTTTTCGGCGCCGGCCAATACGCGATGCGTTTTTGGGTCAAGCCTGATCAACTTGCGAAACTCAACCTCACCGTCAATGACATCATCACCGCCATCAACGCGCAGAACACTCCCAATCCCGCCGGACAAGTCGGCGGCCCGCCGACACCGCAAGGACAGGAATTCACTTACGCCATCACCGCGCAAGGCCGGCTCGTCACGGAAAAAGAATTTGGTGAAATCATTGTCCGTGAAAATCCAGACGGCTCGGTCGTGCGATTGAAAGATGTCGCGCGCATCGAACTTGGCGCTCAACTTTACAGCGTAGTCGGCAAATTGAACGGCAAACCGTCCGCGATCCTGGCAATTTATCAGTTGCCCGACTCCAATGCGCTTGATGATGAGAAAGCAGTCCTCAAACTCATGGCGAAACTCAAGCAGAGTTTCCCCGCCGATCTGGATTACGCCGTTTCGCTCGACACCACGCTTGCTGTTTCCGAGGGAATGCATGACATCATGCGCACGCTCGTCATCGCGCTGATTCTGGTCGCCATCGTCGTTTTTATTTTTCTGCAAGGCTGGCGCGCATCCCTCATTCCGCTGCTCGCCGTTCCGGTTGCGCTCATCGGCACGTTCGCATTTTTTCCTATCTTCGGATTTTCGCTGAACACACTTTCGCTTTTCGGTCTGGTGCTGGCGATTGGGCTGGTGGTTGACGATGCCATTGTTGTCGTCGAAGCCACTGAACGCCACATCGAAGACGGCATGAAGCCCAAAGACGCCGCGCTCAAGGCGATGGAAGAAGTGGCCGGCCCGGTCGTTTCGCTCGCGCTCATTCTCGCGGCGGTTTTTGTTCCGACGATTTTCATCGCGGGCATCACCGGGCGGCTTTACCAGCAATTCGCGCTGACGATTGTCATTTCCGTCATGCTGTCCGCGTTCAACGCCCTGTCGTTGAGTCCTGCGCTCGCGGCGATGTTGCTCAAACCAAAGGACAAAAATAAAAAGCGCGGACCGCTCGGAAAATTTTACGACTGGTTCAACCGCATCTTCGATAAAACGCGCGATGGTTACCTCAAAGTCGTCGGCACGCTTATCCGCAAAAGCATTTTCACCGTGATCATGCTCGCGACAATTTTGATCGTTGCACTTTTGCTCGGCGCGCGGTTGCCGGGCGCATTTTTGCCGGTGGAAGACCAGGGTTACGCTTACGTTGTCGCGCAATTGCCCTACGCCGCATCGCTGGAGCGCACCGACGCCGTCTGCAAAAAGATCGAAGACATTTTGAAAAACACGCCCGGCGTCAAATACACCACGACCGTCGAAGGCTTCAGTTTGTTGAGCCAGGTGCAGGCCACTTACAATGCTTTTTTCTTTGTGACGCTTCAGCCGTGGAGCAAGCGGACCAAATCCAACGAGCAAATCCAGGCAATCACCTCGCACATCAACAGCGAGCTGGCCAAACTGCCCGAAGCGACGGCGTCCGCATTTTCGCCGCCGTCCATTCCCGGCGTCGGCACCTCCGGCGGTTTTACTTTCATCTTGGAAGACCGTTCCGGCAGTCAGGACCCATCATTTCTCACGCAAAATCTGGACAAATTTATGGCCGCCGCGCGGAAACGTCCCGAACTCGCTGGCATCCTCACGACGTATTTGCCGAGTGTCCCGCAAGTGTTCGTCAAAGTGGATCGTGACAAAGTTTTGAAACTCGGCGTTCCGCTCAATGACGTCTACAGCACGCTGCAAACTTTTATGGGCGGAAACTTTGTGAATTATTTCAACCGCTTTGGGCGGCAGTGGCAAGTTTATCTGGAAGCCGAAGACCAATATCGCGCCCGCGCTGAAAATGTTTTGCAGTTTTATGTGCGCAACAATCAAGGGCAGGCCGTTCCACTTTCGGCGTTCACGGAAATTCAACATCGCACCGGCCCCGAATTTGTCATGCACTACAACGAATACACCTGCGCGCAAATCAACGGCGCGGCTGCGCCCGGTTACAGCGACGGTCAGGCGACCAAAGCGCTCGAAGAAGTTTTCAAGCAAACGATGCCGTCGGGCATCGGCCATGATTATTTCGGCATGTCGTTTCAGGAACAACAGGCGGCGGCAGGCGTTTCCACTACGCTGATTTTCAGCCTTTCAGTCCTGTGCGTTTTTCTGATTCTCGCCGCACAATTTGAAAGCTGGTCGCTGCCCATGGGCGTTTTGCTCGGCACGCCCACGGCAATTCTCGGCGCTTTTCTCGCGCTGACCGTGCGCGGCTTTCAAAACAATGTTTATGTGCAAATTGGTTTGATCATGCTGATCGGCCTCGCCGCAAAAAACGCCATCCTCATCATTTCCTTCGCCAAAACGGAATACGAAAAAGGCAAACCGATTGCCGAAGCCGCGCTGACTGGCGCGCGAATCCGCCTGCGGCCGATTTTAATGACGTCGTTTGCATTTATTCTTGGTTGTATGCCGCTCTGGCTCGCGTCCGGTTCGGGCGGTGTTTCGCGCCAGACGCTCGGAACCGTCGTCATCGGCGGAATGCTAGGCGCAACGTTCGTGGATATTTTTATCGTGCCGGTCACATTTTCCGTCGTCGAAAAACTCGCCGCGCGCTTCAGCAAAAAAAACCGCGAGGAACACGCGCCCAAACCACCGGAGCCGAATGGATGAAAAAATTTGTCCAAAGGCTAATGTCCAAAGTCCGAAGTCTGCCGAATGCGCGGACTTTTGGACTTTGGACTTTGGGCATCGGACTTTTGATTCTCGTCGGCTGTGCGGTCGGGCCAGATTACAAACGTCCGCCAATCGACTCTCCTGAAACTTTTCGAGGCGAAACCAAAACTTCCACCAACTCATTTGCCAATCTTCCGTGGTGGCAGGTTTTTCATGACGACACGTTGCAAAACCTGATTCGCACCGCGCTGACCAACAATTACGATTTGCGGATCGCCATCACGCGCGTCGAGCAGGCGCGCGCGATGGCAGCGGAAGCGCGCGCCGGATTTTTCCCGCAATTGGATTACGCTGCAAATGCCAATCGCGGACAAAATGTCGGCGGCGGAAACGCGCCGTCGCCTACCGGCACGATTGGCAATGTTTTCGCAGCCGACGTGAGCGCCTCGTGGGAAATTGATTTGTGGGGGCGCATCCGTCGGCTCAACGAATCCGCCCGCGCGCAATTTCTTGCGAGCGAAGAAGCGCGGCGTGATGTGACGATTTCGCTCATCGGAGAAGTCGCGCAAAATTATTTTCAACTGCTCGCGCTCGACCGCCAGCTTGAAATCGCGCGCGAGAGCACAAATTCTTTTGGCCAAAGCCTGAAAATTTTCGATGAGCGGTTGCAAGGCGGTGTTGCGTCAAAACTGGAAACGTCGTCCGCCGAAGCGCTGATGGATGCCGCCGCGGCGACGATTCCCGAACTCGAACAACAGATCGCTTTGCAGGAAAATCAATTGAGCGTTTTGCTCGGACAAAATCCAGGCGCAATTCTGCGCGGAAATTCTTTGCTCGAAAAACAAATGCCGCCGGAAGTTCCCGCCGGTCTGCCGTCCGCATTGCTGGAGAGGCGGCCGGACATCCGCGAAGCCGATCAACAATTGCGTTCGGCCAACGCCGAAGTCGGAGTGGCGAAAGCCGACTTTTTTCCGCAACTAAATCTCACGGGCTTGTTCGGCAACGTCAGTTCTGATCTGACGACGTTCACCTCCGGCGGCGGCGATGTGGCGTGGAGCATTGCCGCCGGTTTGACCGGACCGCTTTTTCACGGCGGCCAGCTTCGCGCTCAATACGCGCAAGCCCGCGCCGTGCGCGAACAATATGCGTTGCAGTATCAGGAAATCGTGCTGAATGCGTTTGAGGAAATTTCCGACGCGTTGATTTCGCGTGAAAAATCTGCCAGCGCACGGACGGAACAAGGCCGTGCCGTTGAAGCCTACAAAGTCGCCGTGAAAATTTCGCTTGAGCGTTATCGCATGGGCCACGCGGATTATTACGAGGTTTTACAAGAACAGCAGTTGCTTTTCCCGGCGGAAAATTCGCTGGTGCAATTTCAACTCAACCAACTCCTCGCCGTCGTGCAACTTTACCGCGCCCTTGGCGGCGGTTGGGAAGTGGAATCAACGGTCGTTTTACCACCACCCGCTCACGGCCATTGATAACCCGGAAAGAAATCGGTTTTGATTCGTTTTTTTGAAACGCCGAGTTTTTTTAATGTCTTGTCCAAGGATTCAACCATTGGTTCGGGTCCGGAAACGTAAAATGCCGGCTCTTCCATGTCCGGCACCAATTGCGGAATGCTTTTCTCATCAATCCGATCTGGGCCGACGACATAATCAATCCTGAATTCAGGATGGCGCTTCTTCAATGCCTCCAGTTCTTTGCGATACGGAAAGTCGTCGTTCCTATTGGCATAGACCAGTTGCACGTTCAGCGGTTTCTTATTGCGATCCATATCCAGCAAAATAGCGCGGAAAGGCGTGATGCCAATTCCTCCGGCAATGAACACAAACATTTTCCTCCGGTGATCTAAAACGAAATCGCCGCCCTTGTCGCAGACTTCGATGACATCGCCCGGCTTGAGCTTTTTCAATGCCTTCTTAAACGAGCTGCCCTTGGGTGCGAAACGTGTCGTCAGCATTATATGCTTTTCGTGAGGCGCTGATGCAATTGAGAAATAACGTTCTACGCCGCGATCATCCGGCTTCGGATGGTTGAGGATGTAATGCAGGTATTGTCCGGCCTTCCATCGCAATGGCCGCTCCGGCACAAAAATAAAGGAGAAGATGTCGCTGGCTTCCTGTTTGGTCGCGCGAAGCGCAAGTTTCATGATTGAAAAGATACAAGGATTGACTGTCGCTGTCAGGCGGAAATAATTTTACAAATCGGGCGGCGAGTAGATGAAAAGTTTTCGGAAACGGAGGCCAATAATCCGCATTCATCAGCGGTTGAAATTTTTATGGGGTGTTCACCCCATTCATTTCTCCGTGTCAAAAAGATAAAGTTTTCAGCGTGTCGCGTGGTTGGACTTGCCACGACCGCTTGAACATGAAGAAACGAGAAGCCAGCGCGCCAGACCTTTCCGAGAGGATTGTGATTGTGGGCGGCGGTTTTGCCGGAGTGACTTTGGCGCAACACCTCGAACGCTCGCTGCCGGCGCAGACGGAAATAGTTGTTCTCAGTGCTGACAATCATCTGGTCTTCACACCCATGCTCCCCGAAGTGGTGGGGCGAACCATCTCTCCACTGCACGTCGTCGTGGCGGGCCGCCAGTTGACCCGACGCACGAAGTGGCTGGAGGCGCGCGTCAGCCGGATTGATCGCGAAAAAAGCGAAGCGCATTATCTTCGCCGGGACGGAACGGCGGCTTCAATGCGTTACACGCAGTTGGTGCTGGCGTGTGGTGCTGCGGCAAATCTGGCGGAGATTCCGGGACTGGCTGCGCGGGGCTATGCGTTGAAAACGGTGATGGACGCCATCGTCATGGGCAACGATGTGATCGGCAACTTTGAAACCGCCGCGACCGAGCCGGATGCGGAAATGCGTCAGCGGCTGCTCACCGTTGTTGTCATTGGCGGCGGCTTCAGCGGTGTGGAAATTGCCGGACATATTGCGGATTTGATGCGGGCGATCCGCCGGTTTTATCCAGAGTTGAAACATGAAACTCCACACGTCGTTTTGTTGCAGAAGGGCAAGCAACTGTTGCCGGAGTTGCATCACGAGTCACTGTCCAAATTTACATTGCAGAAACTCCGGAATAACGGAATCAAGGTGCGATTGGAAACGTCGGCTAAAAAGGTTGACTCGGTCGCGGTGCATCTGACTTCAGGCGAGCGGATCGAGACGGGAATGATTGTCTGCACTGTGGGCACGGAGACACATCCGCTGATCAAAGGCTTGGGTCTCACGTTGGAAAAAGGCCGGCTGAAGACCGACCCGGACATGAAAGTGAGTGGCACGGCCAATCTTTGGGGTCTTGGCGACTGTGCGTTTATTCCCAACGCCTACGATGGACGGCCCAGCCCCGCGACCGCGCAATTCGCAGTGCAGCAGGCGCGTCAGTTGGCTGGGAATATTAAATGCGTCTCGCAAGGCGCGACGACGAAGCCATTTAATTTTCGTCCGCGCGGAATGCTCGCCTCCATCGGCCATCGCAACGCCGTGGCGGTGATTTATGGAGTCAAGCTGTCCGGCTTCATCGCATGGTTTTTATGGCGGGGAATTTATCTCTCAAAACTGCCGACATTCAGTCGAAAACTCGAAGTGGCCATAAGCTGGGCCTGTAACATTCCCTTTCCGCCGAACATTGTTCAACTTCGGCTGTCGAAAAGACAGTCACTGGATGAAGGCGGTGAACCCGCAGAAACCAGATGACAAACACAAAGGACAATCATGAACATCACACTTGAAGGAAAACGCGCGCTCGTCACGGGCGGCAATTCCGGCATCGGCGCGGCGATTGCGCTGGCGCTGGCCGACTCCGGCGCAAAAGTGGCGATCAATTATGTCGGCCATGCCGAAGCGGCGAACGCGCTCGTGCAGACCATCAAAGAGAAACGCGGCGAAGCGATTTCCATTCAGGCGGACGTTTCTGATCCCAAGGCGGTCGGAAAAATGTTCGCGCGGATGGATGCGGCGTGGAACGGGATTGATATTCTCATCAACAATGCCGGGATTGACGGTCCGAGCGCCGTCGGTTGGAAAGCTGATATTGTCGCGTGGCGCAAAGTGATCGAGGTAAATTTGTTCGGCGCGTTTTATTGCGCCAACGAAGCCTTGAAGCGCATGGTGCCGCAAAAAACCGGCGTCGTTTTGAGCACCACTTCGGTGCATGAAGAAATCGCCTGGTCTGGACACAGCGCCTACACGGCCAGCAAGGCGGCGGTCAGCATGTTGACCAAAACTCTTGCCCAAGAAGCCGCGCCTCACGGCGTGCGCGTGCTGGCGGTCGGCCCGGGTGCGATAAAAACGCCGATCAACCGCACTGTCTGGAGCAATCCCAAACGCATGAAAGATTTGCTGGAGAAAATTCCGCTGAAACGGATTGGTGAGCCGGACGAAATCGCCCGCATGGTGGTGGTGCTCGTTTCCGACGCGGCCTCTTATGTGACCGGACGCACAATTTTCGTAGATGGCGGAATGACGGATTATCCCGACTTCGCTCACGGCGGCTAATCACAAAAAAAAATTATGCCAAAACCAAATCATATTGCGCCCGGCGCTCCCGGCATCGCGCCACGCTGGACTTCCAGCGCCAAGGATGGAATCGGCACCGCTTATCACACCAGTTCCCGTCTTTGGTTCACCTTGAGCCACGGCATCGTCAACGAGGTTTATTATCCGCATGTGGACACGCCGAACACGCGCGATCTGCAATTTCTTATCACCGATGGCGAGACTTTTTGCCACGAGGAAAAGCGCGATCTCGACCACTTGACAGAATACCCGGAGAAAAACGTGCTGCTTTACCGGCTCACCAACTCGGATCGCAAAGGCCGCTATCGCATCATCACAGAAATTATTGGCGAGCCGCACTCGTCGGTTTTGTTGATGCACACCCGGCTGGAAATTCTGGATCAGAAACTGCGCGGCAAGCTGCGTCTCTTCGCGCTGCTCGCCCCGCACTTGGATGGCACGGGACAAAACAATTCGGCGCGGTGGTGTAACCGAGGAGGCCGAAAGTTTTTCCGGGCCGAACGCGAGGACGTTCACATGGTCTTCGGTTGCGCGCCCGATTTCATGCGACGTTCCGTCGGCTATGTCGGACGCAGCGACGGTTGGCAAGGCTTGATGGACAATTTCAAAATGGACTGGGAATTTGAACAGGCCGACAAGGGCAACATCGCGCTGACGGGCGAAATTGATTTGTCGCACGGCCTGGAGTTCATCGTTGCTGTCGCATTCGGGCGCAGCGCCCAAAGCGCTTCGACGCAACTGCTGCAAGCCCTGGCGACGCCCTTTGCAGAGCAGCGCGAAAAGTATGTCAGTCAATGGCAGCGCACCCGTTCCGAAAATGATTTGAGCGCGCATACCAAGGATGGCGCGCACATGGTGCGCTTGAGTCAGTGTGTATTGCTGGCGCATGAAGACAAAACATTTCCCGGCGCGTTCGTGGCATCGTTGAGCATTCCTTGGGGTGAGACAAAAGACGACAGCGATCGCGGCGGATACCACTTGGTCTGGACACGCGACATGGTGCAATCCGCGACGGCGCTGCTCGCCTGCGGACGAACCGAATCTGCCTTGCGCGCGCTCATCTGGCTCGCGTGCGTTCAGGAAGCCGATGGCAGCGAGCCGCAAAATAGTTCGATCACGGGCAAACCTTATTGGAAGGGCATTCAACTGGACGAAGTGGCCGTGCCGATTCTGCTCGCGTGGCGTTTGCGGCGATCATTGCGTCGCTGGTCTGCGCGGCGGAATTTGCGCACGACCGAAAGGAAAAAATCGCGGCGGATATTCTGCTCGCCTACGCGGACTGGCTTTCGTCGAACCTCGAAGCCTGGATGGTCACCAATCGAGGTGAACTCGTGAAGGGAAAACCCCGGCACTATGTGCGCATCACTTCCGCCATTCCGGAACAAGCCGATGGAACGGCTGATCCCAACACTGCCGTTATTCAGATTGCCAACGGTGGAGGCGAGCATCCCGCGCGAAATATTGTCGGCGGCGATTTTCTCCAATTGGTTCGACTCGGAGTGCGGGCGGCGAATGATCCGCTGATTGTTGATTCCGTCGCGGTCATTGATCAGGTGCTCAAACACGAATTGCCACACGGCCCATGCTGGCGTCGCTACAATCACGATGGTTACGGACAGAAAGCGGACGGCAGCGCTTACGATGGAACGGGTATTGGCCGTTCCTGGCCGATTTTGACCGGCGAACGCGGCCATTACGAACTTGCCGCCGGACGCGATCCCATACCGTTCATTGCGGCGATGGAAAAATTTGCCAACGCGGGCGGTATGTTGCCGGAGCAACTCTGGGACGCGGACGACTTGCCAAAAAGACACATGAAGTTTGGCGGCCCGACTGGTTCGGCGATGCCTTTATGCTGGGCACATGCGGAATACATTTCGCTCGTGCGCAGTGCTAACGACGGTGTGTGTTTTGATCGAATTGAACCAGCCTTCCAACGCTACGTCGTCAAGCCGGTGAAAAATTTGCACGAAATGTGGAGTGCCCGTCATTCGATTCCCCGGATGTCTCATGGCAAAATCCTGCGGCTCATTATTGCGGCAGACGCAAACATCGTCTGGTCTATCAACGGTTGGGCAAGCACCAACAAAGCGGACGCTACTCATATCAGTGCGCTGAATTTGTGGTTCGCCGATCTTCCCACGGAGAAATGCCCGGACGGTTCAGTGATCGAGTTCACCTTCTTCTGGAAAAAAGACCAGCGCTGGGAAGGCAAAAATTATTCCGTCGTCGTCTACAAACCAAACAATGGCAAATAAGTGACCAGCGCAGGAAAATTCAATGAGCAACTACGATGTCATCATCATCGGCAGCGGCGCGGGCGGCGGCACGCTGGCGCTCAAGCTCGCGCCGTCCGGCAAACGCATTTTAATTTTGGAACGCGGCTATTATCTGCCGCGTGAAAAAGAAAATTGGGATGCGACGGAAGTATTCGTGAAGAACCGTTACGTCTCGAAAGACATTTGGCATGACAAGGACAACAAACCGTTTCAGCCGGGTGTTCATTATTTCGTCGGCGGCGCGACCAAGGTGTTTGGCGCGGCATTGTTCCGGTTGCGACAACAGGATTTCACCGCGCATCGCACCGCTGATGGCCTGACGCCAGGCTGGCCGATTGGCTATGATGAATTTGAACCGTATTACACGCAGGCCGAAAAACTTTACAACGTCCACGGCCAGCGCGGCGATGATCCGACCGATCCGCCAGCAAGCGCGCCGTATCCGTTTCCGCCTGTCAGCCACGAGCCGCGCATTCAGGAACTCACCGATAATTTGAAACGCGCGGGGTATCATCCGTCGTTTGCGCCGACTGGAATTTTGCTTAATGAAGCGGATATGCCGCACAGCCGCTGCATTCGCTGCGATACTTGTGACGGATTTCCCTGTCTCGTCCACGCCAAGTCTGACGCCGAAGTCATCGCGGTTCGTCCGGCGTTGCAATATCCGAACGTGACGCTATTGACGAATGCCCATGTTCAGAAACTTGAAACCAATGCGAGTGGAAATGAAATTACAAAAGTCATCGCGGAGTGCGATGGTCAGCGTGAAGAATATTCCGGCAGCATCGTAGTGGTATCCTGCGGCGCGGCGAACTCGGCGCGGTTGCTGCTGATGTCCGCCAACAAAAGACATCCGCGCGGTCTGGCCAACGGTTCGGACATGGTTGGCCGCAATTATATGTTTCACAATTCCATCGCGCTGGTCGCCCTGTCGCGGCGCGAGAATCCAACGGTTTTCCAAAAGACGCTAACGGTAAATGATTTTTATTTGCGCGCACCCGATTATGAATTTCCGATGGGAAACATCCAGATGATCGGCAAATCCAAAGGCCCGATGTTTCGCGAGGACTCGCACGGATTTGCGCCGGGCTGGACGCTTGATCAAATGGCAAAGCACGCCGTGGATTTCTGGCTCATGGGCGAAGATTTGGGGTTGCCGCAAAATCGCATCACACTGAATTCCGAAAACAAAATTCAACTGCACTACGAATTCACCAATCAGGAACCGATCAATCGCCTGCGGCAAAAATTGCAGTCCATGCTGGAGCATTTGGATATGCACCCGCACCTCATCCCAAATAATCTCTATATGGGAAAACATATTCCCATCGCCGGTGTCGGCCATCAATCCGGCACTTGCCGCTTCGGCACCGATCTGAAAAATTCCGTGCTCGATGTGAACTGCAAGGCGCACGAACTTGATAATCTTTACATTGTGGACACAAGTTTCTTTCCCAGCATCGGCGCGGTGAATCCTTCGCTGACGGCCATCGCTAATGCGTTGCGTGTCGGTGACCATCTGTTCCAACGTCTCAAATAAAAAATTAAAATGGCGCAACGCAGCGAAATTCTGACCGTGTATGCCGCCGGCTTGATTCAAGGCGTGGCGCTGGTCACGTTTCCGGCGGCGAGCGCGGTGTTCACGAGTTCCAGCGACTATAATTTATCGAGCACAGAATACGGCGGGATGTTTGTGCCACAGGCGGTCATGGCCATTATCTCATCACTGCTTGGCGCGAGTTTAAGAAAGCGTCTCGGCACCAAACGCATTTATATGATGGGGTTGTTCGCCAATCTGCTCGCGATGAGCCTGCTCGTCGTAAGCCGGTTTGTGATGAAGGAACATTCATTGGCTTACGCAATTCTGCTGGGCGCCACGGCCTGCATGGGGATTGGTTTTGGCTTCACCGTGCCGGCAGTCAATACATTTGCCGCGGCATTTTTCCCCAAGAAAGTGGACCGGGCAGTGTTGGTGCTCAACGCGCTTTTAGGTTTGGGAACAGCACTCGCGCCGGTATTTATCGCGCTGTTTGTGGGACTCGGAATCTGGTGGGGACTGCCCGTGCTTGTCGGCGCGCTGATTCTCGGATTGCTGCTGTTCAGTGTCACCCAGACTTTGAACGAAGGCGCAACCGCACACGCCGCGCACAAAGGCAAAAATAAATTCCCCGCACGGTTTTGGATTTTTGCCACGTTTGCCTTGCTCTATGGCGTGTGTGAAACCATGAACGGCAATTGGGCAGTCCCTTACATGACAAAACATTTTGGTGCAAGTGCAGCCATTGCGTCGCTTGCCCTGGCCATTTTTTGGAGCATGGTGACTGCTGGACGCATCCTGTTTGCCGCCATTGAAAAATGGTTCCCCGAAAAAATGGTTTGCCGGATCTTGCCATTCGTGGTCGCCGCCGCTTTTATTACCACTGCGTGCGTGCCGAAAACCAATTCATTGCTCGGCGTTCTGACTTTTGCGCTGGCGGGACTCGGTTGTTCGGCGCTGCTGCCGTTGACCATCAGTTTTGGTCAGAAAGAACTGACGACGATTGCTGCTTCGGCGGCGGGCGGCCTGATTGCGTTTTACCAGATCGGTTATGGTATCGCCGCTTTTGGTGTCGGCCCATTGCAAACATGGGCGGGATTGGACTTGAACGTAATCTTCGGTGGAACAGCGATTGTCGCACTTGTGATGGCTGCACTGTCCTTCGCCGTAACTCCTGCCCAAGATGTAAACAAGCGATGAAAATGGTGCTGGCTCCCCGCACTTAAAACAATTTGCTCAATACGGTGAGCAAATTTACTCAAGTTGGAATATGGCAAAAAAATTCTCGAACTGTCCCATGGAGCAAATCGAAATTCACAAACGGTATCAGATGGGTATCAAATGCAGTATCAAATCAAATCTGATACCGCCATCTGATACTGTTTGCCATTTTTAGGTCATCCCACAACCTGGCAGGACAAAAGCAAAAATGCGTTTCAGTCAATAAAGACGCGGTTTTTGTCATTATGTCACGTTATGTCAAATCAGGACAAAAGCACGTTTTTGACACCCCAAGCAAGCGCGCTAGCCGGACTACGCTACGCCCCGAACCATTGGCGCGCATTCTATTCGGCCTGTGGCAGGATTCAATCACGAAGATTTTACATATTATCCGCCCCGCATTTGAAAAATCCGCGAGGCCGACATAAATGAATTGCCATTTTAATCGAGCGCCCGCGCTGCGTATTTCACCTGATTGCCATCCGTTGTCCGCGCTTGCATTTTATCCGCTGTTGCCGCAATTTGCGTCCAGCAATTTTAACGGTTAAACCTTAACGAAAGAAAAATTATGCCATTTGAACTGCCACCCCTGCCCTACGACAAAGCCGCGCTCGAACCCCACTTTGACGCGTTGACGATGGAGATCCATCACGACAAGCATCACGCGGCTTACGTCGCCAATCTCAACAAGGCCATCGCCGGCAACGCCGCGCTGGAAGGCAAGTCGCTCGAAGCGCTCATCGGCGATCTCGCCTCCGTGCCGGACGCCATCCGCGGCCCGGTGCGCAACAACGGCGGCGGCCATTGGAACCACTCGTTCTTCTGGAAAATTCTCGCGCCCAAGGCCGGCGGCGCGCCAACCGGAAAACTCGGCGACGCGATCAACAGCGCGTTCGGGTCGTTCGCGGATTTTCAGGCGAAGTTCGAGGCGGCGGGCATCGGACGTTTCGGCAGCGGCTGGGCGTGGCTCGTTTCGAACGGCGGCAAACTGGAAATCGTCTCGACACCGAACCAGGACACTCCGCTCATGGGCAATGCCGTCGCCGGTTGCGAAGGCAAAGTCATCCTCGGCGTGGACGTTTGGGAACACGCGTATTATTTGAAATACCAGAACAAGCGCGCGGATTATCTCAAGGCGTTCTGGAATGTGGTGAATTGGAACGCGGTCGCCGCGAATTACTGAACGGCAAGTCGCCAACCTAAATAAACCAAAAAAATCAAAACGCGCTGTTTGGAAAAAGTGGTGCGTTTTAATAAGCGACAAGGATTGCAGTTTATAATTTATTGATCACAACATGGATATCCACGATGTTAAAGAAACTCGCATTATCAAATGCGACACAGATGCGCTCAACGGAATACAAAGCACAGTGACGCTAAACCGTTATTTGGAAGTTGGTTGGATTCTTGTGCATTGCTATGTGCGTGATTCTGGCGATAGTAGCTCTAGTCAGTTTCCTTGTTTTGTCGTCGGCTGGCCTATGCCATATCCACCTGTTATACCTCAAAATGTCTGATGCGTTAAAAACTGTAAATGCTAGCAAGAATTTGACTTTTCCGCTTTTTAATTGCGAGTAGCTCGCAAAATCATTTCAACTTCAAAAAATTCTTCAAAATCGTCCGGCCATTTTCAGTAAGAATGCTTTCAGGATGGAACTGCACGCCCCAAATCGGCAGCGTCTTGTGTTTCACGCCCATGATTTCGCCTTCGTCGGTCTCGGCGGTGATTTCCAGCACGTCCGGCATCGTGTCACGCTTGATGACAAGCGAATGATACCGCGTCGCCGGAAACGGATTCGGCATTCCCTCGAACAAATCTTTTCCGTTGTGTTTGATGGGCGAGGTTTTGCCGTGCATCATCCGATAATTCACGACGACTTCCGCACCGAACGTGTGGCCGATGCACTGATGTCCGAGGCAAACGCCGAAAACCGGAATGCCTTCGCTCGCAAACGTGCGGATGACTTCGTTCGACAAACCAGACTCTCGCGGCGAACACGGGCCGGGCGAAACCAAAATCCGTTCCGGCTTGAGCGCGCGAATTTCATCGAGCGAAATTTCGTCGTTGCGTTTCACCTGCAAGTCCACGCCCAGCTCGCCCAAGTATTGCACGAGGTTGTAAGTGAACGAATCATAGTTGTCCAAAACCAAAATCATCTCCCGTAATCTAATCCATCGCGGCGAAATGAAAAGTTTTTAAGGCCCGTTTTAAGCTGACCGCAAAGAATTCCGTTTGACGCGCGGGCGCCAAGGCCGAATCATTGTGCATGGAATTGGATGTTGCCCGGCCAGCGAACGCCAGCGAAGCCGCGACGGTCTTGCGCGTCGGGTGCGTGACGAAAAGTTACGAGGCGCACTGCGTGCTGAACAAGGTTTCGTTCACGCTCGCCGGCGGCGAACGCGTCGCGCTCGTCGGGCCGTCGGGCTGCGGCAAAACTACTTTGCTCAACTGTCTCGGCGGCGTTGACCGCGCGGACAGCGGCTCGATTTTGCTGCACGGAGCCGCGCTGGAAAAACTTTCCAGCGATGAACTCGCCGTGCTGCGCCGCCAGCGCATCGGCACGATTTTTCAATTTTTCCATCTGCTGCCGACGCTGACCGCGTTTGAAAATGTCGAACTCCCGCTGCAACTGCTCAACGTGCCGCTGCGCGAACGTCGCGCCCGCGTGGAAAAACTACTGGCCCGCGTGAAATTGTCGCACCGTGGTGACACGTTTCCCGGCCAGCTTTCCGGCGGCGAAATGCAGCGCGTCGCCATCGCCCGCGCGCTCGCGCACCAGCCGGCGCTGCTGCTCGCCGACGAGCCGACCGGCAATCTTGATTCCGCGAACGGCGAAATTATTTTGAACCTGCTCGCGGAACTTTCTGACGAGTCGAAAACGGCGATGCTCATGGTCACGCACAGCGCCGACGCCGCGCGCATCTGCCATCGCGTGCTGCACATGCGCGACGGCGTGATCGTGAACGAAACCTGGCCCGCATGAACGAACTGCGCCCGCTGCCCACGCTCGGCTTGCTGCTGCGCCGCTTCACGCTGCGGCACTGGCGGACCGCGCCGCGCGCGACCGCGCTGCAAATTTTCATCCTCGCGCTCGGCATCGCGGTTTTTTTTTCCATCCGCCTCGCGAACCGCGCCCCCGTTTCCAGCTTTGAAAATTTCACCGGCCTGCTCTCGCAACAAAGCGACTGGCAAATTTCCGCGCCCGCCGGCGAACTGCCGGTTTCCGTCCTCGGCGAATTGCGCGACGCGCTCGGCGACGAGCCGGTGGAAATTTTGCCCGTGGTCGAAACCACCGCCGTAAAACCGCAGACGCACGCGGACCAACAAGTCGGCGCGCGTGAACAATTCACCCTGCTCGGCCTCGACCTCGTCGCCATCCAAAATCTCGCATCCGACGCCGACACCGACCACGGCTGGTTCGATCAGCAATCCGCTGCGACAAATTATGCCGGCGGAAATTCATTCTGGGATTTGCTGCGCAAAACCAACGCGGTTTTCATCAGCAGCGCGCTCGGCAAAAAATTACATTTGCTAATCGGCGACAATTTCCGTGTCGTAATTGACGAAAACATCGTGGACTTGGAAATCGCCGGGCTGATTCTGGCCTCGCCCGCGCGACCCGCGCTGCCGGAAAATTTGCTGATGCTGGATTTGCCCGCGCTGCAACGGCTCGCCCATCGCGAAGGAAAACTGGACCGGATTGAATTTGTCGTTCCCGACGGTCCGGACGCCGATGCGCGCCGCGCCAAGTTGCACAAAATACTTTTGGCACTCGGCCAAAATCGCTGGCAGGTTTTTTCACCCCAAGACCGCCGCGCCAGCGCCGCGACGATGACGCGCGCATTCCGCATGAACCTCACGATTCTTTCGCTCGTCGGTTTGCTGGTGGGCTTGTATCTGATTTTTCAAAGCCTCGACGGCGCGGTCGTGCGGCGGCGCGAAGAAATCGGCGTGCTGCGCTCGCTCGGTGTGACTGAAAAAATCATCCGGCGCGTGTGGTTGCTCGAAGCGATGCTGCTCGGACTTTCCGGCGGTGCGCTCGGCGCGCTGCTCGGCTGGGGCGGCGCGCAGTTCGCCGTGCGTTTCGTCGGACGCACCGTCAACGAGCTTTATTATTCCACGACCGTGAACTCCGCACGTTTGGACGCCGGCGAATTTTTCATCGCGATTGCGCTCGCCGTCGCCGCGAGCCTCGTCGCCGGCTGGTGGCCCGCGCGACAGGCCGCCAAAATTCCGCCCGCGCAAATTCTTTCGCGCCACGCCGGAAATCAGGAACGCAAAACCATTTTGCAATCCGCACCGTTCGCCGTTTTTTTGCTGGTTGCCGCCGCCGGTTTAATTTTTCTGCCGCCATTGCGATTTTCAGGCGCGCTGCGTTTCCCGCTGGGAGGTTACGCGGCGGCGCTGGCGTTGATTTTTGGCAGCGGCATTTTGTGCGGCCAGTTTTTGCGGTGGCTAGCGAGCCGGTTTCGTTTTCTCGGAAATTATTTTGTCGCCGCGAAAATCGCCACGAGCCAGCTCGCGAAAAATTCCACCCGCCACCGGCTTGCCGCCGCCGGGCTGTTGTGCGCGGTGACGATGGCTGCCGGCATGATCATCCTCGTCGCGAGTTTTGAGACGACGATGCGCGGCTGGATCAACAACACGTTTCAAGCTGACCTCTACATCAGCAGCTCCGGCGCGCAGAGCGCCTCGACCGACAGCCGCATCTCGCCCGCGACGTGGCGCACGATTATCGCCGACCCGGCGGTCGCCGAGGCGAACGTCATGCAGTCGGCGGCGATTCAAATCAGAGGCATCAGCACGATGCTCGTCGGCGTGGACATGGAATTTTCGCGCCGGCACCAAAATCTCACCTGGCGGCAGCCGCCGCTCGACGACCGCATTTTTGATTTCGACCAGAATGAAAAACTCGGCCTTGTAAGTGAGAGTTTTTCCGACCGTTTCCGCGTGCGGCGTGGCGAAGAAATCAAAATCCCGACGCCCGCCGGCGAAAAATCTTTGACCATCGCCGGCGTTTTTTCGGACTACGGCAACGAACGCGGCTCGCTCGTCATCGAACGACGGCATTTCGCCGCGTGGTTCGGCGACGAACTGGCGACGAGCCTGATCGTGATGACCAGGACAAACGTCGCGCCGGAAAACGCGCAGGCGGAACTCGCGACAAAATTTCCCGGCCTCTCGATTTTGACCAATCGCTATTTGCGCTCGGAAATTCTCCGCATTTTTCGCCAGACATTTTCCGTGACTTACGCACTGGAACTCATCGGCATCGTCGTCGCCGTCATCGGGCTGGGCATGACGCTTTCGAGCATCCTGCTAGGCCGGCGCGGCGAACTCACGACACTCCGCGCGCTCGGTTTGCTGCGCGGCGAACTCGCGCGCGCCACGGCGGTCGAAGGCGCGCTGCTCTCGATTTGCGGCGTGGTCGCCGGCATTTTGGTCAGCCTCGGACTCGGCTGGATTTTGATTTATGTCATCAACAAACAGAGCTTCGGATGGACGCTGCAATTCGCGATTCCTTGGCTTGCGCTTGCGGCGCTCGGCCTGATTGTGATCGGCGCGGGAACTGTTGTGGCTTATTTCGTCGGTCGCTGGGGTTCAAATCTTTCCGCCGACCGCGAGGAATGAAATGAAAATAGACTTGCTGAAATTATTCGCACTGCTGTTTTTTGTCGCGGCGCAAAGCGCAACGCGTGCCGGGGAAAAAACGGCCGACGGTTTTGCATTGCCGGAAGCCGGCCACCAATTTTCCTTTACGCGCGATTACGGCAGCCACAACGATTTCAAAATCGAATGGTGGTACATCACGGGCCATCTATTTGGCGACGACGGGCGCCGCTTCGGTTTTCAGGCGACATTTTTTCGCAGCGCCGGTGCGCCGACAAATTCTGCCGGCACAAATATTTCGGCATTCGGCAGCGACCAGTTATTTCTCGCGCACATGGCGTTGCTCGACGTGAAGTCGGGAACATTTCTGCACCAGCAACGTTTGAACCGCGACGGCTGGGACGCATTTTCCGCGACGAATGAATTGAATGTCCACAACGGCAACTGGTCGCTGCACATGACTGACCCGACCAACGCGACGATGAAATTGCGCGGGTCGCTGAACGGCGATGCTGCCTTTCAACTGGAATTGCAGCCGCGCCAGCCGCTCGTGGTCTTCGGCGAAAATTCCGTTTCGCGCAAGGCGGTGGATGCGACGGCGGCAAGTTATTATATGACGTTTCCGCGTTTGCGGGCCGACGGAATTGTGAAGTTTGATTCCGAAACAAATCGCGTTCACGGCGAGGCCTGGATGGATCACGAAATCAGCAGCAGCCAGCTCGGCGCGGGCGAGGTCGGCTGGGACTGGTGCTGTTTGCAGTTCAAGGACGGCCGCGAAATCATGGCCTACCGAGTGCGCCGCCAGGACGGTTCGCAGGACGATTTTTCCACGCTCGCGTGGGTCGCGCCGAACGGCGTCATCACGCAGCTGCCATCGGCCGAATTCAAAATGGAAGTGGTGCGGACTTGGATTAGCCCGTTGACCGGCGCAAAATATCCCGTGAGCATGCGGCTGAAAACTCACGAGCCGAATTCGCGGAAGCCGGTGAATTTTCTGCTCGAACCGCTCGCGGAAAATCAGGAGCTCGCGGGCGGCGGAAGTTTGGCGTATTGGGAAGGCGCGTGCCGCATTCGTGACGAGAACGGAAATGAAATCGGTTCTGCCTTTCTGGAACTGACCGGCTACGCGGGAGACCTGGAAAAAAGTCAGCGCTGAAAAATCTCAAGCCAGCACGGACTCGATCAACTTCATCGGCACTTTTTGGCCCCAGACCACTTTGCCTATTTTTTTGGCGAGGACAAATTTGATTTCGCCGCCGCTGACTTTTTTGTCGAGCAGCATCGCGACAAAAAGTTTTTTCCGCTGGGCGGAAGTCAAAATTATGCGCGTCGGCAAACCGGCGCGCTCAAACAAATTTTTAATCCGACCAACGTCGCGGTTTGTCAGGCCAAGAGTTTTTTGCGAGAGTTTTGCCGCCGCGACCTGGCCAATCGAGATCGCCTCGCCGTGCAAAAATTTTCCGTAGCCAAAACTGTTTTCAATCGCGTGGCCGATGGTATGGCCGAAGTTCAAAATCGCGCGCCGGCCGCTTTCCATCTCGTCTTGCGAAACGACTTCGGCCTTGATTTCGCAGCAGCGTGCGATGATTTCCGAAAGCGTTTTGGCTTCGCGTTTCAAAATTTTTGACAAATCACACTCCAATTGCGCGAAAAGTTTCGCGTCAAAAATGATTCCGTATTTTATGACCTCGGCGAGGCCAGCGCGAAACTCGCGTTCCGGCAAGGTTTTCAGCGTGTCCAAATCGCACAGCACCAGTTTCGGCTGGTAAAATGCGCCGACGAGGTTTTTGCCGGCGCGCAAGTTCACGCCGGTTTTGCCGCCGACGGAACTGTCCACTTGCGCGAGCAGCGTCGTCGGGACTTGCACAAAATCAATTCCGCGCAGGTAAGTCGCGGCCACGAATCCCGCGAGATCACCGACCACGCCGCCGCCGAGCGCGATGATGAATGATTTTCGTTCCAGCCGGTGTGCGGCCAGCCGGTCGTAACATTTTTCCACGACGGCGATGCATTTGGATTTTTCCCCGGCAGGAACAGTGATGGTCACCGGCAAGTAGCCAGACCGGAACAATGAGTCAGAGACGGCCTTCGCAAATTTTTTCCCGACATTTGAATCTGTTATTATCGCGCACCGCTGGCCGAGATCGGGTTCAAGTTTTGCGCACTCCACGCCAAGCCGCGCCAGCAAGCCGCCACCGACCTTGATGGCGTAGCTGCGACGACCCAGCGGGACTTCAACGGAGCGCATCGGACAAGGATAAAGACCGGCGCGCTTGTGTCAAAGGTTTGACGACAATGAAAGTTTGCCCGCCGCCGACCGGCGGCCGCGCGCGACCAGGTTCAACCGGTCAAGGCTGATACATCGTGCGATAGAACTGCTGGCTGAACTGGCTCGCGTTGGTATCCACAAAGGTGAATGGCGAGGTGTTGGTCTGCACGGAAATCCAGTTGACCAGATCCGTGGAAGCCTGAACCACATATTTGTAACCGGGCACGCCGCTGACCGCCATGGCATACTGGCCGGCGACCGGAGCAGCGACTTTAACCAAGGAGGATGCGACTGACGGATATACCGTCAACGTGACCGCCACATTCGTTGTCCCAAGGATGTTAGACACGTTGGCCACATACTGGCCGGACTGGTTGGTGGAGACGTTCACCAGGGTCAACACGGCATTGGTTGCGTAAGGTATGGGTGCGGAGTTGTATAGCCATTGGTAGGTCATTGGGCCGGCTCCGCTGGCCGCCGCATTCAGAGTCACGGTCTGGCCCGCCAACGCCATTTGGTTTGCGGGCTTGCTGACGAAGCGCGGTGCCGAGCTTCCTTTGGGAAGAAGCGTCACGTTGAAACTGCGGCTGACGGTGTTGTTCGTCTTTTGGCCGTTGTTGACCGTCACCGTAACCTTTGCCATCCCTAGGCAATTGGCGATAAATTTTAGGTTCAAAGTTCCGCTCTGTCCCGGACTGACATAGCTGATCAACGTCCGCCACGCCACGCCGCGATTGTTTGAAGTGGCCGTAAGCGTCAAGCGCGGCGTCGGATTCGTCAAACCAGAGGTGATGCCAGTCAAACTCACTGTTTGAGTGATGCAGCCTTGAATGAGGGTGAGGTCGTTCAACGCGTCGAGCGTCGGCGGCTGGTTCACCTGGTTAATTTTTACAACAAAAGACTTGCTGGCAATGTTGTTGGTCAGTGCGCCATTGTTGACCGTCACCGTGATGGTTGCCGAGCCGTATTGGTTCGGCACGGGGGTGATGACCAACGAGCCGACTGGATTTGGACTGGTATAGACCACCTTGGGATTGGGTATCAATCCAGGGTTGCTGGACGCTGCCGTGATCGTCAGCGTCGTCGGCTGCGATGCCAGCGGCTGCGAGCCGGTCGCCGTGCCTAGGCTGATTCCATCCAAACTCACCGTCTGTTGCCCTGTATTTTCAGACAAACTCACGTTGCTGATGGAGTCGAGTGTCGGCGGTTGGATCACCTGGTTCACGGTCACCGTAAAAGTCTTCGTGACAATGTTGTTGCTCGTGCCGCCATTGTTCACCGTTACGGTGATCGTGGCCGTTCCGTAATTATTCGCCGCCGGCGTAAAACTCAAGCTGCCGGTGGAGTTGGGACTTATATATGTCACCGTCGGGCTGGGAATCAGTCCGGGACTGCTTGACGTTGCCGTAATCATAAGGGTTTGTAATGGGCTGGCCGCGCCCGACGTGATGCCGCTCAAGCTCACCGTCTGCAATCCGGCGTTCTCGTTCACGGTCACATTCGCAACCGAGTTCAGCGTCGGAGCCTGGTTCACACTGTTCACGGTCACCGTAAAAGTCTCTGTCACAATGTTGTTGCTCGCGCCGCCGTCGTTGACCGTCACCGTGACCGTCGCGGTGCCGGTCGTATTCGCCACCGGCGTGAAACTCAAGCTGCCGGTCGCGTTCGGACTGGTGTAGTTCACCGTCGGATTCGGGATCAATGCCGGGTTGCCCGACACCGCGCTCACCGTCAGCGTTTGGTTCTCACTCGTCGCACCCGACGTGATGCCGCTCAAGCTCACCGTCTGCAATCCGGCGTTCTCGTTCACGGTCACATTCGCAACCGAGTTCAGCGTCGGAGCCTGGTTCACACTGTTCACGGTCACCGTAAAAGTCTCTGTCACAATGTTGTTGCTCGCGCCGCCGTCGTTGACCGTCACCGTGACCGTCGCGGTGCCGGTCGTATTCGCCACCGGCGTGAAACTCAAGCTGCCGGTCGCGTTCGGACTGGTGTAGTTCACCGTCGGATTCGGGATCAATGCCGGGTTGCCCGACACCGCGCTCACCGTCAGCGTTTGGTTTTCATTCGTCGCGCCCGACGTGATGCCGCTCAAGCTCACCGTCTGCAATCCGGCGTTCTCGCCGACGCTTACATTGCCGATGGCATTGAGTGTCGGTGCCTGATTCACGGCGACCGCCGGAACCAAATATGAAATTTCTGCAGAGTCTTTGCTTTCGACGCCCGATGTGTTGAAGGTCGTGACCGCGAAGTAATAAGTGACTCCGTTGACCAGGCCGGTGACCGTGGCGTTGGTCGTGGTAATGCCGGAAACTTTGTTGGTATAGGCACCGCTCGCGCCGCCGTAATAGACGTTGTAGCTTGCCACGCCGGAAGTCATGGATGGACTCCACTGTAGCGTCACGCTGCCGGCCAGGGCCGACAGGCAAAACAGCATGGCTGAAACCACGAAGGAAAATGGACTGAAGACCGGTCGTCCCAACCCAACGAAAATTGACTTTTGATAATTCATTACACCTCCTGCTACGCATACGGCTTGCCAAGTTGGTGTGAGAAAAAATCAAAAAGTTCAAAACGGCGGCGTGGATGGCCGGGGCGCCGTATAAATTGTGCTTAATTCCTAATGTTCCCGACAGAAAACGGCGTGCCAAAGATTTTTTTGACGCCTCGACGGACGCTTTTTTGGCAGTGACACGAAAATCTCTAAGACAAAAATGTCCCGTGAACTGTCTTGAAAAAGTGCAAAGGGCGGCGGCGCGTTTTTTTCAAATTTGCGCCGAGGAAGGAATTTTATCTGTGCTTGAACGGCCTGGCTCTTCCTGTTTTACTGCCGGCGAAGTTAGCCGTTTTGACTTGTGAAAATTGAATCATTCATCCGGTCTGCCGTCTCATTCGCCAAGTTGCGGACGGCATTTGTGTTAACATTGCTGATCGGTTTATTTGTTGTCCCGGCAAGGGCGCAACAGGTTTTTGCGCCGCTGCCGGAGAACCCGGTCGCGCCGCCAGTCGCGCAGGAATACCAATCCCAGGCAAGCGAGACGGACGTTTTTATTCCCGCCAGCGGAAACAGCGATTTGCAACTGGAATCGGAACCGTTTCGCCTGGGCATATTTAATTTCCGGCCCCATCCGTATTACCGGTTTCTTTATGCCACCGGCATCCTGGTCACCACCAACCAGCACGCATCAACGGCGCTGAATCAAATCGCCCCGGGCATCCTGCTGGAAATCGGCAATCACTGGGCTTTGGATTACACTCCGACGTGGAGTTTTTATTCCGACAACCACTTCCGCGACACACTGGATCATTCCGTCACTTTGAACGGCGAAACCGCCTATGAGGATTGGATTTTCGGCTTATCGCAAAGTTGCGTCATTTCGGCAGACAGCAGCGCAGAAACCGCCACACAGACGGATCAAAGGACGTTTGTGACCGTCCTGAGGGCTTCCTACCAGTTCAACAGCAAAATCTCAACGGACATGGAGGCGGATCAGCAATTCAATTATGTTGATAAACTGCAGGATTCGCACCAATGGTCCGCATCAGATTGGCTGAACTACCAGTTCTGGCCGCAACTCACCGCCTCCATCGGCACCGGATTTGGCTATGACCACGTCACTGACAATTCCGGCTTGGGCACAAATTTCGACATGACCTTTGAACAGTTTCAGGGCCGGGTTGAATGGCGCGCAACGGATAAAATCAGTCTTCAAGTCCACGCCGGCTTGGAAGACCGCCAAATTTTTAACGGTGGATCGGGAAACCTGCTCAATCCCATTTTTGACGCCGCAATCCAATATCAACCGTTTGAATTCACCAAAATTTCCCTGACAGGCCAACGCATAGTGAGCGCAGCCGACCTGTCGGGCGAGGCGACTGAAAGCACCAAAGTCAGTGCTGACCTCAACCAGCGGCTGCTCGGCCGACTTCATTTGGATTTGAACGGCGGCTACCAGCACATTTCCTATCTCGCCGCCGGGAACAACCTTTCGCAAAGTCGCGTGGATGATTACTCCTTCGTCGGCGTGCAATTAAGCTGCCCGTTTTTGACGCGCGGGAAAAAAAGCGGAACCATTGCTGTTTCCTATCAGGCCAGCAAGGATGATTCGTCCCAAAACGGCTACAGCTTTTCCAGCAGCCAGTTCGGGCTCGATGTCGTCTATCGTTTCTAGCCGAAAATAAAAACGCCCGGCTCGCATGAAGCAAGCCGGGCGTTTGAAAAAAATTTCCGGGGTCAGAAAATGTTGAATCTCTCCGGAACAAAGATGATGTCGCCCGGTTTCATATAAAACGGCTCGTTCGCCTGCCCCGCCAGGACGGATTTCAAGTTCACGACATAATGCTGCATGTTGTTTCCTTCGCGCCGGATCACGGTGACACCTTTGAGATTGGCCCTGGAATAATCAAAGCCGCCCGCTTCCATGATGGCCTCCAGCACGGTGAGCGGATGATCGGACAAAATTTTGCCGGGCCGCAGCACCATGCCGCTGACATAGACAGGAAAGGATGAACTCACCACTTCCACGGTCACTTCCTTGGTCACCAGTTGCGGCGCATACAAGTCCACCAATTTTTTCTCCAGCGAAACGGGTGTCAGCCCCGCCGCATCCACTTCGCCGACCAGCGGCATGGAAATTTTCCCGTCGCGCCGGATTGGCTGGCTGGTGTTCAATGTGGGCGAACCCGGAAAGGAAATTCTCAACACGTCGCCCTCGCTCAAGGTCATCGCCTCGGAATTGGTTAAGGCAGTTGTGCTGACGTCTGGCAATTGGGCCGACGGCGTCGCGCAGCCCGCCAGCAACGCGGCCACGACGAACGCCAGCGCCAGAAACGGCAGGCCATGAATAAAACTTTTTCCCGCCGCCGGATTTTTTTGAGCCGCCAAGTTCAAATGTTTTTTCATGTCATGTCTCCTTCAATTTTTTTGTTGTTTGATTCAAAAATAAAAAGCTGCGTGGCCATGTTCATCAGGAACACGTTTGAGGCTAATTCACCGGCGGCCTGCCAGTCAAAGCTGAATTTGCAGCCAGATCACGCCTTCCAAACCTGGCCCGGTTTCGTCGTGACCGCCGCCATGGCGTTGCGGGTGTCCACGATACATTGCGACCAGTCCGCCAGCTCCTGATAGTTGACGGCCTGATGATTCGTGGCGATGACGACGACATCAAATTTCTGCACCGTTTCGCGATTCCATTTCACCGAGGGCGTGCCCGCCCAATGCGGATGTTCACGCGTCCTGCGTATGACCGGAACAAACGGATCGTAATACGCCACGTCTGCGCCGCGACCTTTGTAAAGTTCCATCAACGTGTAACTCGGTGATTCGCGGTCGTCGTCCACGTTTGGCTTGTAGGCCAGGCCAAGAATCAAAACGCGGCTGCCGTTCAGCGCCTTCCGCGCGGCGTTCAACGCCTCGGCGGTGCGGTTGACGACGTGCAGCGGCATGGAGGTGTTGATCTCGCCGGCCAGCTCGATGAACTTGGTGTGCTGACCGAATTCGCGTGCCTTCCACGTCAGGTAAAACGGATCAATTGGAATGCAATGACCACCAAGTCCAGGGCCGGGATAAAACGCCATGAAACCGAACGGCTTGGTTTTTGCGGCGTGAATGACTTCCCAAATGTCTATCCCCATCGCGACATAGACCAACTTTAATTCGTTGACGAGCGCAACGTTGACGCTGCGGAAAATATTTTCCAGCAGCTTCGTCGCCTCGGCGGCGCGGCAGGATGAAACCGGCACGAGCGTCTTGATGACCCGGCCATAAACCGCCTTCGCGTGTTCCAGACAGGCGGGAGTGTAACCGCCGATGACCTTCGGGATGATCTCAACTTTGCTCAACACGTTGCCGGGGTCTTCGCGTTCCGGCGAAAATGCGAGGTGAAAATCCACGCCCGCCTTCAAGCCGGAACCCGCCTCGAGCACGGCGCGCAACTCCTGGTCGGTCGTGCCGGGATAAGTGGTGGATTCCAAAACAACCAAAATTCCTTTCGTCAAGTGCGGCGCGATGGATTTGCCGGTTTCAGTTATAAACGAAATGTCCGGCTCGCGGTTTTTGTTCAACGGCGTCGGCACGCAGATAATCACCGCCTCGACTTGCTTCACCTGACTGAAATCGGTGGACGCGGAAAATTTACCGGCCTGCACCGCCTCGGCAATGGCTTCGGATGGAATGTGTTTGATGTAGCTGCGCCCGGCGTTTAGCGCCTCGATTTTTGGCGGGTCAATGTCCAGCCCGACGACGGTTACGCCTCCGCGCGCGAATTGCAGCGACAACGGCAGTCCAACATAACCCAACCCGATAATTGCTATTTTCACTGGATTTTTTCTTCTAGCTCAGGGAGTCAATCTCCCCAAACTAAGAAATAATTCAACGCGTATTTACCTGTTGAGAAATGACGCCTATCGGTTCAAATCCGCCGGAGCCAGCCGGAACAGCCGGATCAATTTTTGCGCAATTGCCGGCAGCCGTTCAAGTGGAATCAATGCGCACAACGTCTTGAGCGAATAAATCCCAGCGAAGACCGTCACCAGCGCGCACACAATGACCGTCGTCATCGGAGCCAGCGGATGAAAAATATTCCAGCCGATGAAAACGGCGGCCACCAGAGGCAAGAACACGAGCGCCACCTGCTTGTTGGCTGCCGACCAGCGGAACCCGCTTAGCCGGCGGACGACACAATAAATACCAATCCAATAAACTACATACATCGCCAAAAATGCGATGCCCGTGCCTTTCAAGCCGAAAACCAGGACACCCACCCAGACCAATCCAAGGAAAATCAGGTTGATCGCCAATTCACTCCAGAAAAAAAGTTTGCGCGCGCCCTTGGCCAGAATGATAAAGCCCATCGGCCAACTGGCCACGCGCAGGGTCATGCCCAGGCAAATCCAGCGCAGAATTTCCACTGCCGGTCCAAACTTGGATGAATAAAACAGTTCAATGATCAACGGCGCAAAGGTCAGCGTGGCGAGGACGCCGGGGCCGGCCAGCAATAATCCGACTTCCGCCTGTTCGTTCACCAAACGGTTGCATTCCGCGTTGTCGTTCGCCACGGCGGTCAGGCGCGGATAAAAATCCGCGCCCATGGCCTGAAGAATAAACCCGACGTAATAACTGCCCAGCGCCCACGCCGCTTGAAAGTGCCCCGCCGCCTGAATGTCCAGTTCCCGCAGGATGACGATGCGAATCAGATAGCCTGCGCCAAGCGTCATTAACATGCTGGCCATGAAAACCAGCCCCAGTTTCAAAAGCGCGCGGGTTTCATCAGTGACTTCCCGCATAGTCAACGACACCCGCTCGACTTTTATTTTTCGCGCATACCACCAGGAAGTGAGAATGCTCATGCCCGCGACGCACACCAGCGCGGGCACGATGCCTTTTTCGGCCATGCCTTGCCGATAAAATCCGTAAATGATTAAAATGCTGAAAACCGTTCCATAAATGGCCCCCAGCACGTTCATTTTGGCGAGATCGGCAATCCGCCGCATCCCTTGCACCAAAGCCGCCTGGCCGGCAGAGATATCGCCAAAAAAAACCGCCAGCGCCAGCAACGCCACGGCACCCGCGTGCTGGTAGTCGTTGAAAGTCAGCCACGCCACCGGCTTGCACAGCAGCAGCAGCAGCAAAGCCCCCAGCGCTCCGGAACAAAATGCCACCCGCCGCAAAACTGTCACCGTCTTGGCCACGCGTTGGGCATCGCCGGAACCGACGGCCTCGGCAATCTGCCGCACGCCGCTGTTGTTGATGCCCAATCCGGCGATACTCCGCGTCAAATCCTGCACCGAACCGTAAAGACCGAACAACCCGACGCCCGCCGGCCCCAAAATCAGAGCCACGGCCTTCGTCCGCACAATCCCCAGACACACGCTCACAACGGAAGACCCGCCGGTCAAAGCCGACGACTTCAGGATTTGCCCGTAAGAATTTTTGCCCGTTTTGCTCATGAGGAAATTGGCCGGATCACCTTTGTCGGCACGCCGGCGGCGATGCAATTAGCGGGAATTTCCCCGGTCACGAGGCTCATGGTGCCGATCACGGAATTGTCGCCGATTTTTGCGCCTTTCAAAATCATGGTGCGGTTGCCAATCCAGACATTGTTGCCGATGACCACCGGCTTGACGACGCCCGCGCTGCGGTTCCGTGTCGCCGGTTCAATTTCATGAAAGTCCGCGTCCATGATGGAAACCAGTTCACCGACCAGACAATTGTTTCCGATGCGCACGCTCTGCAGCGCATAGAGCGACACGTTGTTGTTGAACCAGTTGTTTTCGCCAATCACAATTTCCGCGTCGGGCGTCCGCGCCTGCAACTGGATTCGGCCATTGCCCAGATGAAACGCGAGCGGGTATCCGAATTTGTTTCCGTCGCCAATCAGAAGCGTGCCTTGCCCGCCGCTTTTCACCGGCACGAAAAAAATCACGTCGCGGCCCAGATCAATTTTCCGGTGCCTCGGTTTTTCGGTGAACAAAAACCACCGGCGATTCCAGGCCGCGCGGAACTGCGTCGCGTAACGCCCGAAACGATTGAGGAAAATCCGCAGCAAGGCTTTCACCCGGTTTTCCCGCTGGCGCGACGGGTTTCATGGTTCACGCAAACGACTTGCTCACCAGTCAGGTGCGGCCCCATCGGCAGACTCAAAACGGTGTCGGCAAGATTTTCCGCGATGGGAAATGCGCCGCGCGTCCAGCCGGCGTCCGCGTAAGCGCCCGAAAGATGCGGCGGCACGGGATAATGAATCAAGGTTCCGATTTCCGCCGCCGTCAATTTTTGCTGGAAGGCGTCGCGTTGCGGATGCCGCACGACGAACAAATGCCAGACCGGTTCCGCCCAATCGGGAACAAACGGCAAAGTCAAATCGGACAACCCGGACATCTGTTTCAAAAAGTTTTTGGCAATCGCGCGGCGACGGTCGTTCCATTCGTCCATTTTTTTCAGCTTCACGCGCAGGAACACCGCCTGCATTTCGTCCAGCCGCGAATTGTAGCCGATGACCTCGTTGTAGTATTTTTTTTGCGAACCGTAATTGCGCAGAATCCGGATTTTGTCGGCCAGTTCCTTGTCGTTGGTCGTCACCGCGCCGGCGTCGCCGTAAGCGCCGAGATTTTTTCCGGGATAAAAACTGTTGCCCGCCGCGTCGCCGAGCGCGCCGGTGCGCCGGCCCTTGTAACGCGCGCCCTGCGCCTGCGCGTTGTCCTCGATGACTTTCAAGCCGTGCTTTTTTGCGAGTTCAACAATCGGATCCATGTCCGCCGGTTGGCCGTAAAGATGCACCGGCATAATGGCCTTGGTGCGCGGCGTGATGGCGGCGGCAATGCGGTTCGGGTCGAGGTTGAAAGTTTTTGCATCCGGCTCCACTGGCACCGGCTTCGCGCCCGTGTAAGAAACCGCAAGCCAAGTGGCGATGTAAGTATTCGACGGGACGATGACTTCATCGCCTTCAGTGATTCCGTAGGCTCGGAGAATGAGATGCAGCGCGTCGAGTCCGTTGCCGACGCCGATGCAATGTTTCGCGCCGCAGTAATCGGCGAATTCATTTTCAAACGCCTCGACTTCTTTTCCCAAAATATACCAGGCCGAACGCATGAAGCGGAAATACGCTTCGTCGAGTTCGGCCTTCAGTTCTTCGTAGGGCCCGACGAAATCAAGAAACGGCACTTTCACTGGCCCGCGCCTCCCATGAAGCGAAGGTATTCGCGATAGTCGCGGAAATAATCTTTTTCATCGTAAGATTCGGACGCGAGCGCGAGGCAGACCGAGCCGGAGGAAAAATTGTCAATCTCGCGCCAGACCAGCGGCGGCAGGTGCAGGCCGTAGTAGGAGCGGTTCAGGTGAAACCGCTGCTTGTCCTTGCCGTCATAAACCACCACGTCGAAGCTGCCGGACATGGCGATGAGAAACTGGTGGCATTTTTTCAGCGCGTGGCCGGCGCGGTCGGCGCCGCCGGGCACGTCGTAAAGATAGAACACCCGCTGGATCGAAAACGGGATGTGCCGGTTGGCTTCGAGGAAGGTCAGGTTGCCGCGCGGGTCCGCGATTTTCGGCAGCTCCACAATTTTGCAATCACTCAAGGACATGGTTTGATTTTAGGGGTGGTTTGGTTTTCTGTCAGGTCTGTTCGTGTTTGCCGCGCAGCACGGATTCGAGCTTGGCAAAATTTTTCGTGGCGATTTTGTAAAAGTCCTGCGCGTGGCAGCGCGCACCAAAACCTTCCTTCCAGCGCAACAGCCCGTGGTTCACGGTGCGCCCTTCGTTCTCGTTGCAAATGCCGAAGTCAAAATATGCCTTGTTCGCGTAGCGTCTGGCAATCAGCCAGTCGAACAAATAATCGAGCGCTCCCGATTTTCTGCCTTCCGTCGTCACGGCGATATATTGCACATGCGCGACCTGCGGCGTTTCATAAACCGTCGCGCCAGCCACGACTTCGCCGTCGCAATACGCCGAGAACTGCTTGATGTAATCGGGAAAGCGCGCGGCCAGCAAAGTGATTTCGTCAAGCGTATGCACGGGCGTGACGCCGTATTGACTCGCCAGCCGTGGGATCAAAACCCGTTTCCAAAACGGCCCGA
>Ga0302320_10001958_pt1 | contig 49105 bp, 36 predicted proteins | sample Bog_T0_3_FD_202130 | JGI IMG/M metagenome (GOLD analysis project Ga0302320, IMG submission 202130) | Peat permafrost microbial communities from Stordalen Mire near Abisko, Sweden - Bog_T0_3 | ecosystem: Environmental > Terrestrial > Soil > Wetlands > Peat | place: Sweden: Abisko, Stordalen Mire... | reverse complement strand
AAAACCACCATGTCCATCGGAAAGCTGTCAGGACGCAGGTGCGTGTTGACGAAGTGAATCGAGAAGATGAACAGAATTGCCAGCAGGCCTTCTTCGCTGTGGATCACCAACACTGCGTTCAGCGCCCAGCCCGGCAAAAAGTGCGCGAAGAACGGCGCGAACCACATCGCGTAGCCTGAGAAACCGATCACGATCATTCCCCAGAACACCGCCCAGTAGTCGAACTTTTCCCAGTAGGCATAGCGGTCAAACTTCGGCCGCGGCCCGAGGCCCACAAACCAGCGCAGATGCCCGAACAGGTCCTTCGCATCCTTCCAGTTGGCCACCATCGAGTTCGGCCCCCAGAAGACGCCGAAGTCCCGATTCGCAATGCCACGCTGAAAAATTTCCTTTACGTGGATCAGGAAGGCAATGGTCAGCACAACAGCGCAGAACTTGTGAAAGAACAGGATCGCGCCGAATCCGCCCACGCCCTTCGCCAGTCCCCTCGCCCAGATGCTCTCGCTGAAGCGGAGCGGCAGGCCGGTTCCGGCCAGCCCAAGGAAGGTGCTGAACAGCACGGCATGCATGTAGCGCTGCTGGCGCGTGAAGCGCGTGAAAAACCGCCCTCCCGCTTTCGTGGGTATCGCTGCAGCTAGCTCCAAATCAGGCATTCTTTCCTCCATCGGCCGACTTCTTCTTGATCTGGTTGTAGCGTGCGCGGATCAGCCAGAGAATGGTGTGAATCACAAAGAAGGTAAGGACGCTTGCCAGCAGTATGTTCATGAACAGGCGCACAAAGTAGAGCGCCGGATTCAGCTTGCGATCATGCGCATTGGCATGCGGCTGGTATTGCACGAAGCTCAGGTTGGCGCCCGCATGGCATTTTCCGCAGGTGGCCACAAGATTGGCCTTGTTCACCGGCGAGCGGGGGTCGGAGGCCGGGAGCATCTCGTGCGCTCCATGGCAATCCCAGCAGCGCGCCGTCTCACCGTACCCGCCCAGCGAGCCCAGTTGCGAGTGAAATGTGTCGCGATAGGTTGAAAGCTTGTCCTTGTGGCACGATCCGCAAATGGGCGTTGACTGCATGCGGAACGCAGCTTCGGTCGGCTGCAGGATCGAGTGCGCCGTATGACAATCCGTGCACACAGGAGCCTTCATGTTGCCACTAGCCACTGCCTTGCCGTGCACGCCGTTCATGTAATCGTCGTTGATCTTGGCGTGGCAGCTTCCGCACGTCTTGGGAATGTTGGCCTTGTTCGTGGGGCTTGCCGGATCGTTGCGGCTGAGTATGTGGTGCGATCCATGGCAGCTCTGGCAGTTGGCCGCAACCAGCAGGCCTTCCTTGCTCAGCGCGAACCCATGAATCGAATCCATGTACGAGGGATACACGCTGGCGAGCCCATGCTTCTTCGCCATGCCATCCGTGCTGTGGCAAGTGCCGCAAGTCCGCGGAACATTGAGCGGGTACACGTTCGAGCGCGAATCGGATTTGGGAAAAATGGTGTGTGCGCTGCCGTGGCAGCTTGTGCAGGGATGATCTTTCGAGTCCCCATGGACGCTACCAGTCAGCGCCGAAGCTTCATCCGCATGACAACTCTTGCACTCGACCTTGACTGGCTGGTCAGGATGCGGGTAGCCCTTGATGGTTGTGTGGCAAGCGTTGCATCCCTGGCTGCCGTGCACGCTGTCGCCAAACGTCTTGCCATCGACGGCAATGCTGTGACCGTTGGCGTCCTGCATGGTCTGGTCGCCGTGGCATGCCAGGCAATCCGTTTGCGCGTGCAGCCTGCCCGGAACCGCGATCAGGAGAAGAACGGCAACCGCAGCGCAAATCCCGCTGCTTGCCAAGGCCTTCCCCATGCGTCGTAACCCGCGAGGCAACAAACCGAAGTACAACTTGCTGAACGTTGCGGCATTCGCCATCCTGCCGTCTTCCTTCCCCGGGAAAAACCTCGTGTGGACCAGGTTCCCGGCGTGCCCGGCGCAAACGTCTACCCAGCATGTTGCAAAAACCGTGCTGTGCGAGGGTTCGCAACTTGAAGATGACGCTTTCCGAAAAAAACAAGCAGTGACAGGTATCACAACTACAAAACCCAAATGAACATCCGTTCGTTCTCATCACTGCAATCCAGCTCACAAAACCTGCAACGTCCCCGGCGTTTCCCCACGGATTACGCATCCAAAACACACTCCGCACCGTTTTTTGAGGCATCCGCTTTCGCACGACAAACCGCTACAATTTCCCTCCTGCGCGGGTGATGTGTGTCACATGCCAATTTGTGTCAGACGCGCCACAATGGGACCGCTGCTTGAGGACCCAACCGATGAGCACAGTTGCTCTACCTGAAACCAAAACCATGCTCGCCCTCCCCGGCGATGCGGTGCGGCAGATTCTGTGGCGTTTCGCCGACCGCTTTGATCTGCAAATGCTCGTTCAGTCGTCGCGCAATGTCGCGCGCGGAACCGTAGCGCGCCTGGTCGCCGCCGGGGAACGCAACACGCACGAGTGGACCGCTGCCAAGGGCGAAATGATGGAAGCCTTTGATCGCTCCGGCATCACTGCCGCCTTCATGGAGCCGGAGGAAGGCGGTTTCATTGTCGGTCCTAAAAACCTCGCCCTCTCGCTCGCCGCGTTCGAGCTTGCCTGGGTTGATGGCGGAGCCGCCACAGCCAGCCTCGCCAGCTTTCTCGCCCTGGCGCCGATTCACGAGCGCGGCACGAAGGAGCAGATCAGCCGCTACAAGACTCTCGCCGCGCCGCCGCAGCATGGGGAAGACCGCAAGCCCTGGCGCGGAGCCTTCGCGCTCACCGAGCCCATTCCGTTCGTAGGCGTTGACACCGGGATCCTGAGTGGCCGTGTCAGCATCGCCGAATGGCCGCCGAATGAAGAACCCACGCTCCAGGTGGACAAGCGGGGCCGCTTCATCACCAACATTGCTTTCGCCAACTTTGTTACCGCCGCCGTCACATCCGAGGATCCGCGCATCAAGGGCAGTTGCGTCATCATCCTCGAGGAGGGCGACCCCGGCACCTTCGATCGCGGCACACCTACCAAGAAGCTGGTGCACCAGCTCTCCTCCACCGGCGATCCCATCTTCAACCTCAAAGTCCCTGCCAATCGCATCGTCGGCGGATACACGGTCAAGGACGGCGTCATTATTCCCAACTACAGTCATGGAGAAGTGATCGAAGCAGTCTTCAAACGCACCCGCGTGGGTGTCGGCCTCATGACTTCGGCCAAGCTGCTTTCGGCTGTTGAGCCCATCATCCGCTATCAGCGCGAGCGTTTTCGCGGAGCCGCAGGCTCCAGGCCGGGAACCGTCCGCTACGAGCAAGGAATCCAGCAGCGCGAAGATGCGCTCCATCGGCTCGTTGATATTTGGGCCACCGGCGAAGCAGGAGCCTCGCTCGGCTTTGCCACGGCGCGGCTGTTCGACGCGCTCGACCCGCTCGAAAAACACAAGACGGCCATGCTCAAGGAACAAGGCATCCAGGGCGGTCGCGCAGAGATGAAGGCCCTGAGGGAAAGCGAGCGCCGAGCCGTGCTGATGCTCTCCCTTCCTGCCGGCAATCCGCTCCGCGCCGACTTCGAAGCCGATCGTTTGGTCCAGTTTGCCCTCATGGAAGCGGAAGCCAACGTCCTTTGCCCAGCCACCAAGCTATGGAATACGGGGCACGGCGCAAACATGATGCGCGAAGCCGTGAGCCTGATGGGTGGCTACGGCATCACGGAAGATTGCCCCGGCTTCCTGGCCAACAAGTGGATGGACGCGCAACTCGAAGCCACGTACGAAGGCCCTGAGGCAGTGCAGCGCCGCCAGATGACGGTCACCATGACGTCAGAGCTGTTCCTGGCGCAGTTCCGCAACTGGACCACAGCGATGCGCCGCGTTGCTTCGACGCATCCGGGTACAGGCGCCTGCACGCTGGCCTCGGCCATGAAGATGTGGCTGTGGACTTTGAACTACCTGCAGACCTCGGTCGATCCGGTAGGCAACAAGCTCTATCACGGTCAGCGGCAGGGCGTGACCTTCGCGTTGGCCGATGCTCTCTGCTGGCTGCTTGCCTCGCGCTCGCAAATTCTTGACGTGCTGGAACTCGAAGCGCAGGGCGGCTCCGATGCCGTTGCCGCCGAAGGGCTCCCCGGAACTGTCCAGTTCCTGAGCGACCTTTGCCACACGCAGGCCGCCGCGGCTGCCGGAGAAGTTTCGCGCATCTGCGCCGAGCTCGTCTTCGGATACAACCAGCATCCCTCGTGGGATGAGCGTGAGCATAAAAACTGCTTCCTCGCTTCCGAGCTCGACAGCTTCGAAGAAACAATGCCCGGCATCACGGCCATGGCCATCGATGTGATCGCCGCAGACGGCAGCCATCCGCTCAAAGCTGGCCCGTGCGCCGAGTGCATCGGCTCCAGCGAATTCCTTCGTCTCCAAAACAAGCTCACCACCTGCCTGAGCGGCGCGCGCCTCGCCAAAGACCGCGCCGCAGACACCGTCAGCAAAGTCATGATCCCGGAAGCCCTGGACTACCCGTCATGAGCGAAGATACGACACAGACCGAATCTCCCAACATCGACCGCCAATCGATCGAAGTCGATATTGCCTGTGCCGGCTTCGGCCCGGCCATGGGCGGATTCCTCACCACGCTCACCCAGGCCTGGAACCAGAATCCCAGCGATCCGGCCTTTGAGAGCAAAGTCGCGCCCGGCATGCCGCTGCAGGTGCTGTGCTACGAGCGCGCCGACGACATTGCCTCCGGCGTCAGCGGGGTCGTGACCTGCGCGCGCGGCATCAACGCGAGTTTCCCCACGCTCAATCCGGCAGAAATTCCGATGGCCGCCAATGTCACCAGCGAGCGTGTCCTTTACCTGCTCGATCCGATCGGCGCCAGCCGCCGCTCGCGCACGCTTCGTTTCATCGACGCCCTTCTTCGTCTCGGCGGAAAACTGCTCCTCAAAGACAGCGCCTTCCAACTCCCCTGGACTCCCGCCTTCCTCAACAAGCATGGCGGCCTCGTGCTTTCCATCGGCCAATTCAACCAATGGGTCGGCTCGCAACTCATGGCCAGCGGCCTCGTGCAAATCTGGCCTGGCACTCCCGTCAAAGAGCCACTCTTCCACGGCAACGCAGTCACCGGTCTGCGCCTCGCCGATCAAGGTGTCGACAAGCACGGCAAACCCGCCGACGGATTCATGCCCGGCATGGATGTCCGCGCGCAACTGACCGTGGTTGGCGACGGGCCAATCGGCGCGGTCGGCAACGCGCTCAACCAAAACGAGAACGGCCCGAAGGGCAAGGACTGGGCGATGGGGATGAAGTTCGTTGTCGAGCTGCCGCAAGACGCCGACAGCGAAGCCCTCATTCCCGGAACCGTCCTGCACACCTTCGGCTACCCTGAACCCGAGATCTTCGGATTTCTCTACGTGCATCCCGACCGCCTTGTTTCCGTCGGCATCTTTGTGCCGTCGTGGATGAGCGATCCATCGCGCACCGTCTATCGTTACTTGCAGCACTACATTCAGCATCCGGCCATTTGGCGCATCTTGAAGAACGGCACGCTTCGCTCCTGGGGCGCAAAATCGTTGGAAGAAACAGGCCGCCGTGCCGAGCCCACCCTTTGCGGTGACGGCTTCGCCCGCATTGGCGAAGGCTCCGGCTCCACCAACATGCTCACTGGTTCCGGCGTGGACGAAGCCTGGACCACCGGCATGCAACTTGGCGAAGCGGTTCTGGCCCTCCTCCGCGCCGGCAAGCCCTTCTCCAAACAAAACCTCGTAGAAACCTATGAGAAATCGCGCCGCGCAAGTTGGGTGGAGCGCGGAGCACGCGAAGCGGAGAATGCGCGCAACGGCTTCCACGAAGGCGTGGTCACCGGCATGTTCGGCATGGCGCTCAGCGGACTCACCGGTGGCCGCCTCGCTCTCAAGCCGCACAATGTCCCAGCCAGCAAACAGATTCGTGCCTTTCCTTCCGCATCAAAGCAAAACCTTGAACTGAGCCGCGCTGAAGACAAGGCGCACGCTGAAGGACGTCCGCTCTTCGACGCACTCCTTTCGGTTCGCGGATGGCCTGAGATTACATATGACGGCCGCCTGCAAGTCTCTCAGCAAGACGCGCTGCTGATCGGCGGCAAAGTGCAAGCCATGCCCGGATATGCGGATCATGTGCTCTTCCGCGACTCCACCCTCTGCGAACAGTGTCTTGAAAAAACCTGCGTAGCCATGTGTTCCGGCCAGGCGATCACGCAAGGCGCAGACGGCATGCCGATATTCGAGCGCGAAAAATGCGTCCACTGCGGCGGCTGTCTATGGAACTGCGCTCAAGCCCCCGATGGCGAAAGCAGCAACCTCGCATTTGAAGCGGGCGCCGGCGGGCTGCACTCGGCGGAAAACTAAAAGCAGCCTTCAGCTTTCAGCTCTCAGCTGGTAATCGCGAATCGAAGTTCAAACTTAAGGGAATGCAAAATGGCTCAGAACTATCGTGACTTGCTGGTTTGGCAAAGAGCCATTGAATTGACGGTATGCATTTACAAGTTGACTCGCTCATTCCCCATCGATGAGTTGTATGGGTTGACCTCGCAGATGCGTGGAGCGAGCGTCTCGATTGCATGTAACATCGCGGCAGGACGCGGCAAGCTGAATCCGGAAGAATTCCGCCAATTCCTGGGGATCGCACAGGGATCCACTTTCGAACTTAGGACCCAACTCCTGGTCGCTCGGCGCCTCGGCTTTGGGAAGGACAACACACTCAATGAGGCTGATTCTCTCATTGAAGAAGTATCCAAAATGCTTGCCTCGTTTATCGGGAAGCTTCGTCCGGCAGCAAAAAAACTGAAAGCTGAGAGCTGAAAGCTCGTAAGGAAGATAAATGTCCCAGCCACTCCATATCGTCGTCTGCGCCGGCATCGTACCTGACCCGCTGCAAACGCTTGAACCAATCTCCACACCCAACAGCCCGGGACTAAAAAACGAAATGGTGCTCCCAGCCGTGCTGGACCCGTGGGCCGCCTGCGCACTCTACGAAGCCGCGGCCCTTGCTGCGGCAAACCCCGGAAGCAAGCTCTGGCTAGTCTCCCTCGGCCCAAAAGCCAAGCTGCAACAAGTCATGATGACCGTCGCGCAAAAAGTCCCCTTCGAACTAGTCCCCATCGACGGCCCCATCGGCGGCTTCGCGGATGCGCACTCCACCGCCGCTACAATCGCCGAAGCCATCGCCGCCATTCCCGGCCTCGATCGTGAAAAGCTCCTGCTCTTCGGCGGATGGGAATCGGCAACCCGCGGTGCTGGCGTGACGCTCCAGATCGTTGGCGAGCGACTCGGCATCACCGACCAGTTCCAGGGCGTGGACCAGATCACGCTCCACGAGGACGGCTCGTTCGAAGTGCTCGAGCGCATCGAGGGCGGCCGCCATCAAGTGTCAACCTGCGCAAGAGCGCCGGCCGTTCTCGGCTGGGCCACCGGCAATCTCGCCGAGCCGCGCAACAATCCGCAGGTCGGCATGGCGAATATGCGAACCATCATGCCCGCGCTGCAAAAAGCCAAACCCGCCGCGCTTGCCGCCAACGGCCTTCGCTACGTTAACGTCAGCCTGCCCAAACAGCAACGCAACACGCGCGTCGAAAAAAATATGTCCCCCGACGATATCGCCGCCGAACTAGTCGCATGGATCGGAGCCGAATAGTGGAATCCATTCTGGTACTCACGCACGCCGACGAAACCGGCTCCGCACTCTCCAAGGCTTCTCTCGAAGCCATCACCGCTGGCCAGGACTTGGCCGCTCGCACCAGAGAAACGCTCACTATCGGCATCGTTGCGGCTGACGCGACAACTCTCTCCAAAGGACTGCCGAGCACCAAACTACTTGCCGTCTCCGGCGAAGCCTTCGCGCAACCGCGCTACGCAACAGACGCGGCCGCCTGCGAAGCACTCTGCCGCGCGGCCGGTGCGTCGATCGTTTTGGTTCCCGCTGGAGCGCGGTTTTCACGCGTGGCCGCAGGCGTCGCTTACCGTCTCGGCGGGGCGATCGACACGCATATCACCGCAATCCACGCCGGAGCCGATGGCCTCGAAGCCAATCGGTGGTTCTACCGTCAGCGCGTCGAAGCTGTGCTCACCCGCGATGCGCGTCCCTGGTTCCTCGTTCTCGACGCAGGCACGCACGCACCCTTCGTCCCCGGCGAAGGCTCCCCGCAAATCGAAACCGTGGCCGTCCATCTACCTGCGCTACGCACGACCGTCACCCGCATACAATCGCCCAAGCAGGACGAGCAAACGATCCGCCCAGACGCCAAAATGCTTTTTGTCACCGGTGCCGGCTGGACCAAAAAGCAGCCAGACGGTCAAACCCACGTGGACGAAGCCGGCAACCTCATCCTTGCGTTCCTGCGTGCAACGGGCGCATCGCTCGGCAGCAGCAAATCCCTCGTCGATCAGGGCGGCGACGGCAACTCCGTGCTTCCCTTCCTCACCCACATGAATCAGATCGGCCAAACCGGCGCAACACCGCGCCACGCCAAGGGCCTTTCCACCTGCTGTCACGGTGAAGAGCCGCACGTCGTCGGCTGGCGTTTCATCGCCGACCGCCGCGCCATCTCTCTCGACGCCAACTGCGGCTGGACTCGCGGCAAAGCCGACGTAGTCTACGTAGCCGACGCCTTCCAGGTGATCGCCAAGCTCAACGAGTTGCTGGCGAAAGAGAAATGAAGAGCAACCCTGCACGAAGGACTGAAAATCTGTATCAAAAGTTTGTATCAGGGCATGAGATTCGTCGTGCCCTAAAAGAAACTGGGGTGCCTTTTCGACAAGATTAAGGAGCAGAGGAAAGGCCCGGGCCTGAAGGCCGCGCTATCACCTTCCTCTTCCAGGGGCCTAAAGGCCCCTGCTCCCTCCGTGAATACAAAACAGCGCCCGTCTGTTTCATCGCCCGTGGGTCGGCCGCGCCGGTGGACGACTGATACACGCCTCTAACTTTTCGGCAAGAGTAAACTCGTGCCCTGATACAAGCCTCTAAAGGATCGTGGCACACATCCGACGGGGTGCCGGATGCCGGGTGCCTCCCTGGACGCCCTCTGGGCACCGCGTCTCTATTTTTGCGGCTAGGTTAGGTACGTACCAACTAATTTCTCCGCAATTCCCTACTAACTCCGCGAACACGCGCGCAGCGCGGCTAACCCGCCGCGGCGGGCCAACTCCGCTACACCTTCAACTCCGCCGGAATCGTCAGCGTCGCCATCATCTTCTCCATCGCGCCGGCATCGTCGCCGATCGTCTTGAGCAGCTTCTCCTTCAGCTCCGCCCGCTTCCCATAGAGCCGCAGCGGCTCCGGAGGATTGTGCAGCAGATCCTTGCCCACCAGCGCGCGTACCAGGAACGGCATGTACGACGAGTAATCTCCCTGCATGCTCACCGTTTGCGTTGTATACGTATCGGGATTCACCTTGCCCCACGACACGGCCTCCGCCGGCTCGCACGACGACAAGCTCCCATCCGTCACCGGCGACGAAACAATCTGCGCATCGTAGTCATACCCGCGAATGTTATCGAGGAAGAAAATCTGTGACAGCGCCGGCTCCGGCTGCAGCGAGTAGTTCTTCGGCACGCCGCCGCCAAGGATCATCACTGCCAGTGACTTCGGCTCCGAATCAAACAGTCCCCAGTAGTGATACGCGCACGACTCAAACACGTCCTCGTGCAGATCGTAATCAAACCCATACTGGATCTTGCCCAGTTTCTGGAGCGCCCACAGCTTCACGGAATTCAAGAACATGCTTCCATCCGCAGGCGCGCCAATGAACACCGGCAACTCCATCTCCGCGCAGGTGCTCAACAACCCCGGCTTCACACCCAGCGCCTTCTCGCGCCGCCCGAATTCCTTCCCGAGCAGATAATTCCGTTCCGTGGTCGTCATCCGCTTCTGGAACTCAGGCCGCTGCAGAATCTCGGTCGCCACGGCGTCCTGGTCAAACAGAACCTGCTCCGCAAACCCCGTATCGGCCACGCGAATCACACTGTTCTCGCGCAGCTCCGCATCATCGCCAAACAGGGCCACTTCGCGAATGGGCCGCTCGTCGGTCTTGCGCAGGCAGTCGTGCCCATCGTGATAGCAGATCGCGTCCGTCACCGTAATGTAGGCCGTGTTCGCCGCCTTGAGAAACGGAATCAGCCACGCTCGATGCTGATCGGAAACCGTCACCGGTCCCGCGCACGTAACCACCAGCGGAATCCGCTTCTCGATCACTGCCTTCATCGCTTCGTAAACGCGCTTCAGGTAGGCGCCGCCAAACGCCGGAAGAGCGGCCTCAAACACCTCGCCCAGATCCGCGCATTCCGTTACCGGCTTTCCCGTAACCGCCCTGCCCATCAGCCCGTCTGTTCCACACTTCGCCATTACTCACCAGCCTCCAAATCAACTACCTTAAGTATCCAACATCCTCACCCTGCCCTCCTGTGGAGCCCGCGCCCTCACCGACGGTTTCTACTCAAAATTCATCATCGATTCAAATCTCCAATCGCTGCCCTCTGAGACCTGCCTGCCTGCTAAGCTGGAAGCACAAATCGCAATTGCTTGATGCAAGTTGGCAAGTATGCACGAAGAACGTCGGATAGTTGCGAATTTCATGGGCTGGTCGAGTGTCCCGTGCAATATCCCTTGGTGGTGGTTAGTTCAAGTGAGCATCGCTCACCCCTGCCCTCCCGTCAGTGGCGGCGGCATGCTAACTTGTGTGTTGTTTCTCGGGCTCGGGATATTGTTGAGTATAGTGGCCGCATTCCTGGGATCGAGGCTATGGGCATTCGCTTCTTTATTGCCCATCGCCTCCCTGTGCGCAGGGGTGGAGATCTCTTTAAAATATGGAAGAATCGGTTGGTGTTAGCCCCGTACCCCGAAGCCAGCAAGACCAAACCGCCGGAGTCGCGGTAGTCAGGCCCCTGTACCGGCCGAGAAATTCAACCTGGCTTTAGCCCGTTGCCCCAAAATGCAAATGCCCCAGGTCCGAATTCCTGGACCTGGGGCACTGATTTTCTTTAACCCGCTTTTCGGGAGTCCGCTAATCCCCAGCCTGGTTCTCCGGCAGCACCCGGAACGGACCACCATCCCCCGGAACCAGAGCCACATGCCCCAACCCCGGCAGACCCAAATCCCAATTCGGCCCCTGCAACTCCGGCATCGGCTTGGCGCGGAACAGCTTCTTGCACTGCGCCGCCGTCCACCGCGCCCAGCGCTTCGACTTTTTACGCCGAGCGCTGTCCGTCGAAATGCCCGTTCCCGCGTACATCTGCCGGTAAAGCTTCGACAAGAACATGAACGCAATCCGCGCCTTCAGTGTCGGCGTGCATGCCGACCGCTCCCAGATCGAGCTCCAGTTGTAGAACCGGTCCCACACCTTCTGCGTGCGTTCCCTTATCTCGTCCGAGCTCATCGTGGGGTGCGGCGTAAACATCTTCGGCCTTACTTCCGTCGGGATCAGCCAGTACCGCGTCAGAGGCACATCGCCCACCATCGTCGGATGCGCGGCCTGCTCCTTCTCCCACTTGCCAAAGTCCACAGTCCCGGGAAACGGCGTCATCATCACAAACTGCGCAAACGTCACGCCTGCTTTGATCGCCATATTCACAGTGGCGTCGAAAGTTGCCGGCTTGTCCGTGGGCAGCCCAAAGATGAACGAGCCCAACACATGCACTCCATGCGCCTTGAATGTCTGCAACTGCTTCGCCAGTGCCTCGCCTGAGTAGTTCCAGTCCTTGTAAACCGCCTTCAGGCCCTCGGGAGTGACAGCCTCAACGCCCACCAGCGCGCCCTTGATATTGGCTCGCTTCATCGCGTCGAGATACTCGCCGTCTTCGCCGGCCTCCATCGTCATCTGCGTGTAGAACACCATGTCCCTGGGCAACTTGGCCAGCTCTTCCATCAGCGCGAAACGCTCCGCGCGAATCGCCGTCAGCTCTTCCACCTTGGCCGTGTTGTTCTGTTCGCGTGCCAACCGCAGATCGGCAAATGTCACCGGATAAAAGTTGTCGTCCGCGAGCGCAATAAACCGGAACCCCAGCCGGCGCAGCGCGATAATTTCGTCAACCACGCTCTGGAACTTGCGCTGCCTCGGCTTTTGCCCGTCCGTGCGCCAGACAGAGCAGAACGAACAATGCTTCGGGCATCCACGAATCGTTTGCACAGAAGCCCACATGTACTTTTCGGGATCCATCAGGTCCCAGCGAGCCGCCAGAAATTCGTTGCCTTCAATCCGTCCGCCCGCGTACACGCGCTCCGGCTTGCCGGCCATGCAATCGATCACGGCTCTGCCCCACGCGAGGTCGCCGTCGCCTGTTACCACCGCGTTCGCAGCGCCCCGCTCAAACACCTCATCGGGAAACAGCGTTGCGTGGATGCCGCCGTACACCACCCACGCTCCGCGCGCGCTGGCCATTTTGCCCACCGCATAGCCACGCAACGCATTGCCCGTGTGTACGCTGATGCCCACAATATCGCCGGGCTGGATGCTCTCCGGCACAATCTGCTCCAACGACTCGTCCACAAGGATCGGGTCACCGGCGACACTCGGGGTCGCCGCCGCGAGCACAAACAGCCATCGCGGTGTGATCACCGCCGTTCCAAAGGAATTGTCGCTTGGATTTACAAGATGAACGCTCAACGATCCAACCTTTCCTGGTACAGGTGCGGTCGGCTTCACAGCAAATTTCAGGGTTGCCGTAACGCGATTGATGGAACCGAGCAGCCTTTACATCATTAGAAGGCCGCGCTGAACTTCTACGTTGGCAAATTGACCCTGAAATCGAGCGTGCAAGTGTTTTCGCAACCGGGCAAATCTAATCGGAAGATTCGAATAAGCCTAACATCCGGCACCGGTAATCCCGGAAAAAGTTTCCCCTCACTGTCCTCGCAATCGTACAGGACCAACGTATGAGTGACTGGTCAATATTGCTCACTTTAGCCGGATTTGGGGAAAAGTCATCGAAACGGCGGCAGGATCGCAGACCCCGGCCCTTATTCACAACTCCCAATAACCTGCTTTTCTAAATCCTGTTCCCTTTTCCCTGGTCCCCGCCTTAGAGGAATCGCCACCTGCTCCACGATCTCGAGCCCAAACCCCTCCAGCGCCGGAATGTGCATCGGCGTATTCGACAGCAGCCGAATCCGATGAATCCCCAGGTCCGACAGAATCTGCCCGCCCAGTCCAATCGCTCGCAGAATCCTTCCGCTCCGCGCCTGCGACCCCTCGCGATCCCGCAGTTCCTGGTGTAATACAAGACGTCCCGCCTGCGAAACCTGCTCATCCGCCGGCACAGCCGTCCCACCCGGCCCAAACGCCGCAACAGGATTGCGGTCAATCTCAAATCCCCGCGAAGTATTGTGCAGGTACAGCACCACGCCGCACCCCTCCTCGGCGATCATCCGCATCGACTCGTCCAGCGTCTCGCGGCAATGGCAGTCCGCCGCAAACACGTCGCCCGCCGTGCACCGCGTGTGCACCCGCACAAGCACCGCATGGTCGCACGCAGGCCGCAGTGCAACCTGTGTGGGCAGACTTCCATTCACCACCACCCCGCCAACCGCCGGCCCCGCGTTGAAGGCCGCGCACTCCTTGCAAAGGTCGCCGCGCACCAGCGCGATGTGGCTCTCGCCGCCATTTACTTCGCTCTCGTAGGCGATCATGCGGAACTCGCCGTACCTGGTCTGAATCTTGCTCTCGCCCGCCCGCACAATATACCGCTCGTTGCGCAGCCTGTAGCGGATCAGTTCCGCCACCGTAAGAATCAGCAGCCCGTGTTCCTTGCAGAACGGAATCAGATCCGGAATCCGAGCCATCTCCCCGTCGTCGCGCATGATCTCGCAGATCACCCCCGACGGATTCAGGCCCGCCATGCGCGCCAGGTCAACCGAAGCCTCAGTCTGTCCCGCCCGCACCAGCACTCCACCCCTGCGCGCCCGCAGCGGAAACACGTGGCCCGGCCGAGCAAGATCGCTCGGAGACGTACGCGGATCGATCGCTGTCCGAATCGTATGCGAACGGTCCGCCGCCGAAATCCCCGTCGTCACACCCTCGCGCGCTTCAATCGTCTCCGTAAACGCCGTCCCGAACCGCGACGAGTTCTGCTGCGTCATCGGAAACAGCCGCAGATGGTCGGCGCGTTCCTCGGTCAGCGTCAGGCAGATCAGGCCCCGCCCAAACTTCGCCATGAAGTTGATGGCTTCCGGCGTCACGTGTTCCGCCGCCAGCGTCAGATCGCCTTCGTTCTCCCGGTCCTCGTCGTCGACGACAACCACCATCCGCCCCGCGCGAATCTCCGCGATGGCGCCGGGAACGTCGGTAAACGGTGCTTCGAAACTGCGCGGAGTATTTGCCATGGCGACACCCTTATTCTCGCCTATGCCAGCAGCAAACGGCAAAACCGCCGCCTCAGGCTCCGAATCGAGATTCATGAGGATCGCATCGAAATAGTGAGAGAATCGACCGGGGTGAGCACGTGACCATGATCAAGAAAGTCGTCGTTACGGCGTACGGAGACGAAAGCAAGCTCGCAATTGTCGAGAGCGATTTGCCCGAGCCGTCTGCAGGAGAAGTGCAACTCGCGGTCGAGTACTCCATCGTTTCCGGTTCCGACGTCAGTATGTGCCGCGGCACCTATCCATTCCAAAAGAAGCCGCCCTTGACTCCCGGTTACAGCGTCATCGGCCGCGTGCTCGCCAACGGCGCAGGCTGCTCAAAATTCAAAATCGGCGATCGCTGCTCCTGCCTCTCGAAATACGAGGGACAAGCGGAACGCATCAATCTCCCGGAAAAATACCTGGTCCCGGTGCCGGATGGAGTCGACGGCAAGCAAGCGGTGGCCCTCATTCTCGATTGGGTTACGGCGTATGAAATGCTTCATCGCGCCGCCCGCGTCGCACCCGGACAGAAGATCTTCGTGCATGCGCTCAGCGGGGCCGTGGGTGGAGCGATGCTGCGGCTCGGAACCCTGATGGGCGCGCAGGTCTTCGGCACGGCCTCTTTGAAGAGACACGACGAACTGCGTCAGCTCGGCGCAGTTCCCTTCGATTACTCGAGCAAAAAGTGGATCGCCGCCATGCGTGACCTCGGCGGCGCGGACGCCGTCTTTGACCCGATGGGTTTCGAAAGCTTCGACGAGTCCTGGTCGATCCTCAAAAAAGGCGGAGTTCTCGTCGGCTACGGCCTGAACCTGCCTGCGTGGACCAACACTCCGGAACGCCCCATAATCCCTTCGGTACTCAAACTGTTCTCGAAGAACCTGCTCTTCTGGACCGGAAAACGGACAACGTTCTTCGGCGTAACGCGCACGTCGAAGCACTTTGCGCCAGACCTCGAGCAGCTCTTCCAATGGCTAAAGGAAGGAAAGATCTCTGTGCCGATCCGGGCGACTTTCAAGCTCGACGAGATCCAGCAGGCGCATCGGGAATACGCCAACAGTGCGCACATGGGTTCCATCGTGATCGAAGTCAGTCGATAGTCTCGCGTCAACGGGCCATCTAGCATATCCAGCATTGCTTCGGACCGCCGAACGATTACCGTGAGTTACTCACAAACGACGTATCCAAGTTACCGGCGACCATAAACTTAGCTCACTAAAAGTCTTTGGTACTGACACCATACAATTTATCCACAAGCTATGCATCTCTACCTCAATATGGGTGGAGAGGATGGCTCGCATGTCGCGACTTAAAGTCCCGTTCTGCATGCATCGCAATGGTTGGTTGCTGGTTCTTCTCTGCGTTGTTCTCGGCGTCGGCAGTCGCGGATGGCAGCTTGGTCTTCCTCTCGGGGCTCTCATTCTTCTGAGCCTCCTGCTCCACGAATTGGGTCACATGCTCGCAGCCGCAGCCCTCAAAGTGCCGGTGCGCGAGTTGGGAATTCAATTTCGCGGCACCTACATCAAGCGAGCCTACGCGACTCGCCGCCGCGACGAGATCTTCATCGCCGCCTCCGGCCCGCTCATGAATATCCTGCTGATCGTCCCCATTCTGTTTGTCCCGCGCCTTGGACCTCAGCTGGCCACGTGCAACCTGATGCTCGCCGTCTTCAACCTGCTCCCGCTTCCCGCCAGTGACGGCCTCCGCATCCTGCGCAACCTTGCCAGCTCAACCATTGTCAGGAGCACGAACCCGGCCTGAACAGCCACTTACCGTAATCGCCGAGTCAGCGTCTCCAGCGAATTGGTCGCTCGGCCCGCTACGGTTTGTCCCGGTGCCGTAACTTACGCCAGAGATCCGGCCCAAACTCGCTGAACACATTGGACAGCGCACGCCCTCCAAAGCCTTCCGCCGAACGCACGAGTGCGTGTTGCCAATCGGCCTCACTCGGGGCCCGCCAGCTATCGGACAGAAAGTTGTTCCCGAAGATGCCCGCATAGCGCCCATAAGCCAAGTGGCGTTCTCCGTCGGAACGGTAAGAGCGAAAGGTAAGATCCACCACGTTCTTTATTCGCGATCCAAACGGCTTGTCCACCGTCTGAAAGTAGCGGGGATCCTCGCCCAGCGCCGCTCCAAACGTAATTTCGATGGCATTGCCGGTGGAGATACCGGTCAGTCGCATGGCATTGCGCTTGCCGAACCCCTCCCAATGGGGCCCGTATTCCCGCGGGCTGTCGGTGGCCGTGCCTAATCCCGCCGCGAAAAGGCCGCCCACCAGGCTCGGCGCGCCCACCGTCGACCGCGCGAACCAGCGCAGCCTGCCTCGCGCATCAATCCCCGGATACGCGTCCGGGCTCGCAGGAACTGCCGGAACTGTGTGTTCAAACCCCAGCTGAAACGGTTGCTTGTCCTCAGAAGCCGCAGGCGTAGCCTGAGCCGCCACAGCGGCAAAGAGCGTTAGTAAAACGCATGAAAACAAAAGCGGAAAACGAAAGAATGCGATGAGATTGCCCCCCTGCCGTTCAGAGGGTTCGATGCGCGAAGCGCTGCATTCCGTTGTCAGTCCCTCTTGCCACAAACCGGTCTGCGCCCGGCGACCTTACAGGACGAAAGGCACAAGCGCAGCAACGCGGCGGGAATACGTTTCATACGAAGCCCCGAACTGCTCGCGAATCCATTTCTCCTCCATGCGCAGCTTGGCCCACAGTGCGAGCGCAACCAGCGCGAGTGCAATGAACCCGCGAACCTGTCCGAGTGCGATGGCAGATCCGAGGAAACCCGTGAGTATGCCCGTGTAAATTGGATGGCGCACAAGGGCATACGGGCCGCCGACTATCAACTCGTGATCCTGCTTGATGGTGACAGAGCGGCTCCAGTTTGTGCCGAGGTAGGCGCGAGCCCAAACGGCAAAAAGCAGGCCGACGATCGTAAGAATGGCTCCCAGAAAGAACATACCTTGCCCCTGAGGCAGGAGCTGCCGGTAGAGCCATGGCGCGGGGATGTGGGGCACCATGAGAAGCGCGATCGCGCACAGGAACGCCAGCGAGCGCAGGATGCGCGAAGAAATTGGTTCCAGGCGCTGCGTCTGCTTGGTGCCGCGAGCCCTAACCTGCCAGTACACGAGGAATACGGTCCAGATGGCAGGGAAAAAGTATTCGTAAAACCAGTCCATGGATTTTCCTTGGTGAGGCTATCGAAGGTACGCAAGGCCGTGGCCGACGGTTCCAGGCCGCAAAGCGCCTCTCACGAGCGCTCAACCCACATTCGCACCAGATTGAGTGCAAATAGCAAAAGCGCCGCCCCAAGGCAGCGCTTTTGTGAAAAAGGATCAGGTTACGGCCTACAACGTCGATTCGATCTCGAAGCCCCAGGCCTCCAAAAGCGCCTCAGGGATGTACTTCGAATTTTTGTTCCGCCGCGCCCATTCCCGAAGGCGGGTCGACCGGATGTATTGGTCCGGGGGCAGCTTGAACTCCTTTACAATCTGCTCAAAGGAGGTAACAGTGGGCACTACCGGGCCGATGGGCTCCGGCTTGCCCCAATTGGGATTTCCACGACGCTTTGCCATTGATGATTTGTCCTTAAGTGAGGAGTGATTGTATCCACACATCCTTGGACGGGGGATGGGGAGTCCTGTCAGTCCAGAGGAATCAATTACTGTTTTATTTTAGGGATTTTTTCTTCAAAAATCAATAGGAAAATGCCTTCCCCCCGTAATAAAATGCCGCCCCGAACAAAGGCAAAACAATCGGTTATCTGATTCTTTCTAATAGCATTAGCCTGTTACTTCCCTCGCCGCCCTCCGAATCCGGTCCAGTTTTCCTCCGCGCCAACTAGAAACCGCCCCCCTCCCGGTGACAGGATAATCCTATGACTCCACTCAGGCGCGAGATTGCTGCAATCCTGGTGCTGTTTGCGGCGGCCATTTTCGCCGGGGCTGCGCACGCCAACGCCGTCGAAATGCGAATCACCCGCGACGCCCTCGAGCGCACCCTCAAGCAGGAGCTTTTCGCCGGGCCCGACGGCCGCTACTACCTCAAAGGGTCCGCCCAGTCCGTCTGCTCCACTTACGTGGAAAGCCCCCAGCTCAGCTTCGCCCAGGACCGAATCGTCGTCCGCGTCAGGGCCCACGCCCGCATGGGAAAAGCTGTCGCCGGCGCCTGCATCGGCCTGCCCCCGTTATCCATCCCCGCGGAAGTCTCCCTTGCTCCCAACGCGGAAGGCGAAACCATCGGCTTTCGCGACGCCCGCCTGGACAAGATCTCCGACCGCTACGAGCTGAACTTCCTCCTCAGCCCCTTCCTCAGCCACCAGGTGCCTTCCAGCATGAAGGTCAACGCAGCCGACATCCTGCGCAAGGCCCTCGCCGACTCCACCGCCACCTCAGGCTACAAAGTCTCCCTCGACCGCCTCAAGATCCACTCCATCGTGATTGACGGCGACTCCCTCGTAGTGGACTTGGACGGCGACCTCAGCGTAAAGTGACGTCGATACAAACAGCCCAGGGTTCTAACCCTCGAAAAACCGTGGGTGCCCAAGGTCCGGGGTCCCCACGAATAGGTCTTCGTTCGTGGGGTGGAGGTGCCTCGCCTTTGGGCACCTGGGATGGATGGGATAGAAAAATTCAGGTGCCCCATCCTTGAATCGATTTTGATTCATGAGTGGGATACGACAAACTCAACCTCAAACCACAGGGACATCTCATGATCACGCGCCGCTCTTTCCTGACCCAATCCGCACTCGCCGCCTGCTCCCTGGCCGTTCCTCTCCCTGCCGAGCCCTCCATCACCGGCTCCCAATCCCTAAAAGCCCATGCCCGCAAGCGCGGCCTCCTCGCCGGCTGCGCCGTCGGCGCAGCCAACCTCCGCGACGAAGCCTTCACCCGTGTGCTCGCCAAGCAATACAGCCTCGTCGTCCCGGAAAACGCCCTCAAGTTCGGCCCCCTGCGCCCCACGCCCACGAGCTATAACTTCGCCGACGCCGACGCGCTCGTTCAGTTCGCCCACGAGCACAAGATGAAAGTCCGTGGCCACAACTTCGTCTGGCACGAGCAGTTGCCCACATGGTTTGCCTCGACCGTCACCAAGGACAACGCAAAGCAAGTCATGACCGACCATATCCGCACCGTCGCCGGCCGGTACAAAGGAAAAATGCAGAGCTGGGACGTCGTGAATGAGGCCGTCCATCCACCCGACGGCCGCCCCGACGGCCTGCGCAAAAGCCCGTGGCTTGAATTGATCGGGCCCGAATATCTTGAGTTCGCCTATCGCACCGCACACCAGGCCGATCCTCACGCCAGGCTCACCTACAACGAGTACGGTATCGAAAACGAGAGCGATGCAGACCAGGCCAAGCGCGCCGCTACAATCGATCTCCTCAAGCGCCTCAAGGCCGCCGGCGCGCCCCTCCATGCGCTCGGCATCCAGTCGCACATCTCCGCCGGCAACGGCCAAACGTGGGGCAAAGGCCTGCGCGATCTCATCAGCCAGGCGCAGTCCCTCGGCCTCGATGTCTATCTCACCGAACTCGACGTCAACGACGATGCCCTGCCCGGCGCATCAGACTCCGCAGCCGACACCGCCGCCCGCGACAAGAGCGTCGCCGAGGTCTATCGTGACTACCTCTCCGTCGCCCTTGAGAATACAGCCGTAAAATCCGTCCTCACCTGGGGAGTTACCGACAAGAGCACTTGGCTCAATGGCATCAAGAGCCACCGCGAAAAGCTGCCCAACCGTCCCCAGCGCCCCTTGCCCTTCGACCCCGACTACCAACCCGCGCCCGCCTTCTTTGCCATGCGCGACGCCTTCGACCACGCCCCGCACCGCTAAACACTCGAACAAACTTCGAGTGCCCCTGATCCCTCGCTTTTGGGGACCAGGGAAAAGAGCCAATCGATTTACCCCCTACAAAACCATGGGGTCCGTCCCTTAATATCGAGAGCGACCAAGAGGAGCTCAACCAACATGCATCTTTCCCGCAGAGAATTCACCCGGCTCACCGCACTCGGCCTCGCCGCCCGCTTCACGCCGTCGCTTGCCGCACAAACCGGCAACAAGAAAATCGGATACGCCGTCATCGGCCTCGGCCGCATTGCCGATCACTTCATGCGCGGCGCGCTCCTCAGCACCAACTCCGCCATCACCGGCCTCGTCAGCGGCCATCGCGACAAGGCCGAAAGAATCGCCGCGCAATATAGCGTTCCGCAAAACTCCATCTACAACTACGAAAATTTCGACGAGATCCTCAAGAATCCCGCTGTCGATGCCGTCTACGTCGCGCTGCCCAACTCCATGCATGCCGAGTACACCATTCGCGCCGCCAAGGCCGGCAAGCATGTGCTCTGCGAAAAGCCCATGGCCACCAATGTCGCCGAATGCGAATCCATGATTGCCGCCTGCAAAAAGGCCAACGTCAAGCTCATGATCGCCTATCGCTGCCACTATGAGCCCACCAATCTCCGCGCCGTCAAGCTCATTCGCGACGGCGACATCGGCCAGGTCCAGGAAATCGAAAGCGCCTTCGGCTTCAACATCAGGGCCGGCGAATGGCGCATCGACAAGAAGATGTCCGGCGGCGGCCCGCTCTTCGATGTCGGCATCTACTCGCTCAACGCCTGCCGTTACCTCACCGGCGAGGAGCCAGCCGACATTTCCGCCTACGCCTCCACCATCGACCACGACGGCCGCTTCAATACCGTGGAAGAAAACGTCGCCTGGACCATGAAGTTTCCCTCCGGCATTCTCGCCAGTTGCTCCACCACCTACGGCGCCAACCAGGCCGGCTACTTCCGCGTCTACGGCTCCAAAGGATGGCTTCAGGTCGACCAGGCATTCGCCTACGACGGCCTGCGCCTGCGCGCCGAGTTCTCCGGCACCAAGCTCGACGAGCCCAACCCAGCCCGCGACCCTTCGCACTTCCAGGCCGAAGCCGAGCACTTCTCCCACTGCCTGCAAAACAATCTGGAACCACAAAGCCCCGGCGAAGAAGGCCTCACCGACATGCGCCTCATCACCCGAATCTACAAATCCGCCGGCATCTCCATCTGATTGTGAAAGGCATTTCAACTTGCTTTAACGACGGAGGGAGCTTGGGCCTTAAGGCCCATGAATAGGTTCGTCCGAAAGAGCCGGCTTCAGCCGCGGGACTTTTTCCTTACATAACGAAGTTCTTGGGAATCGCGCGCCCCTGCCGCGCATCTGTGACAGCATAGGAGTTTAGTCGTGCAAAAAAATGCTCAAAACAGTTCAAGAACTCTAGCGTCTGCTCGAACGCTTGACGTCTCTCCATGGTCTGACCACCATCGTATAATCAAGAGAAAGCCCTTCTATTAGCAGTGATAAAATTCGTTGTTTGGAGAGCGTATGCCGGATGCAGTGTGTGATATCGGCCTGATCGGCCTTGCCGTCATGGGACAAAATCTCGTCCTCAATATGAATGACCACGGATTCAAAGTGGCTGTCTTCAACCGCACCGTTTCCAAGGTCGATGACTTCCTCGCCGACGAAGCCAAGGGAACCCAGGTTGTCGGCGCGCACTCCGTCGAGGAGCTCGCCAGCCTGCTCAAGCGCCCCCGCCGCGTCATGCTCATGGTCAAGGCCGGCGACACCGTCGACCAGATGATCGACCACATCCTGCCCCATCTCGAAGCGGGCGACATCATCATCGACGGCGGCAACTCGCTCTTCACCGATTCCAATCGCCGCACCAAGGATCTGGCGGCCAAGGGCATCCTCTTCATCGGCACCGGCGTCTCCGGCGGCGAAGAAGGCGCGCGCCGCGGCCCCTCCATCATGCCCGGTGGCAATCCCGCCGCATGGCCCCACGTCAAAGACATCTTTCAGGCCATCGCCGCCAAGGTCGAAGACGGAACTCCCTGCTGCGACTGGGTCGGCGAAAACGGCGCGGGCCACTACGTCAAGATGGTTCACAACGGCATCGAATACGGCGACATGCAGCTCATCTGCGAAGCCTACGACCTGCTCCAGCGTGGCCTCGGCCTCTCATCCGACGAACTCCACGAAGTCTTCGCCGAGTGGAACAAGGGCGAGCTCGACAGCTACCTGATCGAAATCTCCCGCGATATCTTTGCGAAAAAAGACGAAGACGGCCAGCCCATGGTCGACAAGATTCTCGACACCGCCGGACAAAAAGGCACCGGCAAATGGACCGTGATCAGCGCACTCGACACCGGCCAGCCCGTCACCCTCATCGGCGAGTCTGTCTTCGCACGCTGCCTCTCCGCGCTCAAAGACGAACGCGTCAACGCATCGAAGGTCCTGAAGGGACCCAAGGCCAAGGTCAACGTAGGCGATCGCGCAGCCTACATCGAAAACGTTCGCCGCGCGCTCTACTGCTCCAAGATCATCTCCTACGCGCAGGGCTATATGCTGCTCCGCGCCGCCGCAAAAGAGAATGGCTGGAACCTCAACATGGGTGGCATCGCCCTCATCTGGCGTGGCGGCTGCATCATTCGCAGCGCCTTCTTAGGCGACATCAAGGCCGCCTTCGACAAGAAGAAGAAACTCGACAACCTGCTCCTCGACAAGTTCTTCTCGCGCGCCGTCAACAAGTATCAGTCCTCGTGGCGCAAGGCTCTCGTGCATGCCGTCAAGCTAGGCGTACCCACCCCAGCCTTCTCTACAGCACTGGCATTCTTCGACGGCTATCGTTCCGGACGCCTGCCCGCCAACCTGCTGCAGGCCCAGCGCGACTACTTCGGCGCACACACCTACGAGCGCGTCGACCAGCCCCGAGGCCAGTTCTTCCACACCAACTGGACCGGCAAAGGCGGCCGCGTCTCCTCCAGCACCTACACCGTGTAAATCAACTGGGATCCACGCGCACGTAAGGCCAGGCTCTCACAAGGGACCTGGCCTTACGTCTCTATATCTCGCAGTTGATTGAAGCCCTGTGCCCCATTCATCGCGGCTTTTCGCGATGAGTGGGCGGCCGGGTGCCCCAGGTCCCGGGTCCCCACGGACAGGTCTTCGTCCGTCGCGTCGAGGTCCCTTGCACTTGGGGACCTGGGATAGAACAACACTCCGTCTCGACCTTCGACTAGATCCCCCTCACATCTCTTTGTTCTTCAAGAGCAGCCACAGGAGCTCGGCTAGAATCGGCCAGAAAATCACCATCGATACCATCCAGCCCGAATGCGACCACACACTCCCAGTCGCCCCGCTGTAAACCACCAGGCACAGCGCCGCATTCGCCAAATAGGCTGTCGATAGCCCCGCGAGACAAGCATCCATGATCGAGATCCGCCGTCTACGCAAGAAGAGAACAGTACCGCTGCACAACAGAATGCCCAAGCCAAGGCCAAGTATGGCGAGCCGCTGCCATGCGCTCGTTCCAGCGAGATGCAAAAGGAACGGCGTCTCCACAGCGATCGTGCTTCCAATCGAGAAAGCGACGGCGCCCCACAAAATCCGTCTCGCGCGAGTCGCCAGCGGTTCCTTCGGTAAGAGCGATCGCAGCCGCAACCAGATCACCGGGTAAGCCAGAAAAAACGGCGCACCCACCAGGATGTGCCACCAGTTCCCCTGGTTCCCCGGCACCTGCATCCGCACCGCATCCCATGGCGACGTATCCAGCGCGAACGGAAGAAAGGGAACAACGCCTGCCAACAACCAGATCAGGAACAGAAAATCGCGGCCAACGCTGCCGCTCTTCTCTTCATGAAGCCGATCCGACCCACCAGCCATTGCAATCAAACGTTCGTCCACGAAGACCTCCTGCCCATACAACGAGGGAAGGCCCCTGATGTTTCATCGCGAACGCGCTACTGCTCCGCCCGTACCACCTAAACGGTCTTCTTATGCCACAGTTTTTCCATCTGCTCCAGCGAACGCCCCTTCGTCTCCGGCACAAATCTCCACATAAACAAAGCGGCCAGCACACTCATCACCCCATAGATCCAATAAGCGAAACCGTGCTTGAAATGCGCCACCAGGTATGGGTTGTCATCGAGAATCGGAAACGTCCAGCTCACCAGGTAATTGGCGATCCACTGCGCTGCAACAGCCACAGCCATCGCCTTGCCGCGAATCTGATTCGGGAAAATCTCGCTCAGCAGCACCCAGGTCACCGGCCCCCACGAAACAGCAAAGCCGGCGGTGTACACCAGCATGCTCACCAGCGCGACCATGCCCTTGCCTCCCAGCCAGAAGTCCGCGCCCAGCGCAATCATGCTCACCGCCATCACCAGCGCGCCGATAATCTGCAGCGGCTTGCGCCCAAAATGATCCACGGTCAACACCGCAACCACGGTAAACACCAGATTCACCGCACCCACAATAATCGTCTGCATCAGCGATGCATTGGTCGACATCCCCATGCCCTTGAAAATATCCGTCGCGTAATACAGCACCACGTTGATGCCCACAAACTGCTGGAACACCGACAACGTGATGCCGATCAAAACCAGCGGCACGCCAAACGAAAGCAAATCGCCGGAGTGATGCTCGGCAAACGACGCGCGAATCTCGTTCAGCTCCTGCTCGCGCTATTCCGGCGTCACCAGCTTCGTCAGCACCGCGCGCGCGTCCGCCTCTCTTCCCTTCATCATCAGGAAGCGCGGCGTCTCGGGCACCAACAGCAACAGCAGCAGGAACAGCGCCGCCGGTATCACCCCCGACAGGAACATGTAGCGCCAGCCAATCGTGTTCAGCCACGTATCGCCGCTGCCCGTTTTCGAAATTCCAAAGTTGACGAAATAAATCACCAGCATGCCAAAGATGATGGCGAACTGGTTCCACGCCACCAGGTTGCCCCTCACCTTGGGCGGCGCAATCTCGGCGATATACATGGGAGACAACATCGAAGCCAATCCCACGCCAATGCCGCCAAGAATGCGGTAGATCACAAAATTGATCATGTATCCCGGTCCGCCGTGGCCGATCGGTGCAAAGGGAAACTCCGGCGCCGCCGCGCCCAGCGCCGAAATCAGGAACAGCACCGCGGCAATCACCAATCCGCGTTTGCGGCCAATGTTGGTGCTCACCCAGCCGCCCGAGATGCCGCCGATGATGCAACCGATCAGCGCGCTCGACACCACAAACCCCAGCAACGAGTTCGCCGCATTGGCTTGAGCAGGATTGGCCAGGTCCGCAAATCGCGGATCGATAAAGTAAGCCTTCAGACTGCCCACCGCGCCGTTGATCACGGCCGTGTCATATCCAAAAAGCAATCCCCCCAACGTCGCGATGAGGGTCAATAGAACGACATACGGATTTAACTTTGACATCGCATTCCTTGCAACTTCGGCTGGGCTGAAGGGGAAATCCCCACCTCAGCACGGTCTGATCAAAAGAGCGAGGGCCGATGGATCATCCTCGTCAAGCGGCTGGCTGGTTGAATCGATTGATCCTTTCTCAAACGGCCATCGGCCGTCCTCCCCGTCGCGGGGGACACAGCCCACTCCAATCGAAAACCGATTTACTGCTGTAATTTTCGGGCATCGGGAAGCTCTGAAATCGGAACACCGAAATCATACCCCATCCGATGCGGATCCGGTCTACGCCCACGACAACAGCTGTGCCCCATTCATCGCGGCCTTTCGCGATGAGTGGGCGGCGCGCTGCCGGGTGCTCCAGGTCCTTCGTCCGCCGAGGCGGAGAGACCTGGGATAGAACAACACTCAATCCGGCTCTTAGTGTTCCTTGATCTTAGCTACCACCGACTCGTACACCGACCCCGCCGGAATCAGGATCTGGTGTGGCACGCCCGCCGGCACAATCACCACATCGCCCGCGCCAATCGTCTTCGATTCGCCGCCCGCAACGCTCGTGCCGCGCACTTCTCCATTCACGCCCGGCTTCGGATCCACAAGCGAACCGCCCGTAATCAACGTGGCGCTTCCCTTTTCGACAATCATCAAATCGTCAAAGTTGTTATGCAGCTCGCCAACCCCGTTCGCCGTCCGCACGGATTCCATCAGCCCGAGATTGCCGTAGCTGACCACAATCGGCCCCGCGCTTCCCGTAGGTTTCGCCTGCGGCACCAGCTCATCCAGTTGCGCCTTGATCTCCGCACTCGGAATCACCAGTGCCTTATCTCCGTTCAGCACCATCGTCGGCGCGCCAACCGCCAGCGCCGCCACCACCGTTATCAATGCCTTCATCAGTCCATTCCTTTCGAGTGTGGTGCTCGTACACGAACGAACAACTTCCGAATCTCAATATACCTGCAACGCATTTGGCCCGAGACAAAACAAGCTAGGAGCTAAAAGCTAGAAGCTAAAAGCTGCCTGCTTACCGCAGCGTCTGCACCGGCGCCGGATCCATATCCGCGTAATCCTGATTCTCGCCGCCCATGCCCCAGCAAAAGCTGTAGGCCCGCGTGCCCACGCCCGCATGAATCGACCACCCCGGAGACACCACCACGTCCCTGTCAGCCATCAACAGGTGCCGTGTCTCATCCGGTGGCCCCATCAAATGCACAACCCGCGCATCCTCTTGCACGTTGAAGTACATGTAAATCTCTGAGCGGCGCATATGCGTGTGCGGAGGCATCGTATTCCAGTTGCTGCCCGCGGCCAGATGCGTCACGCCCATCACCAGTTGGCAACTCCGCGCCCCTTGCAGATGAATGTACTTGCAGATCGTCCGCTTGTTGCAAGTCTCCACCGAGCCCAGCGCCACAGGGCTCGCCTCGTCTTTGCGCACCACTGCTACCGGATACTCCGCATGCGCCGGATAGCTCAGCAAATAGTAGGCCGCGGCATTCACCTTGTCCTTCGACGCGAACCTCACATCCTTTTTGCCCTTCGAAATGTACAGCACGTCCAGATTGTTCAACTCGTAATCCGCGCCATCCACGCTCACCGTGCCCGCGCCGCCCGTGTTCAGCACGCCAAGCTCACGCCGCTCCAGAAAAAACTCCGCCCGCAGTTCCGGATACGTCGGCAACGCCAGCGCGCTCTCCGTCGGCGCCGCAAACCCCACCACTGCCCGATCCAGATCGACATAGTTCACAATCAGCTTGCCGGGCTCATAAAGCCCACCCAGCAAAAATGTTTCACGCAGTTCAGCCGTCGTCATGCGCGGATACCGCACCGGATCAGCCATCATTACCGTCTTCATCGTCTCTCCCTTTTTAGTTCAACCGTTCGGGTGCCCCAGGGTCCCTCGCACTCGGGGACCTGGGATAGGAATCAGTCTTCTCATCGAATTGCGCTCAGCCAAACCCATTCCCATTCTACTGCTCAGCTACCTTCGGCAACTCCAGCGGATTCCAGTTGTCCTTCCCACGCAGAAACACCTGCGGCTCATACTGCTTCGCTTCCACCGGCGTAAGCATGTGTGCATGCGCATCGCGCTCGCCCACATGCGCCCCCGGCCCCATCGAATCAAACTCTGCATAGTACGCTGTGTCGAGTGAATGCGTATCGCCAGGATGCCATTCGCGCCACCCCGCCGGATCGATCTTGTCGCCCATCTCCGTATGCAGAAAGATCACCGTTGCATACGGCCTCCACGGCCTGCCCAGAAAAACATTCCCCGTCACACCCGCTTCCGCCGTCAGCTTGCATCGATTCAAAACATAGCCCGAGTCCTGCTCGGCATAGTGCTTCGACTGCGCCGTAAGAAATCCTCCCGCATGCGCTGTTGAATGAATCTCGCAGTGGTCAAACACCGTCTTTCCATCGCCGAACAGAAAGTCAACATTGCCGGCGATGTAACAGTCAGAAAAATATTGCCGCGCCGTTGTGCAATTCTGTTCGCCTTTTTCGCATCCGTGGCTTCCCGCGTACACGGTGTCCTGGTTGCCCAGCAACCGCACGTTGTGAAACACGGCGCGATCGCCCGTCACTAGCAGAGCCAGCGCCTGCGCACCCTGCGCAACTTGCTCATGCGTGCGATTGAAGTCATTCTCGAACGTGATGTTCTCGGCAACAAAATTATCGGCCGCCACGTTCACCGTCGCTGAGTGCAGCGTTCCCCCGTTCTGTCCCGCGCTGCGATCGTTCACCACCACCGTCTTCGACGCATCGGGATTATTGCTGCGAATGGTGATGTTCTTCTTGTCCACTGTCAGCACCTCGCGATACTCGCCCGGCGAAACCATCAGCACCTGCCCTTCCTTCGCAACGTCGAGCGCGCGCTGAATGGAATAAAAATCGCCAGTCCCATCGGCAGCAATGTAGAGATTGTTGTCCTCCGGTGGCTCCTTGCCCGCCATCTCGGGCGCTGTCGCCAATGTTGGAAACGGAACGAATCGTCCGTCGCAATCGCGCGGATTGCCCTCCGCCGAGCCTTGCGCTGGATTCACTGCCACATCGTCGCCTGAAGGTGAGAGATTTCCCTTGTGCGGCCCAACCGCAATCTCCGCGTCCTTGTCGTAGAACAACGAATGCTGCTGATCATCCGCAAACACATTGTCGAGTTGAATTCCCAACTTGTGCTCCCGATCCAGACCGAGAAACGTGTAGGCGCCCGGCGTGAGCACATGCACATTCTCGAGCGTGATGTCGCGATAGATTGGCAGCCTGTCGCCCTTGAACGTCGTATAGTGCGGGGTAAACACCAGCGGGTTCATCACGTTGCGAATGCACACATTGCGATAAACAACATCGTGCACCAACCCGCCGCGGCTTGGATCGCTCTTAATGCGCAGCCCGTTGTCCGCGCCGTCGATCGTCAAATCATCCACCAGCAGATGATCGACACCACCATCTGTCCCACTCCCAATCGACATGCCGTGCCCCGAATAAAAATGGTTGTGCAGAACCGACATGTTCTCGACGCCATTGCCGCGCACCGGCTTTAGGCACACATCGTCGTCGCCTGTATGAATGCTCGAGTAAGCAATCGTGATATTGCGTGACGATCCTGGGTCGATGCCGTCCGTATTGCGCGCAGTCTTCGGAGTCATGATCTTGACGCCCCACGCCGTAAAGCCATCCGTCAGGCCCACGGAAACATGGAACCCAGGCGAATTGCGCAGCGTAATCTTGTACATCGTGAAACCGTCCGCATGGCGCAGCGAAATCATTGCGGGAACACTCTGCTGCAAATCCTTCACCTTCGCCTCGTGCGCCAGGTCCCACCACGTCACATCCTGTCCCAGCAGCTTTGCGCCTCCGCGGGCATCAATCGATCCCTCGCCCATGAGGCCTGCCTTCTCAACGTGATCGCCAGAGATCATCGGCTTGCATCCATGCCCGTGCTCGGAAAGAATGCCGCAGCTTCCGGGCGAAAGATCGTAAAGCCGCGGATCCCGCGAAGCCGCCAGCGCCGTGTTCTTGTCGATCACCAGCGTCACTCCCGCGCGCAGCATCAGCGGACCGGTCAGGAACACATCCTTCTCTCCCTTCGCTCGCAGCACAACGGCCTCGCCCTGCTTGCAGTCCGCCATCGCGCGCTCGATGCGCTCTGTATCCAGCGCCTTCTCATCTTGCTCGGCGATCACGCCCCTTGGCGCCGCGATTGCCGCGTCAAGCGTGGCGCATGCCTCCGGAATCCGCGGCTCCGTAACCGTGCGGCTATCCTGAGCCCTCAACGCCAACCCGCCAAACAACACACTCGCTGCAATCCATGACAACTGCACGCTCAATCGCATCAAAAGACTCCGAAGAGATCAGGTCAAATTCGTGAATGTAGGCCGCGCAGCGGCAAGACCTCGCGTAGGGAGCGAAGGATAATAGCCCAGGATGAAGTCCTCGCTTTTGGCGAGGACGCTATCCTGGGAGGAACCAAAAATGAAATCTCAAGCCCCGTCGGGGCTACCGAAACACTGCAACATTTGTCTGCGTCCCTCATGAATACCCACACTGCGACTGGCCCCGCAGTTCCTTTCGGAACGCTCACGCAGCTTACCTCATGTGCCGAACCTGCTCCATCTCGGGTGCTGCCATCAGAAACGCGCCAACGCCCTTGGGGTCGTTCGCCACCACTTTCTCGCTCAAGTAGTAGGCATAGCTCCCATCGCGATACGGCTCACCACCCAGCCCACCCACCTTCACCGTTCCTGTTAGAGAAACCTCGCCGCCGGGTCCCGTCTCTATAAAGTGCTTCAAAATTCCGCTGTATCCGCGCTCCGCATTCGCAAGATAGTGCCCCGGCAGGTAGCCGCGCCGCACGCCCTTCGCCAGTGCATACACAAACATGCACGACCCCGACGACTCCAGATAATTCCCCTTCGCTCTGCCCTTGTCGAGCACCTCGTACCAAAGCCCCGACTTCCCATCCTGCACACGAATGATCGCCGCGGCCTCCCGGTCGAGAATAGCGAGCAACTCCTTGCGTCCTGGATCGCCCGCCGGATAGTAGTCCAGTGCATCCACCAGCGCCATCATGTACCAGCCCATGGCGCGGCCCCAGAACTCCGCAGACAGCCCGGTCTTTTTGTCCGCCCATCGCTGTTCTTTTGACTCATCCCACCCGTGATACAGTAGCCCCGTCTTCGCATCGCACATATGGTCCGCGACCAGTGCAAACTGCTTCGTGATGTCCGCAAATTCTTTCGGCTGATGCGAGAGCGAAGCGTACTCGGCGTAGAACGGCTCCGCCATGTACAGCCCGTCGAGCCACATCTGGTTCGGATACCGCTGCTTGTGCCAAAAACCTCCCGACGGCGTGCGCGGCTGTTTTTGAAACTGCTCGTAGAGCAGCGTTGCGGCCGTTAGATAGCGCTTGTCCTGTGTCATTTTGTAAAGCCGCAACAGTTCCCGTCCCATCAGCATGCTGTCGAGTTCCTTCTCCCGCGGCTTGTAGGTTGGGATCGCTCCATCCGCCGTCACCAGCTCGTCCACCGCGCTCTTCATGTAGTTCAGGTAGCGAATGTCCGCGGTGTTCAGGTACACATCGTCGATGCCTTGCAGCAGCGTGCCGAGCTCATACTTGAACGCAGGCTTCGCATCAGGTCCATCGATATGCCCCTGCGGCCAGCGGGCCATCGCGGAATCCGCAACTCGCTGCGACCAGGGCAATGCGTCTGTCGCAAAAACACAGCTTGCAGCCGCACTCAACAAAACACAAACGGCACAAAAGCGAACTATCTTCATTGGTACTCCAGGTATCGATTCCGCTCAGTGCGCGGAGCCCACATTCTTTGGTGCAATCCATCCATTGAGCCGCAGCCAGTTTTCCAGCAACTCCGGCCATGCGGAGAGGGCTGGATAATTCTGCCCCAGCGCTGTGCCGTGCGGACCTTCCTGAAAAATGTGCAGCTCCGCAGGCACGCCCGCGCGCACCAGCGCGATATAAAACACAACGCTCGACAACACCGGCACGGACTGGTCCGGCGTGGTTGCATACAGAAAGTAAGGTGGGGTACGCGCCGTCACGTGCTTGTCTGGAGACATATCGTCTTTCAGTTCCTGGCTCGCATGATCGCCCATCAGTCCGCTCATTGCGGTGGGCTTGGCAACACCGGCCTGCGTTGTCAGGCCGCCGTACGAACTGATCACAAAGTCGGGCCGGTCGCTTACGCGATCGATCGGATCCGCGGACTGCGAGTTTCCATCATCGAAATGGGTTCCCACAATGCCCACCATGTGCCCGCCTGCGGAAAATCCCCACATCCCGATTCGATCCGGCGCAATGTTGAACTCCTTCGCGTGACTCCGCACCCATCGCACGGAACGGTAGCCGTCCAGAATTGGCGCAGGGTACAGATAGCGCGGCCCAAGCCTGTACGTCAGGACAAAAGCCGTGATCCCTCGCAGGTTCAGCCACTCGGCAATGCGCGTCCCTTCCTTCTCATAGGCCAGATGCGTGTAACCACCGCCAGGGCACACGATCACTGCCGTATGCTGGCCCTGCCCGGATGCGCCGAATATCTCGAGATGCGGTTTGTCCTGTTCTTCCGTGCCCACTGCGCCCGGTGCTCCATCGGGCCATAGATATTCAATCTGCCCGTGCGGCAGCGCGACTTCCTGTGCTGGGGCCGCGGGAGCAGCTGCCTGTCCCTGCGCGGCCCATGCGTGCTGTACTCCGATTACTGAAAGAACGAAGAGTGAGGCGACAAGAAATACGGCTCTGCTGGTCTTCAGAACACGCGACGAAGGAATTCTCTGACCTGAACTGCGCATGGTTTTTCCTCTTGGCTTTGAGTAGGCTACGTGAAAATGTTGAGTGTGACGCTATGGTTCAAGACGAGCCGTGCGCATCGCAGGTTTCGCTTCGGCATCGTCGATCAGGAAAAAGGCTGCCGATTTTACCGGCAGCCTCTTCAGTTTGAATTACAGTCAATCCTTAAAACTCGATACGAGCTGAGAACTGCGCCGCCTTGCGTGTGTAAATCGAGCTTTGCGTTACCTGTCCAAAGCTTGCATTGCCAACCGCGGTGTTGGCAATACCGAACAGGGTGTGATTCGTGATGTTGTACCACTCGGCGCGGAAATTCAACTTCGACGCTTCGGTAATATGCAGCGGGAAGTTGCGGCTCATGCCGAGGTCGAGGTTGTAGTTTCCGGGTCCATACAGGCCGTAGGGCGCCGTACGCGGTGCATCGCTGATCTGGTAGTTATACGTGTTCAGGATGGTCGAGACGGGGTTCATGAACGGTCCCTGCGCCGTCGCCACCGTTGTGCCCGAACTCGGCGCAATGTAAGAGATGGAGACGGGATATCGCGGATCGCCGCTGGCGCCATGGCCCCACTTCCCGTTCACGCGAATCGGTCCTGTGAAGTTGGGATTCGTGATCGGCATAAACGTACTCTCCGCTGGATTGACCTGGGTGCTGTTTTCTGTAAGCGCCAAAGGCGAACCGGAGAAGGCCTGGTAGACGCCCGAGAACTTGAAGCCGCCAAGAATCGCGCGCTCAACAGCGCCCTGGTTAAGGATTGTCTTGCCGAAGGGAGTCTCCCAAACAGCCGTTGCCACAAAGTGCTGAGGCTGGTTTGCAGTGGAGACCGACCGCTCGATGCGATCGGGGGCGTAACTTTTCGTCGGGTGGTTCGCAAGCGTGCCCGCCGGAATGGCATAGCCGGTACGGAAGGAGCCGGCGTCGTCAATAGCCTTCGAGAAAGAGTAGTTGGCGTTCAGGGTCAATCCGTGCCATGTGCGCATCGACAGAATCGCCTGCAGCGCATGGTAGTTTGCATTGCCGACGTATCCAAAGTTATCCGCCACTGCCTGGAACGGGTATGGCTTCAACAACTGCGCCAACGACTGGCTGGTGGTGAAGTTGCTCAGCCCTGGGCATGCCAGCCCATAGGTTGCGCAATCCGCTGTCACGGTGGTGGCGGTGGTACCTGTGTCCGCGAGCCGTGTGCCTAGTCCAAGGTATTGCGGGTCCAGATCGTCGGCCCAGACGCCGCGTGCATGGTAGCTGTCCAGTTGCAGGAAGTGACCTTCCGATCCAACGTAGCTGGCCGTGAGAGCCAGGGAGTTGGTCAACTGCCTTTGGATACCGAACGACCAGTTGAGAAACTCCGGTGCGCGGCTTCCATAGTAAGGATCGTTATAGTTCATGCCCGAGGAGGGAGAACCAGTCACCGCGCCCTGGCTGGCCGTCTTTACGTATCCCGTGCCGTAGGCCGGCCCGGAGCTGACGCCCAGTGCCGGGCTGTAGGCGGGAATCGCCCCGTTCGTCCCCGTTAGCGGGAACGTGCTGAGTAGCGAACCGTTGGCCGAGAACGAAGGCGAAGCTGCGAAGCCCAGCGTGCCCAGACTGGTATTCAATCCGCCCACCGCACCGCCATGCGTAAACATAACGCCATAGCTGGCGCGGATCACGGTCTTCGAATCCACCTGGTAGGCAAGGCCAAGGCGCGGCCCCAGGTTCTTGTAGTAGTCGTTCACCGGAGTCTTGCAGTTGCAGGTTCCTGCGCCGTTCCCAGTAAACTGCAGCGCGCCGTTGAGACCGGTGACCGGGTTGGCAAGCGTCGGGCTGAAGTAGCTCTCGGCGTTATGCACTTCGCGGACAGTCGGGTAGAAGTCATAGCGCAAACCAAGGTTCAACGTCAGCTTGCTGTTCACTTTCCAGTCGTCCTGGAAGTAGGGCGAAATTGCACGGAAGCGGGCGCCGAACTCCTGTTGCAGGTACTGCGTAAAGCTGCCCTTGTCGATTTGCCCAATCAGGAAGCTGGCGTACCCGATGCCTGTGCCGCCAACCGCGCTGAAGGCGTTGTTCAACTGCGCAGTTTCGGTTGTTGCAGTCGAAAGCGTGATCGGCGTCGAACCGCCGGCCGCGTTGATCACGTTGTAAAGCATCCACGCCACCTGCCCGCCAACCGTAAACGAATGGCGTCCCTTGTTCCATTGCAGGTTATCCAATACCGTGTAATTCTCGGCCACCGTGGTGGTCTCGGTCGCGCCGTTCCACTGCGTCGGATACGAGTTGCTGGTGCTGCACGTGCTGGTGCTGGTGCTGAAGCACGTAATCGGGAACATGTTGGTGGCCTGTCCCTGCGGTGTCCCAGTCAAGCCCATCGTCTGGGCGGAATACTTCGGCGAATCGTCCGGATTGAAAGTCGGGCCGTTGTAACGCGCATAGCCCCACTTCAACTGGTTCAGCAAATTCGGCGAGAAGGTATGTGTCTCTTCGAGCGTCCACACCGCGGTCTTCGGAGCGTATGCCTGGCCGTAGTTGTACGGAACCGGGCCTACGTTGCGCCCTGCGGTGGTCTGCCCAACGGGCACCGAGCTCGCCTGCCTGCCAACCGCGCCGATCACGGTAAGCGTGTCGCGCTGGTCCATCACATAATCGATGCGCGATGTGGTCGACCAATTCACAAGGCCGGTGTTGTTCGCGGCCGTGAAGTTGTTGCCGGTCGCGTTGCTTGTGACGCTCGGCAGCATGGCCTGAAGATTCAGCGCCACGGTCGAGAACTGGCTGGAGGGAATCTTGTTGCCCGTATACTGGTTGCGGCAGGGCTTGCCCACGCCGGCTGGGTTGGTTGCCGCACACGCGGCTTCTGTGGTGGGGTCGTAGATGTTGATCCCGTCCGCACTGAAGTCGCCTGTCCTTTCAGCATTCGTCGGGAAACGTATCGGCGTCGGGTTGCCGCTGGCATAGCGGAATCCGTTGTAGTTGGTGAAGAAGTAAAGCTTGTTCCTGAGCCCACCAAGTGGAATCAGCGGACCACCCAGGTTGATGCCGTATTCGTTGCTGTGCTCGATCGGCTTCACCAGTTGTGTGGTGCTGCCCGCGGCCAGAACCTTGAAAAAGCCCCAGGTATCGAGTGAAGTATTCCTGAAGAACTCGTAGACCGCCGCGTGATACGCCTGGCCGCCCTGCTTGATCGAATAGTTCATGACGCCCTGGCCCTCGTAAATCGCCGAGTAGCCGCTGGTCTGCAGTTGAAACTGGTCAACCGCATCCACTGAAATGGCAGTCCACACAAAGCGCGGATCACCGTTGCCGCCCGCGCGGACAAACGGAATACCGTCGATATAGACGTCGGAAACAGCGCCCCTGCTGCCCGAACCGTTCACAACACCGGTGTTTGTTGTTGCATTGCCGTTGGTCTCATTTCCCTGCACGCCGGGCATCAGGTACACAAAGTCGGTGGCGCGCCGCTGATCGGCCTGCCCGTAAGCGCCCATTTCGATGGGCAATTCTGCATACGTGGCCTGCTCCATGGTGGCGCCAAGAGTCGCGTTGCTGGTTTCAATCTGCGGCGGCTCGGCCGAAACCGTAACCTCGACATCGGCGCCGCCCACCGTGAGCGACGGATCGAAGCTCTGCGCCTCCATGGCATTCACATGGATGTTTTCCTGCTTCAGTTTTTCAAAGCCTTTTGCCGTAACGGTTACGGTGTAGATGCCGGGATCGAGATCGGAAAAATTGTAGTCACCGGCGGATGTCGACTTCGTCGTCGTTGTAATGCCAGAGCCACCGTTGGTTGCGACGATCGTCGCGTCCGGAATCACGGCGCCTGTCTTGTCGGTCACCGTGCCTTTGATCGCGCCCCTGCCACTCAACTGCGCCATGGCCGTTCCGGCACACATCGCAAGAACTACGATCGCAGTCATGCAACCGATTGCGGACCACAATTCCGCGAACTTTTCGGCCGCGCTCCGCCGCTCCCCATCTTTAAGAGAGAACAGACTCCTCATGGTATTGCCTCCTGAATGACCCACAAGCCTCTGTCCGGCGTTCTAGTGTCTTCCGCCTTCGACAGCATGCGAGCTGCTTTCCAGCCTGTGGTCTGACCACATTTAAAATCGAAAATAGTTTCTCCTACAGGCATAAGCGTTGTCAACCCATAGATAGCGCTTATCCCCGCTTTACGCGTAGTTGGATCAATTTGGGCGCTTGGTTTCAGAATGTCCCGAACTGACGGCAGGCGTTGGTCTGACCTTACATCTTTACCGCCAACCCGAATGCATCCTTGAATTTAGACCGGGAACCCGTTTTTCGCGCGAGTTCACCTGTAGGATGGTGCTGAAAATTACAGGAGAGATGGTTTGTGGCAGGGCGCGAGGTCACTCATGCCAAAGAATCCGCAAAATCAGCGTCTGGCTTCAGGATTGCTCTTCGGCCCGTGCCCGGCTCTGGGAGTTCCGGGCCGTATTCGCCGCACCTTCGCGGTTCACCCCTGCCTGGACTGTCTTGCGATCGGGCGGCCGCTCCATCCCCTGCGAGGCTTGCGCCATGCGCAAATGCTCTTCCATGAGCTTGCGCGCCTCCTGAGGCCGGCGCGCGCGGATGGCCCGGTAAATCTCCCGGTGCATCTCGGCGGACTCGCGCATGTCCATCGACCGCTCCACCGTCTTTCGCCGCTTGTCGTAGAGCGCGGAGGTAACTGTTTCAATCACCGCGGCAAGAATCGGATTGCCCGAGGCCTTGGAGATGATTCGATGAAACAGAACATCGTGGATCAGAAAGTCGGCCGGGTTATCCATTGCGGCAAACATCTCGGCCACTTCCTCGGCCATCGCCGTGTAGTGTTCATCCTTGCCGCGCTCAGCAGCCAGGGCGGCAATGTTGCTCTCAAGAATGATGCGCGCCTCGAACATCTGCCACGTCTGAAATCCGTGCAGCGCCCCCATCATTCCCAGGGAAGCCTTTCCAAACTCCGGTGGGCCGTCGGCCACAAAGGTGCCCACTCCATGGCGGATCTTCATCACGCCCATCGCCGCCAGGTATCCAATGCCGGTGCGAAGGCTGGCGCGGCTGATTTTGAGGGTGCGCGCGAACTCACGTTCCGGTGGAATTTTGTCCCCCGGTTGCAGGGTCCCGTTTTCAATAAGAGAGCGGATGTGGTTAACCACCTGCATGGTGCGGTGGGTGTTGGGTTCGTCAGGCTTTGTGCGCGGCATCGATCTGAGCCACCCTTCTCTAAAATGAGGAAACCACAGATAGGATGAGCTTACCACCGCACCCACTCCTCGAACTTCGAATCTTCACCCCCCGAATGAATTCCCCGCCTTGACCGGAATATGTATACTGCTGGTCTGACCTCCATTGGGCCAGAAATCGCATTTCCTCGAACCTGAGAGGTACAATTACAGCCATGCTGCTCCATGAAGACCGCCTGTTTCCTACTGAGGACGGCGCAAGAAAAATCGCCAGAACCCTGTACGCACACATTCAAGACCTGCCCATCATCAGCCCCCACGGCCATACCCAGGCCTCATGGTTCGCGCGCAACACTCCGTTCGCTGATCCCGCCACGCTCTTTGTCCAGCCCGATCATTATGTCTTCCGCATGCTTTACAGTCAGGGCGTCTCCCTGGACGACCTCGGTATCGGGCAAGCCCAGATCAGGGATCCGCGCAAGGTGTGGCGCACCTTCGCCAGCCACTACTACCTGTTTCGCGGCACGCCGACACGCATCTGGCTCGACTACGCTTTTGAAAAGCATTTTGGCTTTGAAGAGCGCCTTTCGGAAAAGAACGCCGATCACTACTACGACGTCATCGACGACAAGCTCAGTTCCCCTGAGTTCCTGCCGCGCGCTCTCTTTGAAAAGTTCAACATTGAAGTGTTGTCCACCACCGATTCCCCCATCGACTCACTCGACGACATCAAGACCATTCGCTCCTCCGGCTGGAACGCAAGAATTCTGCCCGCCTTCCGCCCCGACCCCGTCGTCGATCCTGACTTTCAAGGGTTCGCGGGCCTCGTAGCCAAGCTCGGACAACAGACCGGAGAAGACACTTCCACCTGGACCGGCTATCTGAATGCGCTGCGCAAGGCGCGCGCCCGCTTCAAGGAACTTGGCTGCACGGCCACCGATCACGGCCACCCGACGGCGCAAACAGCCGACCTTCCGCGCTCGGAAGCCGCCGAACTCTTCAGCCAGGTGCTCTCAGGCAAATCCGACGCACAGAAAAACGAACTCTTCCGCGCTCAGATGCTCACAGAAATGGCGGGTATGAGCCTCGAAGACGGCCTCGTTATGCAGATTCATCCCGGCAGCGTACGCAACCACAATCGCAAGCTCTACGAAAAGTACGGCCGCGACATGGGCGCCGATATTCCCGGACCCACCAACTATGTCTCCGCTCTTCGCCCACTGCTTGACCGCTATGGCAACGAAACCACACTCACCGTCATTCTCTTCATGCTCGACGAGGCAACCATCAGCCGCGAACTGGCTCCGCTTGCCGGCCACTATCCCTGCCTGCGCCTTGGCCCCCCATGGTGGTTTCACGACAGCCCTGAAGGCATGATGCGTTTCCGTCAGCAGGCAACGGAGACGGCGGGCTTCTACAACACGGTAGGCTTCAATGACGACACCCGGGCCTTCCTTTCCATTCCCGCTCGGCACGATGTTGCCCGGCGCGTCGATTGTGCTTTCCTGGCCAACCTCGTTGCCCAGCACCGCCTCGACGAAGACGAGGCATTCACCCTGGCGCACGAGTTGACCTACTCCCTCGTAAAGAAGGCTTACAAGCTCTAACGCAACCGGCCCACCCCTCGGCCGATACAACTTGCCCCCGCCAATCCTGTCCACCGAAACTTCGGCGGCAGGATTTTCCCCGCCGGGGTGGCCTAAGGCTACCTCCTTGTGCGAGGCTTGCAGGGGCATCAAACAAAGAACGAGGAGATGGTCATGGATGGCAAACCTGGAGCAAGCGCACTGATCGACGAAGACTCGCCATCCACGGCACGCATAGGCCGCGTGCGATGGACCATCTGCGCCATGCTCTTCGCTGCCACCACCATCAATTACATGGACCGCCAGGTCCTCAGCCTCCTCAAGCCAACCCTCCAGGCCGCCATCGGCATGACCGAACAGAATTACGGCTTCATCGTCGGCATGTTTACCCTCGCTTACGCCGTCGGGTTGCTCGTTGCCGGCAGGTTCGTCGACAAAGTCGGCTCGCGCATCGGCTACATGGTCATCATGGCCGTCTGGAGCATCTCCGCGATGGCCCACTCCCTCGCCAACACCGTGACGGAGTTCGGCATCGCCCGTTTCTCGCTCGGTCTCGGAGAATCCGGTAACTTTCCCGCCGCCCTCAAGACCGTCGCCGAATGGTTCCCGCAGAGAGAGCGTTCCCTGGCCACGGGCATCTTCAACTCCGGCGCAAACATCGGCGTCATGCTGGCATCTCTGATCGTGCCGATCGTCACGCTTCATTTTGGTTGGCATGCGGCGTTCCTGGTAACCGGCTTCTTCAGCGCCGTCTGGATCGCCTACTGGTATTTCAAGTACCGCAAGCCCACCGACCACCCCACCCTCACCGGCAAGGAACTGCGCTTCATCTATCAGGAAGCCGCCGAGCAAATGGGCCCGTCCACGCCCTGGGTCAAGCTGCTCGCCTTCCCGCAAACCTGGGCCTATGCCATCCCCAAGTTCCTCACCGATCCCATCTGGTGGTTCTACCTTTACTGGCTGCCGTCGTTCTTCAGCGCCCGCTTCCACCTCGATCTCTCTCACCTCGGCCTGCCTCTCATCATCGTCTACAACGCCTCCATGTTCGGCAGCGTAGCCGGCGGATGGCTCCCTGCTCCTTTCGTCCGTCTCGGCATGTCCGCCCAGAAAGCGCGCATGGCCGCCATGTGGTTCTGCGGCGTACTCGTGATTCCCGTTTTCGCCGTCACCTACCTCAGTTCGGAGTGGACCGCGATCGCCATCCTTTGCCTCGCCACCGCCGCGCACCAGGGCTTTTCCGCCAACCTGCTCACCACGCCGTCCGACATGTTTCCTCGCACCGCCGTCGGCTCCGTCGCGGGCATCGGCGGCATGCTCGGATCACTTGGTGGCTTTCTGCTAGCCAACTTCGCCGGATACATTCTTCAACTCACCCACAGCTACGCGAGCCTGTTCGCAATCGCCGCCAGCGCCTATGTGCTCTCCCTGGTGATCATGTTCCTGCTCGCTCCAGGATTAAAGAAAGTCGAGTTAATTGTATGAGCCTCTATTGCGCCACCGGAAGCGTCGATACCGATCTCTCCGGGCAACAATTAAATGACCTGCTAGTGGAAAGCCTTGCCAAGCTCGGCCCGCGCAACCGCGTGCTCGCCGTGCCACCCGATCAAAGCCGCGAGCACTCGCGCGCCGGCCACCTCACCGGCTACATCTACAAGCACTACGGCGACCGTTTGAAAGCAGTACTGCCCGCCATCGGCACGCACACCCCCATGCGGCCGGACCAAATCGTCCACATGTTTCCCGACGTGCCCGCCGATCTCTTCAAGGTGCACAACTGGCGCACCGATGTCGAAACACTCGGCGAAGTCCCCGCGGAATTCATTCGCGAGCAATCGGAAGGCAAGCTCGACTACGCGTGGCCCGCACAGGTCAACAAGCTCATCTCCTCCGGCGGATTCGATCTCATACTTTCCATCGGCCAGGTGGTCCCGCACGAAGTCATCGGCATGGCCAACTTCACCAAGAACATCCTCATCGGCACCGGCGGCCGCGAAGGCATCAACCGCAGCCACTATCTCGGCGCGGTCTACGGCATGGAACGCATCATGGGGCGCGCGGAAAACCCGGTCCGCAACGTCCTCAATTACGCATCCGATCATTTCCTCAGCCATCTTCCCATCGTCTATGTGCAAACCGTTGTGGGCCGCAAAGCCGACGGCGGTCTCGCCGTGCGCGGCCTCTATATCGGCGATGACATCGAGTGTTTCCTCAAAGCCGCAGAGCTCAGCCTCAAGGTCAACTTCGAAATTCTCGACAAGCAAATCACCAAGGCCGTCGTCTATCTCGATCCCGCCGAATTTCACTCCACCTGGATCGGCAACAAGGCCGTCTACCGCACCCGCATGGCCCTCGCCGATGGAGCCGAACTCACCATCCTCGCCCCGGGCGTTCACGAGTTCGGCGAAGACAAGGGCATCGACAAGCTCATTCGCAAATACGGCTATCGCGGCACGCCGCACACGCTCCAGGCCGTCAAGGACAATCCCGAACTGGCCTCCGATCTCAGCGCGGCAGCACACTTGATTCATGCCTCGTCCGAAGGCCGCTTCAAAATCACCTGGTGCCCCGGCCACCTCACCAAGGAAGAAATTGAAGGCGTCGGCTTCAGCTATGGCGACCTCAACGAAATGAGAGCGCGTTACAACCCGGAAAAATTAAGCCAGGGTTGGAATCAGGTGAATGGCGAAGAAATCTTCTTCATCGGCAATCCCGGGCTTGGACTTTGGGCCCACCGCAGCCGTCTAAAAGAAAGCCGAGCGCACCAGCCGGCCACTCATAGATCACGCAGAGAACAGGAATCAATATGCCCAATCTAATGCTGAACAAATATTCCGTCGGAACCGGCGACCGGTTCGCCCACCAGGCAAAAGCCCAGTTGCAGGCCTGCATCAAGGCCCTGCAGAGCGGCGTTGAAGTCGTTCCCGTGTGGAACAAGTCGAATCGCGAGCACATGATCATCGGCTCCGAGCCATCCTCCGCTCGCCGGGCCGCCGATGCCGCCGTCAAGGCACTCGATTGGAAGCTCCCTTACTTTCTCGACGCCGACCACATCACCATCCAGACCGTCGACCGCTTTCTCGCTCCCTGCGACTTCTTCACCATCGACGTAGCCGACTTCATCGGCCAGGCCCCCCTCGAAGAGGATGTAGCCGCATTCGTCGAGCGCCATCCCGAGCTCATCGGCAGCATCCAGTTGGCCGGCATCGATGACGCACTCGACATCACCGAGCAGGACCTGCGTCAGGCCGCACAAAAATTTCTCGCAGCCGTAAAAAGGGCTGGCGAAGTCTATCGCAAAATCGAAAGCGCCAAGGGCGCCGGCAACTTCATCCCTGAAGTTTCGATGGACGAGACGGACCGCGCCCAGAGCCCCGTCGAGTTGCTCATCATTCTTGCCGCCATCGCCGATGAGGGCATTCCGGTGCAAACCATCGCGCCAAAATTCAGCGGCCGCTTCAACAAGGGCGTAGATTACGTCGGCGACGTTGCCCAGTTCGATCGTGAGTTTGCCCTCGACATCGCCGCCATCGGTTACGCTGTGAAGCAATTCGGCCTGCCTGCCAATCTCAAACTCAGCGTCCACTCCGGCAGCGACAAGTTTTCCATCTACTCTTCCATTCATTCGAACATCAAGCGCTTCAACGTCGGCGTCCACCTCAAGACAGCCGGAACCACGTGGCTCGAAGAGCTCATCGGCCTCGCTGAGGCAGGCGGCGACGGTCTCGCCCTTGCCAAAGAAATCTACTCTGAAGCCTTTGCCCACCGCGAAGAGTTATGCGGACCTTACGCAACCGTCATCGACATCGACCCCGCCAAGCTCCCCGCCCCCGCTGAAGTCAACAAGTGGACTTCCGAGCAATATACGTCCGCGTTGCGCCACGTCCAAAGCAATCCCGCCTACAACAACAGCCTGCGCCAGTTACTGCATGTCGGTTTCAAAGTCGCATCCAAAATGGGCCAGCGCTACCTCAACCTGCTCGAAGCCAACGAAGCCGTCATCGCCAAAAACGTGACAGAAAATCTCTACGACCGCCACATCGCCCCCGTATTCCTCGGCAGCAAGTCATAGCTTTCAAAGGGCGCGGTTTTAACCGCGCCACGAGCCGCTAAATTGAAGCCGGGGCTTTAGCCACCGAGGGAATGCTGGAATCTCCGAAGGCCTTCTCTGTATCGTCGCAAACGATTCACCACAACAGAATCCCCTTTGGGAGAGGTCATGACAACTCAGCTCCTCAGCCTTGAAGGCAAAGTCGCCGTCGTCACCGGCGGCACCTCCGGTATCGGCCGCGCTCTCAGTCTCGGCCTAGCCGACGCCGGCGCCGACGTCATCGCCACCGCGCGCCGCCAGCAGGAAGTCGACAATACCGCCGATGCCATCGAGTCTCGCGGCCGCAAAACGCTGCGCCTCGTTTCCGACGTCTGCAATCGTGAGTCGCTCGAAACCCTCCTCACCGCTGCGCTCAAGCGTTTCGGCAAAGTCGACATCCTCATCAACTGCGCCGGAAAAATCAAGCGCACGCCCACCATCTCGTTGCCTGAAGAGGAATGGACGGACATTCTCAACACCAACCTCACCGGAACGCTCCGCGCCTGCCAGATCTTCGGCAAGCACATGCTCGAGCGCGGATACGGCCGCATCATCAACATCTCTTCGTTGAACAGCTTCGTCGCCCTCTGTGAAGTTGCCGCCTACGCTGCCAGCAAGGCCGGCGTCGCTTCCCTCACCCGTTCTCTCGCCGTCGAGTGGTCGAAGAAAGGCATCACCGTAAACGCCATCGCTCCCGGCGTCTTTCGCACCGACCTCAACGCCGCGTTGCTCGACAGTTCGCCCCGCGGCCACGAACTCCTCATGCGCACTCCCATGGGCCGCTTCGGCAAAACAGAAGAACTCGTCGGCGCAGCCGTCTATCTCGCCTCCGACAGTTCCTCCTTCGTCACCGGCCAGACCATCGTAGTCGACGGCGGCTTCCTAGCCAGCGGCGTCAATCAATAAATTCCCACTATCAAAGCAAAAGGGCTGGGCCATCCGGCGCAGCCCTTCTGTTGTCTCTACTTTTTTAAATGTCAAGAGAAAGCCGGGTGCCCCAGGTGCCTAGCATTTGGGCACCTGGGATCGCAACCCACTCCACCACGAACATACAAGCCAGAAGCTAGGGGCTAGAAGCTAGAAGCTCCTTCCTCACTTCAACGAAACCTTAGCCCCCGCCATCTTCGTAATCGCATCCCCGGTGGCCGCTGTCACCGTCACTCCCGACCCCGTAACCTCGGCATACCCAATCGACAATCCCTTCTCCGCGCTGAGCTTCACATTTTCCAGCACCACGCCAAGCACCGGCGACTCCGGCAATCCAACAATCACGCCCGCCGTTCCGCTACCCGTCGCCGTCACATTTTCAAGCACGATGTCGTGAAAGTGTGGCGTCAATCTCCCCACCGCTTGCGGCGCTTCATTGTCCGGCGGCATCACCTTCGGGTAATACTCGCTGATCAACACCGCGATCTTCACATTCTTCATGTCGATATCGCGGAACACAAAATTCCCGACATCGTTGCCGCGATCGCGATTCGCCTTCACGCGAATCCCATTGTCCGTTCCATCGAAGTGAATCCGCTCCGCCAGAATATTTTGCGCGCCGCCTGAAAGCTCACTGCCCACTGAGAGCCCGTGCCCATGCAGAAACGTGCAATCGCGAATCACAATATTCTTGCTCGGATCATCCGGCCCCGGCGAGTTGATCGGTCCGGACTTGATGGCGATATCGTCATCGCCCGTATCGGCATACAAATGATCAATCACAATGTTCGACGAAGAGAACGGATCCACCGCATCCGTATTCGGAGCATCCGGCGGCGCCGTCACGCGAATCTTCTTGATCACCACGTCATCGGAGTAGTAAGGAACCAGTTGCCACATCGGCGAATTCTTGATGCTCACACCTTCCACGCGCACATGCTTGCAATGATCGAGGATGATGAGCTTGGGCCGCGGCTTGCCCACGCCAAGAATGCCATGATCCTTGACGCCGCGTGCCTCCTTCCACCAGCTCTCACCGTTTCCGTCAATCGTTCCCTCGCCCGTGATGGCGATGTTGGTCGCACCGATGGCACCCACCAATGGCTGCAAGTCCGGCAGATGAAACTCTGTCTGCGGTGGATAGTCCGCATGATTGGGCGAGCCAAGCAGCGTCGCTCCCTTGTCGAGATGAAAATCGATGTTGCTCTTCAGAACAATCGGCGCGCTCACGTATGTGCCAGCAGTCAGCCGTACGATCCCGCCGCCCTTGGCCGCACACGCATCAATCGCACTCTGGATCGCCTGCGTATCTTTCGTGACACCATCGCCCTTCGCGCCAAACGTACGCGGATCGCAAGTCGCCTGCGCCAGCAACGTTTCACCCGCGCCGCAAAGAAGAGCAGCAACAAAAATCGGCGCGAGCCACACACGCGCCACGTGGGTTTTCAAGCAATTCATCGAGATTCCTCATCGACCGGCACTTCGCCAGCCCACCCATCATACAACCGAAAACCCACGTGGTCCTACCACATTGCGAGGCGCACCAGCATCCATCTCGGGGCCTTCAAAACTTTTCAATTTTTCGCAGGAGGTCCATCAGAAAATCGAAATCTAAATTTCTTTATGCTTCGCTGGAATTCGCTTCTTTTAAAGGTAGTCGAACTATAAATTTTGTTTCCCCCGGGACCGACTTTACCTCGATCGTCCCACCAAATTTCTGCGTCACTATGCGATGAACAATCTCAAGCCCAAGTCCTGTGCCGGAGCCCTGCGGCTTGGTCGTGAAGAACGGCTCAAAAATCCGCGGCAACACATCCGCCGGAATCCCCGCCCCCTGGTCCGTAATGCTTACCCCAAGCCAACCCGGCTGCGCACCATTTCCCTGAGCAATTTCAGTCCACGTCGCAATCTCAATCTTGCCCTTGTCCGCGGAAGCATCCGCGGCGTTGTCAATCAGGTTTGTCCAAACCTGGCTGAGCGCCGACCCCTTCGTCCGTATTGTCGATGGGTCCGCTTCAAAGCGCTTCACCACCGTCAATTGCTTCAGCCGAAGCTTGTGCCCCAGGATGGTCAGCGTACTCTGCAAGCTGTCATGCACGTCCAGTTGTTTATTCGGCGATCGTTCGTCGTATGCGAACTTCTTCACCGCCATCACCAGTTCTGAAATCCGCGTAATGCTTTCTTCAATCGCGCACACCAGCGAAACGCTTGAGACAAGCGCCTCCAGCCAGTTCAGCGCGTCCGAGAAGCTCTCCGCCGGAAAGCTTTGCCGTGCGCAAGCCAGTTCCTTCTGATCGAAACCAATGCCCACCAGCGCGGGTCCTATGGAGTAAGCATTCTCCACGCCCGACTCCTGCAGCCACTCTGACATCGCTTCTTCGGCATCCGATTCTTCGACGGAACTGAGCGCCGGCGCATGGCATCCCAGCACCGCATGCTCCAGCAGGTTTTGCATGCATTCCAGCTGCGCCGGCGTCTTTGGTTTTCCCGCCGTCCGCAAACTCAGTTGCTGCAGGCGTCGCAGGTTTTCTCTCAGCTGCGAAGCCGCGCGTTTTGCCGCTGAGCCTGGATTGTGCAACTCGTGCATCAGTCCGGCCGCCAGTGTCCCCAGCGACACAAGTTTCTCCCGGTGCAGCGCTTCCACCTGGTACGACTGCATGCGCTGCGCCATGTCCGCAAGCACCACCTTGCGGGCCTCCGGGCAGCAGGCAAGCAGGTTCCAGAACTCCCGCTCCTCAAACCGCAGCAGTTCGGAATCCACCGTCGCAACAATCCTGAATTTCGCGCGCTCGACCCCGCTTAGAAATGCAGACTCGCCAAAGCCTCCGCCCGCCGGCGCGTTGCCCACCAGCGTCCACGAGCCATCGCTCTCCGGCCGCTCGGCCCTCATCTCTCCCTGGAGCACCAGCCAGTAATATCGCCAAGGATCGCCGTTCTCCACCAGCACAGATTCTGCCGGCGCCTTAACGTGCTCAACGTTTTCAACGCCCGCAAGCGCCTGCATCAGCGTCGCCGCGCTCGTCTCGGCGAACGGGCGCGTCCTGCGCAGGGGCTCAATAACCCCGCGCACCGGAACCGATTCCACTTCGACAGAATGCTCGCTGATACTCATCGCCCTCGCCCGTCCTTCGTTAGAATCCCGCCAGATACTGGTGAACAAACTGCACCGCAATCGACCCTTCGCCAACCGCCGACGCCACCCGCTTCACCGATCCGTGCCGCACATCCCCGGCCACAAACACCCCCGGAACGCTCGACTCCAGCAAATACGGCTCCCGCTGTTCCCGCCAGCTCTCGGGCAGTTTGCCCTCGAGCTTCAAATCCGGCCCCGCCAGCAGAAACCCCTTGTCGTCCCGCAGAATCGAGTTCGGCAGCCAACCCGTGCCCGGCGCTGCCCCGATAAACACAAACAAGGACGACGCTGGAACCTCAAATTCCCCTTGCGGCCCCTTCATCTTCACCTTCACCAGCCGTTCCTCGCCGTCCGCTTCGACCACCTGGGTGCGAGACACCACCACAATATTGGATGTTTTCTCGATCTCATCGATTAAGTATTTCGACATCGTGGCAGAAAGACCATCCCCCCGCACCACCATAGTCACCTTGCGGGCAAATTTGGCGAAGTGCAAAGCCGCCTGCCCGGCTGAGTTTGCCCCGCCCACCACGAACACTTCCTCGTCCTTGCAGGCTACAGCCTCCACCAGCGCGGCTCCGTAGTAAATTCCCCGTCCCGCCAGCCGTTCGGCCCCCGGAATGTCCAACTTGCGATACTGCACACCAGGCGCCAGCACCACCACGTGGCCCGATACTTCCCGCCCGTCGGCCAGTTGAACAAACCGGTATTGCCCGTCGATCCGCAGGCCCGTCGCCCTCTGCGTCAAAAATTCCGCCCCAAACCGAGTCGCCTGGACGTGCGCTCGTCGCCCAAGATCGGCTCCGGTCACTCCCGAAGGAAATCCCAGGTAATTTTCAATCTTCGACGACGAGCCAGCCTGTCCCCCAGGAGCATCGGGCTCAATCACCAGCGTCCGCAGTCCCTCGCTTGCGCCATAGACGGCGGCCGCCAGCCCTGCCGGACCCGCTCCCACTACCAACAGGTCATAAAACTCCTGCTCGGCCTTCACCCGCAGGCCAACCCGCGCTGCCAGCTCTTCCAGATCCGGATCCACCAACGCCGCGCCATCGGCAAACAGCACCACGGGCAGCTTGTCCGCATCCAGCTGCGAATCGGTCAGCAGCTTCACGGCCTCGTCGTTGCCTGCCACGTCCAGCCAGCGATAAGGAACATGGTTTTGTGAGAGAAAATTCCGCACCTGGTGGTCCCGCAGTGACCAGCGGTGCCCAATCACGCGAAGTCCCTCAAACGGAGGCCGATAGCCGGCCTTCCAGTCTTCCAGCAGATCGCTCAGCACCGGGTAGAGCTTCTCTTCCGGCGGATCCCAGGGCTTGGTCAGGTAGTAGTGGATGCGTGCCGTATTGATCGCTCGAATGGCCACTTCGGTGTCGGCATAGGCGGTTAGCAATACCCGCCGGGCCTCCGGATAGAACTCAATCGCCTTCTCCAGAAAGTCCACGCCGGTCATGCCCGGCATGCGCTGATCGCTCAGCAGCAGGGCCACCGGCTCCTGTCTCGTTTTGAGCTGCTCGAGCGTATCCAGTGCGGCCTGTCCGCTCCCCGCCCGCATCACACGATAGGTCTGTCCGTATTGGCGGCGCAGGTCCTGGACCACCGCCTCCAAAACGCTGATGTCGTCATCCACTGCCAGAAGTATCGGCCTAGCCATAGAACCTCAGTGTATCCGCTGCTTACGCCCGGGAACAGCATCCCATTTGGTCCCCGAACACCCTTTCCTGTCTCTTCGTCCCCCAAAGGGCGTAGCCCCATGGAAGCGAACAGAATGTACTCTCTTTAAAGGAAATCTTCCTTGACTTCTCATTTCCCGGTCGATCAGA
>Ga0302320_10001957_pt1 | contig 49113 bp, 42 predicted proteins | sample Bog_T0_3_FD_202130 | JGI IMG/M metagenome (GOLD analysis project Ga0302320, IMG submission 202130) | Peat permafrost microbial communities from Stordalen Mire near Abisko, Sweden - Bog_T0_3 | ecosystem: Environmental > Terrestrial > Soil > Wetlands > Peat | place: Sweden: Abisko, Stordalen Mire... | reverse complement strand
TGCGGGTCGTGCGGGGTTTCCTGGGAATTAAAAAAATCTCTGAGACCAAGGTATGGTCTCAGAGATTTGACTGAAAGATTGGCGGTGTAGTTATCCCTTCGCCTGTTTGAGGTTGGCGGCGACAGATTGGCCGATTTTTTCGGCGTGGTCGTCCATAAGCCGAGTCATGCGCTGTTGCTTGTAGTGATGGACCGCCATGAAAATGGCAATCAAATACAGGATGACCGTCGGCACGATGAAGAGGATAAATATAAGGCCGAGAAAGGCCATGATGGCGGTGGCGAAAAACATTCCCCATTTTTTGACACAGAGGAAGTACACAGGCGGACAAACGATGGCAAGTAGTAACATAGTGCTATCACTTTCTTTTTTAATTTTTTATGTTCAAATCACTGGACTCTTCGCCACAGTGATTTCTACTAGAAGCGTAGCATACTTGCAATATAAAGTCAATTTTCTACTATCTCAACCACCCCATCCACCGAGAACCTCGCCGACCGAGCCGTCGGCTTGCCGCCGTGACCGATGCGGAACATAAAAGCCACGATCGGCTTATCGCCGCTTTCGTTCACGTTGCCGACCGTGCTGCCGGTTTTTCTGCACCGCCAGCTCCGCCCGTCAGGCCAAAAATCCCCCGAATATTCGCATACGCATCCTTGATCGCCTCCACCTGCGCCGGCGAGAAACGCTCGGTGTCGTTGGCCATGATGCGGTACATGAAAAATAAGAGACCCGATAGCGGCTGAAGCGACAGACCGAGCGATGTCGTGGTAAGCCAGAGCCGTTCAAGCACCCGGCCGGCTCGCACGAAAGTCTCAGCGGAAAGGTCGGGGACGGTGATAATGCCGATGCCGGATGAAGCGGCGTATATCTGCGCGTTCTGCTTGCCAATCATTTTCGACAGGCCGATTTTATTGAGAAGATTAGTCACCGGCCAATGCTTGAAGAGCTTGAAGCCGGCAAGTGCCGGCGGCGGCAGTTCGAGCGTATCAATGAAAAAACCGATTTTGGTCTCATCGTCCTCCTCTTTCGTCCAATTGATATGGCTAAAGAAAAATTGGTGGAGGTAGCGATTGCTCATCATGACGCTTTCGTTGACACTACCGGCGGCGGCAAGCGATTTCATTTTATCGCTGTCTTCGGTGAAGAGGATGGAGATTGGGCCGGCGGGGGCGGAGCTGGCGTTCGGCGTCTGGCTCTGTATCGAGCCCGGATCCGAGCAGTCGAGCAGAGCCTGTTTCTGATCCGCATTGAGAATGATAGTGTCGTATTTTTTGCGGTTAGTAGAACGCTCGGCGATGAAGGGATAGAGAGGATTTTTTGGCACGACGGTTACATTTTTAGCAAGTTCAATCCGCGCCACCAGATTTTCATTATTTTCATCGGGAAAAAGAGCGACCTTCGGTTCGTAACCATGCTCACGCGCTGATATCGTCAAATTTTCCAAAACCGCGCCGTTCGCCATATACGAAGCACGCTGTCCCCAGCTGTAAAGTGATTGATCACGGTCGGGCAAGAGCATGAGGTCGATGGTATTTCCAGCATCTTGTCGCAGAATAAATTTCCACGGCTGGCAATTTTCCCCCGAAGGCGCGAGGATGGCGTCAGCGATGATTTTCCTTATGTCGTCAGACATAATAAGTTTGTTGACCATGGGGAAATTATAACATACAAGCCGAGTTCTTATTTTACCGCCCTACCTACCTCTCTATTTTTATGGACTTTTTCTAAATGAGAATGAAAAGACTTTTCTGTTAAAAATATGGCTAACTTTCGTCGAATGTACGAGCTCTATTCTCATTTAGAAAAAATGGCTATTTTTGATGTATCCTCTGCAACCTAGAGTTTGTCTTTTTATTTCTTATTATGTCTCAATCATGTCTAAAACCAATTTTATCCGGTCGTTTTGGCAGTTTGGGTAATTGGGGCTGAACAGGTTGTGTCACTAATTGTTGTACTATCGAGCATACCGTAGAAAGCCGATTCCCTTGCTCTTTTTGTTTTTGTTCAATTTCAGCTATTTTCAGAGCTAGATCGGCATGCGCAGACAAAAGTTCTCTGATCTTTATAAAAGCGCGGACTATAAATATACTCATGGTCACCGCTCGCTCACTTTTTAAAATAGCCGAAAGCATGGCGACCCCGTGTTCGGTAAAAACATAGGGTAAATACCTGCGACCGCCACGACCAATCTTTGAGGTCGCAATTTGCGACCTCAAAGATTGGAATTCTTCTTTTGATAATTGAAACATAAAATCAGGTGGAAACCTACTCATGTTGCGTCCTACCTGTTCTTTAAGACGCTTAGTTGGAACTCCATAAAGTCTCGCTAAATCCGCGTCAAGCATTACCTTAACACCGCGGATAATAAAAATTTTATTTTCAATGATAATGTGCGTTTGGTCATTTTCCATCATTGAATCTTAATCTCTTGCATATTGAATGTCTATCGTCCGACATGCAAAAAGTTCATGAAAATTTTAGAAAAAATTGAACAGAATTTTATTCGTTCCTGGTTCCTACAACCCAAAAATCTTCCGAAACCCCGCCGCGACATCCGCGCGGCGCTTCTGTTCCGCCGGCGAATTATAATCAGGAATAAGCTTCTCATCGAGGAAAATGAGAGCGCGATTGGACTCAAGCGGCTGGCCGTTCAAGATTTTCCGTACGCAGTAGGCCACGGCCGCGCCGTTTATCATAGCCGCGCCGCCAAGCTGTGGCCATGAGACGATAGTCTTGCCCATTTCCATGAGCGACTCCTGCATGCGCTGGGTGACATTTTCGGCGCCGACATGTTTCGTGATCATTTTGCCGATGCCAAATTTATCGAGCTTGGTCAGCATGTCGTAAGAAATCTCGCCGCCGGGACCGGTCGTGCCCATCCGACCATGGAAAAACGGCAAGTTCGGATCGAGATCAAAGCGATCAATATCCACTACAGCATTGTCGCCATTATCGGCGGCCATGACTACGGCGAGCTTGCGCTTTTTGGCCTCTACGCGAATGAGATATTTCACCGCCAGATTGTCTATTTCGTCAATAACGATATCGAGACCGTCAAAAAATCGATCAATGTTCGCGGGCTGGAGGCCTTCGGGGAAAAGTTCGACCTCTGCATACGGATTCATTTCATAAATGCGCCGGGCGGCCATCTCCACTTTAAGCACGCCGAGATTATCCACCCCGGAGAGAATACGGTTCGTATTCGACAGAGCCAATCTGTCCATGTCAGCGAGCTTGAGATGTTTGGCGCCCCCTTGAAGAACGATGGCATAGGCGACGGATGAGCCGACAGAAAGACCAGCGATGCCGACAGTGGAATTGTAGAATTTATCCTGCTCGGCGGCATTGATGAGGTTTTTATTTCGAGCAGTGCGGACGAGTTGAAAATCGTCTTCGGGGAGGATGTGCACGAGCTTTGATGACCAAGGAAAGAAAACCCAATTACCATGAAGCCATAGCGTCCTAGAACCGTTATCCTTTGTCTCCAGATCTTTATAATACGCCGCGAACTTCGCTTTAAAATCAGGCGTATAGACGAGGGTCGGATTCTTTACCCCGAAAAGTTCGAGTTGTTCTTCTTCATAATCATCAACGACATGCTGGATGGTGCCGGAAGAGAAAAGTTGATCAAGTCGACTCTGATCGGCGGCATTAGCTAGATTAAAAAAAACCGGTTTCGATGCTACTGTTTTTGACTTGATAATACTTTGATCAAGCAACTGCTTTATTTGCTTGGTTGGCTTTGTCTGTTGTGTTTGGTTTGACATAAAATTATTTTTTAATTTTTTCCGACACTTTTTTCACTGGCGCTTTCTTCACCCACTTCTGCTTAGCTCCCAGCTGGAAATGTAGCGGATGCTCATGCGGCCAAAAGACGAGCCTCAGCTTTACTTTATCTTTCAACATACTAAAATTGTTGGCATGTTCGGCACTCTGCTTAATCAAAGCAATATGGATACGCTCGGCTACTATTTTCTGAAGCGATGATGATACAGTGACACTTTTTTTCATTTCAACGTTAATTTCCAAAAATTCATTCTGTTCCTTGTCATGTTTGGTAAACATTGTGAATTTGCCGGTGACATAGTCTTCGAGTTCGTCGTGCTGGAGACCGTGCTTGATATATTCAGGATAAATGATGGCACCATAAAGCTTGGTCGAAAGGTCGGTACGTTCATATATATAGACGAATGGCAATTCGACAACCGTGTCCACGATACCGACCTTCTTGGCTTCGGCACGGAGATTAATACCTTCTTCAGCGAACATTTTTTCTACCTCGGCAAAATAATGCGTGCCGCCATTGTCCCCTATTTCATATCGTACAAGCGGCATAGCATTGTCGCCACTCAAATAGACATTTTTTCCTACCGTTTCAAAATTGGTAAATGACGGAATATATTGAGCCAGAGTCGGCAGACGACCAGCTTCACCAAAAAGTTTCTTGTACAGGCGACCAGCGACAGGCGTTTTTTGAAGAACCAGCCGACGAATAAGAATAGCAATCGGCGTCTCCATAGCCATAGTGCCAAGGTCGGCACTGCCATAGACACTGGCGGTATTACGATATGGATTGGTCATCCCCGTTTTTTCTAAAATATAATCGCGGAATTTTTCTGAAAAACTTTCGGCGGCAAAAAGCATTTTGATATTGAAATCACGCCAATGGACACCGTTCTCTGCGGCCTCGTCCACAACATCTTTCATAAAAGGCGGATAGGCGCAAAGAATAATCTGATCATATTTTTGTCCCACATTTTTCAGAGCATCATAAATCTCTTTTTTATTGACGCCAGGAGTGATGATAGTCAAAGGATAGCCGCGATCAGCGACATAGTGGAAAGCTTGATAGGTGATAACTCCGCCGATCCATACGCCCATGCCGAAACAGACGATGATGAGAGTGGACTGGTCAGCCTTTTTTTTAGTTATTTTTTTTTGTCCAGTTTTCTCGCCAATGATACCGCTATTTCTTAAAAACATTTCATGATAGACGGATGAATGCATATCCACCGAACCATTACGAGGAAAATAAAAAGGCGTCCCTGTCGAGCCTGATGTCGAAGTCAGAACAAGCGACTCCAGAATCAAAGCTGACGGATTACATAAATCTTCCCAAGAATATGCACGCAGATAATTATCCTTACCCATGGCAGGGACGATTGTGCGAAAATCATCATATGTCTTTATTCCGGCAATCGCGGCCGCTTGTATTCCATTTTTTTTCAGAAAATTACGATATGCGGGGATATTTTTCGCACAGGATTGAAAAAGTTTGACCAGTTTTTTCTCTTGCTCTTTTTTCCAAAAAACGCTCTTAAGGCTTCTATTGAGTTTATACAGCATAATATTTATATGACACAATAGATATTATACATCAAATTCAGTAATTCCTCAGCCTATTTATCTTCTCATGTTGCCGTATTTTATCATGCGCTTTGGCCTCGATCTGGCGGATGCGCTCGCGGGTGACGGCGAATTCGCGGCCGACTTCTTCGAGAGTGTGGGTGACGCCGTCGAGAAGGCCGGCGCGCATTTCGAGAATCTTACGCTCTTTCGGCGATAGGTCGTCGAGGATTTCTTTTATCTGATCGGTTAGAATGCGGCGGGACGATTCCTGGTCGGGCGAGAGGATTTTATCATCGGAAACAAAATCGCCGAGAGTAGACTTACCGTCGTCGCTATCGTCGCCGACGGGACTTTCGAGTGAAATGACATCCTGGTCAATTTTTTCAATATTGTAAATTTTATCAACTTCAATGCCCATTTCGGTGGCGATTTCCTCCGGCAATGGGTCGCGGCCGAGGTCTTGAGTCAGACGGCGAACGACTTGTTTGTACTTGGCAATCGTCTCGACCATGTGCACCGGCACGCGGATAGTGCGCGACTGGTCGGCGAGGGCGCGAGTGATAGCTTGGCGAATCCACCACGTGGCGTAGGTAGAAAACTTGTAACCTTTGGTCCAGTCGAACTTATCCACAGCCTTAAAAAGACCGAGATTGCCTTCCTGGATGAGGTCGAGAAGAGTGAGATCAGGCGAACGACCGACGTATTTTTTGGCGATGGAAACAACGAGGCGCAAGTTGGCGCGAGCGAGCAAATTTTTCGCCTCTTTATCCCCTGCGGCGATGCGACGGGCGAGCTCTTTCTCCGTGCCGCCAGAGATGAGCGGATATTGGCCAATCTCCTTTAGATACATCTGGATGGAATCGTATGAAGAATCGCTCCGCGATGAGCCATAGCTGTACTTTTTATTTGTCGGGGCGGCGTGTTCCGGCTCGACTTCAAGCAATCCCCCGCCTTCGAGGATGTCAATACCGGCGGTGGAAAGCTTGGTATAGAGACTGTCGAGAAAATCAATGTCCTGCTCGACATTGGGAAATTCCTTGAGAATCTCATCGTAGGTGATAAAACCGCGCTCGCGGCCTTTGACCATAAGCTTATTGGCTTTGGCCTGGAGATCTTTGGCTGACTTAGCGGCGGCAATAGCTTTCGGGCTTTTGGAGATTTTCGCGGAAGACTTGGAAGATTTTTTCGAGATGAATTTTTTTGTGGTCTTTTTACCAATAGGCTTTTTTGCGACCTTCAATTTTGATTTTTTAATTTTTTTTGAGGACATGTATATTGTTATTATTATAAATATGAAAATATGTCACACTACCAAGCATTTTTGACTAAAAACAGCTTCTGGATTTAGAAAAGACTGCGACGTCGGTCAATGTCGGTTTTCTTTTGTATCAGTTCTTGTATTTCTTTGTTCAAAGCTTCGTTCAAAGTCTGATCATGACTCTCGATGACTTTCGGTAAGCGTCCCATGGCTCGAGCGAGATTGTCACGCACGATTTGCTCTTCAAAATTGAGCATAACTTCATCAACTTTTCTACGTAAAGCTTTTTCATCATTTCGCAGACTGATGGCAGAAGCGAAAAAAAATTCAGCCTTAAAGGCAAGTTCGTCTTTCGATGGTTCAAAACTGGCTATTAAATTGTGATACTGCGCGTCGCCGGCGATGGTTCTGATGGAGGCGTAATAGCCTTCAACATCAAGAATCTTTTCCCGGCCAAGATATGCGAGGAGTCCGAATAATTCCTTGGCGATAATGTCAAGGTGAGACAGCTCAGCATTGGCGGATATTGTACCATTGCGGGTGATGGTTTGTCCAGCACCGGTCTTTGTAGCAGTGGCTTGAGCAGTTTTCTCTGCAACTGCCGCCGCTTTTTGCAATTTATTAATATCATCCCAAATGATTGTCTCGTTTTCGGCATTGCCGAGAGCCCGCTCGCGCACCATCTTGACATAGTGACCTCGGTCGGTGCTATTCGAAAGCATGGCAATGAAAGGATAGACCCGCTCGCGTAAAAGTGCCGGCACTTTACGGTTGTCGAGCTTCTTTTCAGTAACCTCAGCAAGAACATGATCGAGTGCAAACTCGATGACCGGCTTGGCCTTACGGAGAACATTTTTCCACGACTCCGGATCAGCAAGGACGAGGTCGGCGGGGTCTTTACCTTCGGGTAAATCGGCAATCTTGACATCCATACCGAGGGTCAAAGCGATACCGGCGGAACGCATGGCGGCTTTGCGCCCCGCGGCGTCAGAATCGAAAGCGAGGATGAGATTGGTCGAAAGACGGCGCACGATGCCGAGATTGTTGACTACATCCGGTGCACCCAGCACACCTTCTTTCGTCAGCGTATCAGCCAAAGCCGTACCGGAAACAGCTACGGTGTTTCTTATGCCTGCTTGATGCGATAAAACCAAATCCATCTGACCTTCGACGAAAATAGTATAATCACGCTCGCGAATGGCTTGTTTGGCTTTGTCAATACCATAGAGCACCGTTGACTTGGTGTAGAGCGGCGTATCGGGACTATTCAAATATTTCGCCGCAGTAACGGTATTTCCCGCGTCATCTTTCCTGCCAGTGTCTTCATGGAGAATCCGTCCAGAAAAAGCAATAACTCGTCCACTCGAATCAAGAATCGGAAACATGATACGGTCGCGGAAACGATCATAGAGAGATGCAGTTTTTGTTATTTCTACCGATATCTCTCCCCGTTCTGGCCTTTTAGCAAGACCGGCCTTTTCTATTTCGACATCGCTAAAACCCTTGACCCGCAAATGATTGTAAAGGAGCCGCCACTCGTTTGGTACAAAACCAATGCGGAATTCTTTCATGGTCTTCTCGGTCAGACCGCGTCTTTTTATATAATCTCGAGCCGATGCCGCGAGGACACCAAGGGTACCGGATGTCTGGTCCCATAAATTTGTTTCAAAAAAAACCGCCGCTTCTTCCATAACTGCATAAAGCCGATCCTTTTCGCTTTTTGCTTGAGCATAATCAGCCCCGTACATGCCACCGGCGCTTTTGCTGTGCGAAATATCCACCCCGGCCCGCTCGGCCAAAAGCTTCAAAGCCCCCATGAAATCGAGGCCCTCGAACTGCTCCACAAAAGAAAAAATATCACCCTTGGCCCCGCAACCGAAGCAATAATAGCCGCCCCGATCCGGCGAAACATAAAAACTCGGCGTCTTCTCATTATGGAACGGGCATTTGGCCTTGAGATTCTTGCCGGAGCGGATCAGTTTGACGTACGAGCCGACGACATCTTCTATTGACAGGTGCTCTTTGATTTGTTCGACTGGGGTGGGCATGATTGATATGCTAGTATAGCATGACTCGCCAACCCTTCCGCATATAATTTCTCCACCTCACCCGTCTGGAGCGATTGAGAATAAACGCGCATTTCGTCAATCGATCCGATCATATTGTCTCCTCTACAATCACCGCCGACACAGAACGGCACCGCGGCAAGATCTACAATAGACGAACCGGCCGTTGTGTAGGTATCGGAACTGGCGGACTGAATGCCATTGACGTAGATCTTTATATTCGAGCCGCTCCACGAAATAGCTACATGTGTCCATGTATCAAGGATAGAACTGGCCGGAATGGCGCTCGTCAGACTATTCTTAGCGCCACCACCGGTCCAATTGGCTTGGATAAATTTACCGGCGAGGCTTTCACTATTATCCGAACTGGTAATACAAAATTGAAAATAATCCTGACTGCAGAAAACTCCGGCTTGAGTCGATCCATGAGCTAAATTTATCCAAAATGATAGACTTCCGTTCGCTGGATTGAAGCCACTCAGATTGACTCCGGCTGGTGTATCCACTTCTTCCGGATCATCGCCGGCGATGGATAAAGCCGAATTACCGCGCAATGCCGAATGAACAGAACCGAGAGAAGCGGCAGACATCCATGATACTGATGAATCATCAGAAAGAGTAAGATCATTACCCCTGCTGGAACTATCGTGAGCAATGAGATTCGGCGGATCTCCTGCGGAACTCGAACCTTCGTCAAAATTCCAGACTGCAATAGCGTCAGCACCGTAGCTCTGATACATACTGTCTTCGAGTACTTGTCCTGCGGCCATGGCCGCTTTAGCTCGGGCACTGCCCAAAGCCACCATGACAATGGCAGATAAAATACCAATGATAGCGATAACAACAAGAAGCTCGATAAGAGTAAAACCGTTCGAAGTAAAACTGTTTTTGATATTTTTTTTCATACAATTTTTGTGTTGCATATATTTTTTAAAAAATGAGGAAATAAATAATGTGTATCGTCCGTGATGGACGGCGATGACGTGGCGACAATTGTATATGCCGATCGAACTGCCGCGCAAGGGAAAAGTAAACAAAAATCTCATGAAAATTTTATTTTTCTTTGAGCGAAATTTTAAGACGGAAATGAAAAGACGAAAATGAAAAGACAGAAATGAAAAAAACCGCCGAAGCGGTTTTTTTCATCAATGTATAATTGCCATTTATTATATCATCTCGATTGATATGAAACTCTATCCATACCATTGTCATCGGGGAAAGAAGATTCAGCCTTTGCTTTCTCAATCATGTCCCACTTTGGACTACCCTTCCAACCGGAACCGGCAGGAATGAGGCGACCGATAATAACATTTTCCATAAGACCGACGAGGTTGTCTTGACTGCCACGGACGGCGCTGTTGATGAGAATTTTCGTCGTATGCTGAAACGATGCCGCGGCCAGGAAGCTCTTCCTGGAAAGAGAAACTTCAGTAATACCCATGGCCGTCGGCTCGACCGACGCTTCGGTCTTTCCGGCTTTAACAGCATGAGCATTTTCATCCACGAGATCACTTTCGCTGACCACATCGCCTTTCGACAGGTCAGTGCCACCGCCGTCCACCACGTCGAAGCGCGAGAACATTTGCTTGACAATGATTTCGATGTGTTTGCGAGCCACTGTTTCACCCTGCAGTTCGTAAATCTTGCCGACTTCGGTGATGACATATTCTTTGGCTTTATCCTTGCCACCGTATTTGAAGACTTCGTCAATGTCAGCAGAACCGTCAGTAATAATATCGCCTTTCTTGACATGATCACCGACTTTGACAAGGGTCATACGCTTATAGTGACAAACATATTCGACTTCATGGGACGGACCTTTGGTTAGGCCATCGCCGCTTGTGGCGTCGCCTGTTGTATTATCTACTCCACCCGCTGAAACTGATTTTTCAAGTGCCACCGCGGCCAGTGCGGCCGCCTTCTTGCTGACACGTTTTGCTTTTGGCTTCTCGTAGGTTTCAGAGAGAATCTTAATGACTTTTTCTTTACCCATATCGCGCACTTCGGTGACGATACCGTCAACAGTAGCTACTACTGCCGGATTTTTCGGCCGACGCTTTTCAAAGATTTCCTCGACACGCGGCAAACCTTGAGTGATATCACCACCAACCGATGCCACACCGCCGGAGTGGAAGGTACGCATAGTCAGCTGGGTGCCAGGCTCACCGATAGCTTGAGCCGCCACGGTGCCGACTGCTTCGCCGATAGCAACGAGAGCATTTTTACCAAGGTCACTGCCGTAACAAGCGGCACAGACGCCTTTGACACTTTCACAAGAAAGCGGCGAGCGAACTGACACTTCTGCAATGCCCGCTTCTTCGATAGACATTGCTTCAGCTTTACTCAAAAGATGGTCTTTCTTGAAAAGAATCTTGCCGTCGGCCGTGATATCAGCCGCTAGAGTGCGACCACGAATATTTTTTGAAATCGGCACAGATGGACCGCCAGTGGTTTGCTTTCGAATAGTAATGAACGCTTTCGTCCCACAATCATCTTCCGTGACCATCACGTCCTGAGCAACGACGAAAAGTTTACGGGTTAAATAGCCGGCTTTGGCGGTATTGAGGGCTGTGTCGGTCAGACTCTTTCTGGTACCGTGAGTGGTGATGAAATATTCGATCGGAGTCAGACCTTCTTTCGAACACGAAAGAATCGGGAACTCAATGGTGTCGCCGGATGGTGATGCAATGAGACCTTTCATGCCGGCCATGGTGGTGATTTGGGAATATGAACCGCGAGATTTCGAGGTAATGATGTCGTAAACCGAACCCATTTTATCGAGCGATGCAGGGATGAGTTTCTCCACTTCAGTTTTTGCTCCGTGCCAAATCTCGATGTTTTTGCGCATGCGCTCTTCTTCGGTAAGGAGGCCTTCCTCAAAGTGGCTCATGACAAGCTCGGATTGAGCTTTGGCTTTAGTCACGATATCCGCTTTGCCTTTCGGAATGACGATATCGTCAATACCCCAGGTGATACCGGCAATAGTGGTGTATTTGAAGCCGAACTTCTTGATATTGTCGAGAATCGGCGGTAGTTTCTCAATACCTTCGAGCGTAATGATGTCTTCGATGATAGAGCCGAGACGATCGCGATTGATTTCTTTGTTGATGAAGGCGTAATTCTCGGGCAGGATGTTGTTGAAAATAATCCGGCCGACGGTCGTTTCGAAAAGTTTGCCGTCGAACTGGGCGTATTTCTCAGCTGAGTGAGCCGCGCCGACAAATTCATCTGCTTCATCTTCCGTTGGCGGCAAGACTTTTATTTTTGCTCGCAGACCGAGAACGCCGTAGTTGAAGGCAGTCAGAGCGGCAGTCGGATTTTCGAAAATTTTGCCTTCGCCTTTGTCGCCGGTGACATTTTTGGTAATCCAAAAACAGCCGAGGACGATGTCGAGGAGCTTGGCCACGACCGTCGGATCGCCGTTACCTGGTTTGAGAATATTTTTATCCGAAGCCATGATCTCACGGGCTTCGGCTTGGGCTTCGATACCGAGCGGCACGTGCACGGCCATCTGGTCACCGTCGAAGTCAGCATTAAATGCGGTGCACACAAGTGGGTGGACTTGGATGGCATTGCCTTCGATGAGGATTGGTTTGAAAGCCTGGATACCGAGGCGATGGAGGGTCGGTGCACGATTCAGAAGGACGTATTTATCTTTGATGACCTCTTCGAGAATGCTCCAAACTTCTGGAGAACCGTCATCAATAAGACGACCTGCGCCGCGGATATTGTAGGCAAGTTCCCTTTTGAGCAGGCCGGAAATAACGAACGGACGGAAGAGCTCGAGGGCCATATGCTTGGGCAGACCGCACTGATCGAGGGCAAGCTCCGGACCGACGACAATGACTGAACGACCGGAATAGTCCACACGCTTGCCGAGGAGATTCTGGCGGAAAAGGCCGCGCTTGGACTTCAAGTTATCGGAAAGAGATTTCAACGCCCGCTTCTGAGCCTGGGCGGCGGCGGAACCGGCAGATGCAGAACCATGACGGATGTTGTTATCAATCAAAGCGTCCACTGCTTCCTGAAGAATGCGCTTTTCATTGCGGAGGATGACGTCGGGAGCATTGATTTCGCGGAGCTTCAAGAGGCGGTTATTGCGGTTGATGACGCGGCGATAAAGGTCGTTGACGTCGGATGTGGCATAGCGGCCGCCTTCGAGGGCAACCATCGGACGAAGTGCCGGTGGAATAACCGGAATGCGCGTCAAGAACATCCACTCAGGTCGAACACCGGATTGGATCATGGATTTGATAAGAGACAAACGCTTGTCGAGCTTTTCACTGTCTATGGTACTGGCTTTCTCAAGAGCTTTTTCCAATTTCTCGGCAAGCTTTTTGAGATCGGTCTTTTTCAAAACATCATAGACCGCTTCCGCACCGATAGCCGCTTCGAAAAGGCCGCCATATTTCATGCTGTATTTATGGTAAGCGACCTCGTCCATAACAAAACCTTCTTCGAGACTTTCGATTTCTGCGCGAGCGGCAACCATCAGGCCTTTGAGGGCTTCTTTTGTCTTGTCATCGTTTGCTCCCTTGACTTTCGTCTTATATTCCCCATCGAGCTGTTTTAGAATTTTTTGCTTTTCTTCTTCGTGGACTTTTGTTACCAGGTATCCTGCGAAATAAACTACTTTCTCGAGGTCAGCCGTGGTCATGCCCATGATAAGGCCGACGCGCGACGGCATCGAGCGGAGGAACCAGATGTGGGACACCGGCACGGCGAGCTCGATATGGCCCATGCGCTCGCGGCGCACGATGGAGCGGGTGATTTCTACGCCGCACTTCTCGCAGACGATGCCCTTGTAGCGGATGCCGCGGTATTTGCCGCAATAGCACTCATAGTCGCGGTCCGGTCCGAAAATTTTCTCGTCGAAAAGACCGCTCTTCTCTGAGCGCTGGGTGCGGTAGTTGATGGTCTCGGGCTTCGTGACCTCGCCAAATGACCAGTCGAGGATGCGTTCAGGCGATGCGACGCTGAGCGTAATAGCATCAAAGTCCTGCGGATCCATCATTTTTCTTGCTTGTGAGTTATTCATGTGATTTTTTGTTATTTGATGCTATTAATTGGTAAATTTGAAGCTGTTGGCGAACTCATTGAACAAGACAGAATTGTAATGTAATTGACCCTGTTCTGTAATCTGATACGTATTGGTGCCTTTATCAAAGAAAATCCGATCTCCGTAACTTGGGGCCGAACTATCGGCATAATCTATACGGGAAGCAGAAACTCCATCAATTACAATCGAGCTACTTTGTGACGTATTGCTCAAAAGCTTAGAAAGCTTATTGAATAATGTATTTGCGTTGTTAGCAGTACTTATCGGACTAACACTAATTCCGAATTGATCACTATCGGATGTAGTAGAAGTGGGTGATTTGAAAGTAACATAAGATCCTGAAGAAACTTGAGAATTTGTCACGGTCCATCCTTGAGGATACTGAACCGAAAAGTTAGCACCCGCGTAGGTTTCCCAATTACCGCTATTCGACGGACTAGAACTAGAATCAGAGACGGCATTTACATTGCTGACCTCATTTACTGATTGATTTGAGTTAAGATTATTCGAAGCCGATATATCAGTAGAACTGCTAACAGTGTTTGAAGCCTGATTATTTTTCCAAGCCAGATATACTCCTCCCAAAATCAACACCGCTACTATTCCAACAATGAGCGGAACAATAAAACCTCCATTAAATTTTGAATTATTTTTCATAATTTTTATTTTAAATTTAATAAGGCTTTATTCGTCGCTATCGCTATCTTCCCCGCTCCTGTCGCGATTGACCAGCTCGACGTCAAGCGCCAAGCCGCGAAGGTTTTTCAAGAGCACGTTAAAGGATGCAGGCAGGTTCGGCTGTTTCAAACGCTCGCCTTTGACGATAGAGTCGAAAGCCGCTGAACGTCCCTGAATATCGTCGGACTTGATGGTGAGAATCTCGCGAAGCGTATGCGCCGCGCCGTGTCCGAGGAGTGCCCAGACTTCCATCTCTCCAAATCTCTGTCCTCCACCCTGAGCTTTTCCTCCGAGAGGCTGTTGCGTGATAAGCGAGTATGGACCAATGGAGCGCATGTGGATCTTGTCCTCGACCATGTGGTGGAGTTTCAGGATGTACATGTAGCCGACCGCAATGCGCTGTTCAAAAAGCTCGCCGGTGCGTCCATCGCGAAGCGGCATCTTGCCGTCGGGAGCGAAGCCCGCTTTCACGAGCTCTTCTTTTATTTCAATATCCGTCGCACCGACGAATGGTGGCACGATGGCTTGGTAGTCAAGAGTATGAGCGGCAAGCCCGAGATGAAGCTCAAGGATTTGCCCCAAGTTCATACGTGATGGCACACCAAGCGGCGTCAAAATCATGTCCACCGGCGTACCGTCTTCCATATAGGGCATATCTTCTTCGGGAAGAATGCGCGAGATGACACCTTTGTTACCGTGACGTCCGGCAAGCTTGTCACCGACGGACACGCTTCGTACTTCGGCCACTTCTATATAAATTTTCTTGATGATACCGCTCTCGAGCTTGTCGCCTTTCTCGCGGGAAAATATTTTAACCGAAACGACGCGACCACGCTTGCCGCCTTCCATTCTTTTCGAAGTGTCTTTTACATCGCGGGCCTTTTCACCGAAAATAGATCGGAGTAGGCGCTCTTCAGGAGTGAGCTGTGTCTCGCCTTTTGGAGAAATCTTACCAACAAGAATATCGCCAGGGCGAACTTCCGCACCGACGCGGACGATGCCGTCTTCGGCGAGGTTCTTGAGCTTGGCTTCGCCGACATTTGGAATGTCGCAGGTCGTCACTTCGGGACCGAGCTTGGTGTCGCGGACATTGACCGTGAATTCCTCAATATGAATGGACGTAAACTTGCTGTTTTTGACCACGCGTTCGGAAAGAATGATGGCATCCTCGTAGTTGTTACCCGACCATGACATGAAAGCAATGAGCATGTTCTGACCGATGGCGATTTCACCGCCGTCAGAAGTCGAAGTGTCCACAAGCACATCACCTTTCTTCACCTGCTGACCGAGACTGACATTCGGCCGCTGATGGAAAGCAGTGAAACCGTTCGTGCGGGAAAAATGAATAAGGTTGTATTCATGGGTATTGTCTTTTTTATTCTCTTTCTTCTGACCTGTAAGTACCACTCTTTTCGAGTCAACGTAGGTAATCTCACCATCTTCAGGTGCAATAACAATGCGACCGGTATCGATGACCGCTTTTTTCTCAATGCCGGTAGCGACGAGCGGCGCCTCGGGAATAAGACATGGCGTAGCCTGTTTCTGCATGTTCGAACCCATAAGTGCACGGTTGGCATCGTCGTGGTTCAAGAATGGAATGAGAGACGTGGCGATGGAGAAAGCCTGCTCAGTCGAAACGTCAATATAATCAACATCCTCTTTCTTGGCCAAACCAGGCTCGCCGTTGATGCGCACCTCTACTTCGTCGGCGGTGATGTGACCGGCTTTGTCGTACGGAATAGCGGCGTGAGCGATTTTGAAATTTTCTTCTTCGAGAGCATTCATATATTGGATTTCGGTGGTGATCCTGCCATCTTTAACCTTGGCATATGGCGTTTCGATCATACCGAAATCATTGATGCGGGCAAAAGTAGAAAGGTGAAGAACAAGACCGATTGACGGACCTTCGGGAGTATGTATCGGACAGAGGCGTCCGTAGTGGGAAGGGTGCACGTCGCGCACTTCGAAACCGGCACGCTCGCGAGTAAGACCGCCGGGACCGAGCGCGGAGAGCAAGCGCAAGTGCTCGAGCTCAGAGAGAACATTTTCTTGTTGCATAAACTGCGACAGCTGGTTGGTGGTGAAAAATTCCTTGATGCGGGCCTGAAGCGGTCTTGGGAAAATAAATTGCACCGGCAGAGTAACATCCGGCTCGATAGTGGACATCTTGTCCTGGATGTTCCTCTTCATCTGGGTCATGCCGACACGGATCTTCTGCTGGAGAAGCTCACCGACGAAACGAACTCGGCGAGAACCGAGGTGGTCAATGTCGTCCTCGACAGCGTCGGGGGTGTTGTTCAGGAGAACGATATGGGAAATAACCGTGACGATATCGTCAACGGTGATGGTCTTGACTTCGAGATTTTTCTCCTCCATCGGTTTGCCGAAACGCTTGTTGAAACGGAAACGTCCGACGCGGGAAAGGTCATAGCGGTTGGCCTCGAATATGCCGCCGATGAATTCGCGGGCATTCTCAGCCGTAGCTAGATCGCCATCGCGCAGACGCTTGTGGATTTCTATATATGAGTCGTCGGCGCTTTTGGCATGGTCTTTGGAAAGGGTGATTTCAATGGCTTTACGAGCGGCAGGATCGGCTTTAAAAAGGTCAGCGATGGCTTCGTTCGAAACGATACCAGCTTTCTCGCCGAGAATACGAATGAGGGTAGAAATAGGAAATTTGCGCTTTCTGTCAATCTTGACGTAGACTGCGCCTTCTGCATCGCTCTCGATCTCCATCCAGACGCCGCGGGCAGGAATGATTTTTGCGCCGAAATAGTTGCGCCCTTTAATCTCATCCACGGTGAAGAAAATACCAAACGAGCGGGCGAGTTGCGGCACGATGACGCGCTCGATACCGTTCACAATGAACGTTCCATGCGAGGTCATAAGCGGAATGTCCGAGAGAAAAATCTCCTGCTCCTTGACCGAGTCGAGCATTTTATTTTTCAGCTTGACTTGAGCTTTGATCTGGCCCTCATACGAAAGTTTATTGGCTTTGGCATAATGCTCATCGTATTTTGGCGCGGAGAGCTCGAAGTGAGAAAAAGACAGGTCGAATTTTTTCTTGGCATAATCCTCGATCGGCGAGAATTCTTTGAGCACCTCGTGGATACCGGTCTTGATAAGCCAGTCAAAAGAAGCGACCTGAGACTCAACCAGATTCGGCATGACGGTCAACGGATCCTTGAAACGGCTGAAATATTTTTTGGTCGTTTTCATAATAAATTGATAAATTAAGGGCGGCTTATAAAAAAAATAATAATACTCACTCAACCCTCCCCAAACTCTCCGAATTCCCCAAATATCCCCTTTCAAACTCAAGAGACAATCAAAAAATATAAAAAGCCAAAAGACGCGGCATCCCGCGCGTTTTTACGCTTTATTTTTTATGATAGTTTTCGCAAGAGAAAGGATAGATTTTAGCCTTGTAAATCCTTCGCATTTAACAGCCATAACACAATCTTGCTGAAGTTATCCACAGCCTAGCAGATAGCGCTTTGGAAGTCAAGTGCCAGTCAATCTTTTATTCCATTGTTCTCACCCTTTCCTTCAAACCCCAGACAGATTGAATTGATGCAATACCTCTTCGCAGGTTGGCCCGTTTTATTGTCCATCGGTCCGTCGTCGAAAACATGTCCAAGATGAGCACCACATGTCCGGCAGACTACTTCGGTACGATACATACCATGCTCGGTGTCCTCGACAAGCTCGACTTTTTCCATAGCTACTGGATCAGTAAATGACGGCCAACCAGTACCCGAGTCGAATTTCGCTGACGACGAAAACAACTGCGTGCCGCAGACGGCGCACATGTATATGCCAGCATCGTGGTTGTTAAGATATTTCCCCGTGAACGGCGCTTCGGTGCCTTTTTCGCGGGCAACTTTATAGAGTTCTTTTGGTAAATCTTTGTCGTCTTTCATTTTATCAAAATTTTATAAATCCTTGAGCAAAGCCGCATATTTTTTCTCCAACTTCTCTACTTTTGGCCCGATAACTATTTGACAATACGGTGCATCTTTGTGCGTCTCGTAATAATTCTTATGATAATCTTCAGCTTCGTAAAAAATGTCGAGCGGAACAACTTCCGTAACGATTGGCTTGTCATACGCTGACTTGCCGGTGGCATCCTTTGCACTAAGATTTTTTACAAAAGTTTCTGCGGCCGCCTTCTGCTCCGGTGTGCTGTAGAAAATAGCCGAGCGATATTGCGTACCGATATCATTGCCCTGCCGATTCAAGGTCGACGGGTCATGGGTGAAAAAGAAAATAGTCAGCAAATCTTCGTATGAAATGATCGCCGGATCAAAAACAATCTTCGCCGCTTCGGCATGGCCAGTCGCCCCGCCGCAAACCTGTTCATACGTAGGGTTCGGCAGGGTACCGCCGGTATAGCCGGGCACCGCCGAGATGACACCTTTCAACCGTGCAAACAAAGTCTCCGTGCACCAAAAGCAACCACCGGCAAAAACAGCAGTTTCATTTTTTAAAGTTTTTAAGGCGATTTTATTTTTTGTTGATTTTTCCTTCATTTTTTATTTTTTATATTTCCCCCAGCTTTTGCATTTTGTTCACGTTTCCATTCCTCGATCAACGCATGATTGCCCGAAAGAAGTACCTTTGGCACACGATATTTCTTTCCTTTATATTCTATAACTTCCGGTCGGGTATAGACATCGCGGGATGCGATGAGAGCCTCGCCGGTGGAACTGGCACGATTTTCTTCGAGAGAATTGATGTCGCCGAGAACACCGGGCACCTGCCGAGCGATGGTGTCAATGAGAATCATCGCCGGCAATTCCCCGCCGGTCAGCACATACGGACCGACGGAAATTTCCTCCATTTTGAAAGCCCGCTTAACCCGGGCATCAATGCCCTCATAGCGGCCGCAGACAAGAATAATGTCAGTATATTTCTTGGCCGCCACCTTTGCTGATGCGGTATCGAACTGCTGACCCGACGGAGAAAAAAAGAAAATCTTAGGATTTTTATTTTTGCTTTTACCTTTTTTACAATTCTTCATGGCGGCTTCAATAGCACGCATGACCGGCAATGCCTCAATGACCATTCCCGGGCCGCCGCCATACGGCTTGTCGTCAACCCGGCGTTCGGCATAGGTCATAGGCTCTTTTTTTGTCCCCCCTTTTTTTGCCGGCATTGCGAAATCCCGCGGATTATAAAATTGGATACAAATAATCCCATCCTCCCGCGCGCGCTTCAAGATAGATTCATTCAAATATGAATCGAGGCTTTGAGGAAAAAGTGTGACGATATGGAAAGTCATTTTTTCAGACATACATAATGAAAATAAATAAAAAATCTGTGGTACGCATGATACCACAGATTACTAAATTCGTCACGTATTCATTTTTTAATCCTCCAATGTGAATGAAGTGTACACATTATTACATTTTTTGTAAAACAAAAACCGCTCCGGATAGCGGAACGGTTCTTGTTTTTGAGATTTTGGAAACGTCAGCTCTATTTTCAAACGGATTTAGATCTTCAAATCCGCCATGGCTTCATCCACAGTTTTCGATAGCTTAGGCTCGCGAGGCGGCGCGCCGGCCGGTTCGTTAATCTTCAAGTTGACGCGGGAATTGTTCTTCATTCCGACAACACGGAGAAGTGTGCGGACGGCTTTGGCCGTATTACCGTCGCGACCGATGACTTTACCCATGTCAGCGGCATTGACTTCGAGCGTCATAAGCACGCCCATTTCGTCAACAGTGCGAACGACCTTGACGTCATTCGGGTTTTCAACGAGAGCTTTGATAACATACTCCAAAAACTGCTGGTCTTGATTTTGCATATCGGTTTTTAAATTTTAATCGCGAGATTTTATAATCTCATTCTGGTAATTCTGTCGCTGCATTCTGACGGTATATATAGTAGCGCGAGAGGGCTTAAGCCGCAACTGGGGTAGGAGATGGAGCGGCAGCGTCGGTTTTTGCTTCGGCGACAGGAACTGAAGTGGCTTCAGCAGGCACCGCTGTGGTAGGTGAAGCTTCTTTTTTCGCCTCACCCTTCGCTTCTGATTTGGCTTCTTCTTTGACCTCTTTCTTTATAGGCCGCTTCTTCGGTAAAACGTTCATTTTCTTACCTTCAATGGCTTTCTTGTGGACGAGGAAATTGTGGACAGTGCCGGAGAGCTGGGCACCTTTCGATATCCAATGCTTGATTTTGGCCACGTCGAACTGCTCGATTTTGTTCTCGAGACGCGGATCAAACGAGCCCAAAACTTCGAGGTATTTGCCGCTTTTGGTGCTGTTTTTAGAATCGGTCAAAACGAGCCGGAACGTCGGCTCGTGTTTCCTCCCCACTCTCTGCAGTCGTATCATTAACATATATGTTGGTTGTAGCGAGCATGGTAGCAAAACGGGGCGGAAAAGGCAAGTTTTTGTCTTCAGCTATTTGTCGAAAAAAATGACCTATTTGAAAGACAACGAATCTATGATCGAAACAGCAAGAGGATAAATAGTACTATAATCTGCCGCATCAGTTTGTAATTCAAATCGGTATTTATAGCTTCCATGAGCACCAAAGAAGTAAAGGCTTTCAACATGACGTTGCGTGCCATCAGCTTGTCCTACATATCCGTCAATTTGCACCGCTTCAGGGGAAATAAATTCCGACGCAATACATGCAAATTCCCCTCATTTAGTATATAATCGCTGTATTAATTTATGAAAAAGACAGTACAAGGCCTGACCGTAAGCGGTACCATCACCACGACGGGCAAAGGCATGGGCTTCCTGGCCGATCCGGATGATGCCAAAAAAGACATACTTATCGAGGCGGGAAATTTAAACACGGCGCTCAACGGCGACAGCGTGGAGGTGCGGTTGACTGGCACCATGCCGCCGCGACGCTCCGGCGATACGCCGATGAAAACGGGCGTTGTCATCAAGGTCAATGCGCGGGCGAAAAGTGCTTTCGTCGGCACGGTGGATGTCGAGCGCGGACAGTATTTCATCATGCCGGACGATAAGAAAATGTATACGGATATCGTGGTGGCGGAAAGCGAAGCGAAAAAGCACGGCCTCGAAAAAGATGTCAAAGTCCAGGTGCGGATCGATTTTCCCCGATGGACCGATCCGAAGAAAAATCCCGAGGGTACGATCCTGCGCGTCCTCGGTCATAAAGGCGTCAATGATGTGGAAATGGAATCCATCGTCCTTGAAAAAGGTTTTGAGACTGGCTTCCCTGCCGCAGTCGAAGAAGAAGCGAAACATATCGGCGAGCATGAGAAAATTATTATCTCCGAGGAAATCGCCAAGCGCCGCGACATGCGAGAGACAATGACGTTCACTATCGACCCGTATGACGCGAAGGATTTCGATGATGCGATTTCTTTTAAAAAATTGACGGCGGCAGAGGTTGCGGCGTCGGTCGCCTCTCGAAAGATTGACACTCTGAAATTTTCGGACAGTTCAAACAGTACTTCAAATCTTTATGAAATCGGCGTACACATCGCCGACGTCTCCCATTATGTCCGCGAAGGCACCGCACTCGACGCCGAGGCGGTCAAGCGCGGCTGTTCCATTTATCTTGTTGACCGCACCATTCCCATGTTGCCGGAAGTGCTCTCGAACGACGTCTGCAGTCTCAATCCGCATGAGGACAAGCTTTCATTTTCGGCTATTTTTATTCTCGATGATAAAGCTCAAGTCCATGACCGTTGGTTCGGTAAAACAGTGATGAATTCGACGCATCGCTTCACCTATGAGACGGCACAGGCGGCAATAGATGGCGATACGGCAAATGTCGTGAAGTATTCGAGCGGGACGCAGACGGCGGCACTCGCCGAGCCCGGCATGAAATACCGCGACGAACTCACCACCCTCAACAACATCGCCAAAATCCTCCAGAAAGCCAAGTTCGCCGCGGGCGCGATTGAGTTCGAGCAGGATGAAATAAAATTCAAGCTCGACGAGGCCGGTCATCCCATCGGCGTCTACAAAAAGGAGCGCATTGACACTCACAAGCTCGTCGAGGAATACATGCTTTTGGCGAACCGCGAAGTGGCGAAATTTATTTATGATTCCATTCAGAAAAAAGGCAAACGCGACACCGGCGCCATTTATCGTATTCACGATATGCCTGATAAAGAAAAGATTGCAGACTTGGCGACATTCGTCAAGGCTCTCGGCTACAATTTGCATACGACCAAAGACGGGTTGGTCACTGCTCACGATCTCAATCATCTCCTCGAGCAAGTGGACGGCACGCCGCATGAAGCGCTTATCCGCACCGCCGCTATCCGCTCCATGCAGAAAGCTATTTATTCGACCAAAAATATCGGCCATTTCGGTTTGGCTTTTGATTTCTATACCCATTTTACTTCGCCCATTCGGCGCTATCCTGATCTTCTTGTCCATCGCGTCCTCGCCAAACATCTTAATAACGAGCCCTTCGGCGATCGCGATATTGTCGTCTTCCAAAACATTGCCGATTCTTCCACGCGCCGCGAAATAGACGCCGCTGACGCCGAACGCACGTCGAAAAAACTCAAGCAAGTCGAATACATGAGCTCCCGCGTGGGTCAAGTCTTCGAAGGCACCATAAGCGGCGTCAGTGAGTGGGGCGTTTACGTCGAAGAAAATGAGAGCCGATCGGAGGGTATGATTAAACTGCGCGATCTCGGCAATGATTTCTATGAATTCAATAAAAAAACCTATTCCATTACTGGCAAACAAGGCGGCAAAAAGTTCACTCTCGGTGATGCTATTCGTTTCAAAGTAACTGCGGCTGATCTTGATAAAAAAACTCTTGATTACGTGCCAGCACAATAAGTCGGTGTTGCGGATGACAGATCATAGAGTACAGCCAGTAAAATAAAAAGGCCACTCACATGAGTTGACCTGTTGTCCAAATGTAAGCCTCAACCGGCTGATCTTTGTGTGGACCTTCGAAAAAATAATAGCCAGCGATGACAGAGATTTTCGGCTGATTCATTGCTCCATTTCTTTTATCTGTCTCAGATGTGAAAAAGACCATTTCATCATCTTCAATATGAAGCAATATTCCCCTTTTTGAAACTGCCGTCGCAAGAAAAGGTAGAGCCACATTACCAGGCTTAACGTAAGTCGGTCGGCTGAGCTTGACACACGCACCATAACGACTGGTACCGTTTACCCCTGGATAGAATAAGGCTCTTGGCGAGACATCGACAAAAAACCTCGTTGCTGGTTGAAAATTAACTTCGATAGTATTCATATGCAATTCCTTTCTGTCAAAATTCTACCACATAAATCACAAGAAATCGAATTAATGAATAATGCACGAATTTAAACTCTGCAAAACTACCATCTTCTAACTTGACAATATTTTCAAACATTGCTAATGTATCTGACATGAAGATCTTTAATCAAGTGAATTAAGTAACATTAACGACACCGGTTTCATTTTTCAAGCGCTCATTTCCTCGGATTTGAGCGCCCTTTATTTTGCCTAAATCTTAAACTCTATAACATCCCCGTCCTTGACGATATATTCCTTCCCTTCCGTCCTGACAAGACCGCGCTCGCGGGCGACCGCGTAAGAGCCAGCGGCAATCAACTTGTCCCATTCGATCACTTCAGCACGGATAAATTTTTCCTTGAAATCACCATGGATAGCAGTGCCCGCTTCAGGCGCAGTCGAGCCACGAGGAATGGTCCAGCCCCTCGTCTCATCGGTGCCAGTGGTAAAATACGTCATCAGATTCAAAAGCTCGTAGCCTTTCTTGATAAGTAAGTCAATGCCGTCGTCATCCGCACCGAGACCATGACGAAGTTCTTCTTTTTCATCGGCATTAATATCCTTGAGCTCCTGCTCGATGCCCGCGTCAACGACAACCCATGCCGCACCGGTTTCCGAAAAGAATTTCATCAGTTCGGCATATCGTGGATCGACTGTGGCTGTTCCGTCACCAGACTTTTTTTCGTCAAGATTTGTGCCGCCGGCTTTTTTATTTAAGACATACATAATTGGCTTTGCCGTCAAGAGGTGCATTGATTTCAAAAACGGCTTCTCCATATCGTCAATATTCACCATTATAGAAGAAACAAGCTGACCAGCCTCCACAACAGCTTTGACCTTTTCCATCAGTTTGCTTTCGAGAATGGCATCTTTCTTACCTGCTTTAACTTCTTTACCTAAATTAGTGAGCCGCTTTGAGACCGTCTCAAGATCGGCAAGAATAAGCTCGAGATTGATGACATCAATGTCCTTGCGCGGATTGATGGCATTGTTGTCTGACCTGTTGACATGGATAATATTGTCATCCTCAAAAATGCGCACTACCTCGACGATAGCATCCGTCTCACGAATATTCGAAAGGAATTTATTACCAAGACCTTCGCCAGCCGAAGCACCTTTGACAAGACCTGCAATGTCCACAAACTCGACTGCGGCAGGAATGACTTTTACCGATTTAGAAAAATCAGCGAGCTTTCCAAGCCGTTCGTCGGGTACCGCTACCACCCCGACCGATGGGTCAATGGTGGCAAAGGGATAATTCGCCACCAAGACGCTCTTCTTCGTCAGGGCGTTGAAGAGAGTTGACTTGCCGACGTTGGGTAGGCCGACAATGCCGATATTTATATTCATTCCAACACTATGACTCTTTTTTGAATAAAATTCAAGATCGTCACACTTCTTTTGCTCCTTTCTTATATAACGTAAGTGGCAGAGATGGCAGGGCGTTGGAAATAGGAGTAATGAATTTCCATGCGGCTATGACTTCTTCGGTCGAAGTAAAAAGGGTTTGGTCACCGACGATGGCATCATAGAGAACACGTTCGTATGCATCGGGCAAGATTGCAATTGACGGCGAATCTGCATATTTGAATTTGAGAACTTTCGGCTCAACATTCATGGAGAAACCCGGCGTCTTGACCCAGAAACGGATCTTGATACCTTCATCAGGCTGGATGCGGAAGGTCAGGACATTTTGATCGGCTGAATGGGTATTTTTAAAATAAATGTCTATTTCCGACTTTGTCTCTGCCATGCATTTGCCGCTTTCGAGATAGAACGGCACGCCTTTCCAGCGCTTGTCGGTAATGTGGGTTTCCAAACGGAAATAGGTTTCCGTTTGAGAGACAGAATTGACTCCATGTTCACCAATATAGCCTTCATACTGACCGCGACAGCCGAACTTAAGAACGTCTTTATTGCTCAGACCTTTCAGAGCGCGAAGAACTTTTGCCCGCTCTGCGCGAATGTCCGTGGCGGTGAAGGATCTCGGTCGCTTCATGGCAATAATGGCAAGTATTTGTAAAATGTGATTTTGACCGACATCTTTGAGAGCGCCTATCGAATCATAAAATTCTCCGCGACCTTCAATACCCTCTTTTTCCAAAAGTTTGATATGTACTTTATCAATGTATGTTCCATTCCAGATCGGCTCAAAAAGGGCGTTGGCAAAACGGAAGGTTAAAATATTCTGTAAAGCTTCTTTGGCCAAATAATGATCAATGCGAAAAATCTGCTCTTCAGTGAAAAGATCAGCCAATTTCTTGTCGAGCTTTTTGGCAGTAGCGATATCACTGCCGAACGGTTTCTCGATGAGAACTCGCGTCCAACCAAGGTCCCCGCCGCAGGGTATAGTCAAGCCCGATTCGGCTAAATGATCGAGAATGATTTCATAAAAATGCGGCGGCACCGCCAGATGGAAAATTTTATTCGAACATTGATGAAACGTATTATCAATGCTTTTCAATCGGGTGGCCAAAGCGGCATAGGATTCGTCGCTTTCAAAAGTACCTTCCTGATAAATAATATGGTCGAGAAAATGTTTGATTTCTTCTTCATGATACTGACCCGACTCGATATCCATGTTCTCCCTGACGAAGGCGCGGAAATCTTCGCGACCCAAATGTCGGCGAGAAAAACCGACAATGGAAAATTTCATCGGGAGCTGTTTCTTGACATACAGACCAAGCAGTGCCGGTAATAGTTTGCTCTGGGCTAAATCACCTGTCACTCCGAAAATAATAAAGATAGTCGGGTTCATGATGAAATAGCTAAAAATCCTCGCCCCATTTTTCCCACTTTGGATATATAACACCGGCAACAAAAACGCACGGCAATATGAACACAGCCGAAACAACCCAGATAGCGAAGTGAAGGAATTTCATAAAAGAAAGATGACGCTTTATAAAAGTGTAGACTGTATACTACAGAAAAATATCAGAAAATCAATATTGACGGCGACGACAATCAATTTGATGCTATACTATGAGTATGAATATCGCTATTTTTTCTGATAACTTTTATCCGGAAATTTCCGGTATCAGCGATTCCATCATTCTCACAAGTTCGGAACTCACGCGACGCGGTCACAATGTCATATTTATTGCTCCGCGATATTCCAAAAAAGATTATATCCTCGCCGGTGAAAAAGCTGATGATCACCCTGATATGATAGCGGGCATCCATAGAAAAATTATCCGTCTGCCGTCCATCTATTATCCTGCGTCACCGACGGGACAATCGCGCATTGCCTTTCCCATTCTCACATCGCTTTCTGCCATAAAGAAATTCAGGCCCGACATTATTCACAGTCAATCACCATTCGGTGTCGGCCTCGAAGCTTTATTTATTTCACGGATCCTCGGTGTGCCGCTTTTCGGTACCAACCATACTCCTGCGGCTGAATTCATGCCGCCTATTCTGCGACATTGGAAATGGATACATTCATGGTCGGCAAAAATGACATCACGTTATTATTCGTGGTATTACAACCGTTGTGTTTTCGTCAGTGCACCGTGCACGGCACTCCTTGAGGATATGGCCCGCCACGGCTTTCACCGAAAAAACATCTCCAACAAAGCCATATCTAATCCGATCGATCTAACCACATTTCTCAGCGGACATGATCAATCAAAAGATTCACTCAAAAAGCGCTTCGATTTTTCTCCACACACCGTTCTGTACACCGGCCGGCTGGCACCAGAAAAAGGCGTTGATACCGTCATTCGAGCTATAGCTCTCGCCCGTCACGATATTCCGGACATCATATTTGTCGCTACTGGTCATGGTAATGCTCTCAATGATCTTCGTCTATTGTCTGTAAAACTCGGCATCACGGATAAGGTTAAATTCCTCGGCTTCGTGCCCACTGATACCTACCCCCTTGTCTATCAAGCCAGCGACATTTTTACCATTATGAGCACGGCCGAAACTCAAAGTCTTTCCTTGATGTATGCTATGGCTGTGGGCATGCCGGTCATCGGGGCGCGAGCATGGGGCCTGCCGGAATATATTGATGAGGTACGCGATAGTCATGGTAGTTACAACAAAACCGGCGACGGCTTTCTTCTTGAACCGGGCGATGCGGAGGGACTAGCAAAAATTCTCGTCGAACTTTTCAAAAATCCGTCCCGCATGGCTGAACTTGGTCGAAATGGCACCATCGCCGCACAACGATTCTCGCCTGCCGCAGTGGCAGATATATGGGAAGCTATTTTCAGGAAAACTATTGAGAAAAAATAAGAGCGGCTATGACGCGTCTCATTTTATCAGCGAATATCCGTGTAGTCCTTGGTATACGGTTTCTTGAATAGCACTTCTGAAATAAAATTGAAAACATATATGCGAGCAGTGCTCAATGTCCCCTGCCCTTTGAGGCGTCGGCCAGATGTCGGCATGCAGAGCTTCAAAGTAAATTTGACTTTGCCGTGTTCTTTGGCACGACGGGCAATGTCCGTGTCTTCGCCGTAGAAAGCAATAGATGTATCAAAGCCGGACATCCGCTCAAGGATATTTTTTCTTATGACAAAATTGCCACCAATCATCATGTATCGAGTGATGAAGTATGACGGCATTCCTAATATCCACCAATATAATTTAACGCCTATTTTATGATGAGTCGGAAGATCATAGTAATAATACGGTCCGCTCAAAGCGGCTAAGTTAGGATTTTTTGAAAATTCTTTTTCCACCACGTCGAACCAATAGTCAGGCATACGGGTATCGGCATCAATGTAGGCCAAAATATCACCTGTAGCATCCTCAAAACCCCGCTGGCGCGCTCGGGTGAGACCTTTCTTTGGCTCACGCACTACTTTCACTCCTTTAAACGACGAGGCGATTGCGTCAGTATTATCGGAGCTGGCATTGTTGACCACGATGATTTCATGGAAACGACTACAGCCAAAAGTATCGCGGGAATGTTTGATGGCATATTCGAGACACGAGCCAATGTATTTTTCTTCGTTGTAGGCGGGAATGATGAGGCTGATTTTAGCTTTGGTCATGCAGAAAATTATATAAGATTTTCGCTTGAGTCGCAAGATTGTGCTGCCTAAATATTCACCGAATCGAGAATGGACTGGAACATATTCGTCAACCTATCTCTCTTAACTTGATCGAGATTCTTGAATATCCAGTGTTGATTGCGAATATCTGACAAAGCCTCTCCTGCCACCGTCGCGGTATTTTCATCAAACTTGATCTGCTTCTTTGCAAGGATATAGCTGATGATTTTTTCTATCTTATCGCACATGACCTTTTGACGATAGGCGGTCAAACCGAAAGATTTCACTGTGCGCTCCATACTGCGCATATATGCCGTCGGATCCATCGTGCCGCCGGGAGTGGTGGTAGAAGTGGATGTAGCATCTATGATACCGTCACCATCGAAATCCATGACGAGAAGCTGACTTGTCGTCGCGGTCGGGCTTGATGTTGAAGTTATACTACTATACGTTGTGGTAGCAAGAATAAGCTCGGCTTTGAGAAGTGGCGTAACAGGCATGTCGGCAAATTCTGTCTGACTTCCGGCTACAGAGACACCATTCTCATCACGTTCCGTATCAAGTGTAAATGATCCATTGCCGGTGCCGTTCAAAATGACTTTGTAATCTGTACCGTACGGCACAGTCACCGATGTTCCATCAGTAGCTTCCGGATCGTAGGTACTGCCGGGAATATTTTCTTCGTAGCGACCAAGATCGGAGGTCAGATCAGGATTGGGAATCGGACCGGTATGCCTGCCCTGACTATCATATATATTGACATCCACTGGAGAGTGCATAGTAACAACAAGATTGTCTTCATGAAAATCGGCAAAACTTGGTTCTGTTTCGGTGATATACGGAGGTAAAGTCGGCGATGACGTTGTCGGCGTTGTCGAATTTTGATTAGGTTCAGTGACCTGCTCCTTAACGAAAGCTACGCCGGAATTGCTGTTGAGGATGTTGGCATGGGTATCAGAAACCATTTTGCCTTTATTATCAGCGAAAAGATTAAAAAAATAATTTTTATTAACAGGCGTGTTTGACGTTCCTATGAGCGTTCCCGCTGATGTCCCTTCCGCACTAACATCCACCACAGTACCATCGCCATATATTGTCGTCGAAGCGGTGTGTACCAAAGAATCCGTGCACGGTTGTGGCCGATATATACCGACAAAGGTATTAGTCAGCGGACAATTCACTTGTTCGAAATAATGCAGACTGGCGAGAGTGTCATTGCCGACGCCTATCAGAGATATCATCGTGGGCGATGAAAATGTATCGAGAATGGTGTGAATATTTTGAGCGGCATCAATCATGCCCGTATGGAGAACGCTCGGCAAACTGGTGTCGAGAGGAGCACCGTTTGTCGCCGGTTGGCTACGATGATCGGCTATGCCTGCCAAAAATGTACGTAATGAATCGTATGTCGAAATAGTTTGTTGGCTATTTCCACCCATAGTCTTGCTCATTTGGCCGTCTCCGGTAAAATGGAAATCGGCAATAGTTGAAGTGGCAAAAGAAACAATCGGTTGAAGGACATTCAACGGCACAGACAAATGCATAGCTGTTGTTGCACTAGCCACCGCGCTAAAATAATCTTCCGACGGTAGAAGACCGTACGCCCCGGGAGCATTGTCGCCAAGCTCACGAGCCGTATCTTTGCCAAGAATCAAACCGTCGAGAATATCTTCATTGTCACCATGAAGAAGGCTGGCCACCGCTTGCGGCGTACCGAGCTCAGGTACAGCCACCATGACCATTTTGTCTATGAGACCAGTTTTACCGATCGCGGCTAATGTTCTGGCCAGCATTTTTGCCACAAGACCGCCGTTACTATGAGCTACGATGGTCACTTTGCCAGTCTTTGAAGAAGAAGCTAGAGATAGGAAATCTGAAATAAGTTTCGAGGATGATATAGGTGATGTCGTGCTATTTACCATCCTATTGAGAAAACTATCGACACCAAATCGCCAATCGTATGCGAAAGGTTCCCACACATTGATCGTCTTATCCGCAACCACGCTATTCATCATAGCGATAAGATTATTGTATATACCAAAACCGTACGCACTATCAATAATACCGTCCGCATGCACAGAAGGGTTGACGCTTGTGCCAGTATTAGTCATAAAGAGATTTTGAACATCAGCATTATCAATCGGTTCCCAAAGTTTGTCGGCTGAAACTTGATTATTTTGACCACTGCCGCTATATAAACGGCTGGCTTCTATACCCGGCAGAAATAATACATTTGAACAACATACTGTTGCCGGCGCCTTCGATAGATCGAACGGATCTTTCGAGAGCCATGGAACAATGTCAACAAGCCCATATACAAAGTCTCCCGTTGATATACTACTTGTCGCCACTTGTGGCCCTGTCGTATTTCCCCACCAATTATTTTCAGCATGAATGACATTGGTAGTGGCATTAAATATGTCATACGTCCCATTGCCAATAATATCGCTCCCCGATATGGAGATATGATTCTGCTTGGGATCATCAGTGATATCCGCCAAAGCTGTTTGACCAAACATAGACAAGAACGGCCCCGGAGAAACATGGTAGGAATATATACCATAATCATTATCGCGTATGGAGCTGTCTTTAATAGTAAGGATACTTCCCCACGAACTGATGGCTTTAGCTCCTCCACTCGAAGGGTCATGTGCTCCATGAATAGTACTAGACGCAATAGTCGTCGTGGCGTAGAACATTTCGATACCATCAGGCAGATCAATATCCGCGTTATCTATATCAGCATGAGATCGAGAAATAGTCATACTATCGACACCAGTGATGGTGACCGGATCACTGGCGCTACCAGCAATGGTCATATCGCCGCTCGCAAAAATAGAAATAGGATTAGCAGGCGTCGAAGAAGCCCTGACCGTCACACCGGGGCCAATATAGAGACTGGTACCGAAAGGTATGGTGACACTGTTATCGAGAATATAAGGACTGCCGTCTTGGAGCCATGCTGTGCCATTCTCAAAAGTCGTATCAGAGGTAATATGCGTCTCGGCATATGCGACAGGTAATGAGATAAAAAACAATGAGAAAAACAGAAAAAATGTAATGAATTTTTTAATATAGTTCATATAATTGATAATCGGTATACGCCGATATTAAAATAAGTTGATAATGCCACTACCATACCAAAGAGCGATAAAATCTCCATAAAGAAAAGTTAAAATTGTGATGAAATCCACAGTTCAAAAACAAAATAGCGAACCTGTATAGATTCGCCGCGTCAGAGTCTTATACTGCTTCATGTATTTTAGATTATTTTTTAAATTTTATTCGGTTAGTATTTTTATTTCATATATACTCCGACAAAATACATCACACCAAAACTTATTACCAAAATAAAAGTAAAACCGAGCAGAAATCTGAAAAATGTTCTATCGAAAGGATTTACCATATGTTAGAAAATGAAATTTATAGTCCGCTATTCGGCACCGTCACCGTATTATAGACCAGCTTCGAAACTCCTGCTATAACTCCCGCCAGTGTCGGAAAACTACTCGACGCTGGACCTACACCACTGCCTCTCGTCATGACGCAGAGAATATATGGCTTGTCGGGAGTATATACGATACCACAATCATGAAGTTCGCGATCAACAATGGTGCCGCTGGATTGAGTGATCGCACCTTGCACATCGCTATCCTCGCCGAATTTATGGGCAACGATGGTGCCCGACGGTACGCCAGCCACGAGACCTTGGGTGAAGGTGGTATTGGCCAGCAAGTTCAAAACTTGCTCAGACAGATCCCACGGAAAAAGAGTTGAATTGTAAAGCGAAATAAAAAGACCTGAGTAAGACTTCGGCGACATGAAGTCAGTGGTATCAGTGGCTGAATATTTCGGCAAGCGATATAGAGCATAAATTTTACTGAACTCATTATTGATCGTTGGATCAGACAATAAAGAGTCCAAGGCATTGTTATCCGAATAACGAATCATTGAACCGATAAGATCCTGAACCGAATAATCTCCAGTTTTCAAATTGTCATCAGGCTCGTAATATTGCGCAAAAGGACTGCTTGAAGCGATATACGGTAACTGCTCATTGATAAGCGCTGGCTCCTGCTCGGCGAGTTTCAAAGCAGCCATCATAGCTACCACTTTCAACATAGAAGCCGGCGTATAGGTGTCGTTTTCATTGACTCCCGTCCATTGAGCATCGTCCAGATCGCGGAAATAGACCGAAACTGATTCAGCGGCGCCGTTTGACGTGGTCGAAGAAATATACGTCGTGAGCGAGTTGGCTAAAGCCTTGAACGCGGGCGACGTAGACTTGGCCGTCTCGGAAAAAAGCGGCGGAGCGATGAGGCTGTATTGTGGCAAGTTGACGCGGACTTGGGTGTTGGATGTATTTAGGCCAAGACTTGACACTGATGAACTACATGGATGATACACGCCTCGAATAAACCAGCCGATGATACTGCCAATAACAAGAGTCACAATGAAAACACCAATAGGCAGTGTAAATATGGGCGGTTTCTTCATAATGGATATCTGAACCTAGTTGCCGCTGGGATGAGCTGATTCACTCTGTCCTGCAGGACCGACAACAACAGCGTAGGACTTGACCATTGTACTGAAAGCTGTGGCGGCATTGTTGATGATCGACTGATTGGCGGCAGAAACGGGGACGGCGGCTGTTGAAGCGAAAGAGAAGACGTAACAGCTTGGATCGGCTGTAGTGCCTTGTGATAAGGTATACATTTCATCAAGATAGCTTTGGGCATGAGCGGTGGTAGCTACCTTGATCATCTTGAAAGAAAGATTACCGACAGCGACAGTCGATCGGCTAACGATGGTAGATGTGGCTATCTGAGGAAAGGCACATGTACCTGGTACAAAATATATCTGCGCTTGCAAAGTGTATATGCCGCTATTGCCGCTGGTTGGCATCGTAAACGTCGGACCATTGTCGCTGTCGGTCAGGCCCCATGCGGTAGGATAATCTACGGAGAAGCCAAGCTCGGGATTCTGATAACTCTTGGTCGTGGCAGAAACGGTGGCTACTTGGCCAACCGGGGTGGAAGGAATGACGGTAGTGACGGGATTGCCACCTGTTGTAGCAGAATTGGAATTGTTAGTTGTTCCGTTCGAGCTGTTCGAACCTGATCCTCTGCTGATAAAGATGATGATACCGATAATGATAATTATTGCAATAACGCTCCAAATTATTTTTTGATTTTTCATATTTTTATTTTAATACTCTATATTTTTTAATACTCTATAATAAGTCCCTTATATTTTACTATATATTTTCTGCACTCGTCGTCGCTACCGTCACTTTCTCCATGACAACCGGGGTGAGCGGCTTGTTCGATCCTGCGGGAGGATTGCCGTCCGTTGGTACCGCCGCGATGGCGTTGACCACATCCATACCGGAAACGACATGACCAAAGATAGTGTAGCTATGCGGCAGAGGAACATTGCCTTGCATAATGAAGAATTGACTGCCATTAGTGTTCGGGCCAGAATTTGCCATCGCCACCGTGCCGGATATATAGCCAAGTTGATAGGATGGCGTCGAAGGATTAAGTTCATCAGCAAACGTATAGCCCGGACCACCCGTGCCAGTACCTGTCGGATCGCCGCCCTGGATCATAAAACCTTCGATGACCCGGTGAAAAATCAAGCCGTCATAAAAGCCTTTATTGGCGAGGGTAATAAAATTCTTGACGGTATTTGGCGCATCTGCATCGTATGTGTCAAAGACGATGGTGCCTTTATTGGTGACGATGGTGATCATGTGTTGGTTGTTGGAAAGTTGATTATTATTAATAGAGACGACAGAAACGGCACTCGAACTAGCGGCATCTGTCGAGACATCTGTCGAAGTGGCCACCGGCGGTGTATTCACCGGAACAGTGGAACTGCTTGGCTCTGTCCAAACATAGAGCAACCAAAATAGGACCGCAAGCAAGACGATGACTATCCAAACGAAATGATTAGCTTTCTTTTCGATCTTTTGTTCTTTTTGTTCGCGATTGGACATAGTGACTATTTTTATGACTATTATTTTAGTACAAATTCATTATAGCACAGTCGCCTGCACCGTATCAATAACCTTCTTTTTTACTTCGTCAATGTTGCCTAATACCACCGCTGCTGCTGCGGCTTTATGTCCACCACCGCCAAGCTTGGCGGCAATGACCGACAGATCACAGGTATCCGAATTGCGGGCGCGGAAACTGACTTTAACTTTTCCCGGCTCTATCTCAACAAGACCTGCGCCGAAATCCCAGCCAGTCACGGATTTAAGAATCGTGGCAATAAGACTGGCACTAGCATCCTCCGCAGAAAGACCGCATCTTTGCAAATCTTCATATGAGACGGTCGCAAGAGCGGCATATTTATCACTTCCAACAGAAGAACCAGCAGAAGAGGTACCATGACTGATAGGAAATTGAACGATATTCGACAAAGCAAGACCTTGGAATGTGAGCTCCTCCGGGCGCCGCGAATTCTCCATTGTGGAAATGAGTCTTGAAAAATCGGCATAGATACGCACAAGTTCCGCCGCCGCAAGAAACGTTTCCGGTGTGACACTGTTATATTTGAAACCGCCGGTATCGGTATACATGCCTATGAAAAGGTTCGCCGCGATATCTGGAGTCAGAGTGATATTCCATAATTTGAAAAGGTCGTAAAGAATAAGGGCTGTCGCCGGATATGTCGGTTCGACGAGATTGATGTCGTGAGCAAAAGACGTATTACTTACGTGATGATCAATGACAATAGTCTTCATCGTCGAAGGAAAAACGACAGTACCAAGTGATGATACCCTATCGATAGAGCCGCTGTCTTGAATAATAAAAAGATCAAAAGACGAGATGTTATCGCTCGTTGTCGCATCATTCGCGACTTCAGCCATTATTTCAAAAAAATTCTTTAGCACAATAGCGCTAAAACCAGGAAAATGTGAAAAAGCCAAGGGAATAGGACTATCGCCACGAATGATCGTGACTTTTTTGCCAAGCTGTTCGAGAACGGCTTTGGTGGCGAGAGCAGACGCAACACTATCGGGATCCGGAAACGGATGACAATGAAGCAGGATATTTTTCGACGCTTGTATCAACTCCAAAATTTTTGGCGCGGTGGTGCGGACATTGTCGGTCATAAGGGTTTGTTTATTTGAGGATTATTATTTACCGGCGGATTATTTTTTGGCGGATTTTGGGAAATATGTGAAACTGACGGCGTTGGCAGTGTGGAAGAAATATAGCCTATGGGTGCGACTGGCACGGCTAGCTTGATCGGAGGAACTATTACAGATGGAGGTTTCATTTGGGCTGGCGGCATTATGGGAGTCGGCACTCTTATAGGAGGTACTACTTTCACTGGAGTTACCGGAAGCGGCGGAATCGGCCGAGTAATGATTGGTTGGATTACCCGAGCTGGGGGTGAAATGACGGCGCCTTGCGGTGAAGCAGGCTTTTCATTTTCATTCAATTTCTTCCGACTGAAAGTTTTTGCCACAAAAATCGAAAGAATAAACATCACAACAAGCCCCGAGAGCCAGGCAAAGAAAGTATCACCCGCAAGCCGACTTTCCAAAATCTCCACATCACGCAATGACCTACCTGAAAGAACGAAGAAACCAGCACTCGTACTTGTCGCCCCGCCGGTATTTCCGGGATGATAGACAAGCACCGCTGCCACTCTTACATCCGCCTGTGGTTGCCACGTGAAGCGGTCTTCGCCGTTCGCTTGAGCTTGCGCATAGCTGAAGACGCCATGCGGCGGCACCGGCGTGGAGCCGTTGAGAACGGCATTCGACTGAACAACATTCCCCGTGGCATCAAAGATAGTGAAGAACGGCGCTAAACTCCTCGAAATATCAACGAGGCTTGATCCACCAGAACCAACACTCGAAGTGACATCCTCGGCTATTTGACTCTGGGGATAATTGGCTGACTGGCGAATATCCTGTTGAACCAAAAGATAGACCAACCCGCACATTATTGTCACCACCGCGGCAAATGACAACCACAGCCAGAATATTTTCACAAAAATTCTACCGCCAGAGTCTGTTTCCATGGAGATATTATAGCACGACCAATAATCAGTTACGCAAACCCCGGGAAAAAGTCCTTCTTGATCTGCCACTCGGGTACGCCCATACTCGTGAGAATATGTTCATATGCCGTCACCATGGTACGCGGACCAGAGAGATAGAAAAGACAATTCATATAGCCGGGCACTTCTTCCTCGATCATCGTGGCGTCCACCGGACCGCGTCGCCCGCGCCAGCCGGCGGGAATAGCATTCGGGTTGGTAGACGAGTTGGTATCAGTAAGCGTGTATACAGTCTTCACTCCGAGACGCTTGCGAGCTTCCTCGAAGATGTCTTTATAAGCAATATCTGCGGCGGTCCTGTTGGAATAAATAATGCGGATGGGTCTCTGCTCATTCCTGTCAAGCAAATCCTGAACCATACTCCGAAACGGCGTAATACCGATACCACCGGCCATCATGACGATGCGTTGGTCACTTTTCGGTAAGACAAAATCCCCCGCCAAACCCGACGCTATAATAGCATCACCAGGCTTCATGGCCATAAGGGCTTTTTTAAAACTACTCGACTGATCACTACCGCCCACAACGTGACCGTAAAATTTAACCCCGATGGCGATACCTTTTTCGCCCGCTTCCCCTGGGGATGAAGCAATAGTGAAATACCGTCGTATGCCGCGGTTGTCGGCGGAAAAAATATTGAAAAAAATACGGCGGAAACCGGCAATGAATGCTGCATCCGATTTCGATTCAAGCGTCCATTCGAAATATTGGCCGGAGCGGAATTTAAAATCGGCGATACCGCTCCTCGTGCCGTCTTTTCTCGCGGCACCTTTCCCCGCTTCCTCGAACCAAAACTCAAACGTCCCCGCCGCCACCTGTTTTTTCTCACGCAATTTCAAAATAAATTTTTTCTTCGGACTGATCACTATGAAAACGAAAACATTGCCGACGACCAATGCCAATTCCGGCGTCGAATATATAGAGCCGATATGCACAAACGGGGCAAAAAGCAAGCCCACCAAAACGCCGTAGACGATACGCATATTCTTGGTCGAGGGCGCGGTCAACGGCTCCGTCAGCATGATACAAGCGAAGAAAATGAGTGGCGTCTCAGCCAGAGCTTTCCACAGCGTCACCACCGCCGGATGATGGACAAGCACGACCACCACAGCGGCCGCCACGAAACTAGCCGCCATTTTGAAACGCTGGAGCTTCCGCACCACGAGCAAACCACCGACGAGAACGAATGGTAGCATCCAAACCGTGCCCACCCACCAATTTGCCGAAAGCCCGACGGAGAAAGCGGTGATGACCACGGCGATGGCGGCCGGGTTAAAAATATGCTTCTTACCAAAAGCCAAAATGTATTTCGAGGCCATAGCCCAGATCGAAGCCCACGTAGCCAGAGCAAGAAAAAGTATGTCTGTCGGCGAATGGATCGGTGCAATAATAAGCGTCAAGATGAGAGCGGTAATGTACACAGACTCCGGATTTGCCGGCGCTTCAAAAAAATAAGCAAAAACGGCATTGACCATGAGGCAAACCAGCGTAATATAAACTACCGAGAAGAGAATAGCCACCGGTCCATACGGCACATGTCCGAACATGCCAAGCACCGCCGCGGCGAGTACAAGAAATATCAAATAGTACAGCGCTAGGCGGTACATGGTGATCTTATTGAGAATTTTGTCGATGAAAGACATGAGTCAAATTATACAACACTTCTATACAACATATTTCTCAAAGCCACTCGTCATCAAAGCCACACCATTTGTATCAATCATGTAACCTTCTAACTTGTGGTCGCCGATATGAAGATTCTCGATAAACTCAATACCCCGCCTTCCCATGGCAAACGCGGCAGTAGCGAAACGGTCGGCCTCATATATATTTGGGCCGATGACGGTCAGACTGACAATGTCATAAATGCCATTACTTTTATCGCCATGACTATTTTTATCACTGAACTGACGCTTGTGCGGATTATAAATATGTTGACCGCGGATAGCCGTGCCTGAAGTAGCTACGCCTTCCCCACTGACGCGGATAACTTTCACCACTTTATCGTAATGTCCGACGAAGGGATCAGCGATCCCAACACTCCATTTTTGGCCGTTGCTTTTGCACCCAGCCGTCTGCACATCACCGCCGGCATCAACGAAAAAATTTCTGACACCTCGCCGCTGTAGGATTTTCCCTGCATTCCAAATAGCCCAGCCCTTGACAATGCCCGACGGATCGTATTTCCCTTCCCTGTTAACAATGTCGAAATAGCCGCCCGTTTCATTTTTTGTTTTCTCAGCCAACATGAAAATTTCTTTCATATCATCGCTGTAATCGGCCGGTGTCAGCGTACCCGCATTGATGGCACTGATCTCGCTCGTGCTTTTATACGTGCTGAACTTTTCATCAACATATGCAAAATAATCAAAAACTTCTTCCAAAATATTCACCATACTTTTAGGATCGTCGGAGGTAATATCCACCGTCACCGGCATTCCCATAATGATTCTCGTTTCACGCATATTTTAAGAAGCCTGACTCAAAGCCGCGGTAAGAGACTGCTGGAAAGCTTGACTCGTCTGGGTAGCACCGGAAATGATATCAACAGCGGCACTCTGAGCACTGATGGCTTCGGACTTGAGAAGCGGCATAGAACGCTGGCTGATACCAGCACTGGTGCCGTTATCACTTGGATATTGGAGAAACTGGACATCGGCGATGACACCGTTCTGGATGACCGCCTGCACCTGAACATTACCATAATAAGCATCGGCCACACTGCCGGTATATGTGCCGTCTTTGTATTGACCAGAGGTTGCAGTGGGAGAGATTCCGGTCGCTGGGGGCGATGCGACAAAAGCCGACGTGACGGTAGGAACTGGAGTAGTGGAAACCGAAAGAGGTGGAACTATCGCTGTATTTGGCGCGGTCTTCATCCGTCCATACACAACGAAGCCGACGAAGCCCACGATCACCACAAACGGTAAAAACAATTTTTTAATCATAATATCAGTAAGTATATATTATCCGCTAGGAAATTCCATGAATAAGTAGTGTTTATTTTTTATAATTTTCCGCAACCAATACTATTTCAGTAGTATGACCTATCGACGCTGTTGGTACATTTCGAACAGTCTTTTATTTCATTTTCTATTTCATATTTTTCTGAAAATACAGTTTCTCCATGATCGTCATGGTATTTTGGATAAATTATTGGAGCGGCACTGCGTTGTGCGGAGCAGTTATATTCATCACGTGATCGTACTCACCGTAGACAATCTTATTCCTATTGCTCATCTTCCGTTGTCATTTTTCTAATACCATACGCACGGATAGTACCATGAGCAGTACTCGTGCCATCACTGTTAGCGTTTGCCGTCCCACTCGCCGCCAGGATATCCCCCGCCACAAGAACAACATCACCCTGTTTGACGAAACCAGCCACTGATACACCCGGTGGCAAAATAACGTACCACGTCATAGCCGTATCAGTGGCGTCATCAGTGTCCGTATCTTCATCGTCACGGTGCATGGTGAAGGCGTTGATAAATGGACCCGTCGTTGTCGAGCCGGTATTTGTGACAACATTCGTGACAATACCACGGAAAACCCCTTCCTGCCGCGGTGGTAGTCTGACATCAGTGTAGAGACCACCAACTGGCCCGAGATGATGTCCGGCCGCTTCCTGGAAAAGCGCCTCATGCAGGGAAATCTTATCGAGGCCAAAGCCAGCCAAAATAATGATAAGAGCACTTGCCCCGAGAGTGTAAACAAGCGGCGTCCGGTAACCAAACTTGAAATGATTGAGTAAACGTTCAAAGAGAACAACAAAAAGGATGTCCGCAAGGAGGATAAACCATGGAAAGGTGACAAAAAATGTGAGTAAACCACGATCACCGAAACCAAGGAGAAAAAGTCTTCCTGATACCCGCAAAGAAAATATCATAAAGCTGACAAGAAGCGCCGAGGTGACGAGAACAAGCAGAGCCACGATGACAAGCAAAGCCACTTTGAGGATGAAGTAGCTCTTCGAGCGCATTTTTATTTCGCCCGATTGTATTTTTTCGAGGACTTTCTTTTCGATAGTATTTTGTTGTGTGTTTTTATGTTCCATGTTATTTTTTTAGAAAAATTTTCTTCAACGCCTCCTTCGCCCGTTTGAGCCTAATACCGACCGTGCCTATGGGGATACGTAAAATGTCGGCGATCTCTTTATAGCTCAATTCCTCGGTATAATATAGGATGACGATTTCGCGATAATTCGGCGAAAGCGTGCCGAGACCTTTTTCAACCATTTTTTTTATCTCGACCTCTTCAGTTTCCTTGATGAGCGGATCCTCGTAGACCGGGTGCGAAACGATGGTATCGAAAGCAATAGTATCAAAATCGAATGTGTATATCGGCCCACGGGAAATTTTCTTGATGGCGTTGATGTAAGTGTTGTGAGCGATGCGATATATCCACGGCGAGAATTTTTGCGACACATCGAAACTGCGGATGTTCTGATAGGCCTTGATGAAAACGTCCTGAACGACATCGTCAATGTTGTCCTCATTAGCTAAGAACTTGCGTCCATAGCGAAAGAGCCGAGCCTTGTACCGATCCATCAAAAGGCCAAATTTATCCTTATCGCCTTTTTGTACAAGCAAAGCCGCCTGCTCGTCACTTATAGCTACTTGTGCTTCCGATTCGGGCATGTTTCCGGGCATTTTTCAATTATATAGCTTCTGTAAAGTTAGTACAGTGTAGAGCAGAAAATGTTTCAAAGACAATACAAAAAATTCGCCAACCGGAAACCGGTTGGCGAAGTGTTAAAGGAACAAGGTATAAGTGTTACGAAACTACTGCACGAGCACGAATGCCCGCAACGGAATCCGACGGCCTGTACCAGAAGACGTACACCTCGCGGCCACCGGCGTGCCAGTCCACGCGCGGAACGTTGCCGTCGGAGAGGCGCGAGCCACTGCAGAGGGTAACATTTTTGATGTCGAGGTGCTTTTTGGTCTTCCAAAAGTAGAAGAGCTCGTAGAGAAGGCGCTCGAGGAGCGTAATTCCCGCAATGTTCTTCTTTGTGAGATCGTTGGCTGATAGGTTCTTGAGTTCCTCGTCGACTTCGATCCTGCCGTTCTGGATCCAGATTGCGTAGTCCTTTGTCGGCATCCGATCATTCTTCGTTACGGACGCATCGAGGTCGTCGCTGTAGCGCCAGCATTTGAATTTGCTTTCGCAAACGGCATAGACCTGATTGAGGGTCAGTCCCTGCTGAACGACAATAAGCTGACCGAAGCCGGCTTTCATCGGGGGAACCTGCGAATCACGCATAAGGGTTTCAGTATCCTCAAGGCCGAAGTGTTCCGCATAGAATTGCTTCCACTCACCGATCTGATGGCCGAGGTCATCCGCAGAGCGGACTTCCGCCGGTGGCATAAGGGCACTGCGAAGAACTCGATTGAGCCCCTCGGGGTCTTCAATCCAGCCTTGTGCCACGCCTTCGGGCATATCAAGCGGGATCGCTTTGAGGATGTTTGCGCCCAAGGTTCGCACCTGACCGACATTTATCGTAGTCGTAGTTACTGTAGTGGTGTTCTCGTTCATACGAGGGTTTACCTTTCTCTGCAGAATTGCAGTATATTTCGTTGTCGAATAGCGGTGAACACGGCACATTGCTATGTTCTCTATTCTCACACCATTATATCGTATACATTATATATGTCAATACCGTCGCTATTTATGCTATAAAATTCTCGATTTCTTGCTGTATCTTGTACCCCGCACAATGCGTTAGCATGCCGAGATATGATTGTACATTACGATTGAAAGTCTCCGGCGTAATCATATCCCGATTTATTTGAGCTTTTAAAAATTTAATTTTCTTCATGATTCTTTTCTTAGTCTTAGTACGCAAAACTGTCCGCTTCGGCAGGACGACATATCCTAGAAAATCGATTCCTCGACTGCATGTACGTATGATGATTTTATGAGGATGAAGAAAAAGATGAAGTTTTGATTGAAGAAAGATATCAATATCACAAATATATTTTCCAAGAAGATCTCGACCAGTATCAAGGATTATGAAATCGTCGCAATAACGCACATAATATTTCGCCTTGAGTGTATGTTTTATAAATTGATCCAGCTCATTAAGATAGACATTGGCAAAAAGTTGGCTTGTCACATTACCGAGTGGCAATCCCACACCAGGCTTCGTCTCAAAGCTCCAAATAATCATATGGATGATAGATAAGATATCGGGGTCGCTGACTTTCTTTCGTATGATGCCAAAGAGAATTTCATGGTCAATGTTATCGAAATACTTTCGAACATCACATTTCAATGCAAGTGCCAGTTTTGTATAATTATAGCTGATTTTTCTGATATAGCTTCCGATTTTTTGCACTCCTCGATGTGTTCCCTTCCCGTCTCTGCAGGAATATGAATCAGTTATGAATCCTTTATCGAAAATCTGATACAATACTCGAAACAAGGCTTGATTAAATACGCGATCCCGGACAGTCGCCTTGTGAATATGACGCAGTTTAGGATCGCGAATATAAAAAGCGGTGTACGAGTCTGGTTTCCAGACTTTTTGCTTCAATTCGCGATGAAGTTTGAAAATATTGTCTTCAAGATGGAAAGCAAATTCTTGGACTTCTAGTCTGCCAGTCTTGCCTCGTTTAAATTCCCGCCATGCGGCGAATAAATTTTCCAAAGAAATAACATGATCGAAAAGGCTACTTTTAAGACCCCCCCCACCGAATTTTGATGTGCCCATTGTTCATAAGATTACGAAATTATATAAAGATGTATACGGACTCGGTAGCAAGATTTCAAAACGCAATAAATTTGGTATATATCTAAAAGTCGAGAATATTTGTCTCGACCTCATCAGTATATCAATAGATGCGGCTCTTAATCAAAAGGATGCCAAAAGACCTTTGCTCCATCAACTACGAATAAAAATTGAGACTTTGAAACAGCTCATACGAGCCATGAATGAGCTGAAAATGATCGAAAATAAAGCGTATATAGTCCTTGAAACACAGCTCCAAGAAATATCTCGAATGGCCGCCGGCTGGATAAAATATGTGGAGACATAGCAACATAAAAGAGGATCATTGATCCCCTTTATATGACGATACTTCTGCACGAGCACGGATGCTCGCAACGGAATCCGACGGGCCGTACCAGTAGACGTACACCTCGCGGCCATCGGCGTTCCAGTTCACGTTCGGAACGTTGCCGTCGGAGTTGCGCGAGCTCATGTTCTATCCATCTCCATCCATATCACCGGAAACCTTTTGCAAAGCCCCCTGAGTTATCTTGCGGTTGCAAGCAGTGTGTTGAGTCAGCGTCTAATGGGAACGCATGCTCACGAGACATGGATAGGCAGTTTCGTTTAAAAAACTATGGCAAACCGATACTTCGGTCTCCCGAAGCCGATTGTAATAGCCGGATTAAGTATATAACAAAATTCGCCGCCCAAGAAAGCTCGGGCGGCGGAATGAAGAATGCGGGAACGCAAGGGTACAAGACCCAAGGTTCAAGTGTTACGAAACTACTGCACGAGCACGGATGCTCGCAACGGAAACCGACGGGCCGCACCAGTCGACGTACACCACGCGGCCACCGGCGCGCCAGTCCACGCGCGGAACGCTGCCGCCGGAGTCGCGCGAGCCACTGCAGAGGGTGACATTCTCGACATCGAGATGATTTCCCGTTGCCAGGAAGTAGCCAAGTTCGAGAAGAAGACGCTCGAGGAGCGTAATGCCTTTGACTTTATCTTTGGCCAATGTCTCCGCCGACTTGTCCTTGAGTTCGGGATCAGCCTCAATGGTTTTGAGGAACTTCACCCGATAATCCCCGTCCTTGGCAGGATCGCGATCGTTCGTCGGAACGCCCTTGTCAAGGTCGTCAACGTAGAGATACACGTTGACGCCGAGGTCACGCAGAGCCTGAACAACTTTGTTTGGCGTCACACCCTTGAACACGGGTACGACCCAATAGTTTGGATCGTTCAGACCATCGGTGTTGAAATCAACTTTCAGCAGGCCGAGCGTTTCGTACACCTTCTTCCAATCAATCACGATATTGTCGAGACCGAAAGGATTGCGATGTTCGAGAATCGCTTGGACATGGATTCCGTTGATGCTCCCGTCGTCGATCTGACGAAAGAAGTCCTTGAGTTGCGAAGCCGTCACCGACGACCCCGCTACGACTGTTTTAGTAGCCATATGTTTGTCTTTCAATACTGCATATTTCGTTGTCGAATAGCGGTGAACACGGCACATTGCTATGTTCTTTATTCTAGTTCTATTTTAACATATAGATATATAAAGTCAAGTAGCTTAACCTTAGGTACTAAAATAAGCCATATTTCAATGATGACTACTCCACAAACGTCAGCGCCTTCCCTTTCTTCCCCGCTCGTCCCGTCCTGCCGATACGGTGAACATAATCGTCGTAGGTCGAAGGAATCTCAAAATTGATGACGTGGCTAACGCCAGCAATGTCGAGGCCGCGGGCGGCCACGTCGGTGGCCACGAGCACTTGGACTTTGCTTTCTTTGAAAAGAGTCAAAGCGCGCTGGCGACGCGAATGGACTTTGTCGCCGTGGATGGATTCGGTTTTGAAACCGCGAGTTTCGAGAGCCTTGGCAAGCTTCTCAGCACCGTATTTCGTCCGGGTGAACACAAGCACTTTGTCGAAAGCCGGCTGGCGCAGGAGACTAGCCAAGACGTCCACTTTCATGGCGCCATGCGGAATGCGCACCACGTCCTGATCAACACTTTTGGCCGTGTCGCGAGTCTTGACGGAAATACGCACCGGATTGTAAAGAAAATCTTTGATGAGCTTCTCGACATCAGACGAAAGAGTCGCCGAAAAGAAAAGAGTGTGGCGCTTGCCCGTCGGCGGCATGGCAGGCATCTTGGACATAAAATATTTCATGTCGTTAATGAAACCCATGTCAAGCATGCGGTCGGCTTCATCGAGGACGACAGTATTGAAAAGGGCGAGGTTGAGCACTTTGCGTTCAATGAGGTCTTTGATGCGGCCGGGCGTGCCAATAACGAAGTTATTATGATAGCGAAGATCGCGAATCTGCGGGCCAATGGGCGCGCCGCCAACGACGCAGACGGAGAAAATCTTTAGACCGCCACGGACTTCCGGAGCTCCTGTAAAGCCTTTTAACTCAGCATCAATCTGTATCGCGAGCTCCCGCGTCGGCACGACAATAAGCATATTTTCTTTCGAGCCGCGACCTTGGGTCTGGGCTACGAGGACTTTATTAATGAGCGGGATAAGAAAAGCCGCTGTCTTGCCGGTGCCGGTATTGGCGATGCCGACAATATCTTCACCTTTCAAAACATGCGGAATTGCCTTATCCTGAATGGGTGTCGGTGTAGTGTAACCTTTGGTGATGATATTTTGCTTCAACCGCTCATCAATGGCAAAATCGGCAAAGGCATGCTCGGGCGTAAAATGTTCGGTTTCTTCGGTGATGACCGCTTTGTTGATGAAGCGAGAGACATCAATATGCTCGCCGCGCGAGCCACCTCGGCGGATGCCGCCCTGCATGCCACGGCTGGCACTACCACGAAAACCACCACGCTGAGCGCCTCGTCCATGAAAACTGCTACCGCGATAAACACTGCCACTATGAACACTATATGGCCGCGCAAATTGCGCAGGTCGTACTGGCCGTTGATTAGAATTTTTATTGGGATTCATAAGAAATACAAGAGTATATCATTTGAGTTAATATGTCAAGATGCTTGACAAAATTATAGAGCATGCTATACTAATCGGTGAAATGATCTTTGAGGAAATCGTGTGACGTTTACGCGTTTGCACAATCCATAGACAGGATCAATTCATCTGAACACGTGCTAGAGCACATTGACCGGAAACTGGCCTCTATATGAAAGATCCGTCCAAAACCAATAACAACTGTTCGATCAAAAATAACGACATCTCGACCATCGGCGGCGGCGGGCAGGGCGACTAGCCCGTCCACATTGCCATGTCAGTAACCTGCACAATTACGTGCGGGTAAAAAGAAAGGAGAGTTGACTGCTGTCTTACACCCCAATGTTTTGGTCTTGATGTAATGGTGTGACCGAAAGTTCACCTGTAATCAAGAGAAGCGAGAGGCGAAAAGCCGTAGACGACGCAAGTAACATGCCAAGGGCATCGTCGTTGAAAAATCGAGCCAAAAATTGCGGGCCAAAGAATATGAAGAATAAGGCCTTCCCCAACAATGCTGACTTTTGAAGGCCGTCGGGAACGACGAAAAAAATTCAAACTGGACTGGTTTGCTACGGCAAGCCGGTCCTTTCTTTTTTTTCTTTGTTATTTGCACACTTACTTATACTTACTTATTGATTTGAAACGGTACTAGACGCGGAAGCTGAAATAGAAGTCGTAGTAGACGTTATCGGACTGGCATGCACTCCTTCGAGAGCGGCAACAATCGTATGTACATCCTTGTCCGCGGTAGCTATGTCCTTTTGAGCAGTCTCGATATCACCGCGACCCGTCTTCAAAGTAGTGGTATTGCTTGCGGCTACCGTAATATTGCCATTGTCAGGAACGAGAGTAGAGACAGCGGCTACGGCGGCAGTGGCTTGCTTTTGAGCATCTACCGTCTTGGCATTGAGGTCGGTCAGATCGGATTGGAGTGAAGCGAAACTTACTGCAACCGTCCCAGCCATCCCAACGGTCGTACCATTTGACTGAGCCGCGCTCAAACGACTTTGTAATTTGGCTGAAAGAGTGGTCAAAGAAGTGATAATAGTATTAACCCGATCAGCGGCGGCCAAAATCTGTGTCTGGGGAATGACGAGAGCATAGACGCGATAGGCTTTGGTAATGGAAGAAAAATCTTGACGAAGCGGCGAAGAGCTCCCGAGAGCGCCTGACGTGCCGACCGGCGTCGAGCTGGCATCTGCCTGGATCTTGGCTTGCAATCCGGTCAGCTCACCAGTAAGAGTAGTAATCTCGCCTGAAAGAGTCGAAAGTTCGCTCGCAGAAAGATTCTTCATGCTCGTGAGCCGAGTAGAAAGGGCGCCCAAAGAAGTGATACGACTGGTGATTTCTTGCACTGACTTACTATCAATGAGACCGATAGCTTGGTTCTGACGGTTTGCCAGCACCTTTTGACGAGTGGTTGAACTTACCCGCATTGTGGTTGACGCTATACGAGTCGTCGAAACCATGCGTGCTGAAGCGGTCGTTGCCATAAGACCGATCATAAGAGCAATAAGACCTGTCGCGAGAATGGCTACTGATAGTCCTGCTTTTTTGATATTTTTTATATTCATATATTTTTTAGAAAAATTTTATTGTGCTGAGGTATTGAGACTCTGATCGATATTCGACGAATCACCGGAAAGACCGTTTTGTTGAGTATCAATGGATGACATATCTGAATTGAGAGCGGCATTGGAAGTATCGGATGGTGAAGTTGTTAGACCAGTGACGGACACACTCTCGGTGTTTGATGTACCTTGACCGGTGTTCGTGCCGGCACCAGCATTTGAAACATTAGCACTGACCGATCTGTTCTCTGTCTGTGCTGAAAGCGAAGCGTTGTTAACTCCATTTCCGTTTGTCGGCGCTGGAGTAGACGAGCTGGCGAAATACCACCAACCAAGAAGGAGGATGACAGCAATAATAACTAACCACATAATTATTTTTGAATTTATTGACATGGATTTTTACTTTTAAATCTTAAACTACCATCGACTTTATGGCGACTTTATAATAACTTCACTTCAAGTATAGCATATAGTAAGACGATACAAACAAGTACCCCCATGTGGAATCGAACCACAATCTCAAGCTCCGGAGGCTTACGCTCTATCCATTGAGCTATGAGGGCAAGAAACAATCACGCGAAGTATTTTATAGTACGCTATAAGGATTCCGAATACAAACTCAAAAAAACTACAGATTTAGAAAATATATCGTTTGTGCGCGTGCTAGGATTCGCCGACCACGTCGGCAAGTACTTTTCCGGTCTCACGTCGCAAGCTCCGCTCGACACAGAAAAGTCTTTCGAATCCTCGACGCGAGACGCGCAGGCGTCTCGCTCACGCGCACAAAATGCGCTTCGCTTATTTTGTGCGCCACATGGGACGACGTGGGAACTTTCTTAGTACAATTATCTAGAAAAACCATGTGTGGATAACTAGAGTATGCAGAGATAATTTTATGGTAAAATCTAGAGATGGAAAAATATAAAAATTTTGTGTGGTCGACAGTGCTTGGTGTCATTGCTCTTATAATATCGTATATAACCCTTCATACGGTAGTTTCCGATCCTTGGCTTTCAGTTATTGGATTAATTCCAAGTATTATATTGGGCTTTATGGGAATATTGTTCGGCTTCAAAAGTATCAGAACAAAAGAATCTACGTGGGCAGG
>Ga0302320_10001956_pt1 | contig 49130 bp, 43 predicted proteins | sample Bog_T0_3_FD_202130 | JGI IMG/M metagenome (GOLD analysis project Ga0302320, IMG submission 202130) | Peat permafrost microbial communities from Stordalen Mire near Abisko, Sweden - Bog_T0_3 | ecosystem: Environmental > Terrestrial > Soil > Wetlands > Peat | place: Sweden: Abisko, Stordalen Mire... | reverse complement strand
GTAAGAGCGCACCGCTCCGGCGGTAACGCCGGGGGCAGGGTAAACCCCACACGGAGCAAGACCAAATAGGGAGGGAAGCGCCCGCCAAGAGTCAGGCGGCGTTGCGCATCGGCCCGATGCGCCCAGGCGGCTCAAGCCATTGCCGAAACCTCCGGGTAGGTCGCTGATGAACGTCCGCGGCAACGCGGCGTCTAGAAGAATGACCGCACACGACAGAATTCGGCTTACAGGTCCTTTTGCCGATGGTTTTTGTCGCGCTACGACAGCCCCGTCCGGGGAGAATCCCGGACGGGGCTGGCCATTTTGAGGCTTGGAGCGGAGTTAGCCGCTGAGCCCGCTTACGGCAGCGTATAGCGGAGGCCGGTGAAGACCATATTCTCAATGCCCTTGGCGCCAATGCCGGGGCTGCCAGCGCCCGTCCAGGCCTCGCGCGCAAAATAGCCATACTGAAATCCCTGGCGGAGGCGACCGCGATCTCCCTTGTAGATGTCGTACCAATAGCCGCCCGCGATCTCCTGCACGGCTCGGGTTTGTGCTCCGCAGGAACCGCCGGGGTAGAAGCCGGTTGAGGCGCCGTTGATGCCGGGGTTGGCGGTCACGTTGCAAGCGGCGTTCGAAAGCAGCCGCGAACCATAGCCGACGGCCGCTGCGGAGGGTGCTGCCCAGTGACCGCCCCAAAGGCCGTTGGCATCCAGCGCGGCTGTGGGAGCGCCGAGAGTGAAGCCGCCGGACGAGGGCGTGCGGCTGGCATAGTCGCCGCCGTAGTAGGTCCAAAGGAGCAGGCGAGGAGTAGGTGTGACCTCGGCTGTGAGCAGACCGCTGAGATTGTGGAGGGGTTCAAAACTGCCCGAAGAGTTGGCGGTCACGTCAGGGAGGCATGAGCCGTAGCGGCCCGTACCCGATCCGTAGAGGCTCTTGGCGCCCAGGCTCAGCTTGTTAGACACAAGCGGAATGCGCAGGCTTCCGCCGACGCCACCCAGAACGATGCTGTTGGAGAAGGCGCCAGCCGGGGTGAGGGCGGGAGCAACCGGGTTGCAGCCTGGAGTGGATTTGGGGCAGGCGGTGTCGTAAAAACCGCCGTAGAGGTTGCTGTTGGTGGTTTCGCCCGGATAGACCGTTTCGTGGGCAAAGCGGGCTATCGCGAAGATCTCGTAGTGGCCGACGCCGGGGTCGAAAGCTGCCTTGACCAGCAGGTCGGGAGCTTTGTTGAAGGAAATATTGGCCAGGTTCGTGCAGGAGTTGACTGTCTTGGTGACTGGAACCGAAACGCTGTTGCCATTTGAATCCACCCCATTGGTGTAGTTGACCACGGAAGTGGAGGGTGAGCAGGAGCTGATGGCATTGTTGAAAGCGCCGGAGTTCAGGCCCGCGCTGCCCACGACGGCATAGGGCGTGTTTCCGGCCAGAGAAGCGGTGTAGGAGAGCTGGGGATTTTCGACCGCAATGGCGAATGCCGACTTATCAAAGCTCTTGACAGCGCGGAAGGCATATTGGCGGGTCCAAACGAAACCCGGCATGTAATTTGGGTCGACGGTCAGAGGGACAGTCACGTCCGCGGCGGCACTGGTGATGCCCCTTCTGTCTTCAGTCGCCAGAGACCACAGTTGGCCGACGGTAAAGGAAAGACGTTTGTTGGTCTCGGCCTGCACATAGAGCAGCCTTTGACGCAGGAGATAGCTGTTGGACTGGGTATTGCTGGTCGCGGTGCCCACACCAATAAAATCGCCCTCATAGTAGCCGCGTACGGTTCCCCAGTTCACCTTGCCCTCTGCCATCAGCGAAAAGCGCGACGAGCTGGCCGAGCCATAGAACTCTGTCAGCGAGTAGGAGTCCGCGTGCTCGTAGGGAACCGCGCCGAATGCCGTGGCAATGTCGCCCCCGGTGGCGTGAGAGCGGAATACGGTATCCCCTTCGAGAAAGCCGCCCGGAGTTAAGGTAATGCCTTTGTAGTGCAGGACGCTGGGGTTGTCGATGGCCTTTTTGATCTCGGCTGTCGCTGCGCTGCCGGTGATGGCCAGTGCGGTCTGGCTGGCTTTCAAGCCGGTGACGGCCGACTGAAGAGTTGTGACCGCTGCTGCGTTTTCACCAGATGCCTGCTGCTGGGCGTTCGCAGCGGCTTCAGCCCTGGCAGCGGCCGCTTGAGCGCTGGCTGCAACCTGTGCAGCCTGCTTCAACTCCACTTCCTTCTCGGCCATGCCGGCCTTGAGGCTCTGAATCTGGCTGGCCTGGTCTTCCAACTGCTGGCGAAGGGCTTGAATCTGCTCCTGCACTGTGGGCGCTGGAGGCGTCTTGGCCTTTTGCGTAGCGAGGTGCTTTCTTGCCGGCGGTTTGGCCGCGCTGGTCTGTCCGTAGCTTGCAGCAAGGCACAGCACCAGCAGTGCCGCAGCAGCGGCATTGACACTAAATCTCATCGGGTCTCTCTTTCCTTCCCGGATCGAATGGGGCTTTGGTTACTATTATCGTCTATCGACGGAATCTTTGGGTGTTTCTAGTTCTGGATGGGCGATTTCCGAAACAAGCGCGGTACCGTCTCCCGAAGCCGGGCCGGGCCATACCCGAAGACTCCAAGATGGAAATTGATCCGGCGTGGCGTTTCCGTAAAGTGCCCGCTGCGCATCGCTTAGGATAGAGGAATGCTGCGAGTGAAGCTTTTAGATGAAAACGCCCGGTTGCCGGTGGTGGCGCACCCCGGCGAAGACCTTGGCTACGACGTGTTTGCTCTGGAAGACGCGCTTCTGGCTCCCCAGACCACGGTGAAAGTGCGAACTGGCATCGCAGTTGAGGCCCGCCATCCCGCCAGCGGCGTTCCGCTCGGCCTGCTGGTGCGCGACCGCTCGTCGATGGCGGCTAAAGGAATTGCCACCACCGCTGGTGTGATCGACGCCGGCTATCGTGGGGAGATACTGGTGCTGATGACCAATCTCGGCCAGGCGCCCGTCGAACTCAGGGCGGGGGAAAAGATCGCGCAGATGATTCCCGTACCCATTCTGACCGGAACCGTAGAGCAAGTAGCCAGCCTGGAAGACTCGGCACGCGCTGAAAAGGGATTTGGCAGTTCGGGCCGGTAATGCCAAGTGGGATTTACTCGGTGCTCCGGTCCATCTCCTCGCCGATTGAGGCCAGGCGCCGGAACCGGCGCGCCGGATTCTGCGTAACAAAGGGAGAAGTAAACCCGACCGGGAACGATTCCGGCCATTTCCGGTAGCTAGGAAGCTGGTTACGGCCAGAACGGTTTCTGCATCGTCCAAAAGAATAGCCGCAGGGTAATTCGGGTTTGTTCTATGGTTCCGGCGAAGGGGCAGGGAACCATAAGTCAGAATTTGCACTGCCACGGAAAGCGGAACCATGCTCTTCAGTGAGGCTTTTAAACTCGCGCTGCAAGCCTTGTGGGGCAACAAGCTGCGCACCATCCTCACGCTCATCGGCGTGGTTATGGGCGTGGCTTCGGTCATTATGGTCATCACCCTGGTTCAGGGCGCCAAGCAGTATGTGAGCACCAAGCTCTCCGGTTACGGCGCCGATGTATTCACGGTAACGCGCATGTCCAGCGTCATCATGTCCGCCGACGACTACTTCCGCTTTCAGAAGCGCAAGATCCTGCGCTTTGAGGATTACCAGGCAGTACACGACAATTGCACGGAATGCAGCGAGGTGGGGGCGCTGCTCAACCGCTCCACCAATGTTGTGTATAACGGCCACTCCAGCAACAACACCGGGATGCGCGGCTACACCTGGACCATGATGGATCTGAACAATATCGATATTGCGCTGGGCCGCGGGTTTACCTCCGCCGACGAAGACAAGGGTACGCACAACGTGATCATCGGCTACGACATTGTGGACAATCTGCTGGGCGACGGCGATCCGATCGGCAAAGAAATCCGCGTAGACGGCATTCCGTATACCGTGGTCGGAGTCGGCGACCGCCAGGGCAAAACCCTTGGGCAGTCGCAAGACAACTGGGTGGCCGTGCCCATCAGTACGTATCAGCAGACCTACGGCTACAACGACTCTGTAGACATCTATGCCCGTGCCAGCGGCGGCGCGGAAGTGATGGAGCGGGCCAAGGATGAGGTGCGTGTGCTGATGCGCGCCCGCCGCCACAATGCTCCAGGAACGCCGGACGATTTCGAGATTGAGACCAACGACACCTTTTTAGACATCGCCAACCAACTGCTCGGGCTTTTTGCCTGGGTGGTGCTGGGCATTGCCTCCATCTCACTGGTGGTGGGCGGCGTGGTCATCATGAACATCATGCTGGTTTCAGTGACGGAGCGAACCCGCGAGATCGGTGTGCGCAAGGCGCTGGGGGCGCGTCAGCGCGATATTTTGCTGCAGTTTCTCATTGAGAGCGCATTACTGGCGCTGCTTGGGGGCGTTTTTGGTGTACTGCTCGGCGTAGGCGTCGGCAAACTCTTCACCATCTTCGTGGGACTGCCCAGCAGCGCGCCGGTATGGGCCGTGCTGCTGGGCCTTTTCATGGCGACTTCGGTAGGCATCTTTTTTGGAGTGTATCCGGCCAGCAAGGCCGCCAGGCTGGACCCCGTAGTCGCACTGCGGGCTGAGATGTGAGTAAAACAGGGATTAGGGGGCAGGCGTTAGGGATTAGGAGAGCTTGATGGTGAAATCGTTTCGCGATCTATTGGTTTGGCAACGGGCTATCCAGTTATCAATTGCAATTTTTCAACTGACCAAAGACTTTCCACGCGAGGAACTGTACGGACTGAGCAGCCAAATCAGACGTGCCGCGGTCTCAGTACCGAGCAACATTGCAGAAGGACATGGACGGCTAGGAACTGGCGAATACAGACAGTTTCTGGGAATTGCGCGAGGTTCTAACTTCGAGCTGCAAACTCAGCTTGAAATAGCTCGCGCTCTCGGATTCGGAGATTCCACGCTGCTTGATGAAGCTGAAGGCTTGTCGTTTGAAGTTGGAAAAATGCTTTCTGCAATATTGAACGCGATCAAGGCGAAAGAGCAGGGCCAAAGGCCCAAATCCCTGATCCCTAACCCCTAACCCCTAACCCCTCGGTGCACCATGGCTCAAGGACAAACCCGCGAATCCGTCAAGATGGCCCTCGATACTCTGAGGACGAACAAGCTGCGCTCGGGGCTGACTATCCTCGGTATCGTCATTGGCGTCACGACGGTCATTACGATGTCGTCGGTTATCAACGGGCTCAACAACCGCGTCTCCGATTGGGTAAGTTCGCTGGGCTCGAATGTGTTTTGGGTCTTCCACATGCCGGTAATTGGCGTACGGCCCACCACTGAGCAGCTTACGCGCAAGAAGCTGAATATTGATGATGTTCTTGCCCTGCGCACACTGCCGCACGTAGTGGCCGCAGATGGCGGCTATCAGCATGTGAAATCGCAATTCCGCGTGGGCGACGTCAGCGTAAAGTACAACGGCAAAAAGGTGGCAGGGACCATCCTCCAGGGTTCTACGGTTGAGGTGGGCGACGTCTCTGACCTGACCTTTATCCAGGGCAGTCTTTTTACCGACGAAGAAGACCGCAGCGCCGCTCACGTCGTGGTTCTGGGCCACGACACCTGGGAAGATCTCTTTGGCAACGAAAATGCCATTGGCAAGGAAGTTAATGTCGAGACCGGGCTTTACACCGTGATCGGCGTGCTTGATAAACGGAAGCAGCCTTTCGGCGGCGGCAAGAACCCGGCCGACAACATGGCCTTTTTTCCACTGGGAACCTTCCATAACCTGCACCCGGAAGACAAGGATATGTGGGTCAGCGTCAAATACGACGACCCCAAGAATAAATCGCTCGTCGAGGAAGAAATTCGCGAGCTGCTGCGCATCCGCCGCAAGGTCAAGGTACAGGCCGACGATAACTTCGAGATCTTTGGCCCCGATTCGCTCTCAAAGCTGTGGAACCAGCTTACCGGCGGCCTGGTGCTGTTCATGATCGCCGTCTCCAGCGTCGGCCTCATGGTGGGCGGAGTGGGCGTGATGAACATTATGCTCGTCTCAGTCACAGAGCGCACCCGCGAGATAGGCATCCGCAAGGCTATTGGCGCTACCCGAATGACCATCCTCATCCAGTTCACCACCGAGGCGGTCACTCTTTGCGCTGTGGGCGGCGTCATTGGCGTCCTGCTGGGAGCAATACTCACGTGGATCGTCTACATGCTGCCCATCGGCCTGCCCGCCACGCTTTCCACATTGTGGGTTATCATCGGATTCGGCGTTTCCTGCGCCATCGGGCTTGCTTTTGGCATTTATCCGGCGTGGAAGGCGGCCAACCTGGATCCCATCGAGGCATTAAGGTATGAATAGAAAGCACCTGCGTCTGAAGCGCAGATGCCCGTTCCGGTCGTGAAAGTGGGACCATGCAATATACCGAGGCCTTCAAACTCGCGCTGCAATCCTTATGGGCCAACAAGATGCGCAGCATTCTTACGCTGCTTGGCGTGGTCATTGGGGTTGCCTCTGTCATCATGGTTGTCACGCTGACCAATGGCGCAAAGCAGTTTGTGACCGCAAAGATCAACACCTATGGCGCGGATGTGGTGACGGTGAGCAAGATGCCGGAAACCTTCATCACGATCGACGAGTATCTCGATTTCAAGAAGCGCAAGGATGTTACGTTTGACGACTACCGGGCGATCTTATCCGACTGTAGATTCTGCCAGTCAGCCGGCGCTTCGCGCAGCTCCACCGGCAAAGTCGTGTACGGAACCAACTCCACCACGGACACAAACGTTCGCGGATGGACCTGGACGATGCCTGCACTTTCAAATCTCAATATCGAGACCGGACGCTCATTTACCGAGATCGAGGATGAGCACAGTACCCGCGCAGCCATCGTCGGCTGCGACATTGTGAACAACATGATGGGTACCGGCGACCCATTGGGGAAAGAGATTCGCGTCGATGGCGCTCCCTATACGGTGATCGGTGTGGGCGAATGCCAGGGCAAGATCATGGGGCAGAGCATGGATAACTGGGTCGCCATCCCATTGACCACCTTTCTGCATTCCCACGGAGCGCAAGGGAGCCTGGAAATCTTTGTGAGTGCAGGCGGAGGGGGTGCGGTCATCGATGCAGTTTCAGACGAGCTGCGCACCATCATGCGCGCGCGCCGTCATCTGGCTCCGGACGCCCCGGACAGCTTCTCCGTCGATACCAGCGCCACCTTCCAGAACCTGTTGAGCAAGATACTCAACAGCTTTGGAGCTGTTGTGGTTGCCATTGCCGGCATCTCCCTGGTGATCGGCGGCATTGTCATCATGAATATCATGCTGGTTTCTGTCACAGAGCGTACCCGCGAGATCGGTGTCCGCAAGGCGCTTGGGGCGCGCCGCAAAGACATCCTGCTTCAATTCCTCATTGAGTCCGCAACCATGGCGCTGGCTGGCGGCTTGATCGGCGTGATTGCGGGCATCTGTATCGCCAAAATCATTACTCTGATCATCGCGTTTCCCTCCACGGTGGAACTCTGGTCTATCCTGGTGAGTTTGTTTGTCGCCACCTCCGTGGGCCTGTTTTTCGGCGTCTACCCTGCATACAAGGCCGCGCAGCTCGATCCCATTGTTGCGCTGAGATCGGAGCTATAGGTATGAGGCTAAGGGACTCAAAGGAATCCGTGCTGTTGGCACTCGACACCCTGCGCAAGAATAAATTGCGCTCCGGGCTCACCATCCTCGGCATCTCCATCGGCATCTCTACGGTGATTCTGATTTCCTCGGCCATCAACGGACTCAATAGCAATATCGATGACTTCGTCAAATCTCTGGGCACGAATGTCCTGCTGGTTTACCGCTTTGAACCGTGGGGGCGGCGTCCCACCACTGCGGAACTCAATCGAAAAGAGCTTACGTACGAAGACGGGCTGGCTCTGCGCGGACTCCCTCATACGGTTGCGGTCGATCCATGGATTTCGTACCAGAATCCGCAGCTCGGCCTCGGCCTTGTTTCTATCAAGCACGGCAGTCACAAGATTCAGAATTCTATTCTTAACGGCTCAACAACGGCGATGAAAGATGCCGGAAACTTCGATTTTCTTGAAGGCCGTATGTGGACCGATTCCGAGGAGGAGCGCAGCGCCAAAGTGGTGATTCTGGGCCACGATGCCGCTGAGGATCTATTCCCCGGTGAGTCTCCCATCGGCAAGGACATCGAATGTGAAGGCAGCGTGTTTACGGTCATCGGCGTATTCGATACACAGCTACAGCCATTTGGCAGCGGCCGGAACTCGCAGGATAACTCGGCTTACTTTCCCCTTGAAACCTTCCATCAGCTTCATCCCGAACTCAAGGACCACTGGATCACGGTTAAATACGACGATCCCGCCAACAAGGCGATCGTAACGGAAGAGATTCGCGAGCTTCTCCGCGTTCGACGCAAGGTTCGGGTGGAACAGGACGATAACTTCGCAATCTTCGGCACCGACTCGCTGACTCGCCTGTGGAATTCCCTGACCGGCTCTTTGTTTATCTTCATGGTGGCCGTCTCATCGGTCGGCCTGATTGTGGGCGGCGTGGGCGTGATGAATATCATGCTGGTCTCGGTGACAGAGCGCACCAGGGAGATTGGAATACGGAAAGCCATTGGCGCAACCAGGATGAACATCCTTCTGCAATTCACGGTGGAAGCGATCACTCTGTGCATGATTGGCGGTTTGATTGGCATCGTGGCTGGTTCTCTATTCACTCTGATCCTGCATTTTGCCGTTTCGTTCCTTCATGCCGCACTTTCCCTCATGTGGGTTCTGATCGCCTTTGCAGTCTCCTGCTTGATCGGTCTGGTCTTCGGCATTTATCCAGCCTGGAAAGCATCCGCAATGGATCCGATTGAAGCCCTGCGCTACGAGTAGAGCGAGAGAGTGATTGCTCAATCAGATCAGGAGCGACCAGCCGATGCGGTTCTCCCGCCAGAACGCCGCATTCAACACCGTGGCAAAGCTGACCCAGGCCCAGTAGGGCGCCATGAGCCACGCGGAGACCGGCGCGACCTTTGCGAAAAGCAGCGTCGTGGCGCCGATTGCGGCCCACAGCACCACAACCTCTGCCAGCGCCGCGCCGAGGGCGTGTTGGCGGAAGAAGATCCAGGACCACGCAAAGTTTAAGCCCAGTTGCACGATAAACAGCGCCAGCCCCCAGGTGCGCATCGGCGAAGGCTCAGCCAGACCCACCCGCCACGCGGCAATCGCCATCAGCGCGTAGAGCGTGGTCCACACCGGGGCAAAGACCCAATTGGGCGGGGCAATCCCGGGCCGGACGAGCGTCCGGTACCACCCTGGAATCTCGCTTGCCGTGAAGCGCCCGCTCAACCCCGCCACCGCGAAGCAAATTCCCAACCACGCAATCAGCCAAATCCAGCGCATTCCCGCCCTCTTTCCCTAACAGGAACATTGATTCCGCTGTGGGGCCAAAGACTCTTGTAAATTCCCAGGTCCCGGTGTCACCGGCACCAGCGTGGTCCGGCTTGCTCGACGCGCACCGCCCGCGGCAACTATCCTGTTGTTTTGCAGGAGATTGCTCTTGCCCGACGAAGGATCACAGGGAACCCAACGATTATGAGCACGCAGACCATTGCCGTACACCTGCCCGACGGGGCCATTCGCGAAGTACCCGCTGGCACAACGCCCCTCGACATAGCCAACTCGATTTCACCGCGCCTGGCCGCAGTAGCTGTGGTAGCCCGCCTGAGCCCTGTCACTGGCGCAGCGAGCGCCAGCGCCGCTTCCGACGGCGAACCGGCGGAAGCCGCGATGTATGCCGCAGAAGACACAGCCGCCCCACGCCTGGTGGACCTCTCGACCCCACTGATGGCCGACACGCGCCTGGAGCTGGTCAAAGAGAGCGACCCCGAAGCGCTCAAAGTGGTCCGCCATTCTGCAGCCCATGTGCTGGCCACCGCCGTGCTCGAACTCTTTCCAGAGACCAAGCTCGGCCACGGACCGGCCACCGACGCCGGGTTCTTTTACGACTTCTATCGGCCCACCAACTTCACGCCCGATGACCTCGCGGCCATCGAAGCCAAGATGAAGGAAGTGGTGGCCCGCGATGAGAAATTCGACCGCGTGCATGAACCCCGCGAACAAGCCCTCGCCGAATTCGAGCGCGACGGCGACTTTATGAAGACCCACTTCGTGACCAAGTTCACAGAGCCTGGCTCGGAGGTCAGCTTCTATCGCAACGGCAAGTTCGTCGATTTCTGCCGCGGTCCTCATGTGCCCTCCACCGGCCGCGTCAAGGCCTTCAAGGTGCTTTCGCTGGCCGGAGCCTACTGGCTCGGCGACGAGAAAAATCCGCAGTTGCAGCGCATCTACGGAACTGCCTTCTTCTCGCAGAAAGAACTGGACGCTCACTTCGCCCGCCTTGAAGAAGCAGCCAAGCGCGACCATCGCCTGCTGGGCAAACAATTGGACCTCTTCAGCATCCAGGAGATTGCCGGGGCGGGGCTGATCTTCTGGCATCCCAAGGGCGCCATGATCCGCAAGATCATGGAAGACTGGATGCGCGACGAATGCCTGCGCCGCGGCTACTCGCTGGTCTATACGCCGCACGTGATGCGCCGCGAGCTTTGGAAGATCAGCGGCCATGAGGGCTTCTACTCCGGCAACATGTACACGCCGATGGAGCTGGACGATGCGGAGTATCGCCTGAAGCCGATGAACTGCCCCGGCCATATTCTCATCTACAAAAACTCGCCCCGGAGTTATCGCGACCTGCCGGTGCGGCTGGCGGAGCTGGGCAATGTCTACCGCTATGAGCGCTCCGGCACCATGCATGGCTTGCTGCGCGTACGCGGGTTTACCCAGGACGATGCCCACATCTTCTGCACGCCCGGTCAGATCGAGGACGAGGTGGTGGCCTGCATCGACTTTGCCGAGGCTGTGCTGACCACCTTCGGCTTCAAGGAATTCAAGGTCGAGCTCTCCACCTGGGACCCCAACGACCGCGCCCACTACGCCGGTTCGGATGACAACTGGAACCTGGCCGTCAAGGGACTCAAGAGCGCGTTGGACAGGAAGGGGATCGCCTACAAAACCATCCCCGGCGAAGCGGCTTTCTACGGCCCTAAGATCGACGTGAAGCTGGTCGATGTGCTGGGACGCCTGTGGCAGCTTTCGACTGTCCAGTTCGACTTCAACCTGCCTGCCCGCTTCGAGCTGGAATACGTCGGAGAAGACGGCGAGCGGCATCAGCCGGTGATGGTTCATCGCGCGCTGTTCGGGTCGGTCGAGAGATTTTTCGGCGTGCTCATCGAGCACTATGCCGGAGCCTTCCCGCTGTGGCTTGCGCCGGTGCAGGTGGGGCTGGTTCCCATCAGCGAGCGGCATCATGCCTACGCCAAGAAGGTCGAAGCTGAGTTAAAGGCCGCGGGCCTGCGCGTCGAGGTCGATGATCGCAACGAAAAGATGAACGGCAAAATCCGCGACTTCGCCAACCAGAAGACGCCCTACATCCTCGTCTTCGGTGACAAGGAAGAGGCGGCTGGAGCCGTCAGCGTCCGCACCCGCGCCAAAGGCGACCAGGGGTCGGTGCCACTGGCCGACTTCGTGGCGAAGTGCAAGGAGCTGGTAGCCAGCCAATCGATTGAGCTCTGAAGAGTTCCCCAAGATTCACGGTCGTAGCTTGCTCAGAGGGAGGCTCAAACGTTGCAAGGTGCGGACAAATACTTTCTGGAAGTTCATAAGGGGCTGCGGACGGCTCTTAGGCAAGACGGCTTTCGCGCATCGAGCCAGAACTTCGTCCTGGAATCAGCAGAATGTTGGGGAATCATCAATCTCCAAAAGAGTCGCTGGTCGCAGCCAGACGAAAAAACCTTCTATGTCAACGTCGCTGTTACGGATAGCGGTTGCTGGCGTTTGATGATGAACCGACAGACAAAGCTCCAGCGTATTGGAAATGTGCTTGGTATTGTCGTGCGGAACAATTCGGACGCGAGCCAAAGATTCAACAGTGGACCGTTCGAGACGAGCGGACTTCCGCCGATGCACTCGATTATCTAAAGAGATTGATCTGCGAGTTTGTGATCCCGATTATCAAGCGCAATATGTCCGAGGCTGCTCTCTTGGGTATGTGGTCAATCCAAAACGCTCCTGGTTATCCGCATCTGAAATCAAAGGCCGTCTTGCTGGCAGCGTCGGGGGACATCGTGGGCCTTCGCGAGGCGATTCAATCTCTACGAAATCGATTTGGAAGCGGCGCCGTAGCGGCTGGAGTTAAAGGCCATATCGAAAAACTGCGAAACAAGTTTCCAGACGCTATGAAATCCATTTCCTAGCTCTCGCGATGGGTCCGCTGAACCGGTTCTCCAACCCCGCGGACTCCGCTCCCTCAGGCGTTGATCGCCATTCCCTCCACTGCGCCATACGCATCCAGTAGGCTCTCGGCCAGCGTTGGATGCGCGTGGATGGTGAACATCATCTCCTCGACTGTGCCTTCCAATTCCATCACCGCAACGGCCTCGGCAATCAGCTCCGTGGCTTGCGGGCCGAGGATATGCACGCCGAGAATCTCGCCGTACTTGGCGTCGGAAACAATCTTCACGAAGCCATCGTGGCTGCCTAGGATCGTGGCCTTGGAGTTGCCCGCGAAGGGAAACTTGCCCACCTTTACTTCGTGGCCTTTTTCCTTGGCCTGCGCCTCGGTCAAACCAACTGATCCGATCTGCGGCTCGGTATAGGTGCAGCCGGGGATGCGGTCGCGGCGTATGGGCCGAAACTTCTTGCCGGCAATTTTAGCAACAGCAATCATCCCGGCCATGGATCCCACGTGGGCCAGTTGCGGCAGGCCGGAAACGATGTCGCCGATGGCAAAGACTCCCGGCTCTGTCGTCTCTTGCGCTTCGTTGACTTTGATCAGCCCGCGCTCCAGCTCGATCTTCGTCTTCTCCACGCCGACATTATCCGTGAGTCCCGCGCGCCCCACGGCCACCAATACCTTTTCGGCCTCCTTCACCTGGGTCTTGCCGTTCGCGTCGGTATAGGTCACTTTCACTCCCGTCTCTGTTTTCTCCACCTTCTCGACTTTGGCGCCTGTGTTCACATCGATGCCCCGCTTCTTGAACAGCCGCGCTATTTCTTTGGAGATCTCCTCGTCCTCGACCGGAACCACGCGCGGCAGGAACTCGACGATCGTGACTTCGGTCCCAAAGGTGCGGAACATCGAGGCGAACTCCATGCCCACCGCGCCCGCGCCGATGACCCCCAGCGACTTGGGTACCTGGTCCATCGCCAGAATCTCGATATTGGTCAGAATGCGATCATCCGCCTGTAATCCCGGCAGCATTTTGGCTGAGGAACCCGTCGCGAGGATCACGTTTTTCGCCTTGACCTGGCTCACTTCGCCACCCGCTGCCGTCACCTCGACCGTATGCACGCCGTCCGTCGCCGCGCCGGTTAGCCGCCCATAGCCAACCATGGTCGCGATCTTGTTCTTCTTCATCAGGAACTCGAGGCCCTTGACGTGCTTGGCAATGATGCCATCCTTGCGCTTGAGCACCGCGGCCCAGTCCAGCGTGGGCGTGCTGATGCCGCCGATGCCAAATTCGGCGGCGTGATTCAGGTGATCCCATATCTCGGCGTTGAAGAGCAGCGCCTTGGTGGGGATGCAGCCCACGTGCAGGCAAGTGCCGCCCAGCTTTTGGGTCTTCTCGATCAATGCGACTTTCAGCCCGTACTCCGCGCCGCGAATGGCCGCAGTATACCCGGCAGGCCCGCCGCCAATAATCGCCACGTCATAGATCGTCTCTGCCAAAAGGAACTCCGCTCCGGGCGCGCCGCTTTTTGCAAAGGCCGCCTCATCTTGCCTAGTTTAATTGGATGCCGCCCTGACTGCCTTGGGCTCATCGAGGTAGCGGCTGGCAAATTCGAGGAACGTGGGCCAGTTTGGCCCCGGTGTGTGTCCGCCTGAGTGCTGGCGAAAGCTCAATTCCCCATTCATCAACCCCGTCTCGATCGGCGGGTAGGCTAAGGTTCCAAGGTCTTTCTTGCCGAGCAGGCGGTAGACCGGACCTGCGGCGACCTCGCCGAGGAACATGCCTCGCGGGTCGGCCCAGCCATCTTTGCCTACGACGCTGGCGCCTCCGCCGATAAACACCGGGCGCGGCGCGCATAAGGCAATCAGTTCGTGAGCATCCACGGGCAAGTCGCCGGGGGTAAGCGGCCCTGCATACTTGAGGAAGTTTCCGGCCATCCAGTGATACTCGCCTGTAGCCGCGAGGTTCTCAGTCAGCTCGCCGTAGATGTGCCGGTAGAGCTTGGCGCCGCCGGTGCCGGAGGAACTGATGTAGGCAACCGCGAAGCGCGGATCGTAGGCCATGGTCACCAGCGCCGTCTTGCCAAAGCGCGAATGGCCCTCGATGCCCACGCGCTTGGCATCGACGGTCTTGTCGGTCTCGAAATAATCCAGGGCCCGGCTTGCGCCCCAGGCCCAGGCGCGCAGCGTACCCCAATCGTCCGGCTGGCGCGGCTGGCCTTTGTTGACCAGGCCGATGATGCCGTCGTCGAGTCCCGCGCCGTTGTCGGCCTGGATGCTGGCAGGGATCAGAATCGCATAGCCCCAGCCTCTGGCCAGAACCTGCTGCTGCCATGTGGGACCCTCGTTGCCAGGCCCTCCCGGCATCATCTCGGGGATGCTCTTGGCGATAGCGGCCATGAACTTATTGCTGAAGGCCAGCTCCATGATCACCGGCACCCGACTGGCGGCATGAGCCGGTATGGTCAGCGTGAGCTCGATGTTGACGGCAATTTGTGGATACGCCGAGTTGTCCACATGGCCTCTCAGCTTCTTGGTGACCACCGGAATATCGCCGATCATTTCTGTCCTGGCGCTGACCACCTCCCAGGTCACCTTGGGCGTGTCGGCCGGAACGCGGCCCAGAATCTCGCGATCGAAGTCTTCCACAATCTCCGGCCGGCGCTTCGACCACCAGTCGCTGGCTGTGGTCACGGGCTTTCCGTTCTTGAGATGGAGCGGGTCGGGCATGCTTGTGTAGACATTCGCCTTTTGCTCGTCATAGTTGACCGCGAAGGGCGATTTTGGATCATGGCTGGCCGCCGGCCGCAGTTCCTTGATGCCCAGCAGGTCCATCATGTGCTGGTGATCCTTCTCCGCTGCGACCCGGATCGCCAGTTGCTCTTGAGTGAGCGCCAGTCGGGCTGCCGGTGTCTGCGCCGCGGCGGCAGAGGCGGTCTGCGCCGCCATCCGGCACAAGGCAGGGCAAACCAGCAGAACCAGCGCTAACGCTGCAAACCTGCAATACGCATTCTGGCGCAATTCGCGCATAAAAACCTCACCTCAAGGACTCGTCCTCGACTGAAAACCGAATCGGACCCAAGAATATCGAGCTGCCTCGCTTTGAGCAAGGCGCTGCCAGGAACCGCTGTCCTCTGCAATCGAAAGCACTCAAGTTCCCCCCTCGTTGCGCCGATGAAGTGAGCGAACTACTTCAGAAAGGGCTTTCGGCATGGCTTGGCTCCGTAATCTTCCCGTCTCCCGAAAATTCGCTTACGCGTTCGGCATCGTCTGCGGTCTCTGCATCGTCCTGGGAGCCTACACCTTCTTCACCTTCCGGGGCATCGCCGCACAAAGCGTGGATGTGAGCGGCAACGCCCTGCCCTCTCTTGTCTACCTCTCGGCTGTTCGCGGCGCAATCAACAATGTGCGGCGCGAGGATCTGGAGCTGCTGCTCTGCCAGACGCCGGCTTGTTCCGCGGATCATGGGGCCAAGCGCCAAAAGGCGATTGAGGCCTACCAGAGTTCCGTCAAGGCCTATGAACTGCAATTCAACTATCCGGGCGAGCGCGAACTTTACCAGAAATTCTCCTCAGCGTTCACACTGTACCTCGATGCCAGCAACCGCGCCGCCACTCTGCTGGCTGCCTCCAAGACCGGCGATGCTTTGGACTTGCTTACCTCGGACGCAGCGATGACAAGTTTCAACACTGCCCTGGAAACAACCACAGAGGATCTCAACCTCAATGCAAAGTACGGCACAGAGGAATCCACGGCCGCAAGCTTGGCCAGCAACCGCGCCATGTGGATCAACACCGGCGTGATCTTTATCATTGTCCTGCTGTGCGCGCTTATTGGCTTCCAGCTCACGCGGCTCATAGCTCCGCCTCTGCAGGAGGCAACAGCGGCGTTGGAGCGGGTGGCGGAAAAAGACCTGACAGTCAACGTGGACGAGTCTGGCACCGATGAGATCGGCCGCCTCAACGCGGCCCTCAACACGAGCGTAGCCTCGATGAGGAAGGTTCTTCAGTCCGTGGCCCAGGGCGCTGAGACGCTTTCCTCCGCCACAACGGAGATCAGCGCGCGCGCGGTCCAGAGCGCCGGTAACGCCCATTCGCAATCCAGCAAGACCAACCAGATTGCCGCCGCCGCGCAGGAGATGACCGCGACCATCGGTGAGATCAGCCACAATGCCGAGAGTGCCGCCGTCGCCAGCCGCGTCTCGGCTGAAACCGCCGATCAGGGCGGAGCCGTGATGCAAGCCGCCGCCGCCACCATGGAGAAGATATCCGCTGCTACCAGCTCAGTGTCAGAAAAAATGACCTCGCTGGCTCACCGCTCCGAGGAGATTGGCAAGGTTGTTAATGTCATCCAGGAGATCAGCGAGCAAACCAACCTGCTGGCCCTGAACGCGGCTATCGAGGCGGCCCGCGCCGGCGAGCATGGTCGCGGTTTTGCCGTGGTCGCCAGCGAAGTGCGCCGCCTTGCCGAGCGCACCAAGGGAGCCACGGAAGAGATCGCCGGCACCATCCGCAGCATTCAGGAAGAGACGCGCCAGACGCTCCAGGTGATGCACGATAGCCGCGCCGCGGTCGAGTCTGGCATGGGGGAAACCGCCCACGCCCGGCGCAGCCTCGAAGCCATCATCGACTCGTCCAAGCAGGTGGAGCACCAGATTCATCTCATTGCCTCAGCTGCCACCGAACAGACCTCCGCGTCGGGCGAGATATCCGAATCCGCCTGCCAAATCTCCCAACTCTCGGTCGAAAATGCGCAGGGCGCGGAGGAGGCCGTCGAAGCCCTCAAGAACCTGGCATCGCTGGCCGCCGACCTGGATGGCATGATCCGGCAGTTCCGGCTGGAAGGCGAGCCGCAATCCGGCGGAAAGTTCGTTAGCAGAGGCCAACCCGCCGTTCAACCCGCTCTCCGCACAGCGCACTTTTAGCTCGGGGGAGAAAGCCCTGAGGAGGAGCAAAATGAACAGTACCCTCCGATCCAATACGCTGCTAGCCGCGGTAGCCGCGTTAGGCTGCGCTATGGGCTTCAGCCAGTCGTCCGGGGAAGCGATCTACAAACAGAAATGCCTGAGCTGTCACGGCCCCGACGGTATGGCCAACTCTGGGGTTGGCAAAATCATGAAGGTGAAGCCGGTGAGCGACCCAGACGTCAAGAAGTTCACCGAAGCGGAGATGATTGACCTCACTCGCAACGGCATGGGCAAGATGCAGCCCTACAAAGACGAGCTGACCAGCGCACAGATCAAAGCCTCGGTAGACTACTTTCGCACGTTCCTCAAGTAAGGAAAAGCCGCCCCGATCAAGCTCGGCGGAAGTTGCAGGACGGAGGCTCCTCCCGTCACCTGCTCTGCAAAGACAGCAGCAGCCGGAACCAACGATCTGCAATCCCAGTGACCGTCAATGCATCAGAGCTGCAGAGCATGCGAATGCCTGCGTGCCAACCGTTCAACGCGCCCGGGCGAGAACCACAGTTACGTCATCCGGCTGCTCTGCGCCGCCGATCCATTCCGCCACGGCGTCGGTAACAACCTTGCCGATGCGCGAGAGCGGCAGGTCGCGATTCTCTTGAATCAGCGCGATCAGGCGTTCTTCGCCGAATTCGCCTGAGTTGTTCTCCGGCTCGGTGACACCGTCACTGCATGCGACCAGCAGATCACCCGGTTGCATTGAAATACAGGATTCACCATAGATTGCGCCGTCGAAGAGCCCGGCAACAGTGCCGGAAGTTTCAAGGCGCGTGACTTTGCCATCTGCGCTCAGCAAAATGGGAGGCAGGTGGCCAGCATTGCAATAGGTCAGATCGCGCTTCGTTGCGTCGTAGCAGCCCAGAAACATGGTTGCGTACTTTTCCGGCGGGGTGCAGCGAAAGACCTGGTAGTTCAAGTTGGCCATCAAGATGGCAGGGGAAAGCCGCGGTTGGACGGCGCCGTCTCCGGGCGAATAGATGCGGCGATCGATCTTCGTGAGCGCTCCCGTCTCCAACGTGGCCGAGGTCAATTCCATCTCCGGCGCCAGCGAATATGCCCGGATAAAGGCATGCACAGTGGCCATCAACAGCGCAGCGGGGATGCCCTTTCCGCTGATATCGCCCACCGCCAGCACCAGCTGGTCGCTGCCCAGCGGAATGAAATCGTAGTAGTCGCCGCTCAGCGAGCGTGCAGGGCGGCAAACTCCGTAGACATCCAGGGAGGTGAGGTCCATGAGGGCGTGCGGGAAGAGCAAGTCCTGCACTTCATAGGCAAAGGCCAGCTCACTCTCCATGCGCTGCTTCTGTTTTTGTTCGGCGACGAGCTTGACCAGCGATTCGGTCATGGAGTTGAAGGACTTTTCCAGCACCGCCAACTGGTCGCGGCCGCGAATCTGGATGCGATGCGTGAGATCGCCTCGGTCTACATACTGTGTCGCTTCATAGAGTTCAGCCACGGCGCGCGTCATGCTGCGGGTGAGCCGGATGCCGATAAAGAGCGCCGCCAACTCAACCAGTCCGAGCAGAATAACGATAGCGAGGACTACGAACTCCAGGATTCTCGCTTTGTCTCCCAAAGATGCGAATAATGTGCCGTAAAGCACGGACGGGCGCGTGACCACACCGATCGCGCCCTCTTCCGATTGTCCAGTTTTCCAGTCGACCGCACTGAAAATCGTATAAAAGCCGATGGGCCGATCGTAAAGGTTGGAAGCTGGTGGAGGAGTACCGGACTCGACGCGCTTGCCGGAGTTCACATCGGCTGTTCCGGACTGGGAGACCTGTGTTCCGGAAGCGGAGACTTGAATGTTGACGTCCTCGTTAGGCGGAATCAAAATCACCCGGCCCAGACGCGCGCTTACCGATTGAAGCACCTTCGGAGTGACGGGAACGCTGGAAATCACGGTGAGTTGTTTGCCATTGTCGCCGTAGCGTTTGACTGCGCGCAGAGACATGCCATCCCCATCAGCAATGAGACCGCTGAAATCTCCTGCGAGCGCGTCAGGCACCTTCGCGGGGTCAGCCTTGATCAGCGCTCCTGTCGCCGACAACACGTAGCCCTCCTTGTCCTGCCACACGGTAACGGTGCGGTCTGGGAAATCCCCGCCCGATGCGCTCGCCAGTGTCCCCGCAGCCTGCTTGTCCAGTTTTCCAGAGCGGTCCAGCGTATTCAATTGAGATGCCAGAACGTCGTTCGCCGCCTCAAGATGCAGCGCCTGCGACTGCAAATTCGAGATCGTCACATAGCTGACAAATTGCCCGGCAAAAAGATAGGCTCCTACGCCGAAGAGCACCAACAGGAGCATGATCGGAATGACACCCATGAAGATATATGCGACCAGCAGGCGATGGCGCAGCCTCCACATGAGAACCCGCCAGGCCCAGCGGGCGCTAAGCCAAAAGGCACAGAACGCAAAAACCAGGAAAAAGAACATGCCCCAGCCGCTCAGCAAGGCATGGAGCGCATAACCCCGGACCAGATGCAGCGCGACGAAGAACACGCATAGACCGCCAGACCACAAAGTTGTGCGGCCCCACTTGGTGCGCGGGCGCAGGTGCTGTAAAAAGCGAGTCCTGGCGGCGCTGAACTTTGGCAACTCGATCATTTCCGCATCCTCAGCCTTCCGGCTTCCGGCTGTGCATGGTCAATGCAACTTGGATTTGAAATGTAAATCTTGACCACTCCAAGATATACCTGTCGATGGATTCCACCAACAGGTTGCAAACTGACCGCACGATAATCATCTCAGGGCCAAGAAGCAATCCCTGCCCAACGCTTCCATATCGATCAGTATCTATACACTCAGCCGTAAAACAATTGCGGGAGAGATTAACCTTACAGAGCCATGGCTCTGTAAGGTTAATCTCTCCCGCAACGGACCAAGGCCGATGAAGAACTGGTTTTATATACCCTCGATATTGCTATCGCAGGGACATCTCAGCCTTGGTTAGAGGCTGGTGTCGATAGTGGAAAACACGCCAGTGATCTTGCCTGCCAGAACGGTTAGCGATGCGACGGCAGCAATGGCAATCAGGCTGATGACCAGTGCATACTCGACAAGATCCTGACCTTCTTCACGGTCCTTTAGTTCCTGGAACTTCACGTACATCTTCAGCAGCATGTTGTTCATGGGGTCCTCTCTCGTTAGGCCAACTAACACCTTTGTGGGATGCTATTGACACCTTTGGGGGATGATACCATGGCTGTTTGATCGCTGGCGAGACCTTTTTTGCGTTAAGTACATTGGCCATTGCTGCCCTTTTCCCGGTACACCCCGAGAGCGCCTGGGGTCGGCGGCAACAAAGCCCCACCCACAGGAGCCTTACATCTCCGCGCCAACCATGCTGCGATCGCGGGCGGCCCTGTTATTCTTGATGTGTGATTCAGCGCGCACAAATCAAGGGGTTTGCGGCCATGGCCGTGCTGCTGGCCGTAGCATTGGTGGCTTGCCATAAGGAAGAACAGGCAGTGGTTGGGGTTGCAAAGACCGCGGTGAACGCCGAGCATCAGGCCCAGGCCGCGGCGCAGGCCTCCGCCACAAAAAGTGATCAGCGACGGGCCGAGCTCGCTCGGATCGCTCTGCCCACCAAGAGCCTCTACGTGAACGTGCATGAACCCGGGGCATGGGCCAATCCGTTCCTTTCGGTCGATGTGGATTCGCTCAACCTGCGTGTGACGATGGCGGACGCCAACCCCAGCAGCCTGGGGCAGGGAACCATGCTGCGGCCTGAAGCGGCACGCCGCCAGGAGATTCAGTTGCGTCCCGGCGACTTGGCGGAAGCCTTGATTGCGCTGCCGCCCGGCGCATGGCGCTACGGCCGGGTGATCGCAGTGGCGGAATCGCCCATAGCCGATCCCAAGGCGCGCCCCAGGGTTCGCCGCAATGTTGAGGCCGCTATTCAGCAACTCAACGACCTGGGCATCGTGGTTGAAGAATGGCCCACGCGGTAGTTTGCCGAAATTGGAAGCCCTTTGTTATTCATTTTGCTTTCTGGCGTAACCGGCTGCGCTCCCCCAGTTCTTTGCTTGAAGCGCCGAAGCGACTCTGCTAGTCTCAACCTCAAGCGGGATTCAATCTTCAAAACTGGCTGGAGGATCAGGCACTTAGACGTACAGTGCCTCTCCTGCTTGCCGGGCTGTAATGACTGCTGAAAAACGCATTGCGATGGATGGAACGAGGAGGTTTTTCGAGATGGACGAACCGCAGGTCTATGCGCGGCTGACGCAGATTTTTGAAGATGTTTTCGATGAAGATTCAATACAGTTGACCTCCGAGCTGACGGCCAAGGATGTTGACGGCTGGGATAGTCTCGCCCATATCCGCCTGATTCTTACGATCGAGAGAGCTTTTAAAGTCAAGTTTTCCACCTCGGAGATCGGCAAGCTGCAGAACGTAGGCGAGCTGGTCGCGCTGATCAAAGCTCGCGCTTAGGAACTGTACATCCCGCTATTCGGACACCAAGGAATTCAACAGCGCTTATCGAGGGCATACTATAGGAACGGGAATCCGGCTGATGAATGCACTTTATTCGGAATTGCAATGGCTGCCCCGCGCGCCTCAGGAGTTTACTGAGAGGCTTAAAAACCTAGCTCACTCGGATGATCCTCCAGGGCGCGCGCTGAAGGCGCTGGCGCTGCACGCCCTGGACCTGAACCAGTTGACCAAGCTGGCCAAGGCCATTGAAACAGCGCGCACTAAAGCCTGCGCCGGCGGCAAGTCTCTTGACCCGCTCGCGCCTTTCCGTCTTGCGGTGCTGAGCAACTCGACAATCGATTTGATTGTGCCAGCTCTGGTGGCGAGCGCTGCGCGCCATGGCATATCGCTTGAGGTTGTGCAGCCCTCCTACGACCAAGTGGCACAGGAGGCTCTAACACCGGACTCCAAGGTCAATAGCTCGAAGCCGGATGCTGTGCTTTTTGCGCTCGACTTTCGCGCCCTGCCGCTGAAACTCTCTCCAGGAGACGCCGAAGCGTCTTCCGCGGTCGTGCAAGGGGCGATTGGCTACTTGCAGGCGCTTCGGGGGGGCATCGAGTCCAATTCAAACGCAGTTTGCATCTTCCAAACATTCGCCCCACCTCCGGAAACCCACTTCGGTAGCCTGGATCGCGCGCTGCCCGGTACGCTGCGGAATCTGATCGAAGGCGTCAACCGGGAAATGGCCGAGTTTGTTCTCGGTTCGGGCGATGTGCTGCTGGACGTGGCCGCACTGGCGGAGACGGTCGGGCTTGCAAACTGGCACAACCCTCAGTTGTGGAATATGGCCAAGTTTTCCTTCTCTGATGAATTCATTCCGCTCTACGCCGATCATGTTGCCAGGACCATTGCGGCCATCCGAGGCAAAAGCGCGAAGGTTCTGATTCTGGACCTCGACAACACTGTGTGGGGCGGAGTGATTGGGGACGACGGCCTTGAGGGAATCAAGATTGCGCAGGGCGACGCGCGGGGCGAGGCGCACCTGGCTGTACAGCGGCTGGCGCTGGATCTGCGCCAGCGCGGAATCGTTCTGGCCGTCTCCTCAAAGAACACCGACGAGGTGGCGCGCGAGCCTTTTGAAAAGCATCCGGAGATGCTATTGAAGCTGGAGCATATAGCTGTCTTCCAGGCGAACTGGAACGACAAAGCAACGAACATCCAAGCGATCGCCGAAGAGCTTTCCCTCGGCTTGGACGCCATGGTGTTTCTCGACGACAATCCAGTGGAGCGCGGGCTGGTGCGCAAGCTGCTCCCACAGGTGTTAGTACCTGAGCTGCCCGAGGAGCCAGCATACTACGCGCGCACACTGGCTGCGGCGGGATATTTCGAGGCCGTGTCCTTTGCTGCCGAAGATTTGCAGCGGGCTGGCTTCTATCAGGACAACGCCAAGCGCGCCAGCTTGCAAAGGCAGGTTGGCGGCGTGGATGCTTACCTGGCGTCACTGGACATGACCATCACGTTCCAGCCCTTTGACGCGACAGGCAGAGCGCGCATCGTGCAACTCATCAACAAATCCAACCAGTACAACCTGACTACGCGCCGCTACACCGATCCGGAAGTTGCCGAAATGGAAAACGATCCTGACGTTTTCACTTTACAAGTCAGGCTATCGGATATTTTCGGCGATAACGGCATGATCAGCGTCGTTGTCTGCCGGCTGGGCGGAGCTGAGGCGTGGGAGATCGACACCTGGCTGATGAGTTGCCGCGTGCTCGGTCGCAAGGTGGAGCATATGGTACTGGGCGAAATTCTTCGCCACGCACGGGCTGCGGGCATCCGCAAGTTATACGGGACATATCGTCCCAGCGGCCGCAACAAGCTCGTCGTGGATCACTACGCCAGGCTTGGTTTCACAAAACTAGATGAAGATGGCCTCGGGTTGACCCGCTGGGAGTTTTTCATCGACGGCGCGGAGCCAGAGACCGCGCCGATGAAGGCGGTCTCTCAGGGCTTTGCCGCTGTAGGAGAGAAAGCGCGCGCATGACCCAGTCCGCTGCATGGGACGATGGCACCAGGACAGAGCCCAAGCTGCCGAGTTGGGACTGGCTGTTGCTGCCGCTGCTCGGCCTGCTGACGATCTCTCTCATTGCCGGTTCCACAGAGTTGATTGCGCGGCGCATCTTCAGCGAGTCGCTTTCATCGTTGAACGATTGCCTGATCCTGGACGATCCCGCAACAGGGGTCCGAGCCATTCCGAACTCAACCTGCCTGTATAAGATGCCTGAAAGCCTGCCCATAGAATACAGATTCAATAGTTCTGGATATCGCGCAGACGCGGATTATGCGGCCAAGCCTCCTGGAACTTACAGAATTGTGATGGCGGGCTCCTCCATGACGATGGGATGGGGAGTGCAGAGGGAGCAAACTTTTGCCGCGCTCCTGCCCTCTGAGTTATCTCGCCTGACTGGGCGCAATGTTGAGCTCTATAACAATGCCATGATGTACGAAGTCCCACATATCGTCGCTCTGCGCCTGGACGAGATTTTGGCAAGTAAGCCCAATATGATTCTCTGGATCGTGACTTACTGGGACATTGAATATGCCGAGAATGCCGCTCCAGTGCGGATAAAGCCTCTCGATTCGACTGCCTTTATGGGAAGGACAAGGAGCAGGCTGAAGGAAGTTCTGGCTGAGAAATCGCTTGCGGGCGCGCTCTCCGATCTTGGGAGTATTGCACACGGCCTGTTGGATAGCACAAAGACCAAGTATCTTCTGGAGCACTTTTTGAACGAGAGTCGTAGCATGTATGTCGAGTCTCATTTGCAGGGTCCAGAGGCTGAATTTCTAAGGGCCGAGCCTAGCGCGGAGTGGGAAAGCCATTTGCGGTTATTCGATAGCTATGCCGCGGAGATCGAGGAACGTGCGAGGGCGGCGGGAGTGCCTATGGTGATTGCGCTTGTGCCCTGGCGCGTTCAGGCCGCCATGCTATCCATGGATGAGTTTCCAAAAGGGTGCGATCCCTACAAGCTGAACGGCGAATTGCGCGCCATCGTAACCAGACATGGCGGAACTTATCTCGACATCCTTCCAGACTTTTTAACTACGCCGAACCCCGAACAGCATTATTTCCCCGTAGATGGCCATCCCGATGCCAGCGGCCATGCGATGATCGCTGATTTTCTGGCCAGGGAGCTAACGCGGAGCGCCACCTTGACTTTTGAGCCTGCAGCCCGGCCACAGGCGTCATCGGAACGAACTCGGTAACTTTTCTCCCTGGCCTATGTGCTGGCAAGGAATACGGCGCACGAATGAGCGATCGAACTCTAACTTCCGTGCAGGAAACGCCGCGATGCGGCGGGGAAGAGAAGCTTTCGTGGCGAGATTGGGTTTTGCTGCCAGTCATCGGCGCGCTTACGGTATGTCTACTGTCCGGCGCTACGGAGTGCATTGCGCGGCGGGCATTTAGCACCGGCATTGGATCGCTGACACCCTGCGAGGAGCTGCCCGACTATTCCAAAGGCGCGCGGACAGCTCCCAACACTGTTTGTTGGGGAAAACTCGCCGAAGGTCAATTGACGGAGTACAGATTCAACAGCTGCGGTGATCGCGCGGGCATGGAGTGCGGACCCAAGCCGCGAGATGCTTACAGAATTGTATTGGTTGGATACTCCATGGCATTGGGAAGGTATGTCGCGAGAGAAGATACCTTCGCGGCGCTCTTGCCTGCGGAGCTCTCGCGGCTGACCGGTCGCCATGTTGAAGTCTATAACGAAGGTATGATGTGGGGTTATCTGAATAGTGTCAACATGCGATTCGACGATGCTTTGGCTGCCAGGCCCGACATGATTCTATGGGCACTGACACCCGTTGACTTCAAGTACCCGGCGTTCGTGCCGAAAGAGACAATGAGGCACGTCCCTGACCAGGCGGATGCGCTGCCAGACAGCGCCGGAAAGCCGGGCTCTATCGCGAGGTTATGGTATCGCTTCAAGGTTGCTTTTTCCACCGGTTCAATTTCAGGGTTTGTTCGTGACCACTTTAATCGAACTCAAGCCGCATTTCTGCTGCGCCACTTCTTGTATATGAGTCAAAGCCTGTATGTGCAGAGCTTCCTGATGGGCGGCGAGGAGGCTGAGTTCCTGAGGACTGCGCCGAACGCAGAGTGGCAAGAAAAGCTAAGGCAGTTTGACAACGACGCAACGGACGCTGCCGCCCGCTCCAGGGCCGCGGGTGTGCCTTTCGCCATCGTGCTCGTGCCAAATCGCGCGCAGGCGGCTATGATCTCGATGGACAAGTGGCCGGTTGGCTACGACCCCTACAAGCTGGATGGCGAATTGCGCTCCAGCGTCGCCAGCCACGGCGGGATCTATATAGACATACTGCCGGACTTTCGCGATCTTCCAAACCCCGAGCAGCATTACTTCCCGGTAGATGGACATCCCGATGCTGTTGGACATGCGATCATCGCCGGCTTTCTCGCCAAGGAACTCACCAGCGGCGAAGTGCCCTCACTCGCAAATTCAGCACCGCACCAGATTACGCAGAAGCAAGTTAGATAACTCGAGGAAGGCCGCGTAATGGCTGCCAGAGAAGCTGCCCGGATGACCAAGGCGCACGTCAGTTCGAAGCACGGACCTGCCAGCGATGCCGAGAAGCGCCGCAAGGAGAGAAACCGTCCGTGGCCAAACCGGACAGCGAAGTTTTCGGCAGCGCCGTTGCTTCTCGTAGCACTCCTTCTTCTTGCTCGTATTCCGCCCCTTCGCGGACATCTTCTCGATGGTCTCAACGGCGCCGGCGGACAAGCTGCGGCTGCACGCATTGCACGCATTCTTCTCGCCGGCCGCTACCGCTATTCCAAGGTTGTTCCAGCCATGATCTGGAACAATGGAAAGCAACCCAGGGACGCGCACGAAACAGTCGATTTCCTGAGCAGCGTCGTTTTGTCCACTGACTCGCCTTTCCTACTCCTGTTTGCACGCTTTGATATTTTTGGGCCAGAGGACCCTCCCGAATTTGACATATCAATCGACGGTGGCACCATCAAGACCATCGTTTGGAAATCTGTGTTCATGCCGCAACGTCTGGAGCTTGGCGCACCCGGCGAACATACCATCGTCATACACGCCAACCCGCTTCGTTATTACGCGATTGGCATTCCTTTTCCGCTTCAGCAAAACATCATCACGGGGTTTGCCGTCCCTGCTCGATACGGCATTCGCGCAAAGCCGGAGCCCGCGCGCCGGCACATGTTTGTTACAGTCACCGACTCAATTGGCCAGGGCTTTCGTACGCCAGATCCGGTTCGAGACGCTTGGACAGCGCGGCTGGCGGACTCAGGACGCTGGCCCGGCACGGTGATGAATCGCGGCTTTGTGGGAGCGCGGCTGGCGGACTTCTGCGGCGGCCCAGACCCATGCGGCCTCTTTGCCGATAGCCTGGACCGCGATTATCCAAACGCCGCTGCTTACTATTTTGCGCTTGGCACAGTGGACTTTGCCACTTGGCAAAGATGCATCCCGCCCAGCGTGTTTGCAGCGAGTTTTGAGAGTGTGTTGCGGGAGCTTCACCGGCGCAATCCCCAGGCAGTCTTGTATCTGCAAACTCCGCTACACCGCGCGGACGACGCTCAGCCGAATGCGTGCGGTTACACGCTCCTTCAGTTCCGGGACGCGGAACAGCGCATGGTTGAAGCTCTGCCCTGGATCACTTTGATTGACGGCTTTTCGCCCTCCTTTCCTCAAGCCACACTGGGCACGCACGACTTGCAGGATGGCATCCACCCTACCGCGCAGGGCCAGGAAGAATACTTCCATGCTGTTCTGGAGAGCTTGCATCTTGGGACGTGATAGAATTTGCGACGGCCAAAGAGAGACGACTGGAATGACCGAATCTGAACCCGCCAGTCCTCGTACGCCGATGGAAGCAAAGCTCCTGGGCCGCGACTGGGTTCTGCTGCCATTACTCGGGATAGCAACCATCTGCCTAATCGCGATTCTTGCGGAGTCGATTGCACGCCAGGTGCTTCCCGATGGAGTAAGTTCTCTGCATCTGACCTCCTGCGCGGTTCACAACGACATCGCTGCCGGCGCAAGGGCCATCCCCAACTCCGTGTGCTGGGAAAAGCTGCCGGAGGGTGCATTGACTGAATATCGGTTCAATAGCTCCGGTGATCGGGCGGGTGTGGAGCGCCAGCCAAAGCAGCCGGGAACTTACAGGATTGTCATGACCGGCGAATCCATGGCCGTGGGCAGGTATGTTCCCAGGGAAAACACCTTTGCGGCGCTGCTACCCATTAAACTGGCAGGGCAGACGGGGCGCAAGGTTGAACTTTACAACGAAAGCCTGATGCAGGGCTTTCCCATCAGCACAGCCTTGCGCTTCAATGAAATTCTGGCGGCCCAACCCGACATGGTTCTCTGGATCTTGACGCCGATCGATCTCGAAGTGACCCCGGAGGGCTTGAACCAAAACCCGCCACCAGCGTTGCCTGAGAGCGCCGCTAAGCCGCTCTCGCTGGCAAGAGCGTGGTACCTGTTGAAGACGGCATACGCCACCGATTCTATCTCACAGATGCTGCGCAACCACTTCAATCGAACTCAATCGGCGCTACTGCTGCGGCATTTCTTGTATGAAAGTCAAAGCCTGTACGTGAAGAGTTTTTTGATGGGAAGCGAAGACGCCGAATTCCTGAGAACCAATCCGAATGCTAAATGGCTAATTAAACTCAAGGAGTTTGAGCGCGATGCCGCGGAAGTTGAGTCGCGCGCCGCGGCTGCCAAGGTGCCTCTTGTTGCCGTGCTCGTGCCAAATCGCGCGCAGGCAGCCATGATCTCAGCCGGTGAGTGGCCCTTAGGCTACAATCCCTACAAGCTGGACGATGAAATTCGAGCTATCGTGACCAGCCACGGCGGAATCTACATCGACATTTTTCTGGACTTTCGCAATATACCCAACCCTGAGCAATATTATTTTCCGGTGGATGGGCATCCAAATGCTGATGGACACGCAATCGTCTCCGATTTACTGGTCAGGGAGCTGACCGGCGTTGCGGCGCAGGTGCTCAAAGTTGCCTCGCAGACGCCAGTGCAACTGGAGCAAGACAAATACTCTTCGCACAGTATTCTTGATGTGGAAAGGGAGCAATCCTTTAAATGAACGATGCGCATCTCCGTTTCGATCGAGGAGCAGCAGCCGGCGATGCAGAGGGCTGCCGTGAACGAAAGTTGCCGCTGCGCGACTGGTTACTGCTCCCAATACTCAGTCTGCTTACGATTTGTTTCTTAGCGGCCGTTACGGAGTCGATTGCGCGCCGGATGTTTTCCGAGTCGAAGACCGACGAGGAGCAATGCTGGGTTCTCAACGATCCCACGACCGGCGTGCGAGGAATTCCTAACTCGGTCTGTCAGGTAAAGATTCCCGAAAGCCAACTCACGGAATACAAATACAACAGCTGCGGGCATCGTGCCGGCATGGAGTGCGGCCCAAGACAGCCTGGCGCTTATCGGATCGTGATGACAGGGTCTTCGTTCGCCATGGGCTTGGCTGTGCCGAGAGAGCAGACCTTCGCTGCACTCTTGCCTCAAGAACTCTCTCAGCGAACCGGACATAAAGTCGAACTATACAACGTAGGCATGGGATACAGATTTGCTCACAGTGTAGCCCTGCGCTTCGATGATGCTCTTGCCGCGAAGCCAGACGTGATTCTCTGGGCCGCGTCTCCTATGGATATCGAGCAAAGCTCCTTCGTCGTACCGGCAAGCCAGGCATCGGCCGGGCGAGGCCTATGGATCCGCGTCCATGAAGCATTGGGACGAGAATCGGCTTGGAATAAGGCGCGCAGCCTATGGGAGATTGCGTCCGCCGGGCTTTTCTCGCACCTTGAAGCCAGCCGGACAGTGTTGATGCTCCAGCACTTTCTCTATTCGAGTCAGAGTCTGTATGTGAGTTCTTATCTCAGAGGCGGGGACGAACACTCCGGATTCCTGAAGGCTGAACCGAGTGCGGACTGGAAGAACCGCCTGCGCCAGACAGATATGGATGTAGCAAATATGCAGGCTCGTGCAAGTGCGGCCGGCATTCCTTTCGTTACCGTACTTTTACCCAATCGCTCACAGGCAGCCATGATCTCAATGGGCGAGTGGCCAGCCGGCTATGATCCCTACAAGCTGGAGGGCGAGCTGCGCTCGATTGTGACCAGCCATGGCGGAATCTATATCGATATCCTTCCGGACTTTCGCAATATTCCCAACCCCGAGCGGTATTATTTTCCAGTGGATGGCCATCCAGATGCCAACGGGCATGCAATCATTGCGGGTATGCTGGCCAAAGAGCTTGCCCGCGGCGCCGTACCAGGGCTAAGAGCTACCGAGTAGAACCAGATAGTTTAGGAGCAAGGAAGATAACCATGGATTCAGCTTCATTCCAGTTTGTGATGTTCGGCCTGGCCGCGGCAATGCTCTCAAATTTGAGCCGCTCGCGCGTCTGGCGCTCGATCGTTCTTTTCATTGCCAGCATAGCTTTTCTCGCTCTGCTGTCGCACGATCCTATCGTCTTTCTTCCCTTGATCGGCTTTCTGCTGCTGGGCTACGCTGGGCTTCTTCTCGTTGAACGCGGCTGGTCCAAAGCAATGGTATTCAGCCTGCTGGCCGTGATCGTTGTCTATATATGGCTGAAGAAGTACACATTCCTGCCAGAAGGCGTTTTCCTGCGTTCCGCCTACTTCACGCTGGGGCTCTCCTACATCCTGTTTCGCGTTCTGCACCTGATCATCGAAGCGGGCGATGCGAGCGAAAGACGGCACGTCGGCCTCGGCGCTTATCTTATCTACACGCTGAATTTCACGACACTTGTTTCCGGCCCAATCCAGCGTTACGACGAATTTGCCCGCGATGAGTTTGCCATCGAACCGATCGTGCTAGGGCCACGTACGGTCGGGCTCCAGTTAGAGCGCATTGTGCGCGGTTTCTTCAAGGTGAACGTGCTGGCCATGCTGCTGCACGCCGTGCAGGAAGACGCTTTGGCGCAGATGTCGCAGCCGTTGCCTTTGCCTCAGAAGCTTTTCTCGGCCTTTCGGCTGGCCGTCGCTTATCCGTTTTTTCTCTACGCGAATTTCTCCGGCTATATCGACATTGTGATTGCGCTGGCGCGCCTGATGCGTGTGCGCCTTCCTGAGAACTTCGACCGGCCCTTTTCCGCCTCTTCGTTCCTTGATTTCTGGAACCGCTGGCATATTACCTTATCGACATGGCTCAAGACGTATGTGTACAACCCTCTCTTGATGGCGCTGATGCGGCGCATTTCCTCCGTTGCGCTGGAACCGCTGCTGGGAGTCTTCTGTTTCTTTGTCACGTTTTTCCTGGTTGGCGTCTGGCATGGACGCACCTCGGAATTCGTTGTCTTCGGCATACTGCAAGGTGGTGGCATCTCGATTAATAAACTCTGGCAACTGGGCCTGGCGCGGGGCCTGGGACGCAAGGGCTACAAGGCGTTTGCGAAAAACTCAATCTATATCGCCTTTGGCCGCGGCCTGACCTTTAGTTGGTTCGCCTTTTCTACCTTCTGGTTCTGGGCCAATTGGAAGCAGATCGATAAGGTCTTTACAGCGATCAGCATTGCGCAATGGCTCGTCGTTTGGCTGGCAATCTGGCTGAGCGCAACGGTGGTGCTGTCGATCTGGGAAGTCCTGCGCGCTGCGCTGCTGTCAATCAAGACGGCAGAGGGGCCGGTGCTCACCAGCCGCTATGCGCGCGTAGTTTACGCATCGGCTCTCGGTTTGGCCGCTTTCGTCATCACCTTTCTGCTCAACCAGCCTGCGCCCGATATTGTTTACAAGGCGTTCTAGGGCCGTCTCGGAGAGGGTGTAACAGGGAGGTCGCGCCTCGAGTTATGCCTGCACCAATTCGACCAGCAGGTCGGTTTCTGTCATGAGCCATGCAATCTCTCTCATCTCAAAGGCCACGGCGGGGACCGGCCCGCTCAGCAGCAATGATCCGCGTTCAGTGAGATGGCGGAGGGCTGCTTTCATGTCCGGCACTTCGTAGCAGACATGATACGTTCCCCCGCCTTTCTTCAGCGTGCGGTCGATGGGCGAGTTTGGCCCGAGAGGAGCCACCAGTTCGACGGTTGTATCTCCTATGCCGCGGCTTAAAAAGCAGACAGACACATTCTGAATCGGGTCATCGAATGGACCCGAAATGAGCTTGTAGCCGAAAAGGCTCTGATAACTTGCAATAGCTTGCTGGATATTGCGAACCGCAACCCCGACGTGGTGAAACGTGAATCTGTCCATAGCTCATCCTATCGCCACTTGCGCATCTGTGGCGCGCGCCGGATTCCGATTCCCGATCTGCACGGCGCGCAACGCGCTACCATTACCCGGTGGGCACTTCGGCCTTTCCGATCCTGACGAACCAGCCGCCGCTTGAGCATGAGCGGTTTGCCGCGCACCGAGAGCTGGAAGCTCTTCTCAAGAAGGCACTGCGCGGAGATGTTCGCTTCGACCTCGGCTCCCGAGCACTCTACGCAGCCGACTCCTCGAATTATCGCCAGCTCCCGATCGGGGTGGTACTGCCGAGGGACGCGGATGACGTAGTGGCGGCTCTGGCCGCATGCCGGACCACCGGGGCCGCGGTGCTGGCGCGCGGCGCGGGCACCAGTCTAGCCGGGCAGTGCGCCAACGTAGCAGTGGTCTTCGATTACTCCCGCTATATGCACGCGCTGACTTCCATCGACCCGGCCGTCAAGCTGGCGTGCGTTCAGCCGGGGGTCATCCTCGACCGACTGCGCGAGGCGGCCGAGCTGCACCACCTGACCTACGCCCCCGACCCCGCCACGCACAGCCGCTGCACCCTTGGCGGCATGATCGGCAACAACAGTTGCGGCGTGCACGGCCTGCTTGGTGGCAAAGTGGCAGACAATGTTGAATCGCTGGACATCGTGCTCTACGACGGCACGTCCATGACGGTTGGCCGCACCAGCCCGGAACAGCTGGCAGCCGCGATCCACGCCGGCGGCCGCATCGGCCAGATCTACGCAGGCCTGGCCAGCCTCCGTAACCGCTACGCAAACCTTATTCGGGAGAAATTTCCGCGCATTCCGCGCCGCGTCTCCGGCTACAATCTCGACGAGCTGCTGCCCGAGAATGGATTCCATGTGGCCCGCGCACTGGTGGGCAGCGAAGGCACCTGCGTCAACGTCGTCTCTGCCACATTGAACCTGACCGCCAGCCCGCCCTATCGCGTGCTCACCGTGCTGGCATTTAACGACGCATTTCTCGCCGCCGACGCGGTTCCGCGCACGCTTGAATTCGGGCCCATCGGTCTGGAGGGCTTCGACGGCATGCTTGTCGATTTCATGCGCCGCAAGGGCCTCGCCGTCAACGACGTCGCGCTGCTGCCGCCCGGCGGAGGCTTTCTGCTGGTGGAGATGGGCGCATGGGACGTCGATGAGGCCCAAGCCAAGGCCGAATCGCTTGCGCGTGCTGCGCAAGCCTGGCCCCATGCACCAGCAGCTTGCATTTATCCGCCCGCTGAGGCCGCTCGTGTCTGGCATGTGCGCGAGTCCGCCCTCGGCGCCATGGTCTTCGTCCCCGGCGAGCACGACCGCTTTGAGGGTTGGGAAGATGCCGCCGTTCCACCCGCTCAACTGGGGGCCTATCTTCGCGGCATCTCCGCACTCATGGCTGAATACGGCTACAGCAGTCCGCTCTATGGGCACTATGGCCAGGGCTGCGTCCATATGCGCATCAACTGCGACTTTCGCACTGCCGAGGGCCAGCGCCGCTATCGAGAGTTCATTGAGCGCGCCGCCGATCTGGTGCTCAGCTTCGGCGGGTCGCTCAGCGGCGAACACGGCGACGGCCAGTCGCGCGCCGCGCTGCTGCCCAAAATGTTCGGACCGGAGCTGATGGGGGCGTTCCGCGAATTCAAAGCTCTCTGGGACCCAGACAATCGCATGAATCCCGGCAAGATGGTGGATGCGGTGCGCGTCTACGACCCTCTGGAGAATCTGCGTCATGGAATTACAGCTTCGGAAAACTCCTCACCAAAACTACCCAAAACCGAGTTTGCGTTTGCAGCTGATGGGGGCTCGCTGGAACGCGCCACCGAGCGCTGCGTCGGCGTGGGCGCTTGCCGCAACGCCGAGGGTGGCGTCATGTGTCCAACCTACCGCGCCACCGGCGAGGAGCAGCACTCCACCCGTGGCCGCGCGCGCCTGCTGTGGGAGATGCTGGCCGGCGCGCTGCGTGAGGAGGGCTTTCAAAGCAAAGCCGTCCACGAGGCTCTCGACCTCTGCCTCAGTTGCAAGGCATGCAAGTCCGAGTGCCCGGTGAATGTGGATATGGCCGCGTATAAGGCGGAGTTCCTGGCGCAACGCTACAAGGGCCGCCTGCACCCATTGCACCACTACGTCTTCGGCTTTGCCGACCAGTGGGCGCGCTGGGGTTCGCTTGCGCCTGCCCTGGCCAATGCGCTGCTCACCGGCCTCATCGCCAGCCCGCTCATCAAGCGCATGGTTGGCGTGGCGCGGCAACGCCAGCTTCCGCGCCTCGCCCCGAAAAGCTATCAACGAAGCAGAGCTTCAGCCGCAAAGCCCGAGGGGCAGTTGGCCCCACCGCAGGTGGTACTATGGCCGGATACTTGGAATAACTACTACCATCCGCAAACCCTCGCCGCTGCTGAGACCGTCCTCACCCTGGCAGGCTTTCACGTTGAAACCCCCCGCGGGCACATCTGCTGCGGCCGCCCGCTTTACGAATTCGGCCTGCTCGGCGCCGCCCGCGCCTATCTGGCCAAAGTCCTTGATCGCATGGCCTCGCAGATCGACGCGGGCGTGCCCTTCATCTTTCTGGAGCCGAGCTGCGCCAGCGTCTTCAAAGATGAGTTGCTCGAACTGTTTCCCAATGACCCGCGCGCGCTGCGAATGAGCCGCCAGGTCTGGCTGCTGGCCGACTGGCTTGCCGCCAAGGCTCCGGAATGGGCCGCGGGGCGCCTCAAAGGAGCGAACGTTTTGATCCATGGCCACTGCCATCACAAAGCGGTCTTTGGCGGCCCGGCCAGCGAGATCGCGCTTCTCCGCCAGGCCGGGGCCACGGTCGAACCCATCCAGGCTGGCTGTTGCGGCATGGCCGGCCCGTTTGGCTTTGAGGCAGACAAATTTGAAGTGTCCAAAGCCATCGCAAACGACGGTTTTCTGTCCACCATCGAACGTGCCGGCCCTCTCACGTTGATCGTCGCCGACGGCTTCAGTTGCCGCGAACAGATCGCCCAGCTATCTCACCGAAGGGCGATGCACTTTGCCGAAATCATGGCCCACAATTGCGGTTGTGGCAAATGAGAAGGTTCAGGTCAACAAGCAACCAGAGGAGAACGGCATTTCCATATTGTGAATTGTCGCGAGCAAACGGCAAAAACAATCGGCATACCCAACCGATTTGCTGTATTGTGTTGAGGAGGAGCCGGTTAGCTGTATTCGCCGCAAGCCTTTGCAACTTCGAGCGCGAAAACTGCGTCCAAGCAGTGGGTACGTCGTCGAGCTGCGCTTTTGCTTATGGTGCAGCACAGCCTTTTTACCGCCGATACTGAAATGGAACGTCGCAAGCGGATTGCATTTGCGGCACAACCGGGATTTTTGATAGGCTCAGGCTTCCGCAAGCTGAGCGGAGGGAGATAAGTCATCATGGCAGAAGACAATAAGGCACAGCAATTGGGCTGGTTTTTGGCTGGTTTGGGCGTGGGCGCGCTGGTGGGAATTCTTTATGCCCCCAAGAGCGGCCGCGAAACCCGCGAAGTCATTGCAAACGGAACGCGCGAGGGAGCAGAGTACTTGCGCAACCGCACTCAGCAAGCCGCCGAGCGTGTGAGCGCGCTGGTGGACAAGGGCAAGGAACAGGCGGGCGAATATGTGGATCGCGGCCGGGCGCAGTGGGAAGAGTTTGTCGAGCGCGGCAAGAACCTGGTGACCGACCAGAAAACCCGTGTGACCGCTGCCGTCGATGCCGGGCGCGAGGCCTACAAGACAACCGTCGCCCCTGTCGATCCGGACCACGTTTAAAGCAGCCGCTTCTTCCGGAAATCATTCCGGATCAGTGTTTTTTTGTTCCATCGTCTGCCCTCCGGAGCTGAGCGCGCGAATGGCTGAATTTCGTGTGCGCGGGCTCCGGGGGGTAAATCGCTCCAATCATCTCTCGGAGCGCATTGAACTAATTGCCAGAAGTCCGCAGAAGACCTGCTCGAGAACATTTAGATGCCAAAATTCGACAACCAGACCATCGAGTTAGCCTGCATTGCCGTCACTGCGCTGGCCTTACTGCTTCAGGCTATCGTGCTGCTGGCAATCTATCTGGCCCTGCGCAAGGCAATCGGCTCCGTGCGCGAGGAAGTCGAGGAACTGCGCTCCTCGGTGATGCCCATGGTGGAAAACACCAAGGAGCTTGTAGACCGCAGCTTGGTGCTCGTTGACCAATCGCGCCAGCTCATTACCCGCCTGGCCCCCAAGGCCGAAGCCACTGTGAGTGACATGGCCAGGGTGGCGCGCGGCGTGCGCAATCAGATTGAAGCCGTGGAATTCACAGGCAAGGATATCCTTGAACGGACCCGCCGCCAGACGGAACGCCTGGACGCCATGACCACCGAAGCACTGGACCATGTGGAGCAGGCAGGCCGTTATGTGGCCGATTCCGTTGTCAGGCCGGTGCGGCAACTTGCGGGGTTCCTGGCGGCAGCCAAGGCCATTGTCGAGTCGCTTCGCGGCTCTGGCAAGGCGCACCGGCCTACGCCCTATTACGATGACGAAGAACCCTTCGTTTAGTATCGTCAGTCCCTTGAATACTGCGCTCATCGCATAGCTTGGGCTATGCGGGCCTCTAAAGGATCACGGGCAGCGTCGGCATTGCGCCCAGCTCTCTGGCTTCCGCCACGACGGCATCCAGATGGGCCAGAACCTCAGGAACGGTCATTGTGTAGATTTCGCGTCGGGAGTCGTAGCCTTCCTCAACCAACTGTTTCAAGTAGCGGCCAGCGATCTGCGCGGCGAGCTGGTCGGTGATGACCTTGTCACTGCGCCGCTTCTGCTCGCCCCAGGCAAGCAACGGCAGGGCAATCCACATGGGACGTCCATTCACGTCGAAACGGACATCGACGGCGTCAGCGTGGCGCGTGGCGATGGCCACCAGAGTCCCCTTCCAGCGGCAGTGTAAGTCTTCGCCGCTCCAGCGGTCGGCTACGTTGAAGTCTTCGTACATGACACTAGCCTATCGTTCCGGCTGGGCAAGAGCAAGCGGCGAGATCAATCCGCACGAAAACGGACTCCAGGTACGTCGCATGGCGCTGCCCCATTTTCAGACTTGCCCTGTTTCAGAGCTTTTCCCCGCCGATGAACCGGGCAGGAGAATCGCCGGCCATGCTAGTCACAGTAACTGTCTCCGACGCAATCATCCGTGAAGCTGGTGTGCGGGGGCTTCCAGTCGTCGATTTTGTAGAATCGCTGATCGACAAGGGCATGTCTGCTGCGCCGGAGCGCCCGGTGCTGGACAATGCCATCGAACGAATTCGCGCGCTTCGCTCCCCTGGCCATGCTCCTGGGCAGTAGTGTCCGCGCCGGTTCTCAACTCCGGCAGCTTGTGGACGCTCGTCTCGGCACGCTGATAGACTGGTAGGGTTGCGGTTGCGGCGTCATCGATGCGCCAGCTCCGTCTGCAAGTCAGCGTAAGAAGGACAAAAAGAATCTCGTGGATACTCGTACCCGTCACGCCCTTAAGCAGGACAGTTTTGCCCAGGCCACTGCAAGCAGTTTCAGCTGGGTTAGCATTCACCGCTCCGGCGTTCTGCGCTGGGTCATCGGCGTAGTCGCGGCAGTCGTTGTTGCCGTCGGTGGGCTATGGTTCTGGATCGCGCGCACATCCGCCGCGGACAACGCATTGGGCGCTGCGATGGATGTCTACACCGCGCCCCTGGCGATACCCGGCGCGCCCGCTGAGAACGGTGTTTATGCCAATGCGACCGAGCGCTCGAAGGCCGCCAACCAGCAGTTTACCGCCGTCGCCCAGCAATACGGATGGCTGCCTCAGGGAGCCAAGGCGCACTACTTTGCCGGAGTGACGGACCAGGAACTGGGGCAGACTGCGGCAGCCGAGACTGATCTGAAGCAGGCAGCCGGAGCCTGGGACAAAAACCTCTCCAGCCTCGCCAATCTGGCGCTGGCCGGACTTTATCGCCAGACAGGACGCGATTCTCAGGCGATCGATATTTACACCGCGCTGGCCGCCAAACCGTCAGAAACAGTTTCAGCCAACGTGGCGAATCTTGACTTGGCAGATCTCTATGCTGCGACCGGGAAGCAGGACTTGGCGCGCGGCTTATGGGCCAAGGTCAAGGACGCTGACAAGGATGGCGCAGCCGGCCAAATCGCTCAGCAAAAGCTGGTGTCCAAGCAGTAGCGCCCGCTGGCTATCAATCCTGACTCGCGGAGCCTCGAGCTTCGCGAGTTTCTCTTTTGGCGCCGCCGCGACAGAAGGGCCGTCCGGCACTTGAGCATTTTCCAATCCTGTTGCGTCTGGTGGTCTATGAGCGCCAGCCAGGCAGTATTCTCAGGTTGGATGGAGATTCCAGACAGCACTGTGGACGACAAGGCCCGCCAGCACGCGGAGGAACAGACGCTTACAGCGCTGGTGAGCCAGTACGCAGGCACCCTGTACCGAGTCGCTTTTTCTGTACTGCGCAACCCCTCCGATGCCGAGGATGCGGTACAGGAAGCCTTTGTGCGCGTGCTGCGCCATCGCGACACGCTTGGTGAGGTGCGCGACCAGCGCGTATGGCTGATCCGCATTGTGTGGAATATCGTCCTGGACCGCAAGCGCCGATCCAAGACCCGGCCTGAAACCGACGATGTGTCGGAACTGGCGCGTGTATTGCCCTCCGGCGGGATGAGCGCAGAGCAGATCGCCTCCGCGGCCCAGCACCACGCCCACGTACTGGCCTGCGTGGACAAGTTGCCCGCCAAGGAGCGCGAGGTGCTGGTTCTTTCGGCCTTCGAGGAGCTCAATAGCGTTGAGATCGCCGCAGTGCTTCAGATCAGCGAATCCAGCGTGCGCTCCCGGCTCTTTCGAGCTCGCAATCTGATTGCCGGCCTGCTGGATCACACGAGGAGTTTGCGATGAATACCCCATATCGAAAGAGTTTCTCGAACCAAACAGATACCGCCAGCGACCTGAGCGCCGCTGAAGTGACTTTGCGGCTGATCGCAAGCCTTCCTGCTCCTGAGGGGCTTGAGGACCGAATTCAGGCCGGAGTGCGGACTCCTCCGCGCAAGGCCCGCGTCCTCTCCTGGCCTGCGGCGCACACGCGCGCCAGCGGCTGGATGCGCGTTGCGGCCGCGGCCTCTATTGTCTTTGTGGTTGCCGGAGGCGGATGGGGTGTGTATTCGCACGTTCAGCAGCCGCCGACGGCAAAGGTTATCGTTCTGCCGCCCCATAGCGCGGCGCAAGGCGGCTTCTCAAGCGCCGGAGCCATGCGCACACCGCAGACCCTCAATGGACCGGTGGTAGCGCATCCCGCGCCGCCTCAGTCGGTTGAGACCAAGGCGCCTGTGCAAGCACCAATCAAGCCGCTTCGCCATGGACAGCCAGCACCAAGCAGCAACGCAACTGCTCGGCCTGATGCGCTGAACGGGAGATAGCATTTCTCTCTGAGACGGCCCGGTTTACGCGTCCTTCATCACTGCCCGGATCAGAACGCCCAGCAGCGCCAGCACCACCGCGCCCCAGAACGCTGGACCAAAGCCATGCACATGAAAACCGCTCACGATGCGCGACGCCAGCAGAATCATGAGGCCATTGATCACCAGCAGGAACAGCCCGAGGGTGAGAATGCTGATGGGGAAGGTAACGATCTTTAAGAGCAGGCCAAGTGTCGCATTCAGCAGGCCGATCACAAGCGACGCAATCAGCGCGGGCCCCAATCCAGCCACGTAGAAGCCGGGAACAATCTTAGAAACCGCCATCAGGGCTACGGCATACAAGAGCCATTGAATCAGCAGTGCAAACATTTGGTGGATCTCCTTGAACGTGAAATTTCTTCAATCTGCATGAAACCGAGCCTGTTGCCTCACTGGGCAAATTAGGCTCAGATCCATTTCACGGTGAGGCTCATGCCTCGCTGGCCCATGCCCTGATTCCCAAGCCCAGCAGCGTCATTGCCACCGCGCCCCAGGCTGCCGGAACGAACCCTTCCACGTCGAAACCGGGCAAAGCCTTCGACGCCAGCATGATGATTACAGTGTTGATGCCCATGAGGCAAAATCCAAAAGCAAGGATGGTGATGGGGGAGTGAACAAACTTGGCGAGCCGGCCAAACCCGGCATTCAGCAGGCCGATGACAGCCGACGCAAGCACTGCCGGCATGAGTCCATTCAGGAAGTAGCCCGGAACAAACCTTGCAACCGCTAGCAGCACGAGGGCAGACAACAGCCATTGAATCATCCATTCGAACATGAGGCCATTCTCCTCCGAACTCTCTTCAGTTCCATGACAGCCAGATACTGAGAGGCTCGATGCGGTCTTACAACTTTCGTTGTAGCATCATCAACGAAATTAGCGCTGTGGTCAACCCTCTGGGAGATTCGAGACCTTTTCCTGCTCTTCGGGTCCAACAAAAGGCCGTTCTGCCGCCGGCTGACGATCGAACTCATATCATTTCCAGGGGTTAGCCTTCATGTTATCGATGCGCGTGTCTTGGATCGCCGGTTTGCTCCTGATGCCAGCGCCTCCGGCTCACGCATCGCAGCCAGCAAGACAGAATGGACAAGAGGGACTAGCGAATACCCCATTGCCTGAGATTCGCCAACTGATGCGCGAGGTGCAGGATCACCAGAAGCAGCTCGAGAAAGTGCGCGAAAACTATACCTACAGCTCACTCCAGACCACCCAGGACATCGACGGCAAAGGCCAAGTAAAAAGGACCGCGACCGAGGAGTTTGAGGAGTTCTATGCGAACGGCCACCTGATTGGACGCCTGGTGAAGAAAGACGGCAAGCCGCTCGATGGGCAGGAGCAACAGAAAGAGACCGAGCGCGTAACCAAACTCGTTGAAAAGGCGCAGCAGACCCCGCCCGATCAGCCGTTGAACGCACAAACGATCACCGTGAGCAAGGTAATGGAGATGATGGACTTGAGCCATCCACGCCGCGAGACTTTTCGCAGCCGGCCCACGATTGTCTTCGATTTCATCGGTCGCATAGACGCCAAAACGCACGGATTGGCTCAGGATCTCTCCAAGACGCTCCAAGGCACGATGTGGGTGGATGAGGCAGATCGCCAGATTGCGCATCTTGAGGTCCGCTTCATAGACAACTTCAACGTCGGCGGCCTGTTTGCGCGCATCGATAAGGGCTCCAGCTTCTACTTTGACCAGGCACTGGTGAACGGAGAGGTCTGGCTCCCGGTCGGCGGCGAGGGAACCATCCAAGCCCGCATCCTGCTGGTCAAGGGCATCCGCCAGCATGGCACTGAGCGCGACTACGACTATAAGCGCTTCCGCGTCGAGGCAGAGCAACTCAAAGACGCAAAGATCGTACCAGAAAACAAGCCGCCTCAGTGAGCCGGCAGGACGATGCTCTGCGCTACAGAGAGAAATATTGGTCCTGCTTCATCCTTTTGCTGTGCGCCAAAGCCGGCAACCATCAGCAGGAAGCCGTGGCCTGAGCCGGAGATATTTCCAACACCACCAATATAGGTCTCGACTGCTTCTCCTTGCGGCGTGACTGCGTCGAAGTGGTCATAGCTGACCTCAATACCATTACCGCTTTGCTGGATGAGTCCGGCTGGCCCGAAGGGGATTTTGCGGGAGGAATTGGATTGCGCCGCCACCTTTTGCTCCTGATGAAGCACCACTTCGCTGGTGCTGGCAGCAGACTCGGCCGGTAGGACGTTGATCCAGTTGGAGCCGGAGTGAAGCTGCACGCCCAGTATGCCCTTTTCGCCTTCTGAGATTGCATTCCACCCTTTGGGAACCTGGAACGAAAAGCGGCCTTGCGGGTCGTGATATTCGCTGCCTGGCGCTGGAGTTGCCGCGGGTGCCGCGACGGGGGCTACGGCCAGTTCTTCCTTGCCAAGCAAGATGCCGATGCGCCTGGCGCACTCAACCTGTGCAAAGACGCCCGCAATGCAAGCTTTCTTCAGCTCGGTCATTGGCAGAGATTCGGTTGCGATTTCAGCCACGGGCGGGCTCTGCTCGCCGGCCACATGCAGGCTGCTGCGAATGCCGTCAAGAGCCGGCAGACTCGCGTAGAATTGCGCCAGCGGTGCGATCGCGGTGAACCCAATCAACACGCCACCAGCGGTGAGGGCTGAGGACGCCTCAGCGACGGTGGGGGACTTCGGGTCATTGCAAACAAAGAGCGAGTAGACGCCCGGCGAACCAGCCAGCGTGAGCTGTCCGACCAGGCGGGTTTGAAAGGTTGGGCACCGGCTGTGTATCTCACTTCCCGTGCCGTCTACAAACTGGCTTGCTGTCATGGCACTGCTCGCATTCTGCTGCAAGACGGTGATGAGCGCCTGAGCGGCTCCGTTTTGAAACACGATCTGATCGGCGCTATTGCCAGGAGCAAACTGCCAGCCGGCGGGAATCTGCACATCGTAGCGCCCTTGCGGGTCACGGTAGGCCGTCTGGGCGGCGGCAACTGGCAGAATAAGCGCTGCAAGCACGAAAACTGCGATCTTCCTTTGGCGAGACTCATCGTTCCAATGTTGGATTGTCTTCGAGAGATGTATGTGGAGTTCCTTACTTGAAACCGGTGTCCGCTCTCTCCAACTGAGCGGAATGCGCGGGAAGTCCCTCATGTGTGTGTTCTCAACCCCTTTCCACGAATCGGCCTGACTCTCTCATTTCTTAGCATACGTGTACAGGGCAGCCTGGTTTCCCCTCTACTCCCGCACACTGATGCCCAGCGCTTTCATCTTGCGGTAAAGATGGCTGCGCTCCAGGCCCAGCAACTCCGCCGCGTGGCTGATATTGTTGCGAGCTTCCTCAACCTTCTTGAGAATATATTCACGCTCGTAGGCGTCGCGCGCCTGTTGCAGGGTCGAGAACTCCTCGGTGGAGCGCGCGCCGGCCTTATGCGTAAGCGGCGGCAAATGCTTGCGCTCTATACGCAATGTGCGGGGATTCAGGATGAGCACGCGCTCTATTACATTTTTCAGCTCACGCACATTGCCCGGCCAGTGGTACTGAGCCAGTACCTCCAGCGCGTCTTCGGCAATATCCATGCGCGGCCGCCCGTACTGGCGGCCAAACTCGCCTAGAAACTCGCGCGCCAGCAGAGGAATATCTTGTCTGCGCTCTCTCAGCGGAGGCACAGCAAACGGAACCACGTTGAGCCGGTAAAAGAGATCCTCGCGGAAGTTGCCCTTGGCAATCTCTTCCTCAAGATCCTTATTGGTGGAGGCGATCAGGCGCACGTCCACTCGCAGGGGTTGTGTGCCACCTACAGGCGTAAACAGCTGGTCGTCGAGAGCGCTGAGTACCTTAGCCTGCGTCTTTAGGCTCATGTCGCCGACTTCGTCCAGATAAAGCGTGCCTCCGTCGGCGCGCTCCAGGGTGCCGCGCTGCTCCGTCGGGCCACCAGGTTGGGCGCTGTACCGGTAACCGAAAAGTTCGGCCTCGATAAACGCCTCGGGGATGGCCGCGCAATTCAGCTCCACAAAAACACGATCCCGCCGCAGGCTCTCGGCGTGGATAGCGCGGGCAATCAGTTCTTTACCGGTACCCGACTCGCCGTAGATGAGCACGCGGCCATTGGTGGGCGCCATCAGCTTGATCTGCTGGCGCAGAGCTTTCACCGGCACGCTGGCGCCGGTCAGTACCGATCCCACATTGAACTGCCTTTTGAATTCGAGGTTTTCCGTGCGCAGCCGCCGTGCTTCCACTGCGTTCTTGACCACAATCAGCGTGCGGTCTAGCGAGAGCGGCTTTTCAAGAAAGTCGTACGCGCCCAGTTTAGTGGCCTTCACTGCCGCCTCGATGGTGCCGTGGCCACTGATGATCACCACTTCCGGCCGCATCTCAACAGCCAACTGGTGAATATCGGCCAATACGTCGAGACCGTCGCGGTCCGGAAGCCAGATGTCGAGCAGAACCACATCATAGGGCGCGTCCTGAATCAACACCATGGCTTCGGCAGCGGTTGCCGCGCCGGCCACGCCGTAGCCCTCTTCGCGCAGTATCTCCTCCAGCGAAGTGCGAATCTCTGCCTCGTCGTCCACCACCAGGATGTGATTCATGAGTGCAATCCCTTCATCTCCGTGGCGCCATTCCCTTCAATGGCGGGCTGGCCAGCCTGCCCGCCGGGCTCGAGCAATGATTCTGGCAACGGCTCCATCAAGGGCAGCCGCAGCAGAAAGCGCGCTCCTTTGGGGATGTTACCCTCGGCGCGAAGGCTGCCGCCATGTTCCTGCACGATCTTGGCCGCGATCGACAGGCCCAACCCCGTTCCGCGGTGCTTGGTCGAGTAAAAGGGAAGAAACAGCCGCTCGCGAATTTCATCCGTCAGGCCGTGTCCTGTGTCGGAGACGCTGAGCTCGACTGCCCCGCCATCTTCGCTGAGTGAGCTGTGAATGCCGAGTACGCGCAACAGGCTGCCCTGCATAGCCTCGGCGGCATTGTCGATCAGGTTGGCAACAGCGCGGCGAATCGCTTCAGGGTCGGCCAGCACCGTTGGTAAACTCGGCTCCAGATCCCATTGCACCGTGATGCCGCTGAGCCTGCCGGCAAACAGCGCCAGGGCCTCCTCCGCCACGCGGTTCAAATCGCATGCACGAGGCTGCGGCGCGGGAAATTGCGCCAGTGCCGAGAATTGATCCACCAGCGTCCGCAGCGTGCCCACACAGCCAAGGATCACCTCGCTGCATTTGCGGATCACATTGGGCGAATCCGGTTGGCCGCGGTCAAGGTGCTTGGCAATCCGCTCGGCAGAAAGCGCAATCGGCGTGAGAGGATTTTTGATCTCGTGCGCCACCCGCTGCGCCACTTCCTTCCACGCCAACTGCCGCTGCGCGCGCAACAGCTCGGTCATGTCTTCCATCACCAGCACGGTTCCCGGCTGCCCGTGAGCCAGTTCAAGCCGCGCGCTGGTTACCGCCAAATGGGCGGTACGTCCCCGCGCATGGAGCTCGATCTCAGTGGATGCAGCGCCCATGCGCAGCCCACGCCGGATCACACCCGCCAGATCCTCTGCGCAATCGGCAGGCAGCAGCGTGTCGACGCGCTCCCCGGTCAAGCTCACATCTTCCCTGCGTCCCAACAACGCCGCAAACGCCCGATTGGATTGAAGCACAAATCCCGCGCCATCCAGAGTGACAACCCCGCTGGGAATCGTCTCGACAATCGTCTCCAGTTCCCGACGTCGTTCCTCGATGGCCAGGTTTGCTGCTGTCAATTGCGCCGATGAGGTGTCTACCAACTGCCGGCTCGCATCCAGATCCGCCGCCATGCGGTTAAATGCGCGCACCAGGTCACCCATCTCTCCGGTGGCGGCAAGCGCTACGCGATAGTCATACTTGCCAGCTGCAATCTCATCCATCGCATCGGCAAGCGCCTCAACAGGACGCGTGATCTGCTTTGAAAGAAACAGGGCCAGCCACACGCTGGAGAAAAACACAAATACGGTAATCAGCAACAGCAACAGGAAAAAGATGGTACGTATCTGATTCCGCGAACGAAACAGCTTCCAATAAGCATCCGCGCCAGAGCGGATGCGCGCCGTGGTCTGGCTCAGGCCCCGCGGCATGGGCAGCGCCGTCACCACCACCTTGCCCGAAGACGTGGTCGATTCGCCGAGCGCGTACTCCTGGTCCGCCACCTTGATCACGGGCTCATCGCTCCGTTGCGCAGACTTCAACAAGCTCGCCGAGAGCGGCCCCTTCAAAGGAATCGCCGTTCCCCGCTCGCCTGCCTCCAGCCACGGAACCAGTGTTGCAGGACTCGACTCGGGAGGAGCATCAAAGCTCCCCAGCACATGCAGATCCTTGCCGTAGACAATGGCAAACCCGCCGTCCAGAGTGATCCGGTGAGAGGCCAGCACGTCGGCGAGCACATGCCCATCCTGGTCCGCCGCTCCCGATGCCGCGATCGATTCGGCTTCGCCTCGTGCATTGCTGGTGACGTATTGAGCTAGTTCCAGCACCACGCGGGTCGAGTCCTCACGCAACTCCGATGTGTTCGGAGAGAACCACCTGTCAATCGACCGGTTCATCAGCTGAAAGCTAAAAAGGAACATGAACACCGCGGGGGCCAGCGCAATCAGCGCCGCGCCCAGAACCATCCGCGTGCGCAGCCGCGAGCCCAGCGCGCTGCTGCTTTGGTCGGCATACAGCTTGAGGATGTTCCTCAGCAGCAGCATGAGCAAAACCAGCAGCAGCAGGAACACCACCACAGTGAGACCGGTAAAGACTAGCGTCTCGCCCGAGGATTCGGGATTAAGAAAACCGATGTTCGAGGTGTTGAATGCCTGAAGCGCACCAAATACGGCAAGGACCAGAAACAATCCGGCCCCTTGCAGAGCAATTGCCCGCCGTCGTGGATCGGCAAGAAACGACATGCGGCGATTATAGAGCCGCCGGACACCGCAAGTCTCGATGCTGCAGCCTGGGATTCTGGCGCATTCTAAACAGAAAGCAACGGGAGCGGCAACGCAGCCACCGTGTTGCAACTGTTATTTATCTCCAGACCACAAACTTGAGCCAGCCCTCCCAAACATCGGCCCACGCGTGGACGACGATGTTTGCGCGCAGATTCCTGCGCCACGCGGCCAAGGCTCCAAACAGAACGCCAAGCACAGTGATCACAATCGTATTCGTCCAGCCCTGATAAGCATGGAAGAGGCCAAACACCAATCCCTGACCCAGTACGGCTACCCCTATGTTGCCGCTCAAGGAATGAAGCTGGCGCTGCAAAAAGCCGCGAAACGCCATTTCCTCGCATACTCCAGCGGTGATCGACGCTCCAATCCAAATCAAGATTTCCAACAGGCTCTGCGGCAGCAAACTTTCAACGGATTTCGCGACGCCTGTCCCCGGCTGCCTGAAAGCTAACAGCCAATGGACGCCATACGCCGCGCCCTCCCAAAGCACCCAAAACGGCAGTGCAATCCCAAGGTCTACAGCTACGCTCTTCCAAGACGTCCATCGCCCGCCTGAAAGCGTCTCCAGATTCCCGCCAAAGCGATGCACCCCGGCCCAGCAGTAATAGAGAAGAGCCCAGTCCATAGCGATGACGCTCAAGTAGATTGGAACCGCCTGCGTGTGACTCGCAAGTTGACCTGCTGGCGCGCCGTTTGCCGTGGGAGCGTGTTGAGCAAAAAATCCCATCGCCACCACGCCCACTCCAATCAGGAGGAAGCCCATGAGCCATCCCCACGAAGCGATCTGCAGCGGTTTCTGGCTTGCGACTGGATTCTTGGCCGTCTGAATCTCATTTTTCCGCATGACTCTTCTCCTTCTTCGTTTCTTCAGGATTCCGCTGCTTTTTCGCCATCTTGCGCAGCTCTGCCAAGGTCTCTTCCGCCCAGCGCAGGTGCGATTCCAATTCCAACTGCCCGAAGCGCGCCGCCATTTTCCAGTAGGGCGCGTCGGGATATTGCTGGTTCTTGCCTATCTCAGCTGCCGCCTGCGCAATTCGCTCGATGGCGATCCGCTCCGCAATCTGCATACGCTCCATGTAGCCGATCAGGATTTCCGCCGGAGCCTGAGCGCCAAAGAACAGCTTCAACAGCAATTCGTTGCGCGGAATCTCCGGTTGCGGCGGCACTGCCAGCCACGCAGCAAGATGCTCCTTCCCCTTTTTCGTGATTGAGTAGATGTGCCTGTCCGGCTTGCCTTTTTGCCGCTCTTTCTTTGAAGTCACGAGCCCATCGGCCGCAAGCTTTTTCAGATTTGGATAGATCTGCCCATAGCTCTCGTTCCAAAAGAATCCGACCGATCCGCGGATGGTCTGCCCCAGATCGTAGCCCGACATGGGTTCGATGGTCAGCACTCCCAGCAGCACTTCCATGGATGAACTTGAACGCTTTGCCATATTATTATTAGATATATGCCTATTAGATATTATTCGTCAAGACAGGGATTCCGTCCGCCGTGGCCGCCGCTCACCGCTTAGATCTGCGAACAGGCCAACGGGCTGAGAATCAGGTTGGTGATATTGGTGACAAGCTGATCGGAGCTGTAGCGGGCGCTGGTGGAGAGCTTCTTCCAGGCCGGATCGTTGCGAAAAACATCCCATTTCGCATTTAGTTCTTCCATATCGGCGAAGCTCAGCATGTAGGTCAGGCTGGGCGTCCGTGCAGCGATCAGCGTATTGCCGAAAAACACCGGGTGAAAGCCGGCGTTCTTGAAGAGCTCGAACTCGCCCGAGTGAAACATCTCCACCTTGCGTACGTGGTCCGCATTGCTGGGGCTTTCATAGGTCCGCAATTGAAAGATACGCTTGCCTTTGGTTGCGGAGGAGGCCGGCGAAGTCGCCCGAGGCCAGCCATCAAAGGCCGCTAGCAGAGAAGCTTCCACCCGTTGAAAAGCAGGCGCCGCCGCTGTCGCACTCCAGAAGGGTTCAGCGGCCTTCATAAACGCGGCATCCGCAGCAAGGCGCAGATCGAGTTCCGCCAGAGCTTCTACCGAGGTTCCTGGGATCAACACGTAGTACGCTGGCGTATCCGGCCCAATGTCCAGTTTGAATGCGCCAATCGAGCCCATCCCCATGCGTGCCAGCGCCGGAATTAGCGCATCTCCAACGTAGCTTTCGGTTAGCTTGGTCTGCGGTCCGCTTAGCAGGGTGTAGCGCCGCATCAGATAGAATTCGCGCGAGCCTGCCGCCGGGGCTTGCCCCACAACATCGCTCGCAACGGCAATAGCTGAGGCCGCAATCGAAGCGGTAAGAAACTGACGCCGTTCCATGGTTCTCTCCGTGTATGCAGAATCATCCCATGGCAGCGCTGCCCCTCGCAATTCCCTTGTGAAGGGCAGGCATCCCGTCTTACTGCCTGGCTGGAAGGTTGGTGCCTAGCTCCGCCGGGGGGACAGCAGTCAAGACTTCGCTCTCGGCGGGCAGAGCCGCAATGAGCGGGCTTTCCAGAGCCAGCGCCAGCACTTCGTCCATCTGGTCAACAAAGTGGAGCTTGATTGACTTCTTGATATTGTCTGGCAGCTCCTCGATGTCTTTTTCGTTGGCGCGGGGCAGGATCACCTCAAAGATGCCGGCGCGCAGGGCAGCCAGCAGCTTCTCTTTCAATCCGCCGATCGCCAGCACCTTGCCGCGCAGCGTGATTTCGCCGGTCATGGCAATGTCGCGGCGGACGGGAATCTTGGCCAGCGCACTGGCTAGGGCTGTGGCCATTGTGATGCCGGCCGAGGGACCGTCCTTAGGGATTGCGCCCTCGGGAACATGCAGGTGCAGATCCACATTGCGATAGAACTCGCGTGTCAGCCCCAGCGCCTGCGCCTTACCGCGAATATAGCTGAGCGCGGCCTGTGCAGACTCCTGCATC
>Ga0302320_10001954_pt1 | contig 49143 bp, 40 predicted proteins | sample Bog_T0_3_FD_202130 | JGI IMG/M metagenome (GOLD analysis project Ga0302320, IMG submission 202130) | Peat permafrost microbial communities from Stordalen Mire near Abisko, Sweden - Bog_T0_3 | ecosystem: Environmental > Terrestrial > Soil > Wetlands > Peat | place: Sweden: Abisko, Stordalen Mire... | reverse complement strand
AGCAAAACTGAAATACACACTTCTTAAGACCAGTCGTGTCCACTTAAATCATCGTGGACACATACGGCCCTTACCAACACATACCCCAGGGCTTCGTCTAGACGGCCAGAAAACCTCGCTTACGGACAATCCAGGTGGTTGCCTTGATGTTGGAGGAGCTTATTACGGAGTGCCGCAAGGCTTGGTTCGCCGTCAAGTGCATGTGCAGTGGGATCGCGTATTCGTGCGTCTGCCCGGTAACCGTTCGGACTGCCCCGCTTGACGTTGGGGGAGATATCAATTATCAAGGGGCTGCTTTCAGTCGCGGCCTATTGCGGGAACGTAGTCCTAACCGAGCTCAATCCGTAGTTCGTGACCGTCGGCAGCGGCGGCCTTGCCCAACGTGCTCAGTGTAACGGCGGTATGCTTTCGGTCGCGCAGCCGGTCAAGTGCACCGCGGCTGGCGCGCCAGGACTCGCTTGATGAGCCCTAAGGATCCACCGAGTCCGGATGACAGGATGACACGCAGAGTCGGAGTGGTACTTACGATAAGGACTGATTGAGGGAAGTGTCCACCTAGGTTAAGCGGACACTTGTGAAAGGACTGGTCAGGCTGCCTTGTTTTCGTCTTTCGTGCGGGCATCTACGAAATTCCAGGGAGGCAATTCGGCGATCTGTTTCACAGGACGATCAGCGACGCGGGCAAGAACGGTTCGCAGATAGTGCTCCAGATCCATCCCGTTGAGCTTAGCTGAGCCGAGTGAGAGAGTGAACCCCAATATGTCCAGAAAGATTCCGCCCAGCCTCCCTTAAAGGGGCACAAATCTCGGGAGTAAAGCCAACAATTGAGGATAATCCGAAATCTGTTTTCCGACCTCCTGAGTCACCAATGGTCCGACCCCAAGGGAACAAAGTTGCTCGAAGAGGCCACCTGGAGTCTGCCGTGCTCTTTCGCGAAAATCATCAAATAGGGCTTCAATGTAATTCAAATCCGCATCTGGAACCATGCTCTGCCAATCAGGTTCGACAAGAAAGCTCAGCCCACCTTCAGCCCCCCTAAGCACAAGCAGGATGGTGAACGAAGCTTCCGTTAAATCCTGCGTCCTGTAAGCCAGGGCGCCGAACTGTTGACGGGGGCTTTCGCACAATTCCGCGGATTGCTGTGGACGTTTCTGTTCTTCGTTCAAGGCTGCCTAAAAGTGTCGTGAGGAGGCTTTGTGTGTACAGCGGCATGGAAAGTCTTTGAAGGCAGGCTTCAAATCCAATGAGAGCCGACGCATCAACCCATTCCTCAGGGATCAAATCCAACCGTTGCCAAAGCCGATCAACATCCAAGGCCTGTAAAACGTCTTCAAAATCGATCAATGCTTCGTATGATACCGCAGGGTAAATCCTTGGATCAAGGTACCTTGGAGCATACACGTTTCGTCTTGATTCCGCATTGCCGCCTCCGAAAAGGCATCCGTGATCGACGAAAAACGGGTCCAACCAACCTTCAGCGTTTTCGATGAAAATTGCTTTTCGGTTGTCGATGTGCTCCGCACACACATCTATCAGCCACGCCAGCCAGAAACTCGCGGAGTTGCGAATAAGTTTGAAACTAGAACTAGGTAGGATTTCAAAAATGCGCTTTCCGAAGCCGCCCAGAAATTGTGAGCCGAAGCACAACCCTGCAGCTGGCCGAAGGGGCCTCCCCTGAGTTTGAATCCAACAATCGGGATTCCGATCAAGGAAATCCTCAGAAACCGTTAGCACCTTCCAGGCAGGAACCGACAGTCCGCAGGCACGAAAGAGCTCGCTTCCAACTCCCTCGTTGAAAAGCAAATTAGGCCCTTGAGGGTTATTTGGGAATTTGACCACGTAAGGAAGACCATCACTTGCTTGAACAAGAATTGGCTGTGAATAGCCACGCAGTCTCCGATGGAAAAACGATACGGTAAGATTGTTCACCAAAGCGGGCATAGGTCTCCCCAAGAATCATATGAAATCGAATGTAGTTAGAAACAGATTCTCTGGGGAGACATCAAGCAACTAGGAAACCAGGTTGAGGATGAGCTCATTAAATTCTTCGCATTTATCTGACGCGAGTGAACGCGAGAAGATGACAGGTTTACCAACTCCTTGGCTGGAGTTCCCGTCTTCTTTTCCACTGAATGTGATTCGACAGTAGCTGTCGCAACATTTCCTGTCAAGCAACTTTTGCTGCACCTATGTAATCCACTAAAGTAATAGAAAGTGTGTATCCACGATCACAAAAACAGACTGTATCAGTCCACAATCAGTCCATCCTAATTTTGCTTCTATGGCCGGTACGACTCTGGATCGCCCGGTAATCTGTGCCACGTTGAGTGCTGGTGCATGATGATTCTAAAGAATGGTCGCGTTTACATGCTTCAGTGGCCGGTCTTGGGCTTGCAGAACCCGAGCCGGAGGAATTCGGTATGTTGGGAAATGGTTGGGCAGACTTGGGTGAGCCGCGCAATAATTCATTGAGAGCCGTTCGGAGGGACACGCTTCGGCCCGCTAATTATACTTTAGGCACTCTAGGTTCTAGTTGCCAGGAGGCCCTCATGAAGATTGTGGACTCAGCGTGCGCATTCACCGCAATAGCTGTCCTCGGGATCGGCGCAGAGCTTGGCTGCGGCCCACCGCCGAAACAAGCGCCGGTCGTTCGGAAAAATGATCACCATCCCAGAGTCCGCCGATTGGATTCCCGTCGATTCGGCGTTCGGCGGCCTCGGCATTTATCGCCGCTCGATCCTCTCTGGCGCACGCTACAGCGGAGCTGACGAGGACGGCGACGGGACTTGCGAGCATGTACCGCTGAACAATCAACTCCGCGCGCGGGGTGCGCGAATCTTCATCAACCCACGGTTGATCAACACGACCTATACAGACAATTCTCGGCAGCGAACGATAGCGCAATGTCTCAAAAGGGGCTCCCGATCTGTGCTACGTATGTTGCATCCAGTGTCGTAAACGTGAATGACGTTTCTGATTTGAGGCTCGATCCCATGTCAGTCACGTAAGCGCAGTACAGCCGCGTGACCCACCACTACTGAACTGGAGTTGAGACAGACTGATTGTCCTGCGTTAAAAACCATGGAGCATTCAGGTCCAGCAAATTTGCCTGATTCTGTTCGATTAAAACTCCATTCATCCCGTACCATCCTTCAGAATCGTAGATCGTTTGGTTGTACGGAATGCTATTGTTTCGAATCAGTAGTCCAGATATCGCGCATGCAGGCATATCGGACATGCCAATCCCTGCGATATTGGTATTTGTGGAATTCGTAACCAAATTTCCAGACCCTGCTGAGTTCGTATTGCGCAATACATCTGTGTTAAACGTAGATCCGTAGTCGGCCGGGCCCCCGTATGGACCATATGCACCAATCTGAATCCCATCGCCAACATTAGTTAGAGCATTGTCCTCAACTGCGGTTTCTAGTCCTTCGCTGACCAGGTTAAAAGCCTCGCCCATAACGTTGGTAAATGAGTCATGCGCTACTGTCAGATTAAGCTCATGGGCGGTAATTGAAACAACGGAGGTTGAATCTGGCGGAATCTTCCACGGAGTCGCTAGGTTGATAGTTCGCCCACTATAGCTTGAAATCACTGAGTATTGACCGACTCCAGTTCCATCGATGATTTTGATACTCGTTGCTGATGGATTTGTTGTTCCGGTCCAGACCCACGAAGGATCGTTGGCTAGCGTGACTGAATCGGTTGAGCTCGAAGCAATGTAACCTAAGTATGCGCCTGCCCCTCCATCGGTGTTTACCACCTGCTGTCCTTCCATTCCCATGTCGTGAAAGGAGCTATATCCAACATAGATATCGCGAGAAACAAAGGACGGACCAAATTCGGAAAATGCTCTTGATATTGACAGGCCGGCGCCTCCTGCAGGTCCGGGCCCATCCTCTGAATAGGATTCATTTTTCTCAAAAATCACGTTCTGACTATTCTGAATTCCAGTAAACGAATTCGTGTCTACAAGCGTGTTACCTGAGATAACGGCGCCATCACCAAGCAGGAGTCCGAAGTTTACACCAGACCTAGATACCAATCGAGAGTTGTAAATCTGAATATCGGGCCCAGCTACTTTGAACATTAATTCGTTCCCATTGGTCAAGTCAGCGGTTGATTCAAAATCCACATTCGATACAAATAGACTTCCCGATGAGGTTGGATTCCCCGACAGATCCGAACTTGCAAGAAGGTTGGGGTTGGCTGGGGCGAACAACGAAAAGCCAGTGAGGCCGACGTGTTTGGGTATCGTGAACCAAGCGTTTGGCGCATTGGCAGCCTGGCCAACGAATTCGGTCGAGGCGGATGACACACCAGCAAGACTCTCAAAAGGATGAAGCGTCACACCTCCAGTTAACAAAAATTGTCCGTTCGGCACCTTTATCTCAACGACTTCATTCGCCCCTTGTTGAGGAGCATAGCTATCAAGACACGATTGAAGAAGCTTCGTGTTATCGGTTATTCCGTCCCCCACTAACGTGTCGCAGTTAAACGAAACGACACTCGGCGCCAAAGAGGAAAGAATTGTTAGGAGGATTGGTTCGCTTGACGCCGCGTCCCATTGAGTATTGCCCACCCAAGCATAGTAGGAACCCGGCGAGACCTCAATCGGGATCTGTGCCGACATTGAGTTTGAATCAGAAGCTATCGGACTGAGTACCTGGGAGCTACCACCTTGCGTCGATTTTATAATCAGGTTGTTAGTGGGGGTGAAATTCTTTCCAAAGACTCTCAGCACTTCCCCAGGTTCCGCTCCACAATCATGAATACTGTGTAGTAGCGCTTCGGATGGATCGCTAGTTGCTGGAACTCCAACTAGCCAACTAATGGACGGGGCGTTAGCAAGAGCGAATACGGGATTAGCTGTTTGATCTTCCAATTCGAATCCGTAGACTCCAGAAGGAAAACTGCTCGGCACCTCAAAAAAGAGCGCAGAGGAGCGATTCTGGGTCACCGGAATGATGGTTGAACTCTTTTGAACAACCGATTGCCAATCGACAGTTCCGGGCGGAATCAATGCAAGTCTGACGTCCTTTTGCGCGCTGGTAAATGCTCCTGTCATCAATACCGATTGACCCGGCATAGTCTCTCGTGATACCCAAAATATCGCGTTGGAAGTATATGTCGGATTGCCGATCAACTGTACCGCGGCGTCAGTATTGAAGTAGACTCCGGTAGAAGAAGCGTTTCCCCAATCGCCAGTTGATTCTCCAATGTTGGGATTCTCGCAGCCAACGAGATCTTGAGGCGAAGAACCGAACGGCACGTTCAAAAGCCATCTGGGAAATGGAGTGTCGATCGGCCTTGAAGGGGGCCGGACCCTTTCAGAACCCACGGAGTCGATAATGGAAACGGCCAGCATCGGATCATTGAAGCTCTCTTGAGGTACGGTCGTCCGCAATTGAGTGGAAGACAACCACGAGGTTGGTGCCTGCTGCCCGTTCACTATGACTCTTGTTGCAGTTGAAAACCCATTTCCGTAGACATCTAGAACATATTTTCCATTACCAGTGTCTGAGACGGATGTCGACTCAATGGATGGTAAAGGAGGAAGAATTTTGAGTGAATGGCAAGCGATCGATGATGGGTTGCCCGCGATCGAGAGCGATATGACCACGGTTTGCTGGACTAATGGTGCTCTATATTCGCCCGAGGTCGAGATAGTTCCGCCGCTGGCGTCCTCACGGGCTCCACTAACCCCCCAAATAACATTGTTCGCAGACGATGTTTTTCCGATGGCAAGAAATGTCGCGCTAGTCCCGGCTCGCATTTCGGTCGGGCCGGAGATTGATATCTGTTGGTCGGTGGCAGCAGTACAAGGTTCGGCCATTGCGCTTCTTGTGTTGCAAAATGCAGCGATTAAAATCGCGATAAAGCAAGCACGCGATAAGTGAGTACCGCAGATCAGTCTGTCAACAAGCTCTTCCCTAATCAATGCCATATCGATCCCTGATTCTCAAAGGCTGTTTCGATAACTCACAACATCGCTGGTGAGAGTTCCGAAGATTGTCCGTGACACGGAGGCCTGCAATGAGAGAGCCAGAGCTCGAACGAGCGGATTAGTGTTCATTAAGAAATCGAGACAGAAGCCTACCCAGACGAGGGCAGCTGGACCTGCGCCCGAATAACCTACGCAAGGGGATCTGGAGTCTTTTCGCATTCTGGACATCTGGACACGGGGACTGGGATGAAGAAGAAGTGTTAGGGGGGAACAGATCATGCAATCCGGAGTGGGCGCGAGGCTGGAGTGAAGAAAATGGATCCTTGCCGGGAGGACACGAAATTGGAGCAGTATTTCTATTACGCTCGTTGCCTTTGCACGGCTCTTCACGTGCCTGTTTTGCAAGACCCGTCGATTTCTTGCTTGCGGCTGGTGGGCGTTCTTGGTGGATGCGTAGCATTCTTTGTGCACAGTCTGCGAAAGTCGAGCTGCCCCGGCCGGGACTAGCCGGTGTTGCACTCATGCTGCTGATTACCGGGAGTTCGCTGAACATCATGTCCCTGATGGGCGTGATCATGATGGCGGGCATTGTTGTATCGAACAGTATTCTCATCGTTGAGTTCGCAGGCATTCTGCACCAGCAGGACATGGCGCTGAAGGCCGCGGTTGTCGAATCTTGCAAAGTCCGCCTGCGTCCGATCCTGATGACATCCCTGGCCACACTCCTCGGCATGATCCCAATGGCACTCGGACTGGAAGCGGGTAGCGAGCAATACGCGCCACTGGCCCGGGCCATCATCGGTGGATTGGCCCTCTCTGTTGTTGTGACCATGTTCCTTGTTCCAGCAGTTTATTTGGTAGTCCACGGACGAGACGAAGCCAAGACCGCGGCTGTGGAGGGAGAGTAATGACTGAATCTCGAAAGCGAACTTCTATCGCGACCACATGCACGTTCTTTTTGCTGGCGATGTTGCCCAGCGCGACGCCATCGCAACAGCCATTGCAACCTGCAACGCCCATGCCGACCTTAGAGTTGCCGTCAGGGACTGCGGCGCCAGTAGCGCCAGCGGGGCCGAGGCTGACGCTGGCAGACGCAGAGCGCATGGCAATCGAGCACAATCCCAATATCAGCGTTGCGAGGCTGTTAGCACTCGCACAAGCTCAGATGACGCGTGAAGTGCGTTCTGCCGAACTGCCCACGGCCGTAGCTAATTTGACGGCCGTAGGCGCGCACGACAACAGCCGCATCACCGCGGGCGCACTCAATAATCCATCGATCTTCGATCGTGCCGCGGGCGGTTTGTCAGTGAGTCAATTGATTACGGACTTCGGACACACACGCAACCTGGTGCGCAGTGCTCAATCAAACGCAAAGGCTCAATTGGAAAACGAGCGGGCGACGAAACTGGAGATCACGCTGACCGTAGACCAGGCTTTCTTTCAGGCGCTGACAGCGCAGGCCGTGCTCAAGGTGGCCGAGCAAACGCTGAACCAACGACAGGCAACCGCTGACCAAGTCGGCGCCCTCGACAAGCAGAAGTTGAAATCGGATCTCGATCTGAGCTTTGCGAACGTGCAGAACTCACAAGCCAAACTGCTTCTGCTGGACGCCCAGAACAATGCATCTGCAGCAATGGCCGATCTGAACGCGGTGCTGGGCTCTGAGCAGAATCAGCAATTCGAACTGGTGGACGAGATTTCGGGCAGCCCCGAAGCTCCGCCGCAGGATGCCGAGGCCTTACTGCAAACGGCATTCACTTCACGTCCGGACCTGGCGGCTCTTAACGACAACTACGCTGCGGCCCGCCAGTTCAGCACCGCCGAACGAGACCTGTGGTTGCCGACCGTTTCGGCTTTGGCGGTCGGCGGTGGCACGCCCGTGCGCTCGGACCAGATTCAGTCCTCCTGGTATGGCGCTGCGGGAGCCAATATCAGCATTCCTGTATTCAACGGTTTCCTTTACAGCGCCCGCTCACAGGAAGCCAAGCTGCGCGCCAACGCGGTCGGCGAACAAGTGAGAAACCTGCGCGAGACGATTGCTCGTGATTTGCGCACAGCCGTCCTGAATGTGCAGAACGCTTTCCAGCGGATCAGCGTTACCCAGGAAATGCTGAACCAGGCAAACATGGCGCTCGATCTTGCGCAAGAGCGCTACAAGATCGGCTTGAGCGGCATTGTGGAATTGACCCAGGCACAACTGTCTCAAACAGAGGCAGAGATTGCCTATGCCAACGCTCGCTACGCATATCAAACAGCACTCGCGATGGTCCGGTTCCAAACGGGGAGCTAACCGGATGCACGTTGGAGAGATGCATGAGGAAACGGAGGAAGCGATCTAACCTTGAACCTGGCGACACTTTCTCAACGTTGTTTATGGCATTCTTTGGAGGCGCGTGTGGTTTCATTACCGTGGAGAACACTCTTCCCGACTTGCTTGAGACCGCGGGACATAAGCTGAACAAGCTGCCAGCATGGCGACTCCATATGGGATCCGGGTGCGCTGGGATCGCCACTTTTTCCTTATTCCTGTTTTTCCTGGAATTATCCCGAACAAAATCGCGTGTAGCATCTTGGCGGATAAGCTCGCCTTGGCTACCACTCGTCGGGCTGACGCTGTTAGCGTCGATCGTTCATATTTCGTATTTCATAGTCATCCCAGTGGGCGTACTTTACAGTGGATGGGCCTATTACCTGAATTCCATCGCACGTCACCAGCCTCGGGAACTGTAAATATGAGTGCCCCATCCCACGCCCGGAGATTGCTACAAATTTGGAACAGCTTCTGAAGCTTCCCGCTGCTCCGTTGCTGCTGCCCCGCCCACTGTCAGCTCGATCTTGATCTCCGGCGGAGTCAGCAGCGTGTTGTGAACAAGGCAATGATGCACGGAACGCATCATTCCCTGCTCCTGCTCTTCTGTGAGTGCAATCGGGCACAGAACTTGAATGCGGAAGTTGCCGATCCGGGCTGGCTGCTTCAGCTTTTCGGCGGTCACCGTAACTTCCACTCCACTGGCGTCGAGGTTGCGCGTTCTAAGATATTGCACCGCGTAGAAGGCTGCGCAGGAGCCAAGCGATGCGAGCAGAAACTCAGGGGGCGTCATTCCGCTGTCCGTACCCCCGTTTTCTTCCGGCTGATCGCAAATGATGGTATGCGACCGGGACTGAATAGCGAATTTAACTTGATCGAGATTTGTAATCTTCACTTCCATGATATTTTCCTCTTCACTCTATAAAAGACATGACACGCACGATTCGTTACATATGGGCAGAATCTATTTTGCAGCCGGTAGAACTAGCATGCGCAGATACTCGCGTGTGAGAATTGCGCGCAATCGAGGCGCAACAGCGGAATCGCACGGAATCTCCAGCGAGCGGCAACGATCGATGGCTGCACGCAGATCGCGAAGAAACACCACGCACGCCGGGCATGCCTCGATATGGCCCCGCATCTGCTCGCACGTTACAGGTTCCACCCTTCCATCCAGATACTCGGAGAGGTTGGCGAACAACTCGCGGCACTCATCCGGCCGCTGCTTCTTCCGGGATCGGCCACTCTCGGCCTTTTTCGAGGTCGATCCGCCGCCTGCCGAACTTGCAGAAACACTACCCAGCAGTTCGTTCATCGCCTTGCGCACGCTCAAACGCGCGCGGTGAAGACGAATTCGCACGGTACCCTGCTGCAGATCGAGAATCTGGGCCACCTGCTCCGTGGTCAACTCTTCCATATCATGGAGCACAAGGACGATCCGCAATGGCGCCGGGATACAAAGGATGGCCTGATGCAGCAGTTGGTGTTGCTCCGCATGAAGCAGGTTGGCCTCAGGGCCCTGTCCGGCGTCCTGAAGCAAGAGCCCCAACCCCTCATCGCTCGGCATCAGCTCTTCGAGGGATTGGATACTGGCCGGCGCATGAGCAGGCTTGCGGCGCATGCGCCAGCATCGGTTTCGCGTAACGGTATAAAGCCAGACGGCCATCTGCTGCGGAGTCTGGATCGAGGCCAAATGTCCCAGGGATCGTGAAAGCACTTCCTGCATGGTGTCTTCCGCATCTTCCGGATGACCGCAGACCTTCATGCTGAACGAATACACCGTATGCTGGAGCAAGCCTATCGCTTCTTCAACAGCTTCAGGAGTGTTCCTGGCCAAGAGATCGACAGCTCGCACCAGTTCAGGTCGCATTGCGTGGGTTGAATGAGATCCTTTCCAGTATATCCCGCATGCAAGCGACCGCCGTTCATCCAGAAGGCTACCTGGCCACCCGCCAAGATGGTCCGCAACGATGCTACTGACCGCAGGTATACACATTGCCGAGCGTCTGCACTGCAGTCGTGATCATGTCCAGGCAGATTGGCGAGACTTTCTCCAGCCAGGCTCGATCGTCTTCGGTGGCAGGTTTCGATTCAACGTCCAACCATGCGCGCAAAAGTGCTATAGCGAGGCCTAGTTCGGCGCCGGATCGCCTTTCCTCCAGCAGGAACATCTGGCGGTAGACCTCATCTTTGAATTGGACGCATCGATTGCGGCGAAGTTTATTCGCCATCGCGACCGCTTTCTGCAGCAGCAAGGCTGCATTTTTCCTCTCACTTGGTGGCGCCACAACTGGCATCCTTCATTCCGATGACGCGGAGGATTGACATGGCAGGGCACCAGTTTGTAAATGCCGACTGCAAAAGATTAAGTCCGACGAAGACCGCCAGCCAAAGCCAATAAAGTGAAAAATAATGCGCAAGAGCAACGGAAAAGAGCACTAGGATGCCTGCGATCAGGCGCACGCCACGTTCTACGGTCATACGGACACTCCTTCTTGGTTTTCAGGTGGATGTTCCGGCACCTCATTTCCGCGCTACACTAACGATCTCGCTGGTACAAAAGATCGGGCAGGCCAACTATTGTGATCGTCAACTCGTACGATTTATCAAATTCCGTAATACTTTTATGCAATATAGCTCAAGAGGAATCGGGACTGATAAGAGCAACAAATTTATTGATCGTATTGACATATGCTTCGCACTTCCTTCGGCCGCAAAGTGGCACGCTCTCATTTGAAGGTGTTTCTTGCTGGGAGAAGCGGCCAGAATACGCTCATGGTTTCACGATCTGCAGAGAGAGTTCAGGCGGTCGAAGGTTACATTGGGCTCCTCGATCGAGACATTTCGGGAGCCTCTCCTTCCGCATTAGGACACTGTCGAGTCAGCCTCCGAATCGGTCGTCAGGACGAATGGGATAGAACAGCACGCTCCTCAAGCAATCGCTTTTCAAGCTCCGGAATGGAAACCTGTCCAATAGGGACCTTATGCCGTACCGTGAGGGCCGCAGCAACGCCGGCAGCGTGCGCAATGATCATGTATTGAGGCTCCAAACGCAGGGTCTGATAAGCGACGCGGCTCGATGAAAAACACACCGTAACAAGAAGGGCTCTGTTGCAAATAGCGAGGTTGCGTTTGGGTAGATTATGAAATGGGCCGAAGGTGAGCAGGGTGAGAGGCATGAAGGATCTGTTTACAGGGCGCCATTTCGACCGGGATGTGATCATCCTTTGTATGCGTTGGTACCTATGTTACAAGCTCAGCTTTCGTGATCTGGTTGAGATGATGGCCGAACGTGGGCTGCATCTTTCGCATACAACGATCATGCGCTGGGTACAACGGTATGCGCCGGAGTTCGAGAAGCGCTGGACTCGCTTTGCGCGTAAAGTTTGGACGGTCCTGGCGTGTTGACGAGACGTACTTGAAAGTGCGAGGGCGATGGGTCTACCTGTATCGTGCCGTAGACCGGGATGGCGACACCGTTGACTTCCGCCTAAGTCCGACCAGAGATGTCGCCGCAGCCAAGGCATTCTTTCGCAAGGCGCTTCGTACCCAAAAACGTGCCCCGGTCAGTATCACATCAGATGGCTACGCTGCATCGCACCGAGCGGTGCACGAGGTGCGAAGGGAAGACGAGGAATGGAAGAACACCAAGTTGAGATCGTCGAAATACCTGAACAATCTGATCGAACAGGATCAATGTGGGATTAAATCCCGAACAGGGCCGATGCTCGGCTTCAAGAACTTTGGTTGCGCGGCCACGACCATCGCCGGAATCGAACTGCTCCGCCGTATTCGTAAAGGACAATTCGTCCTGGGGCGTCTCCGTCTCAACAACCAAACTGCACCTGCAATCTGGAATGCGGTACTCGCCGCATAGTCTTTACTCCTCCTCGGGCCTTTCTGCGACTCTCGCACATATTTGCACCATAGCCGTATTATCCGCCTGAGATTACGGATTGGCTGAAAAGGCGGTCATTAGGCGAGCGTACCAAGCATTAGAGCAAGAGCTGCGATGTGGGCGACCGAACCAGTAGTGACTACCAATTGCCACAAGCAAATCGAGCTCAACTATCCGGTCCAACAACACATCGATCTTGAGAGCCTCCTCATTCAGCTGGCCGCCTTCAATACCGCGCGACGACACATGAGCCTGCAGATCGAACTCTAAATCATGAGCAAGCCTTTAATAGATAAGATCGAAGCTGCCGCAGGCATCAGCGTGTTCCAAGCGGAAGGCATCGGAATTCCTGTGGGACGTAAGAAGGAAGATTGGAGAGCCGTTCCGACGGCTATTTCATGGAGAATACAAGAAGAGGCAGATTTCGAAAGGGCTTGACCGCAGATGTTGCGCCACGACTAGGCTTTATCCAACATATTGCTAAGGGGAGCGGGCGAACGATACGAGAGCGCAGAAGGAGGAATACAATTTCCTGTAATAAGTGGCAATTCGCCGGAACTGCTTCAGGCAGCTGGGCCAGGGTTCAATGTGATCGTGCTGCCGGTTGTGATTCTGCAGTGGCTGGTCTTGCGTCTGCCAAATCACTCACAGTGTATCCCAAGCGCGGTCTTTCGCCTATAACGAAAAGATTTACTTGAGCTTTGCCGCGCTCGCCTAAACCATCAACCCCCACACCGCAGCTGAAAGGCATTCATGACCACTCCACTGGACCCCGATCAGGCGGCTTTTTACGGCCAGTTCGTTGCTGCTGCCTACGACATGTACACGGCCGACGAGCACAATCTCCAGCCGGCTCCCAAAAGCATCCCTCCCGGCTGGGAGCTCTCCGCCTGGATCAACATGTCGGACTTCCTCTTCCAGATCAAGGATCCGAAGTTCTACGGCATCGTCGTACACGAGATAGCTCACCCCGATAACCGCATCATCGCAATCCGCGGCACCGAAGGCATCATTGAGTGGCTCGACGACGCCGCGTCAATCGTCATGGTGCCATTCAAGCAGGTGCCCTCCGCTGGTCGCGTGGCCTTCGGCTTCGACAACATCTACGCCACCATGAAGGTCGTGCCCGTACCATATGCCGCACCCGGGCAGGCGGCCACAGCTGTCTCCGTGCCTCAGCTCACCGGCTCCTTCGGCGACCAGCTCGAGCAGCTCGCGCTCCGGCGCGAGGCCGAGCGCGGTGTCGAGCACGAATTCGCTGCATGCCGTTCTCGCCGAGACCGTCCCACCACGGTTACCGGCCACAGCCTCGGCTCTGCGCTCGCCACGCTCTTCGTCCTCGAGAACAGCGTCAAACAAAAATTCGACATCTCGCTAATCAGCACCCTCGCCTCGCCCAGAGTCGGTAACCTCGAGTTCAAGCAACTCTTCGACGCCCTACCGCTTACCTCCTGGCGAATCGTCAATATCCGCGACGTCGTGCCCAAGATTCCGCCTACCATCCGCTTCATCCTCGACTATGAACACGTTGATGTAGCCTACAGTTTCGACTCCGCGGTTTTCGCGAGGAAGAATCTCGGCTGCTACCACAGCGTCGACACTTACCTGCATTGGCTCGACAACAGCGTGCCATTGGCCACCGAGTGTGTTTAGGCGGGATCGAGATAGGGCAAAGGATGAGCTTTAATTTAAAAGGAGACTCATTCACTCAATGTGTCCGATGGCGTGTTACATTCCTAATGCACACGGAGGAACAACAGCGCGGGAGTGGGAGTTGCTGGACTACCCTTTTCCTGCTTCTTGAATCCCTAAAGCAGCAGGGTAACAGGCAGCGAAGGGCAACCCTACAATCCGCCAATCACTTCTGCGACGGATGGAGTGCCGTAAGTCCGTCGATGCCAGGAGGATTAGATCCCTGACCGGGATTAAGTCGGGGAGGCTTGACAAGGCCGATACACAAGATGGCGGCGCCAAACAGTGCAAAAAAGATTCCCGGTGAGGCGTTGGCGATTTTGAAGGTTAGGTCACCCTTGCTGGCGGCAAAATCGGAATTTCCGACGGCACCTTTCTGGAAGAGCTTGTAGCCAAGGTACATGCAAAGAATGCCGCCAAGTTCGGCCAGAATCCGCACAATCGCATCCGTTTGGATGAACTGCGTGTAGATACTCGCTTCCACTGAACGCCCCCTCTTTTGATCGGTCAAAGGATATTACCTTAGGGACTGGAGTTTCCATAAGGGCCTCCTGATGAAGCTCTCCCGAGAATGTCAGGAGTATACCTGTTGTGCCTCGCCAAAATGCGATCTGGATTTAAATCGGGACCTGAGCTCATTTTCAAATACGTAAAGCGCACGTTTTCTTTAGGCAGATCTCAGTCGGGGAGTGAGAAGCCGATTAACGCAGAGTGGCTGAGAGCAACACAGTGCGTGACATGGGGCGACACTCGCCACACTTCCGCTGCCGCTCGTCTTCAGTTTTCCTGATATTGATCGTAGTGGAAGTTTAGGCGGCGAACTTGTATCGATGATGGAGTCCACCGAGCCGTTGGAACGAGAGAACCGTGTCACGGCTCCAGGGTTCTTTACCATCTCGCGGCCTGCCGGAGTTTGTTTGTTGATCCCAAGATGTGTTCGGTCGTCGTGATAGTAGCGCACGTATTCGTTGATCAGACGTTTCAGATGGCGCTCATTCAGTACAATCACATGGTTGAGAAGATCGCGGCGGCAATTGCCGACCCAACGCTCCGCGACGCCGTTCTGCCATGGGGTGCGAAAGCTGGTTCGTTTGGGCTCGATGCCGAAACTCTTCACGGTGTCAATCACTTTCTCATTGAAGTTCGACCCGCGATCAAAGATCAGATGCTTCGGTGCAGAGTCGTAAGGAAATGCTTCCCGCAGTTGCTGAATGACCCAGGCGCTCGTCGGATGTCTGGTCACGTTGCAGTAAAGGATGCGGCGACGGTCATGTGCAATAACGAAGAAGCAGTACAACACACCAAAAGTCAGTGTCGGTACGGTGAAGAAATCCATCGCAGCAATGGCTTCGCGGTGGTTACTCAAGAATGCAGACCAACGCTTCGCCGGTTCGGGGTTCCGAGGCGCTTTCCTCATCCAGCGCAACACGGTTCTCTCCGAATCGTCGAAGCCCAGCATTTTCAATTCACCATGAATCCGTGGCGCACCCCAAGTGGGGTTCTCGACGACCATGCGGAATATAAGTTCGCGCAATTCCCTGCTGACACATTTTCTTCCCACGGGAGTCCGATGCCGGGAGAGCCATTTCCAATACAACTTGAATCCCGCCGATGCCATCGAACGACCGTCTCCGGTTGAACATGGATCAGCACACCCCTCCAATGAGCCCAAAACCTGCTAATCATCACCCAGAACAATTTGTCAGACAAAGCGAATCGGGGTTGCGGACGCTTTTGCTTGAAATCGGCGAGCTGCTGCCGGAGAGCCAGGTTTTCCAAGAGTAGTTCGCGGCGAGAGAGAAAAGAACGAAATAACACGGCAACCAGGAACCACAGCAAACGCAGCATGAGGCCAGTTTTACATCTAAGGAAGCTAAATCGAACATAATGTCCAGATGATTGATTCTACGGAAGATCGTTATTTTGGCGAGGTACAGGATCGTCGGCAACTACTGTAATGGGGGTCGTCAGATTGGGTGGGGCGTAGCCGATGCCGCTGCTTTCTCTGAGTTTCACCGAATCATGCAGCAGGATAGGAGCATCGATTACTCGCGGGCGTGGCTTGCGGAAGGGTGGCATAGCGCCGATGTAAATGTGGCGCGTCCTGGTGCTCGCGCTCCACGCGATGCGCGGGATCCACTCTGCAATGTACCATGCTCCGCAGAGGGATTTGTGCAGCATGCCCAATGGGTCCGGGATGGCAGCACCCTCGGCGGAAAGTTCTGAGCGATAGCGAACTGGGTCTACGTGAAGGCCTTCCGCGATTGCTTCTCCCATCATCCATCGAAAGGCGACCAGTGCGAGCTGCGATTCGCCAGGGGCATAGCCGCCTCCAACATCTGAGTGAACGCCCGCGAACCAGACTTCCTTGAGGTTGGGGTGGGTTGGGTTCCACAGATTCTGCCGAAAGAAGCAACGGCGTTCGTCAATCGAGACGGCGTGGCGAACGGCGTCTACGGACGGATTGTTGGCGCTATACGGAATCGTGAGCGGGTTGTAAATCCAGCCAACGGAACTTACGGTGTCGAAGATCCCGAGAAATTTAATGGGAACGACGCGGCCGAACGTTTGCCTGAAACTTGTCTGCAACGGAAAGTCGGGCTGGCGATCGGTCTGTGGATCGTTACTGCGAAGTCGAACATGGAGAATGGACCAGGCATAATCGAAGAGATTGAGCTGATACGGCTGAATGAGTCCAAGAGCGTGGATCATTGCCGCGAGCGCACGTACGGCATAGGCTCCACGCGAGAATCCGAAAAGATAAATCTCGTCTCCATCTCTATAGTTCGAGGCTAGAAACTTATACCCTGCCTCGACTGTCTCATCAAGCCCCCATCCGACGGCAAGACCGAGGATGCGAGACGGAATCTTTTGCCACTGGAAAAGTGCCTCGCGAATGCCGAAGGTTCCAACTCCCTGATCGTAAAAGGCTAAAATCTCCGAGGGGTCGGTCCCTAGCGAATGCAGAATCCGGATGACATTGGTGGGTGTATGTCCGAACTGGTTGTTGGTGCCATCGAGAAGGACAACAAGTTGACGGGCCATAGATGAGTCTCCAGAGAAGCGGACGCCGGTGACCCTGCAATGCCGACCGATTCGTCCGCTGCACAATTCAACGCGGCCTATTTCAATTGCATCATCGCGACACAGTCCGGCGGGGTCCGATCTGATGAGTCGGGTTGATCGGGAGAATCCTGGAGGACCTTCAAATACTCAATGATCGCGAGGCGTTCGTCCTTCGACAGTCCCCTGCCGATGACTCCTGGGGGGCGCGGAATATTGGATCCTGGCGGCGGATCCTCTCCGCGGAATTGGTGACCGGTGTTCAGATTTCCCGGAGTTTTTGTATCCATCCAGAAACCTTTGCTTGCGCCCTGAGGAGGGCTGGTGACATAGCCAACCTTGACTGGGTCAAACTCGCGGCGTCCTACATAGAAGTCCTTGGAGCGCTCTTCAATGGGCGAGAGCAGATCATAGATGGTTGGCACAGAGCCGTTGTGAAGAAACGGCGGGGTGGCCCAGACGCCTGCGAGGGGGCGGGGCTTGTATCCGTCTTCTACTTGTGGGATGTCGAGTGCGTCAAAGCCGGCAAAGCATCCGTGTGTTATTCCGTCGATCATGTGATCATCCTGATAGGGGATATGATTATCCCTGTAAAACTTGTGACGGATCAACATGCCGACCATGTTGAGAGCGTAGCCCGCATTGAGGGCGTGCATATCGAGTCCGTTGAGCGTCTTTGCAATCGTCTCATCGGTGACAGGGCTCTTCTGCATCTCATCGAGTTGCGATTGATAGTCGGCGAGCGTCGCCTGGTCGACACCCGGGCCCCGGCCCGCGGCGATCTTCTTTTGCAGCCCTGAGACGATATCGTCGTAGCGTGCCTTTTGCGTATACATCTCGGTCTTGAGCATTGGCATGACATCGTCAAAGGTGAGGCCGGTTGGCGAGAGGTCGACGCGATCGCGGGAGAAGTTATTCACCTCGGTAGGGTCGGTACCGATGTAGGCTTTGTCCACGGTTTCGATGTTCCACATTGGATCGGCGGGAAGGCGGCCGGGCGAGGAGAAACTCCTGAGGGCCTGCGACGCGATGTGCGGGCCGTGACACTTGGCGCAGATTTGATCGAAGAGCAGTTTCCCCTGCTTCGCCTTGTCTGTATCTATGGATCCAAGCAGATCTTCGGGCCAGCGCGGTGGCCTGAGCTTCTGAAGCGTGGCTTCAATGCGGGTGAGGTTTTCAAACTGCACAGAGGTCTGGTAGCGCTGATCTGGCGGAATGGGGCGGCCATAGTCGTCAAAGAACTGGAACCTGGCGCCGACGCCGAGCGACTCACTGACGTTTCGTGCCAGCGGCTCGCTGACGGAAGCGTTGTATTGAACCCAGTTGAACTTCCAGATGTTCCACAAGTACGGATAACTGACGGGCGCATTGCCGGTGTGATAGTTGTGCTTCGCTCCCGGAATGTGGTCGCCAAAGACCACATTGCTAATGCGCGTGAGCGCGTCGGTGCGGCCGTAGCCCTCCTGCACCGGATAGCGGCGGGGCCAAGAAGATCCGAAGAGAGTGCTCCCCAATTCTTTCGCAACGCCGGCCATGTTGCGCCAGAGTTTGATTTTTCCACTGAGGGTGTTGTCGTTCGGGCCTAAAGTTCGCCGCGCGAAGCGAAGGAACTTCAGGGGGTTGACCATAGTTTCCACAACCGAGCCACCGACCTCCGCCTGGAAACTACCCGCATCGACATCGGTAAACGCAGCCATCGACTCGCCGCCGTCAATGCGGATCGCTGTCGTTTCGCCGGTAGTCTTATTTGTTATATTGAGCTGCCCGGTATGGCAGGCGGCGCAGGTAATATCGACAACATCATCTTTGACGGTGTCGTCGTAGCGCCGCGCAAAGCCGATGGGAAGCTGGTCAGGGTTTGCAGGCGTCGCGGCTGGATCGACGATGAAATCGAGCGACCGCATATGGTCAGGGTCAGTAATGCGCGTTTTGCGAAACGGCCGCTCGAGATTCACAAACCATTTGTAGCGAATGCCGTGCATTCCAGAGCCCTGTGCCGTGTAGTAGTAGAGTTCGCGCTCCGGCGACTCGCGATCGAGCCCCCAGCCCTGGTTCAGGTAACGCGTGGCGTCGATGTGCTCTTTTGGCGGGAGGTTTCTCTTGGCGAAATAGCCATAAATTGCGCCGCCAACGAAGTACGCAAAAAGCAGGAAAAGGAAAGCCAACGCGGCGAACCGTGGCAACCTGCTCAAGATCGAGGGATACGAAGGCGGAGCGACTGGCAGAGTTTCCAAAACTTCGTCCGCAGTCGCCTGTCCGCTGCGGACCTTGTGGCTGGCCTCTTCCGCGGCCCACCGTGCGCGATTGATGCTCCCCAACGGCTGGCTGTCTGCCGTTGCGTGGTTGGTCACGTCGATGTATTTGGGCTCGCAAGCCGAAATCTCCATCGCCGACTTGGGCACCAGCGTGAGCCGCGCAACGACATGGAAGGGCGATTGCAGTTCCTTCCACTCAACACTCGCATTTTCTACCCAGAAGCTCGCCGCCCGGCGAAATCCCCACCGCGTCATCTTGCTCGTATCAAGGATCTGTAATGCGAAGTCGAATGAACTCATTTTCTCGTCTTCATTCAAATGACGAATGAGTTCATCCCGCATTGCGTTCGGGTCGTCCTGAAGTTCGTGCGCGGGATTGCTTTCGAGCGGAATCGCGGAGAACTTTACCGCCTCAAGCGGGCCGTTACGGAACGGAACGGTGCTCCAATAGCGCACCAACTGGTAGGGGCGTATCTTGCCGTGCTCCTGCAGAATGCCGATGGTGGAAGCCCTTACAAAGCGGAAAAGATCCAGCGCCGAAAGCGAAAGGATGGCTTTCACCTTGTTCAGCCCGCTGCCGGCGCTCAACACCTTCATCAGAATCGCGAACGTGTGGGAGTTGTCGATGGGAAATGTCGGGTTGCTCTGCAGAGAGTAATCCTGAGATTTGGCGCTGCCTCCAACCTCGGCTGGAAGCTCAACGGAAAAAGACAATGCCCGCAGGTCCGGCTTGCGATCCGGGTAGATAGTGGACGCCGCATTCGCAAAGCGGACGGTGGCCGGGTAAACGCCGGGCTTGGCGAAAATGCCCTGCGCCAACTGCTTAAACAGCGTCTGATCTGTGAACCGGTCGGCGAGGTCAAAAACTTCAAAGGTTGCGCGCGCGCAAACGCCTTTGGTGTGCGTGCCTCTGCCCAGCGGGCGGTTCTGCGCCGCAGCAAACTGCGCCTGGACCTTAAGAATGCCGCGCACAATTTCCGCCGCGTTGAAGTCTTCATTGGGATTTTTCTGTTCGAAGTTCACCATGGGATCATCCGATCTGAGACAGAAGATTCCTTGCACGAATCAGGTCAGCGGTGCCCTCGCCTTCAGTAAACCAATTCAGGATGGGTGCAAGTGTAGCACGCGCTTCGTCCGGCTTCTGTGCCAATTTCAGTTTTTCCGCGAGTGACGTTGCCGCGCGCAGTTCGAATGATTTCGCCTGTTGGCGCTTCGCGTATTCCAGCGCCTCGCGAAGGCTTGCTTCGGCTGTCTCATCGTCGCCACTCATCAGGAGCAGTTCGCCGCGTACCCGATAGAGTTCCGCCACATAGCCCCCTTCGCCAGTCCGCTCTGCATGCGCAAAGCCTTCGGCAATCGCTTTCATCCCTTCTTCAAAGCGTCCAACGCTACGCAGGCAATCTGCCAGCAGCGCCAGAAAAGCTGATCGAACGAGCCCCGCGGAAATCGCCTTTTGTTTCGCAAGCGTATCCGTCAGCACCTCGATCCCTTCCAGCGTGCGGCCCTGCAGGTGGAGCGCGTAACCCCGGAAACTGCGGCTCCATTCTGCCTCTTGGGGAAGTTCGAACTCACGGCAGAGCGCCATGATCTCATCGCCAACGGCAAGGGCCTCAGCCGCATTGCCGCGATAAAGGTGAATGCCCTGGATTACTACGAGCGCGAATGCCACCATGGTCGGCTGCGCATGCGTGCGGGCAATCGAAAGCGTCTCACCTGCGCGTGCAAGTGCCTGGTCAGGATACCCAAGCGCCCACAGCGGCCTGCTCGACATAGCACGTGCTGTGGTTCCCGGGTCCTGCCCGAACATTGCCACGTAGGACTTAACCTCAGACGGCTTATGCAGCTCCCGACAGCGCTCCAACAGCCGGCTGGACTCTACCATCTCCCCAGTAAACTCCCGCACGACGCCTGCGACGTGATGAGCAGCCATGATGTAGGTCTCGTTGCCGGAGCGCTCGGCCTGGCGCATCAACTCGTCGGCGTTGTTGCGGCACTCAATCAGATCGCCGCGAATCAGTTGGAAAAGTGTTGTCGCCCACTGCACCGGAATCAGTTCAGGCGGGTTTTCCAGGTCGTTTGCTAATTTGCGCGCGCGGTTAAATGTCTGTTCTATCTCCGGCGTTGACCATCCCGTGGTTGAGCGCAGTGCGATGCCGCGCATCATCTGCAATACGAGCTCCTGCTGTTTGCGCACCGAGCCTTCCGGCAGTGCCTGCAGCGCCTTCAGTCCGCGGTCGGCCAGGGACAACGCCTCGCGAAACGCGAACAGACTGCATGAGCGCGCGGCCGCCATATAGAAGTACTGAGCGGCTGAGGAGAAATCGCGCGCCGCCTCAAACAGAACTGCTATGCGTGCCGCCACGGTTCCTACCTGATCCCCGTAATGTGCGACGAGCGTCTTTGCCACGCGGCCACTGAGGGTTGCGCGCCGAGTCGGCTGCAACGAATCGTAGAGTGCATTTTGATAAAGCACATGCACATACTGGTAGTTGAGCGTGAGCGATCGGTCGGGAAACTCGCGTTCTTCACCGCGCCGAACAAAGAAGTGCACGCGCTCAAGCGTATCCAGGCGCTCTTCCGCGTCGGCAGCGTCCATCTCGATCGCTTCCGCAACAACCACGGAATCGAACTCCGAACCCTGAACACTTGCGGCCAAAAGAAGTTTTCGATCCTGGTCTTCGACCTGCTCGATCTTGCGCTCAATCATCGCGCGGACGGATACGGGCAGGTTAAGGAGGCTCGCAGGTAGCGATTTCGCAAGTACCCACTTGCCCTCTACCTCGACGATTCCCCCTTTGTCATGCAGATAGCGCACCAGATCGGCCATGAACAGCGGGCTTCCCTCCGTCTTGGCATGAATCTCTGACGCAAAATCTGATGGAAATGAGTTAACCGGAAACTGCAGGGTTAGGTATCGATCCACGTCCTTGATTTCAAGAAACGGCAGGTCAATCACTTCCATCAATCCGCGCGACATCAGGTCATTGCGCACGTGACGAAATGGACTTCCCCGCAGTTCCATGTCGGAAAGCCGGTAGCCTAGAAGCACCAGCACTCGCATCGCAGAAAAGCGCCCCGTCAGATAATTAAAGATGTCAACCGTCGAAATGTCGGCCCAATGCAAATCGTCAATGAAGAACACTAGCGGCTGCGCCTGCGAGAGCTCACTGCACAGTGCGCCGAATTCCCGCTTCATTCGCTCCTGCGACGCTGCGGGAACTGCCTCTGCCGAACCCGTGCCCGATTCGCTCTCAGGAGTCTTGCCAGCAACCAGTCCATACCATGTCGGAGCGACCGCCTTCATAGTTTGTGCGGACGAAGGCCCTGATGTGGGATGCAGCAGGCTTTCGAGTGCTTCCAGTATTGGCAGGTAAGGCTCTTCACCTGCCAGACGCTGCGAACATCTACCACGCGCAACAATGGGCCGCTCACCGCGTCTGGGCAGATCGGCGAGGAAGTCTTCCAAAATTCTCGTCTTCCCGATGCCCGCCTCGCCGGTAACGCCTAAGACAAGTCCCTTGCCGGCTTTCACCCGGAAGTAGGTTCGCAAAAGCTGTTCGCGCTGCGCTTCGCGGCCCACCGTCGTTCGATCAACCGCGGTTGCCAAGTCTGCGGCATCTGAGGGCGGGTGAATCCGTTGATCCCTTTGAATTTGGCCCAACAAGGCAGCGATTTCGGCCATGCTGGCGTAACGATCAGCCGGCTGCTTCGCGAGGCATTTAAATACGATGCGTTCTATTTCCGCGGGTAGATGAAGAGGCGCGGGGTCATCCCGAAGCACTGCGCTCATCACAGATGCCGCTGAACTCCCTTGAAACGCGCGACTGCCCGAAAGCATTTCATAGAGCACCGCGCCAAGACTGAAGATATCGGAACGCTCATCGACATTAAGCGCTTGTGCCTGCTCAGGAGACATGTAGGCGACTGTTCCTACCAATTCGCCTTCAATGCTCTTTGTCGCATCCAGGTCCACATTCGAGACCCACTTTGCCAAGCCAAAATCGAGCAGCTTTGCTCCGCCTTTTGTGGTCACAAGAATGTTTGCAGGTTTCAGGTCGCGATGCAGGATTCCTTGGCTATGCGCTTCACCGATTGCATCAACAATCTGCAATGCCAGCTTCACTGCATCTTCGACAGGCATGGGACCGGACACAGGTTTGCCTTCCAGGTACTCCAGAACCAGAAAGTTCGGGCCAATGTCGTAAATTTGGCAAATATGAGGATGGTTCAGCGCCGCAATTGCGCGGGCTTCGCGCTCAAATCGGGCACTGAACTGGTGCGAGGATACCTTGATCGCTACGTCGCGTTGCAAGCGAGGATCGCGTGCGCGAAACACCACGCCCATCCCGCCTGCGCCGATGGGCGCCAGGATTTCATAAGGTCCGAGTTTATCGCCTACAGAGACGGGAAAAGCCATTTGATGAGCCAAGTCTAACCCACCGAAATGAAGATTGCGCAAGAGTTATCAGCAGAAATCGAAGTTCGTGCATTGCCGGCTGAGTCTCAGTAAGTTCGCGGCTCTGTCAAGCAATAGGGGTTGGTTAATCTGAGAACTGTGCGGAAACTCACTCAGAAGAATTTAGCTTTTAGCTACAGGCCCGAATTCTGCTGACATGCTGGTATTCCGCGATTCAGCGCTCGAGTCCTAATGATTTGGCCGATTTATTGCCGCAATCTCAAGTGGACTGCCCGGCTCGATTTGTGCCATTCGAGAAGAGACACTGGAAGAAGATATCGCACTCCAAAGAGTAATAACAGGGAATTCAATTTCCCTGTTATTGGGGTGATAATTCCCTGTTCGGCTTGCCTTCAGAATTGTGCACTTGGAGGAGTAAACGGCCTTTATTCATCTAGATAGGCGCATCCTCAAACTGGTTCTAGGGGTCAAATTCGTGAATTTCCCTGTATTTTCCCTGTTAGCAGGGAATTTGGCCGGAGAACGGTTCGCTCCGGACTCGGTCCATCGCCATATAAGTTATTTATTCTAAATATTTTACCAACGGATTTCCGTTGGATGAGACCTGCATTTTGGCCCGAACCGGCCATCGGACTTATCATCTGGGAGTACAAGTTCCAGTGCGGTACGGTTCCACCGCAACTTCATACAGAATTCAGCGTTCCTTGCGGACGCCCCGCTCAACCAATGAGTGAGATTGCGCGCCAAGTGGCTACCAATCTTTAGCAGGCTTCACACCCATTCGATCCTGGTGGGTCCATCAACATTAGAAGGGAGTTCCAGTTCATCGTGATCAATATTCAGTCAAAGCACCTCCTTGTCGAGCAGACAAAAGTTGAAATTCACCCGGACAGCAAGGCTGCCGGTGCTGCAGCGGCACAAGCTGCGGCGCGGACCCTGATCGAGTTGGGAAAACCAGGCAATGCCTTCGGAGTGATTTTCGCAACAGGTGCATCCCAGTTGGACACTCTTAAGGCGCTCACCTCCATTCAGGGGCTTCCCTGGGACCTGGTTTGCGGGTTCCACATGGACGAATACGTAGGTCTCGGTGTCACTCACCCCGCTTCTTTTCGCCGCTACCTGCGAAAGGAACTGACAATCAAAGTCAATATGAAGTCCTTCGAAGAGATCGATGGAAACGCTCCAGTCCCCGAGCGGACAGCCCGGGAATACGCTGAAAAACTTCGCCTCGCCAAACCGCAGCTTTGCCTTCTCGGCATTGGTGAAAACGGCCATCTCGCATTCAACGATCCCGGCGTGGCCGACTTCACCGATCCGCTCGATGCCAAAATTGTTGACCTTGACGCGGAATGCCGCCAGCAGCAAGCCGCAGAGGGCTGGTTTGCCAGTGTTGACGATGTTGCCCAAAGCGCCATTACCCTCACCATCCCAGCTTTGTTTCGCGTGCCCAAGCTCATCGTTTCGGTACCAGGAACACGCAAGGCGAAAATTGTGCGTCGCGCGCTTTCTGAGCCGATCTCGACGGACTGCCCCGCAACGATCCTCCGGACTCACCCGGATGTAACTCTCTACCTGGACCCTGAGTCAGCAAAAGAACTGGACGGGTTCCTGGTTTGATAACCGACATGTTCAGCCAGGGATGATTCTGGCTTTTTATCCAAGTCCGAGCACCTCCCGGGCTTCTCCCTATATATGTCCAGCCCCGGTCCGCCATCAGTGCGCTCCGGCTCCGGCCGGAGGGCGGCCTTTCTCTACGCGCTTGAAGAGCCAGACGATCGCCGCTCCGGACAGGCAGAGCAAGGCAAGCCAACGGAACACGTCGACAAAGGCCCAATCGGTAGCCTGATACAGCAGCTGGCCGTACAGCTGTAATTCGGCGGGATAGCGGGCGTGCGCCGGGCCAAAATGCGTGTTCAGCGCGCCCATCTGAGTCTGCAACGCGGATTGAAATTGCGAGCCGCTGAGAGGGCTGTAATTCGTCATCTCGCTCTGATGGACAGCGCTGCGCCGGGTCAAGAGCGTGGCACTGAGAGAGACTCCAATGGAGCCGCCAATGTTGCGCATCAGGTTGTAAAGCCCGCTGGCTGCACCAATCTCTTCCCGAGGCAAGGTTCCGTAGGCCTGCGTGCTGATGGGCACGAAGATAAATCCCACGCCAAAGCCGGTGATCAGGATTGGGATCAGTAGCGTCCAGGGGCCGATAGTGGTGGTCACGCTGCCCATGTAGAGCGTGGTGATGGCAAAGAGCACAAAGCCGAACGTGAGCAGATATCGAGCGTCGATCTTTTCAGAGAGATAGGCGATGACGGGCATGGCCACAATGCTGCCCAGACCGCGCGGAGCGACAACGATCCCGGCCGTGAACGCGGTATATCCCAAAAGCTCCTGGTAGAAGAGCGGCAAGACGGTGACGGTGGAATAGATCGATATGCCGAAAATGAGAATCAGCGAACAGCCGATGGCGAAGTTCCAGTTCTTGAGGACGCGCAAATTGACGAGTGGATGTTCAGAACGCCAACTGTGCCGCACAAACCACACGAAGCTAATCACGAGGAGCAGCGCGGCCCAACGGATCCAGACGGCGCCAAACCAATCGTCTTCCTGACCTTTGTCGAGGATGACCTGCAGGCAGCCGATCCAAACCACGAGCGTGCCGAAGCCGATGCCGTCGAAGCTAATGGATCTGGAACCTCGCATATTTGGCGGGTCTTTGACGAATCGGGCGATCATAAGCATAGCCAGGATGCCGATGGGAATGTTGATGTAGAACGCGTAGCGCCAGCTATAGGCGTCCGTGAGCCAGCCTCCCAATGTGGGTCCGAGGACGGGAGCGCACACGACTCCAAAGCCGAACACTGCCATGGCTACGCCGCGCTTCTCGGGCGGAAAGCTCTCAAGCAGGATGGACTGCGATAGCGGCTGCAGAGCTCCGCCGCCGGCACCTTGCAGTACGCGAGCTACCAGAATGAATGCAAGCGTTGGCGCGGCCCCGCACGCGAACGACGATGCCGTAAAGATGCCGACACAAAGGATGAAGAAGCGCTTGCGTCCGATCCGCACCGCAAACCAGTTCGAGGCCGGCAGCACGATCGCGTTGGCGACGAGGTAGCTGGTCAGCACCCATGTTGCTTCGTCTGTCGAGGCCGAAAGTGAACCTGCGATATACGGAAGAGCAACGGAAGCAATCGCGGTGTCCAGCACTTCCATGAACGTCGCCAGCATGACGGCGACGGCAATGATCCAAGGGCCCTCGACTTTGGAGGTGACCGTGGGGGGTGCATCGCGACTGACGCCTGCTCCACGCTCGGTCCTGCTGCTAGAGCTGCTTCTCGTTTTAACATTCTTTGCCAGCTCCTGGCGTATCCCACATAAAGTCGATTTCACGAGCGGTCGCGGTAGAAAGAAGTCGCACTCGCAAATCCGGGCCAAGCACATTGCCAGGTTTTCCGTTCATTCCGGCAAAGAATCTAATCTCCGCGATTTTTGATTTCCGTTGATTGAGCGTGGTCTTCATGGTTGTTGAGGAAGCTGAGACGCATCCCAACCGCCGCCAAGCGACTTGACGAGCAACACGCTGGCTTCGAAGCGACGCTGCGTGATTTCAATGTCGTTGCGCTCGTTTTGAAGCAATGCAGTCTGCCAGGTAATCACCTGCAGATAGGTATCGACACCATCCTCATAACGCGTGTTGAAGAGATCGAGCGACTGCTGCGCTGAGGCAGTCGCGTCGCGCTGCTGGCTCGCTTCGATTTCGAGATTGTGAAGCGCGTTCAGGTTGTCCTCGACTTGCTGGAATGCAGTCAGTGTGGTCTGTCGATAGGTTGCAACCGTGCCGTCGTACTGCGCGAGGGCGATGTCGGAAGTGGCACGCCGACGGCCGTGATCAAAGAGGGTTTCAGAAAATGCGGGACCGACAGCGAAGAAGCGGCTCGGCCACGAAAACCAGTTGATTGCGGACGTGCCCGCAAAGCCAACTATTGCGGAGAGGGACAGCGTCGGATAGTAGGCAGCCTGCGCGATGCCGATCTGCTCATTGGCTGCGGCCATGCTGCGTTCACTCGACGCAATGTCGGGCCGGCGCTCCAGCAGCTGCGACGGTAGCACTCCGGGAATGGATGGAAGCGTTGGCGCGGTCACGGTGATCGGATCGGGCGGCAGAGTGAAAGTTGCCGGCGGCTCGCCGATAAGGACAGCGATGGCGTGTTCGTACATGGCGCGCTGTATGGCGACGTCCGTGACCTGCACCTGCGCTGCCTCAAGTTGCGTACGCGCCTGGCTCACGTCCGAGAGGGGCGACGCGCCTCCGTTGTAGCGATCTTCGGTCAGTTGCAGAGCGCTTTGGAATGCCTTGACAGTGTCATCAAGAAGTTTGATCTGGGCATCGGCTGAACGCAGATCAAAGTAGTTGACTGCAAGCTCGGCGTGTAATGAAAGCCGCGAATTCTCCAGGTCGGCAGCCGATGCCTGTGCCTTTTCCCGCGACTGCGTGACAGTGCGCCGAACCCGCCCCCAAAGATCGATCTCATAGTCAAGATAGAATGGAAGACTGAGATCGCCTTCACCGTTATTAGCGTACGAGGTGTTGAAGTATGGCTGATTTGCCGAGTCGCGAATCGCACCGACGCTTGGTGCGGCCCCGATGGTTGGCGCCTCCGATGCCTTGTTGAATCGAATGGCTGAGCGGGCCGCGCGGAACTTTGCCTCCGCTTCCTTGAGCGTCTGGTTCGCAGGATCGACTTGCGCCTCAAGGTTGTTAAGTTGCTCGTCGTTGAAGAGAGTCCACCAGTTGCCTTTCAATTGTGCGTCGCTGGGCTGCGCGGCTTTCCATCCGTTTTCCGACTTGAAAGTGTCGGGCAGGGGTTCCTTGAATGCAGGCGCGGTTGGTGCAGAGGGGCGCACATATTCAGGCCCGACGCGGCAGCCTGAGAGGACAAGGCCCATCCCCATCCCAAGCAGAAGGATGATCGCGCACCTGGTCCGAATCTGCCTCATGACCGGCCTCCTGACTTGACGCTCTGCGGACGCACCTGCGTACCGCTGGTCAGCGAGTCGGAGGGATCGATGATGACTTCGTCAGCCGCCGTCAAGCCGGAAGTGATCTCTACGGTACTGCCGAAGTCGTGTCCGATGGTGACTGGCACAAGCTGCACGCGATTGCCTCGAACGACGCCCACCTGAAGACCCTCGGCCCGGAACAGCAGCGTGTTTGAAGGAACTGTAACTGTGTCCCCAATCGCAGGCAGATGGAAGTGAGCGAAGGCATAGGCTCCCGGGCGCAAAACGCTCTTGGCATTATCCACATCCACTTCGACGTTGAGCGTGCGCGTGGAGTGGTCAATGGCATTGGCGTTGCGCACGATGGTGCCGGCAATCTTCTCGCCGGGATTGGAGTCCTGCGTCAGGATCGCACTGTCGCCGTCATGAATCGAGTTAGAGTAGACCTCGGGGACCGCAACAAAGACGCGCAGCCGGTCGTCCGCATCCAGGTGAAAGAGTTCGCGGGGATTGTTGGAACCGGACCCAGCGTCGATGAGGTCGCCGATGTCTGTGTTGCGCGCGGTAATGACGCCATCAAAGGGCGCAACAATGCGTTCGTAGTTCTGTAGCTGTTCGAGTCGGCGCACGTTGGCCTTGCTGGCGTCTACAGCGGCTTGCGCAGCAATATAATTGGAGCGGGTCTGGTCCGCCTCCTGCTGCGAAACGGCGTGTTTGGCCAATAGCGCCTGCCAGCGATTGCTGGTCACACCGGCAAGGTCTGCATTGGCCTGCATGCGCTCCAACTCGGCGCGCGACTGGTCCAGTTGCTGATCGACCTCGGGCGTTTCAATCTCAGCCAGGAGATCACCCTTGCGCACGTGCGAGCCGATATCGAAGTACCACTTCTTCAAGTAGCCGCTCGTACGTGAGTAAATGGGGGTATCGGTAAAGGCCTGTACGCTGCCCGGAAGCGCCAAATCGTCGGCCTTCGATCCCTCGACCGGATGTACGACATTCACTGAAAGGATTGCGGCAGTCTGAGTTGCGTCGGCGACACTCGCCTCTGTGGTTGCGCGGACATGCAGTCCCCAGGCGACAGCAGAGATCAGCGCGACCGCGCAGAAAACACCTGCCGTTTTGCGAGCGCGTGAAGCCTGAGGAGGCGTCTCGGCATCCGATCTTCCATCCCCAGCGTGAACTGCAACCGATGGTTGGGCCGCCGCGGCCGCATTCTCATGTACGGATTCAATCTCTTTCACTTCAATTGTTCCATTTCCGCTATTCATGCGTGTTCCTCCACAAGCCGCTTCTCCATACGCGCCCGCTCACTCTTCTCCGAGCCATGAATCAACGCGAAGACGCCGGGAACGAAGAGCAACGTCGCAACGGTCGCACAAAGCAGCCCGCCGATCACAGCGCGGCCAAGCGGTGCATTCTGTTCACCGCCGTCGCCGAGCCCAAGCGCCATCGGCACCATTCCGATGATCATGGCCAGAGCAGTCATGATGACGGGGCGGAAGCGCGTGGCGCCTGCCTCAATGGCTGCAAGGACAGCGTTGCCGTGCTCGTCAAGACGAATCCTGGCGAACGAAACAACAAGAATACTGTTTGCCGTCGCCACGCCCATGCACATGATGGCCCCCATCAGTGCCGGCACAGACAATGTAGTGCGCGTGAAAAAGAGAATCAGCACAATTCCGGCGAGCGCCGCTGGAAGCGCGGTGATGATGATGAACGGATCGGTCCAGCTTTGGAAGTTGACGACGATCAGCAGATAGACGAGCAAGATGGAAAAAATCAGGCCACCGAGCAGGCCGGAGTAGGAACTGTTCATTGTTTCGACCTGGCCCTTCAAAGTGACGAAAGTGCCGCGTGGCAACGAACTCGAATTCGCATTGAGAATCTTCGTGATCTGCCGGCTCACTCCGCCCAGATCGCGGTCCTGCACATTGGCATAGACATCGACGACGCGCCGGATGTTGTAGTGGTTTACGACCTGCATCTCATGCCCGCGCTCGAAACCTGCGAGATCGCTCAGGATTTCCGGGTTCGCTGGAGCACTTGCCGCCGCCGTGCCTGCCGTTGGTGCGACTGCGGCAGGCGTGCTTCTTCTGGCGCGGTTGATAGGGATGTTTTGAAGGTCCTGCATCGTGTCCATCTTGTATTGCGGCGTCTGCGCCACAATGTTGTAGTTCACCATGTTGTTCCAATTTAGAAAGAACATCGGAGTCACCTGGAAACTGCCGCTCAGCGTATTGAGCACGCTGGTGGAAACGTCCTGCTCCGTGTAGCCGCCCTGAGCGGCCTTGGTACGATCCACGTCCACCTGGAGCGTCGGATAATCGAAGGGTTGCTGAATGCGAAGGTCCGTGAGGCCGGGAACCTGGCGTAATTGAGCGAGAATCTTGTCAGCCTGTGCTTTGCTGGTATTGGCATCGTTGCCTTCAATCTGCACATCGATGGGCGCGGGCAGTCCGAAGTTGAGAATCTGCGTCGTGATGTCGGCAGGCAGCGTATAGAAGGTTGCTGCGGGATACATCCGAGGCAGATTGCGTCTCAGCTTGCGCACATAGTCCGCTGTGGGTCCGTGATCGGGCTTCAGCGTCACCAGAATGTCGCCATCACCCGCGCCCAGGGTACCATTGGTAAGATGCTGTGTGTTCAGGGCGCTGTAAGGCAGGCCGATGTTATCGAGAATGTTGTCGATTTGCGCGGCCGGAATTTCCTTACGGATCTCGCCTTCGACCAAGTCAAAGAGCTTGGCCGTTTCTTCAATGCGCATTCCTGATGGGGCGCGGACATGAAGGATGAACTGTCCGCTGTCGGTCTGCGGAAAAAAGTCTTCACCGAGAAACGGCAGAAGGACGAAAGCGAGAAGACAAAGTCCGAGGAATGAAGGGATGAATAGGTGCCACCTGGTGACGAGTCCTTGCAGCAACGAAAGGTAATGCTCGCGCACGCGGTCAAAAATCCGTTCAAAGCTTTGTTGAAAGCGGGCGAAGAATCCTTTTTCAGCGACCGTACCGTGCTCATTTGCACGCAAAAGATACATGGCCAATGTGGGCACAAGAGTTCGGCTCAGAAGGTAACTGGCAAGCATGGCAAAGACAACTGCCTCAGCCAGAGGCACAAACAGATAACGTGCAACGCCGCCAAGGAAAAACATGGGAAGGAAGACAATGCAGATACAGAGCGTAGAAACAAGTGCAGGCACGGAGATTTGCGATGCGCCTTCAAGAATTGCCTCGCGCAGGTCGTTGCCTTGTTCGAGAAAGCGCTCAATATTTTCAATGGTGACTGTGGCGTCATCGACCAGAACGCCGACCGCGAGCGCCAGGCCGCCAAGTGTCATGGTATTGATGGTTTCGCCAATTAGTCCGAGGATTGTGATCGACGTAAGAATTGACAAGGGGATGGAGATTGCAATGATCAGCGTTGATCGCCAACTGCCAAGAAAGACAAGAATCATCACCGCCGTGAGCGCGGCAGCGATCACGGCTTCGCGGATAACTCCCTGGACAGCGGCACGGACGAAAATACTCTGATCCGAGAGCGGCGTCATCTTCAGTTGCGGCGGGACAGTGCTGGCTACGCGCGGCAGCATCGAACGGATTCCTTTGACGACATCGAGAGTGGATGCATTGCCGCTCTTCAGTATGGAGACCAGTACGCCACGGTGACCATCCTGGCGAACGATGTTTGTCTGCACTTGAAAGCCGTCGCTGACGCTGGCAACGTCGCGCAGATAAATGGTGGTTCCATTGATCTGTTTGAGCGGAATATTCCCAAGTTCTTCCACTGTGCGCGGCGAACCGTTCGTCCGGACGTCGTACTCCGATTGACCGATCTTAATCGTGCCTGATGGCATCACGACGCTCTGCTGCGCTAGCGCATTCAACACGTCTGCCGGAGCGATACCTTTGGATTGCATCGCGGTCTGGTCCATGTTGATGGTGATCTGCCGTTGCTTGCCGCCATAGGGCGAAGGCACCACGGCACCCGGCACAGTGATTAGCTGGGTCCGGATGAAGTTGGTCGCGTAGTCATTCATCTGCGCTTCGGTAAGGCCCGCGCCTGATATCCCGAGCTGCAAGATGGGCACGCTTGACGCCGAAAAATTAATGACCTGCGGAGGAAGCGTGCCGGGAGGAAGTTGCCGCAGCAGATACTGCGAAGCAGCGGTAACCTGCGCATTGGCGGTATCGAGCGATGCTCCAGGTTGGAGAAAGACCTTCACAATCGCTTCGCCGTTATAGGTTGTGGAGTCGATATGCTGGATGTTGTCGACCAGCGTGGTGAGTGCCTTCTCGTATGGTGAGGTCAGACGTCCTTCGAGCTCTTCAGGATTGAGGCCGGTATATGTCCAGCCGATGGAAACGACTGGAATGTTGATGTTGGGAAAGATATCTGTGGGAGTGCGCAAGATGACGACCGGCGCCGCAATGAGAATCAGTAGCGCAAGAACGATGAACGTGTAGGGCCGGTTGAGAGCGACTTTGACGATCCACATATTGTTCTTTTACGTCCCTTCCTCCGCGACCGCGGAGTCTCTGGTCACCACCAAGATCGCGGTTCGACTAACTTTTCTGACTATTCTTTTGCACGCTGGATGCCATTCCGTTTCCCTTTTAAAATCAGCGGCGCTGTGGGGAGAAGCTGGCGCGCAATCGCAGCTGCTGTCGGATGCCTGACATCTGGTGACGAATCAGGTAGGGGCCACACGGCCAATGTGCGAACCTTCGCGGATCAGGGTCAAGAGGGGTTTGTGAGAAGAAATGCTGGCCCCAGCGCACGAGGTCGACCTCAGTCCAGGCGACGTACACCTTCGATCGCGGTCAGCGCCTGCGCTTGCGACTACCGAAACTGGAGCTTATGACTGGCATCAATACGACTGCCAGCCAAGCGAAGCGCACATCCGACAGAGATTCGGCCATTGCGAAACGATTGTTCGGCGGGTAAACAAAGAAGAGGTACTTGCAATGCCCGACGACCGCGAGGAGCCGATTCTATCGATGCGCTGAATTCTGTCCACCTGAGACAAATCGCCAGCTTTCAACTTTGGCTACCACTAACAGGTTGTGGCGGCGTTTGGATTCGGGAAGGTATCGTCATTATCTTCATCGCTCCGATCGAGGCAGGCAAAATCTTTCTCAATCAAAAGTGCGAGGGATCCGAGTTCCCCAATGCTGATATTCTCGGCGATCCCGACTTGATCTGTGGTGGCCCAGTCCGTCGCCTGATTGGCGGGGAGTAAAACCGTCACAGTGTTCGCGGCACAATGAAGGGTCGGCCGAGTCAATGAGGGGTCCTGCTTCATGGCATAGGTGAACTTGGCGTTTGGCCCCGGAGCGAAATGAGTTGTCTCCTCCAAACAGTCTCCTGCCAGAAGTCTTGCAACTTCGGAGCGCGACACTCTTAGCCGCAAGGAAGCTCCCTTGATTCGAAGCTTCATTGTTCCATTCCCTTTCCTTCCGATTTATACCCATGGATGTTCTCGCTGCCGTGATAGATGTTAAAGTGGTCATCCCGCAGAAACCCTACGAGAGTAATGTTGAACTCCTGCGCAACCTTGACCGCAAGGCTCGATGGAGCCCCAACAGCGACCACCATCGGAAATCCGGCCATGAGCGCTTTCTGCAGAAGCTCAAAGCTGGCGCGTCCAGAAAGCAAAAGCAATCGATCTCGCAGGGGTGTGCGATCCGCGAGGAATTCTGCGCCGATGAGCTTATCGACCGCGTTGTGGCGGCCGACGTCTTCGCGGAGCGCCAACAGGTTCCCCACAGCGTCGAACAGTCCCGCACCGTGCAAGCCACCTGTGCGATCAAACACTCCCTGCGATGCGCGCAGACGTTCGGGAAGGCGATAGAGCAACTGAGCGTCCACTCGGAAATTATTGGCTGCACGCGGTGGGCATACCGTGCGCAATGCGAGGAGAGACGCTTTACCGCAGATGCCGCAACTTGAGGTGGTATAAAAGTTTCGTTGAAGGCTGCCTAGATTCACCTCGACGTCCGCTGCCAGATCCACACGGACGATGTTCTGCCTGGAGCCGAGCTTCAGTGCATCCATGGTTTGAGGGATCGGCGTGTCTTGGCTGAGGGAATCTCCGGAGTAGGCGATTTGCTCAATGTCGTTTGCGTCGCGGATTACACCTTCGGTCATGAGAAAGCCGGCTGCAAGGTCGAAGTCGTCACCGGGTGTGCGCATCGTTACAGAGATCGATCGTGTGTGGCGCGAGTCGAGCGGCCCATATGCAAGTTGGATCTCAAGAGGCTCTTCGATCGCAACGCTATCCGTCAACGTCTCTGATGCCTGCCTTGTAATCCTTTCGACGACCGTCTGCATCGTCGATCTGTGGGTTACGGGCAAGGGGTAACTAGAATGCGGAGCCTTCATGCCTGGTAATGTTCTCCTCTTGACTTCAAGGTACCTCTTATCAAAACACCTTTTGTTATAACTTGCGAAACCAACGCGACTTGAACCTTAAGCTGTCGAATTTTGCCGCCGACTGTCGATAGGCTGACTGGCATTTTCCTCGTTCTCTTCTACCACGCAAAATCGGCAGCGTAACGTGCTTTGTTTTAGTGCGTCCCGGTATGTTTTTCTTGGCGAAGTTTGGCATAGCGATTGCCTTAATGCTACTGAAGGAGAAAAACACAATGCTGAATAAAACCAATCATCCGAAAGAAACAGAAAATCAGGACGGTCCGGCTAGTTCGCAGAAGGCGTTGCTGGAAAAGCTGAACCGCATCGCCAATCAAGCTGCACAGCGAGCTGCAAACAGGCTAAAGCGTTACGACCGTGACCACGGCATCTTTACAAGATAGCGGCGACAGGGCCCGACTATCGACGACTACTGCGGAAGCCCGCTCGCACGCTCCCCTGACAGTTCAATTACGCCAAGGTCGTGGTCGAGAATCGGTCGGGAAATCCCATGCCGCTGCATCTTGTAGATCAGCGTCGTGCGTTTGAGGCCGAGACGGGAGGCTGCGCCCTCCCGTCCACCGATCACCCAGCCAACCGACTCAAGCGTGCGCAGAATCAGGGCGCGTTCGGAATCCATCAAGGTCGCTTGAGAAGTGTTTGCGCTGGTGTATTGCGTTCCTGCAATCGAAAAGGGATTGGGAAGGACGCCCTCTTCTGACAAAATTACGGCTCTTTCGATTAGATTTTGAAGTTCGCGAATGTTGCCGGGCCAGTCATACGAACAAAGCGCCAACATTGCTTCGTGAGGAATATGGTCGATTGGCCTGCCGATGCGCCGGCTAAGAATCTCGACGAAATGGTCGACCAGGGCTGGAATGTCCTCGCGGCGCTCTCTTAGCGGCGGCAAGACCACAGGAAATACGTTCAGGCGAAAGTAGAGGTCACTACGGAACTGGCCATTCCTCACCATCTCGGCGAGGTCGCGGTGTGTGGCGGCTACGAGCCGGACGTCCACCTGGTGAGTGCGGCCACTACCCAGGCGCTCGAATTCCTGTTCCTGCAAAATGCGCAGCAGTTTCGGCTGCAATGAAAGTGGAATGTCGCCAACTTCGTCAAGAAAGAGTGTCCCTTGATCTGCTAATTCGAAGCGGCCGAGCTTCTGCGCAATGGCTCCGGTGAACGCACCTTTTTCGTGGCCAAAGAGCTCGCTTTCCAAGAGATCCAGGGGGATGGCAGCACAGTTCAGTTTGATAAAAGGGCGCCCATAGCGTGAGCTGATATTGTGAATTGCGCGGGCGATCAGTTCCTTACCGGTACCTGTCTCTCCCTGGATCAAGACTGTGGAAGTTGTGGGCGCCACTCGTTTGACTGCTTCGAGCACAGCCTCCAATGCAGGACTGTCGCCGATGAGTTGTTCAAATTTGCGCGGGCGAGACCCCTGTTTCCTGACATCAAAGTCTTCAGGGGGCGCCACGGACAAAACAGTGCTCATGGTGTACCTGCCTTCTCGGTTTTTCTGATTATCTTTCGAGGGCTGCGCGGACACTTTCGACGAGTACTTCATCGTCGAATGGCTTCGACAGGAACTCCACGGCGCCTTCTCTCAACGCCCGGAATCGCATCTCTTCATCGCCGTGTGCAGTGATAAAAATTGTCGGAATTTTGCAGCGTTCAGCGTTCAGCCGGGCCTGCAGCTCCAAACCAGACATTCCCGGCATGCGAATATCGGTAATCAGACACGCCGTTTCCAGCTGTTGGCCAGATCCGAGAAATTTCTCTGCAGATTCGAATGCTTGCGACGAGAACCCGGCGGATCTCAGCAGCTCCTGTAAGGTGACGCGTACCGAATCGTCGTCGTCAACGATTGCTACGAGTTTATTCTCTTTATGACAGCTCATAGCAGAGACTATGCGCTCAGAGGCAAACACGGCGCAATCATACGTTGGTATGACCTCCGATAGCTTCGTTAATCCCGCGCTTCGACCGGGATGGGCAATGTGAAGTAAAAGATTGCGCCACGTGGAGCATTGTTCGCCGCCCATAAGCGGCCACCATGCGATTCAATGATGGAACGGCTGATGCGAAGCCCCAAGCCGATACCATGAGTCTTCGTGGTAAAGAAAGCATCGAAGATCTGGTCCATCTGGTGCTCCGGCAATCCCTTGCCGGTATCGCTGGCCGAAATCAGCAAATGGCGCCCTTCGCCCCGTTGCGACGTGATGGTGAGCTCTCTTAGCTGGTCAACTTCCTTCATTGCATCGATGCTATTCATGATGAGGTTCATCATCACCTGCTGCACCTGTACCGAGTCCGCCATCGCCTGCGGAAGATCGGCATCGAGGTCGGTACGGATCGCAACGGAGTACCGGTTCGCTTCGTTCCTCAGCAGCGTGATCATCTCTCGAATGAGCTCATTGACATCGACTGACTGCCGCTTTGATTCGCCCTTTTTCGAAATCGAGCGGATGCGGCTGATGATGTCTGCCGCACGCTTTGCATTGCGAACCACTCCCAACGCAGCTTCGCGCGCTTCTGCAATATCGGGTTCTTCTCGCGTAAGCCATCGCACGGCAGTGCTCGCGCCGTTGACAACGGCGGTTATCGGCTGATTCACTTCGTGGGCGAGAGAGGCTGTCAGCTCTCCCATGGTGGTCATCCGGCTGACGTGCGCGAGATCCGCATGCGCTTCGCGCAATCGCTCACGCTCCTCCTCCGCTTGCCTGCGCTCGGTGACGTCGATGATGGTTCCCACATATTCAATGAGATCGCCGGATGGGCTGAGAGAAGGATGCCCTACCGACTGGGCGTATCTGATTTCACCGGTCGGAAGAACGATTCGGTAATCGAATTTGAAATCCTCCTTGTTGCGGACTGCGCTGTCAATCACTTCCGCGATTTGGGCTCGATCGTCCGGATGAATGGTCTGAAAGAACGCTTCATAGGGGGGCTGCCCATCTTTCGGGTCAAAGCCTTGCACACGGAAGCATTCCTCGGACCAGTATCGGATGTCGCCCGGCGGTGGGCTCCATGCCCAACTGCCGGTGTGGCTCATCCTTTGCGCTTCGGCCAAATAGGCTTCGCTCAGGCGCAGTTCCGCCTCTATCTGGTTTTGCTTCTCAATCTCAAGTTTCAGATGGTCATTCAATCGCGTTAGTTCAGCCGTTCGCTCCGCGACTCGTTGTTCCAAGTCCAAACGCCCCCGTACAACCCGCATCATGAGTAGTGCAAAGACTAGAAACACCAGATCGTATATGACGCGTGATCCCGCTCGGATACCGGCTTCGAAAAAATAGTCACGAATAAGCGATGAAAGCACCGCGGAAAGAATGCCCGGCCCTGTGCCGGCATACCAAAAGGTGAGAGCGATTGCAGAAAGGGCAAATGCACCGAAAGGTTGAGGCAGATGGAAGTCCATGAACGCAAGCGATGACCCAAGGGCGGCTGAGACTGAAAGCAAAGCCAGCCCGTAGCGCAATGCAAAAGACCATGCTGTCGCAACGGGCCGTTTCGTCTCGACAAGCGAATTCATCTTGAAAACCTCCTTCCGTGCTCGCTTAAAACTATTTGTTGCTGACTGGTATCGCGAGTCTGGTGGCCATTCGGACAAGGTCCGCAAGCGACTCCGCCTTCATCTTTGTCATTACATTCCCGCGCTGTATCTTCACGGTGATTTCGCTGGTTCCGAGCTCAAAGGCAACCTGCTTATTGAGCATGCCGGAAACCACCAGGGCCATAACTTGACGCTCGCGTGCGGTCAGCGAATCATGCCGCTTCCGCAACTCGGCAAGCTCACGTTGCTCCTGCCGCGTGATGCGATCGCGATCGAAAGCCTGTTGAATCGCATTCAACAAATCCCGGTCGATGAACGGCTTGGTCAAGAACTCCACGGCTCCGGATTTGATGGCCTTGACCGTCATGGGAATATCACCATGCCCGGTAATAAAGATGATGGGGATGAGCAAGCCGGCGTTGGCCAGCTTCTGCTGAAGTTCCAATCCGTCAACTCCAGGAAGAGAAACGTCCAGGACCAGGCAACTCGGTCCATCTGATCCGCTGCTCTCTAGAAACTCTTCTGCCGTTCCAAAGGCTTCTGAGTGCAAGCCCGCCGACTTGAGAAGGCCCTGGATCGACATACGCACTTCTGCATCGTCATCAATGACGAACACCGTAGAAGTGCTCCCAAATGTCATGCGTGGGCCTCCTGATCTAGGGCTGTCAGATTGTGGACGCCCGAGTCGAATGCCTGACACGGGAGGAAACTCCACAAGACCATCCCTCTGCTCCGATTGAAGTATATCGCTGAAATTGAACAGATAAACTGCGTCCGAAAGATTGGCAAGCGGCGTGCATTATTGTTTGGCAGCGAGAGGTATCGACAATATGCAAACACAACAGTCGCATATCGGAAACGACCGGGACCCCGCCGTACCCATTCTCGAACAGGAGACGGCAGACTTCAATGCCTTGATTGACGAAATCTGGCGCCGCATTACAGTAAGGGCCAGGGAGATTCGGCGGAGTGACAATGAGTTTCTAATCGATTTCTCGACGAACCAGTGACCGCTGGTTTTCAACCTCGCAAAGGTATCCATACTTGCACATCAAGAAAAAGGGGAGGGGCAGTATGACAAAGCAAGACGGTTGGATTAGCAACACTGGCTTTACTCGGAGATCGTTTTTAGGCAAGACATCAGCCGCTTTGGCGGCGGCAGTGAGCCTTCCGATTCTGTCTGCGGCGCAGCAGACGAAGGACTTGAGTGGGGACACGCACACAGGCATCAACGAGCAGGAGTTGGGTCCGCAGAACCCAGGGCTGGAAGCGCAAGAGCCGGATTCCGTGTTTCCGCCGACGAGCGATGCGGGAGGGCAGCCTCCATTCAAATATCCGTTTGGCCTGTCGCACAGGCGGATCGAGTCAGGCGGCTGGACGCGTCAGGTGACGGTGCGCGACTTTCCGCTGTCGAAAAAGATGGCTGGCGTGGAGATGCGCCTGATCTCCGGTGGCGTGCGAGAATTGCACTGGCATGTGGGTTCCGAGTGGGCCTTTATGACGGCCGGCAGCGCGCGCATCACGGCGGTAGACCAGAAGGGCCGTGCGTTTGTCGAGGACGTGAACGAGGGTGATCTCTGGCTGTTCCCGGGCGGCGTGCCGCACTCCATTCAGGGCCTGGGCGAGAATGGCTGCCAGTTCCTGCTGGTGTTCGATGACGGTAACTTCAATGAGTTCGAGACATTCCTGCTGACAGACTGGCTGCACCACACGCCAAAGAAAGTGCTCGCGAAAAACTTTGACGTTCCGGCGTCGACGTTTGACAATGTGCCTCCGCGAGAAAGATTCATCTTCGCAACCGACCTGCCCCGCCCGCTGGACGAAGAGAAGAAGCAGGTGTACGCGGCCAATGGTCCGGTGCCGAATACATTCGCCTTTTTCCCCGGGAAGATGGAGCTCACCAAGGTGACCGCCGGCGGGAACGTGAAAATCGTGGACCGCAACAACTTCCCTGCAACGAACATTGCCGCGGCAATCGTAACGGTGAAGCCCGGAGGGCTGCGGGAGTTGCATTGGCATCCGAATGCGGACGAGTGGCAATACTACGTCAGGGGCACGGCCCGCATGACGGTCTTCACTGCCGGCGCACATGCGCGCACCATGGACTTCCATGCTGGCGACGTGGGCTATATTGAGCAGTCGCAGCCGCACTACATTGAGAACATCGGCGATACCGACCTGCTGTTCCTGGAAGTTTTTCCAACCCCTGAGTACCAGGATATTTCGCTGGCTGAGTGGTTGGCCCACACACCATCGCGTCTGGTGAACGAACACATCGGCACCGGGGAAGACTTTCTGGCAAAGATCAGCAAGAAGGAAGTTGTTCTCACTCCGGAAAAGTAAACCGGAATCAAACTGAACCTGGAAGAGACCCAAGTGCCGCACGCAGTTCACCACTGCGCGCGCCGCTAAGGAGGTATGCTTTGCCTAGACTTCCCTGCCAAGCGAGGGCCTTTCCGTTCTGGTCGAACTTATTGCGGGTTTCCGCGGTGGTTGCTGTTCTGGCGTGTGCCTCGTTCGGGAGGGCGCAGCAGGCGCTGTATCCACTGAAGGAAGGCACGATGCAACCCTTCCACAATTGCGATATTCCCAAGTGGATGACGCTGGAAATGGAACTGCGGGGGCGCACGAAGAGCAGACCTCGTTGGGAGACGACTCGGGCAAGGATCGTATGTATGAACTTTCTCGTGTCTGGGGCAGCGCGACAGTGGTTCCGACGAATTGGATGACAGTCTATGGACAGTTCATGGATCTTCACGCGCTGGGGCTTCCGCTCGAGGATACCGCAGCGAATATGCTTGACACTTTCGACCTGAGGCAGGGCTACCTTGATTTCCATTACAAGCCGGTTCAATTCATCGTGGGCAGGCAGGAGTTGCACATCGGCGATGAGCGTGTGGTTGGTATCAGCGACTGGACCAATAACAGCCGCACCTGGGACGGTTTCTACATGCGTGTCGGAAATGTCAACCAGCTGAATCTTTTCAGCACCTCAGTGGTCGCGGTTCATCCCACAAGCCTGGACACGCACGGCGCGGGACTGACCTTCCACGGAGTTTCGGCGATGCTGGCGACGTATGTGCCGCATACCACGATCGAGCCGTTCGTCCTGGTTCATGCCCTGCCTCATGTGACCAGCCAGCAGGGCGTGGTTGGCAGCCAGAACGAGGTCACCTTTGGCTCCTATTACGAGACGAAACTCCCGTTTGGGTTTGATTCTTCGGGCACCGGAGTTCTGCAGCGCGGCAGTTACAGAAACGATTCCATTCATGCAGGTGCGGCGATTGTTCGCGGCGGCTATTGGACGAAGTGCCTGCTATGGCAGCCGCACTTCGAGGCGGAATATGACTACGCCACCGGCAATCCGCATACAAATCCCGATCGCATCGGCACTTACGATCAGCAGTATCCCAGCAACCACAATGCGTTCGGCTTGGTTGACCTCTTCGGATTTCAGAACATCAAGCAGGATCGATTAAACCTGCAGTTGACACCGCGCAGCAGAGCTGGAGAGGGCGGCGACCTGCTGGTACTCTTCCAAGGTGGATCTTTGCACGCGGCGACGATTCACGATGGAATTTACTCCGGTGCGGGAGCGAGCTTGATTGCTGCGCCCGCAGGCGGGTTCAAGAGCGACGATATCGGAAGCGAGTTTGATGCCTCGGCGAAATACATTTACAACAAGTCGTTTGTCACGAATGTTGGTGTGGGCCACTTCTTCCCTGGCGAGCTAATGACGAGCGAGAAGCATGGCGCTCCGCTGACCTATGGCTACGTTGGATTCACCTACCGTTTCAAGATCGAACACTAGAAGCCGGCGCGCCGCACTCCAGAGGAGACTCCATGCAACAAGAATCGATTCACATCGTCCGGTCAGTACAGTTGGATGCTGCTACTGCTCAAACGCCGGGCTCAAAGCGCTTTGCGGCGATCCATTCCGGAGGCGGAATCGAGTCGCCCATGTGGGGCGGCCTCTTTCACGTTGAACCCGGAGCCCGTACCGGCATTCACCACCATGGAGAGTAACATACGATCGCTTATGTCCTAAGCGGTTATTCTTATGTTCGGTGGGGTGAGCATGGAGACTTTGACGCGACGCTTGAAGCAGGAGATTTCCTTCATGTCCCACCGTGGCTTCCGCATCAGGAGATCAATCCTTCCAGCGAGGTAGCTTTCCAATGGATCGTTGTGCGCAGCACGTCCGAGCCAATTGTTGTGAACCTAGCCGACGACTTCAGGGGTGACGTCAACCTGAGTTCCAAGCAATAGCGTTAAAGCCGAATGAATTTTTCTGTGGTTCTAAAAAAGGAGATGCAATGAGTTTTATTCCCAATGCAAAGCGGTATGACGGCGCGATGTTCAGGAGAAGCGGGAAATCGGGGATCGTTCTGCCCCCGATTTCGGTTGGACTTTGGCAGAACTTCGGGGGCGCTAATGTCTTCGAGACGGGCCGCGCAATAGTTCGGCGGGCTTTCGATCGAGGCGTGACGCACTTCGACCTGGCGAACAACTATGGACCGCCCTATGGGGCCGCCGAGGAGAACTTCGGAGCGATTTTGCGGAAGGATTTGCGCAGCCACCGCAACGAACTGTTGATTTCGACAAAAGCGGGATGGGACATGTGGCCCGGGCCTTATGGCATAGGCGGCTCGCGCAAATACTTGCTTGCGTCGTTGGACGAAAGCCTGGAGCGCATGGGACTGGAGTATGTCGACATTTTCTACTCTCACCGGCCGGACGCGGATACTCCGCTGGAAGAGACGATGGGGGCGCTGGCGCAGGCAGTGCGGCAGGGCAAGGCTTTGTACGTTGGCATTTCATCGTACAGCCCGGAGCGGACGCGCGAAGCAGCACGGATTTTGAAGAGCGAAGGAGTTCCGCTGCTGATTCATCAGCCTTCGTATTCGATGTTGAATCGCTGGGTGGAGAAGGAACTGCTCGGCACGCTGGACGAACTCGGCGTCGGCTGCATTGCGTTCTCTCCTCTGGCGCAGGGACTCTTGACAAGCAAATATCTGAAGGGGGTTCCTGAGAACTCGCGCGCAAAGGAGGGAGGCTCGTTTCAGCAGGAGTTCTTGAGCGAGGACAAGCTGAAGACGATACGCGCGCTGAACGAAATTGCAAAGGGGCGCGGACAGTCGCTTGCGCAGATGGCGATCGCGTGGGTGTTGCACGACAGAAGGGTCACTTCGGCGCTGATTGGCGCTCGAAATGTGGAGCAGTTCGATGACTCACTTGACGCGCTCGATCAGCTCGAGTTCACCAAAGCGGAGTTGATCGAGATCGATCGCTACGCGCAGGATGCGGGAATCGATCTTTGGAAGGAAGCTCGCGAATCCGCGTAGGAACGAAATTCCATCTTCAAGGAACTTATAACCCTAAAACCTCAGGAGCTTTCGTATGCGATTTTCAACGACCATCGTGCTAGCCGCAGCCGCCATGGTACTTCCCCCGGCGCTCGCGGCGCAGAATACCATCACCGCGCAGGCAGCATTTGCCGACTGGAACCAGCAGCAGCCGGGAGTTCGGCGCAAGATCACTTTGGCCGACCTTCCGCAGCCCAAGCCCGAGGAAGCCGTCGATAACACTCCGCATGTGATTGCGCGGCCTGCCGATGCGTGGCCCATTGCACCAGCGGGTTTCAAGGTCACGCTCTATGCGGGTGGCGACTCCACACCGATGCAGCGAGCGGACAACAAGCAGGAGATGACGCTGAGCGGCGGAACGTTTACGATGCCGCGGCTGATTCGCACCGCGCCCAACGGAGATTTATTTTTGTCCGACTCCGGCGCAGGGACCATCTTCATCCTTCGCGGCGTGGGTTCGGATGGCAAAACCGCACAGATTGAGAAATTCGCAACCGGCCTCGATCATCCGTTTGGCATCGCTTTTTATCCGGCAGAGAATCCACGGTACGTCTACGTTGGCAATGCGACGACGGTGCAGAGGATTCCTTATCACTCCGGGGACCTGCATGCCTCGGGACCGGCCGAGACGGTCGTTCCGGACATTCCCGGCTACGCGCAGCTCACAGGCGGAGGCCACTGGACTCGCGATGTGGTCTTCACGAAAGACGGCCGGCACATGCTGGTGTCTGTGGGCTCCGGCTCGAATGTCGACGACGCGGATACTCATCCGAAAGAGTTCCACCGCGCCGACGTTCTGGAATATACTCCGGAGGGAAAATTCATCGAGGTGTACGCTCACGGAATTCGCAACTGTGTCGGGGAAGCCATCAACCCAATCACGGGGCAGCTCTGGTGCTCCACGAACGAGCGCGACGATCTCGGCAATCATCTTGTTCCCGATTACGTGACCTCGATCAAGGAAGGTGGATTTTACGGCTGGCCCTGGTATTACATGGGCGGGCATCAGGATCCGCGATTGCCGCAGCCTTGCGCCAATGGCACGGGGCCCAATGCCCAGGCCGCAGCGCTCACCGCGGATGAGGCTAGGAATTGCAAGCACGTCGATCTTTCCTCGAAGGTGATTACTCCCGACGTTCTGGTTCAACCGCACATGGCATCGCTTGAAATGACCTTCTATCCGCATGCCGGCGAATTTCCCAAGCAGTACGATGGCGATGCATTTGCCGCCGAGCACGGCTCGTGGAACCGCGCCAACCGCGCTGGCTACGAAGTGATTCGCATCCCAATGCACGATGGCCATGCGGACGGCAGTTACGAGGACTTCCTGTCTGGGTTCGTTACGAAGGATGGGGGGGTGTGGGGCCGACCTGTGGGCGTCGCAATCGCCAAAGACGGAAGCATGTTTGTGACTGACGACGGAACGCGTTCGGTGTGGCACGTTTTCTACGTTGGGAAGTAAACGAGCGGGCACAAAAGCGAACCCTGCAACGGATGCAGCGTTGAAGGGTTCGCTTTTTTCATTGGTGCAACCGAGGCGCGAAGAGTGCGCTGCTTCCAACTCGTGATTTAATTCTGCGAATTTCTCATCTCAGAGAATGGCTCTTACCACTCCACCGTCCACGCGCATTGCCGCACCATTGGTCGCTGAAGAGAGCTCACTGGCAAGATAGGTCACCATGGCCGCAACTTCATCGACTGTGGCGAAGCGCTTGAGCAGGGACGAGGGCCGGACATGCTCGAAGAATTCTTTTTCGATTTCTTCCTTCGACTTGTTCTGCTGTTTTGCCATGGCCTCGACAAAGCCGCCCACGCCTTCTGACGCGGTTGGCCCAGGAAGAACGCTGTTCACCGTAACGCCGGTACCGGCAACGGACTCCGCAATGCCACGCGCCACAGCGACCTGCGCCGTCTTGGTCATTCCGTAGTGAATCATCTCCGCTGGAATCTGTACGGCCGATTCGCTTGAGATGAAAAGAATGCGGCCCCAGTTTTTCTTCAGCATTCCTGGAAGATAGTGCCGGGTCAGACGCACGCCGCTCATGACGTTCACTTCGAAAACTCGGAACCAGTCCGCATCGGGAATCTCGGTAAATGGCTTCGGCTCAAAGATGCCAACGTTGTTCACCAGCACATCGACAACCGGCAGCTTCGCAATGACCGTCTCGGCTCCGGCAGCATTCGAAAAGTCAGCGACGATGCTATCGACCTTTGCGCGCGAGACCTGCGAACGGATCGAGGCCACTGCCCGATCCACGCGCTCTTGCGTGCGCCCGTTCACATAGACATACGCGCCCTCGCGTGCAAGGGACTCGGCAATTGCAAATCCGATTCCTGCCGTCGATCCAGTTACGAGTACAACCTTATCAGCGAGCTTCAAGTCCACAGTATCCTCCTCGAGAAGACCTACACAGCTTTGATTCATCTGCGATCCGAAACGACTCGAGCGAGCACACAATGTTTGAGCAAGGTCCACGGGCGCCGCGAGTAGGGCCGGGAGAGATCCCGAGTCGACCTCGCTCAACGTTTCTTTCGGAATTTGTTACGCGAGCACCGACAACAGTTCAGGCGTGGATTGGACCAGCAAATCCGGCCTGGCTCTGCGAAGTGTAAGAGGCGCGAAGCCATACGTTACGCCACAGGTCCAGACGCCCGCGTTGCGACCGGCATAGACATCATTTCGCGAGTCGCCGATGATCAAGCCGCATTGTGGTGGGACGCCAGCCGCCTTCAGAATCGACTTTGTTCCGAGGGGGTCGGGCTTTTGGGTGCGGAAGCTGTTGCCGCCATACACCGAATCAAAATGCTTACCAAGGTCGAGCCCATCCAGAATTGATCGCACTAGATCCACCGGCTTATTCGACAAGACAGTCAAATGCCGCTTGATCCCGTTTAGCCCTGATTTCGCAGCGACCAGCATTTCGTCCACTCCGGGAAAAGCACGAGTATTGTCGAGTTGATGAATCCGGTAATGGGCAAGAAAGAACTCGCAGGCTTCGCGCAATAGACGCAGGTTCGTGGATCCGTCAAAGGTGCGACGCACAAGCATGGAAGGCCCGTCGCCGACATAGGCTGTAATCACCTTCGCAGCCAGGCCGGGACGTCCGAAGTGTTGCAGCGTACTGTTCACGGAGTTGACAAGATCCTGCCGCGAATCTATCAGTGTGCCGTCCAGATCAAAGATCAGCAACTTCATTTGCTTTGGGACAAATCTCCGATTGAACTCAATCACGAATGCACCTCCGCGCCACTGCGATTCGTCACACTGTTACTCCGCTGCCTTCCACAACAAATGGCGTGATGGCAGCGAGATCGAGGTTGCCACTCGCGGGGAGATTGGCAGCAAGCACGGATTGGGCGACAGCGGCCGCTGGCAATTCAGCTCCGGAGGTCCTCGCAGCATCCATCACCAGGTCCATGTCCTTGCTCATTAAGCGCAGCGGAAATTCCGGGGAGTAATCACCTGCTTTGATCTTCCGGATTTTCCCCTCCATCGCAGGAGCGACCACAGCCGTTTTGGCAAGAACATCGAGCAAAACGTCTCGATTGATCTGAAGATGCTCTCCGAGTGAAACTGCTTCTGCGATTGCCTGCATATCGAGGCCGAGAAGAAGGTTTACGACGAGTTTCATTTGAACGCCAGAAGAGCCGGGCCCCATGAGGAACCACTGCATGGCGATCGACTCGAAGATGGGGATACATTGTTCAAAGGTCACTTTGTTGCCACCGGTGAGCAGCGTGACGGTTCCGGCATCGACTGCCGGCGTCGATCCGGAGATGGCAACGTCGAGAAAGTTGACACCGTTTGCGCGGGCCTTCTTGTGCAGGCTGCGCGAGAGTTCCGGTGAGATCGTGCTCATTTCAAGGATGACGGTTCCCGGCTCCACGGTGGCGAAGACTCCGCCCTTGTCAAGGTAAACGGACCGGACAGCTTCATCATTCGCCAGGGAGGACAGGATCACATCGGATTCGGCGACGAGGTCCGCAAGGGATGGTGCAATCTCTATGCCCCAATTCCTCAGCTCCTCTGCAGGCTGCGGACTGCGGTTCCATGCTTGGAGTTTCCAGCCAAATGAATTCAGACGCCGCGCAAGGCGGCTTCCCATCTGTCCAAGGCCAATGAATCCGATCCTGGTATTGAGTTTATCGAGTGAAGTGTGTGGCATATCAGTTCCTCTTTCCTCATGTCGTCACCCGGCGAACTTCTCTCCGTGTGCGATCGATCTGCACTCATCTAGTGCACGCGCGTTGCCATTTCGAGCCGATGCAGAATCAACCGGAAAGCCTGTGTATTTCGCTTGGCCGGTCGGCGAGGTGTTAGTCCTCCGACACTTGAAGACGGATAAGCGTCATAACTGTTTGCCAGCATGGGCCGAACTGACTGATTCCTGGAAGCTTTCATGCCGCATTGAATGGCCGTGGAAGTGCTAGTCATAAAGCAGGACGGGGATCGGATCGATCGGCGCTGGAGAGGAAGAGTGTATTCAGGGCTGAGATCAAAGTGACCCAGATGCTCATTTCCATCGCGTTTTCTTTTCAGTTTCGGACATAAAGTGCTTTACGCATCTTTCCATCACGGACTACCATCAGTGATTCTTGAGGTGGAGGGCATATGACGGCCACATTGAATGGCAGGCAAGAAACAGTGCAGCAAGGCGAACGTTTGATCGATTTGATCAATCGTTGCGGCATCGAGCTGCCCCAGGTCTGTTACCACCCCCAACTCGGACCCATCCAGAGTTGCGATACGTGCATGGTGGAGGTTGACGGCAAACTTGTGAGAGCCTGCGGCACCATGGCTGCCGAAGGCATGCATGTGGTGACCTCATCGGCGCGAGCGGACGCGGCGCAGCGAGAAGCCTTCGACCGCATTCTCGGCAATCACATGCTGTATTGCACGGTGTGCGACAACAACAACGGCAACTGCACCATTCATAACACCACCAAGTTGCTCGCCGTTGAGCATCAGGAAATTCCTTATAAAGAGAAGCCCTATGAAGTGGATATGACGAACCCCTTCTACCGCTACGATCCCGATCAATGCATTCTGTGCGGGCGTTGTGTGCAGGCCTGCCAGACGCTTGAGGTGAATGAGACCCTCAGCATCCGGTGGGAGGACGAGCACCCGCGCGTGTTGTGGGATGGTGGAGCGCCGATTGGCGAATCGAGTTGTGTATCGTGCGGGCATTGTGTCACCGTGTGCCCATGCAATGCGCTGATGGAAACATCGATGCTTGGAGA